>Ga0207796_1000087_pt1 | contig 37947 bp, 31 predicted proteins | sample Pon1CUnioCityCA_6_FD_187274 | JGI IMG/M metagenome (GOLD analysis project Ga0207796, IMG submission 187274) | Marine sediment microbial community from Union City, CA, USA - Pond 1C Sediment 1 (SPAdes) | ecosystem: Environmental > Aquatic > Marine > Intertidal zone > Salt pond sediment ... | reverse complement strand
AGCAGTCCTGGTCAGGGTAGGCTGATTCAACGGCAGTTCTGTTGGATCGGGCAACGCAGGGTAAACCGGTTCCGCACAGCGCACAAACAGCAGTGCAAAAATCATTGAAAGCAAGAATATCAAGAGGATCATCAAGACCAGGGCTGCCCTACCAATCCGGTTCTGCTCCCTGTATTCCCTGGTCAACAGGACATACCACCGCCTGATCCTCTCAAAAGGTCTCACCTGCTGGATGCGTTCCCAGGAATTTCGATAAAATTTACCAATTTTTTCACCTATCATGGTTAATCTTTGCATCTATTTTCCCTTTGTAAAATATTTTATTATCTCGAAGCGATACCATCTGTCTTTTTAAAAGTTAAATTGGTTCATTACTCCGGATGCAATTCTTATGCCACAGAAAGGTTGTCAAATTTTAAATTCTGGAAATGGGGGATAAAAAGTAAAAATGGCGAAGGGCGGATTCGAACCGCCAACCAATGGCTTATGAGTCCACTGCTCTACCATTGAGCTACTTCGCCAAACACCTCAATTGTGTTCGATATCTTACTATGTGTTAGGCCTGTTGTCAATCAGACCCCAGGGATTTTCGATGCCCGGTCTGATAGCGACATTACATGGAAAATCCCGGGGTCATTCAATTGATCATCAACTTCAGATACGACGCGCACCCGTGTTGGATGACTTCATCGTTCGATAAGCTGCTTCATCCTGCATGGGGATGTAGGTCGGATCGGGTTTGTAGCTGCGCTGACCCTTCACACTTGCGTTGGACGCGCTGGGTTTAAAGCCCATGGAGACCGAACCTCTGGTTTGTTGCGGGTGGGCGGCACGGCTCTGTGCCTGGCGTAATTCTCGTCGTGAAAGCTGTCCCCCCTGGGGTGACACCGCATCATGCAATAACTGATCTCCCTTCTTTGACAGTGTGCCAACCAGCAGGATGCGAATCACCCAGACCATCAAGGCGATGAAAATCGGCACCACGCTGGTCACAAACCCTGCATCCACAACGCCGGCGCTCAGCACCGGGTGCGTTTGCATCGCCATCACCACCCCCCACCATGTCAGGATAGCGTTCATCGTGGCGGCTAAAATCCAGGCACCGAACAGGAACCAGACCGCCCTGGGTTCGTCCTTGCTGGTTTGGGGTGTGAACAGCCGGGCAATCCCGGCAAAATCAATCCCGCAAAAGGCAATCGACAGCAGCGTCGACCAGCGAATGCCAGCAAAACGCAGATCACCCAACAAGTCTGAAAGGGCAAAATCCGTAGTGCTGAAGTTAAAGGCTTCAAAGGCAGCCAGGGCTAAAATAAAGATCAGGATATAGGTGATCCCCTTACGGTTTTTCAAAGCGCTCAGGGATTTAGAGAAGGATGATTGAATAGACTGAGACATGTTCATGAGAACCTCCGAATCTGGTAGATGCTTTCAGGTTCTATTATAGAACACTTGTTCTATTTTGTCAATAGCCAATCATTATTTTTCAAGGGATTCCTGGAAAAACTGCCAGGCAGCATCTGCACCTTGAACGTCCCGATTTTTGCTACCGTTGGTCTGTTCCTCCAACCGAGTAAATGGTTCCTCTCCAGGCCAGGCGTGACCCCCACCGTTGACCCGATAGATCCAGAAAAGGATTTGCTCATCCTCATAAGCCAGGCGCGTGACGGTTGATCGATCCTGCCCCTCCCGATCTGCCAGTTCTGTGATTTCAGGATCAGATGTCAACGCCATCATTTTCAGCCAGGCTGCCGCCGTCTCGTCTGCAGATAGCACCAACCCGGAGCTTGTGCCTTCCAAGCCCACACTCCCCCCGGAATAGGGCATCAGCGGGTCCTCCGTCCCCAACAGCAGCATCAGGGAAGTCTTTCCACCGCTTGGGCTGCATTCCGATTCCACGGGCAGCAAGGCATTGTTGGCGAAAATAGCGGCAAACCTTTCTGGTGCTTCCAATGCCAGGCGCAATGCCATCATCCCCCCATTGGAATGGCCAGCGAGGAAGACGCTCTCGCGGTCAATCGGATATTCGCCGCGCACCCAATCGATCACCGCAAGGATAAAGCCCACGTCATTCGCATCTTCATGGGCGTTCCCATCCATCACACGGCAGTCATTCCAGTAACCACGCCAGGCTTGGGGATAGACGACAATGAATTTATCACGGAAAGCCAGTTCATTCCAGCGACCCTCAGTTGTCGCTAGCATCGCCCCCTCCGGGGTGCTGCCTTCACTGTGCAGCATGATCACCAGGGGCACCCCGCTTTCTGGCAAGGGATTGGGGACGTACAGCAGGATTTGACGTTCAACCCCCTTGTAGTTTAGAGATGTGTTAATCATCGCGGGATCATAAGATGGCAGCCCTCGTTCGTCCTCAATCAGGCTGGGCAACAACCGGCAGTCAGTTACCAGCAGCAAACAGGCAGCCAGAAGAAGCGTTATTCCTTTATATTGAGTCTGTTTTATACACTCTTTTGATAAGTTCTCCACCCTTATATTATGACATGGAATTTCCAATTAAAGACATTATCGCCCTCAAATAAGGCCTTTATCGAGGGTGTCAAACATTAGACCCATCTACTCAGGGATAGAGACAGGGTGAAGGTTGGCCTGCGCCTTCCCGGTATCCGCACCAGGCACTGCTGCCGCTATCCTCATTCCCGTTGAATTGATTGGGGTTTAACCAGTGCCAGAGGAATGGCCCAGTTGATGAGCCATTATCCCATGTACCAGACCAGGTCATTTTGTCACTCGAGAGAGACCCATTCATGGTATAAGCCATGCCAGAATAGGTGAAAGATCCAGAGGCGGTGGAGTCACTCTGGGTGACGTTCACCAAAATTGTCTCATAAGGACCGCCCGGGTCACCAATCAAGGTCGTCCAGGAACCAGTCCAATTGACAACCGGCGTGGGTGTGGGCGGCTGTGTGTAGGCGGGAAGCCCATCTGTTGGACCTGTCACCGTAGCGTAATACCCCCATAACCAGCATTCACCCGAACCGTTTGGATTGGGGATGATCCAGTAATTTCCACCCGGCCAGCTTCCGACCACCTCTGCAGTTTGACCGACCACCAGTGACCCACGGATATCATAGGGTTCGCCCGGACCGGTACGGCAGTTCGTGTTCACACCGACCTGAACCTGCGGCGCTGAAAGCGTGGCTGTCAGGGTGATTGTTGATGTGGCAGTAGGCGGAGGGGTCATGGTAATTGTGGCTGTTGCTGTTGGTACTTCGGTTGCTATCGGGGCGACGGTTGCTTCTTCAACTTGTGCTGCCTGTGTTTGGGCCACAGAGGTTTGAACAAGGGCGTCCACATCCTCCTCACCCCCAAACAGGCTGTCACAGCTTGTTAGGATTAATACCGAAATAATGAGAACAGCAATAAGGGGAAAATATTTCCAACTGTTCATAGTTACCTCCATTTGTTTATCTATCTATTTTGACCTTATTTATCTAATTTTATTTTCGCTGATGTTAGGCTCAATGTCAAGTTGAATCGATTCAAGAAATAAAAAGGGAGAAAAGGAAGATAGTATTGAAGATAATTTTGCTGTTGTTTAACCAATAATACTTGCAACAAACCCAATTGCCAGAGAAAATTGCGCCAGGTGATAGGTCACATGAACCAATAATTGACCATATTTTACCGAGGATATGAAGCGATCATAGGCTAAAAGGAAATCTGAAACCAGGAATAAAAAAGCGCCAATTGGTAAAATTGTATACCCCCAAAGCAAGGGCTCTTGAATAAGGAAAAACAAAATACCCAGAGCAACCAGCCCAGCCAGGACCCATCCGTAAAGTTGCACTGCCAGCCATAGCTTATGCTGCTGTGAAGCAGCATCTTTCAAAGGTTTAAATACCCGGTAGAAGACAACCAGGATAATGCCATAAATAGCAAGGCTGAGAAAAATCTGTAATGACGGCAATGAAATCTCATCCAGAGAAACCATCCAATTAATCAGGCTGATTGTCATCAAGCTGATATAAAATAGATGTCCAACCAGAAAAGCTGCCAGGCCAAAGAGAAACCAACGCTGAGAGAACATCAGAAAAACATCACCTGCCAACCCAAAAACTTGGGCTACCAGAAGCAAACGAACTGCTAGGTCGAGTTGCCATGAGGCAGCGTTTAATGTCCACAAGATGACCAATACCATTGCCAGTGGTTTAGCAATGAGTTTAAGTTTTTTCCAATTTAAACCTACAGCAAACCAGTCAAGTCCAAATCCACCCAAAACAGCGATCGTCAACCAGGGAGCCCCCCATAAATTATGTATCATGGCTCAATCCATGCCGGCTAAGAAAATCGGGGTTGTTGCGCCAATTTTTTTCCACCTTGACTGCCAGTTCTAGAAAAACAGATTCATCATTCATCTCCTCAATTTCCTGGCGTGCCATCGTACCGATATCTTTAATCATCCTGCCACCTTTACCAATTACAATACCTTTTTGGGATTCCCGTTCAACAAAAAGCGTCGCATGGACGTAGCGGATTCCATCCTGCCGTTTGATATAATCATTGACCTGGACAAAAATGGCGTAGGGCACTTCATCACGCAGGTGATACAAAGCGGCTGAACGGATCAGGTCTTCTGCGATCTCACGTTCATATGTGGCTGTGATCTGCGCTTCAGGATAGAATTGGGGTCCTTCGGGCAGGAGTTCTATGACCTTATCCAATAATTTCTCACGTCCTGACGCCGTAATTGCAGAGATTCTGACGGAATCTTCAAAATGTAACAGCTCTCGATAGGCTTGCTCGTGTTGAGCGATTTGTGATGGGGATGCCAGATCAACTTTATTCATCACTAGAAGACGCTTCACCTCACCGGCTTTTTGCCCCACTTCCCCTGCCAGCTGCCGGTCCTCCTCATCTGGCAATTGATTTGCATTCACAACAATTAGTATCAAATCCGCATCTAAAAGTGCAAAGCGCGCCTCCTGGTTGATAAATTCACTGAGCTTATAATCGCCAGAATGCAAACCCGGTGTATCGACGAAAATGATCTGTGCCTCTTTTGTAGTCAGGATACCCAGTTGTCGTTTTCGGGTTGTCTGTGGTTTAATGGAAACCGCGGCGATCTTTTGTCCGATATAATGATTGAGTAAGGTGGATTTTCCGACGTTCGGCTTTCCGAGCAAAGCCACAAACCCCGACTTATATGAACTGTTTTTCTCAGGAGCTTCATCATTCATTTTTCTAGTTTATCCTTTTGGTTAATCTACTTACTCGGCTCATTAGGTGATTATCCGCTCATTTTTTATGCGGTGTCCCTCCAGTTTCAGCAAAAAGGCTTTCCGTTGTAAACCTCCTGAATAACCGCGTAAATGATGATCGCTCCCAATCACCCGGTGACATGGGATCAATATCGGGAGCGGATTGGTGCCTAAAGCTGCGCCTATTGCCCGCGCCGCCTTTGGGGTTCCCAATTCTTTTGCGATTTCGCCATACGTTCTTAATGAACCATAGGGAATGTCATAAACCACCTGGAGGACATCTTTTTGGAAACCTCTGAAAATGTTCCATTCAATGGCTGTTGAAAACACCCTTCGATTCCCATTTAAGTATTCGTTGAGCTCTTTAATAAAAGTACTGATCATTGAAAAGGAAGTCATTGCAGGTTCTTGATCAGTATCTTCCAATTTGTGCTTTAAATCACCTAACGGCTGATAGGAAATTGCCATTAAATCCTGATCCCCCGCCGCAACACTGATTGGACCCAAAGGGGATTGTGATAACTCGCCGAATGTCAGCATTGTCTATGACCTCTGTATGTAAAAAAGCAGCATTAATTAATATTACTTCAAATCACAAATCTCATTGGCGGTGCCTTATGGAGAGCGTATTCAATCAAATTAATAACCAATCGTAGGGCAATCGTAGGTTATCCGTCAAGTAGGAAATACTATTAGCTTGTAAGATTTAAAAACAAAGGTAACTTCTCTTCTTCTCCTCCTTTAAAAAACGTGCCAGGGTCGGCGTCCCTGGCACGTTCACCTTTTAAGTCCAATTTTTCTGCTTGTCGGAAATAATTGATCTGAAGAAAAAACATATTTACAGGAATGAGATTTAATTTACTATATAATTAACCTGTCAAAACCTGCCAAAAATGGAGAAATACATGGGACATAAACGTGAGACATATCCAATAGGTATCGCTGGAATCCACCGTGAGTTGGAATTATTTGAGGTAAAGCCGGGGTTAAAGATTGCGATTTTAAACATCCTGGGAGATACCGAGCTCGTTCAAGCATGTGCAAAAGCGCTGGCGGAAAAATTGGCTGATTTGAACTATGATACATTGGTGACTGCGGAGGCTAAAAGCATCCCCTTAGCACACGCATTATCTGTCGTCACCGGAAAGACCTATGTGATTTTGCGCAAATCCTATAAGCCTTATATGGGAGATTCCCTGAAATCTGAAACCCTTTCCATCACAACCGGTGAACCGCAAACACTCTATCTCGATGAGAAGGATGAAGCGTTCATTAGGGATAAAAGGGTGATCATTATCGATGATGTCATCAGCACCGGCTCAACTTTGCAGGCCATGCGAATGATCCTCCAGAAAGCTGGCGCAGATATCGTTGCCGAAGCTGCCATACTGACAGAAGGCGAACGGGCAAAATGGTCAGATATCATCTCCTTGGGGCACCTGCCGGTTTTTAGCGATTGAGGAATCTCTGCTCAAACTACTACCACAACCTCTCATTGGCTGATTAATCAATCTAATTAATCGATTTCTGATGAGTTGCTTGTGATTGGTTATTAGATTTTGGAGGTCGTATGCGCGTTAGGATTGCTATGGAGAATAATATTGAAGGACGCACCCTGGCCTGGGCGCTTGATTACCCGGGATGTTTTGCCTATGGGCAGAATGAAGCAGAAGCGCTCATCCGCCTTCCACACGCACTTTTGGCATATGAAGTCTGGATTAAGGATCACACACAAAATTCCTGGGTTGACTTTGACGATTTAGAGTGTAGGGTTGTTGAAAGATTCGATACCTTCCGCATGGGTGAGGATTACCAGCCTGCACATGAAGGCGAAGGATACGAAATTAATGCATGGTTCATTGATGATTGGCGTCCCCTTTCGGTGGAAGAAATTGAACAAGGTATGCTCATCTTTCAATGGCAGCGAGATGAACTTCTCGCTGGTTTGCATACCCTTGATAATCAAATCCTAACCAGGGATTTTCCCGGGCAGCGCTGGAATATCCTCGGTATTGCCAAGCACATCGCCAATGCAGAACTATGGTACTTATCGCGGATGGCATTAACCTCCATCACATATCGACAGCTTAAAAAACAACCCGAAGAACGATTAAGCCAGACAGCTTCTTTAATTAAGGAAATCTTCCCAAAATTTGCTAAAAAAGTGGAAGTTGTGGGGATTGAAGGTGAATTCTGGTCCTACAGGAAGATTCTGCGCCGGACTCTCTGGCATCAAAGAGATCACATTGACCATATCAAACAACTCGCCTTTGGGAGTGGTTGAGAATAATCCTGGTTAAATGCAAAACAGGCGCCTCACCAAACGCCTGCTTTACAATAATTACCTCACCTTTTTAATAAAATTGGTATTGGTCAAACTTGAAAGGAGAGAAATCAAATTTCCAAACCATCTCTAGCTTATCATAAGGCTATTAATAATTTTGGAATGGATTGTTATCAGATTGTTAATTCCGACCCTGTTTGTTAGTTATTTCGATGTCGTTGCCGCTTATTAGGTCTTCTTGCTGAATTCCGGCAGGATTAAATTACGTCTTCCTACAGCGACAAAAGGATTGAATTCTAAACCATAGATAGCATTAATATTTCAGTATTTAAAAAGCGAATTGCTATGGATAAAAAAGTCGCAGAATGAACGATGAAGCCATTAATTTTGACCAATATCTATCACTTGTGCTATGATTTGTTGTTGCTGAAAGGGAATGTAAATGAAAAGGGTTACTCGCCTCATACTTTATCTCATCATTAATATGATCATCTCTGCCTTGACCACGCTGACGGTATTAACCATCTGGGATAACAACCATCCCCAACCCGCCAGTACAGACAATCCCCTTTCATTCCCTTCTCAGGATGACTCCCAAACACAATTGAACGGGGCCCAATCAGCAGCCCCCTTACCCACTGAAATGGAATCCCTTGATTTCATTGCGGAAAATTACGAATTGGATATCCACGCCATTGTTGGCGTTGGCAACCTCGATGTTGAATATGTGGAAATTCGCAATCAAAGCCAGGGACCCATCGACCTTACCGAATGGCAGTTGAAGGATGAGGATGGCAACATATTCACCTTTCCGGCTTTGATCCTGAACAGCGAAGGGGCAATTAAGATCCTTTCTAAGAGCGGTAATAACACAGTGATAGAATTATATTGGCAATCGTCCAGTCCCATCTGGGAATCTGGAGAGACCGCCACACTCATCAACAAAGATGGTGAAACTGTAGCAACTTACTTAATACCCTGATCGAAGAAATGATTTATGGCTAAAGCACTCTATCGGAAATGGCGCCCTAAAGATTGGGATGAGGTCACGGCACAAGAACATGTCATCCAAACGCTGCGCAATGCCGTAGTTCATGACCGTGTTGCCCATGCCTATCTCTTTGCAGGCCCGCGTGGCACCGGCAAAACGACCACAGCCCGTCTCTTGGCAAAATCTGTCAATTGCCTTGAGCCTGATCTGAAGAAACGCCCCTGTAATAAATGTGAACACTGCTTGGCTTTAAACGCCGGCCGTTTCATGGATTTGATTGAAATCGATGCCGCTTCCAATACCAGTGTCGACGATGTTCGTGATCTACGAGAGAAAATCAATTTTTCACCCTCCCAAGGGAAGTTCAAGGTCTATATTATTGACGAAGTTCACATGCTGTCCACAGCAGCTTTCAACGCTTTATTAAAGACCCTGGAAGAACCGCCTCCGCATGCGATCTTCGTACTGGCAACCACAGAAATTCATAAAATCCCCGCAACCGTCTTATCAAGATGTCAGCAGCATGAATTTCGGAGGATTCCAGTCAATGACATCGTCAGGCACCTCAAGACAAAATCTCAAGAAGAGAAGATCCTGGTCGAGGATGCAGTTTTAACAATTATCGCCCGTCAAGCTACAGGCAGCCTGAGGGATGCAATTTCCTTGCTGGACCAATTGACGACCACAGATGAACCCATCACTGTGGCAATGGCACAGAATGTCCTGGGGACAGCCACCAACCTGAGCGTCGTTGCGATCGTCGATGCCCTCATCGAAAGGAATAGCGCACTTGGATTGACCCTCATTAACAAAGCCTTGGACAGCGGGACAGATCCCAGGCAGTTGGCTAGGCAACTCGTTTCCTATCTTCGTAATGTTTTACTGTTCAAAATGGGAAATCAAGACCAGGTCGAAGAAGCAGAAAACATTCGTGAAAAAATCCATGAACATGCCAACAATCTGACAATCGGGCAGCTCCTGAAAGCCATTGAAGCATTCAACCAGGCAACCTCAGATGAACGCGCCAATTGGCAGCCAGGTTTAGGATTAGAGCTGGCTTTTACAGGCTTTATGGAAGATGAAAGCCAAAACAACATAGCTGTGCCATCACCACCTAAGAAAGACCATCAAAAATCTGCAACCAGCGTGGCTTCGGAGCAAGTTAAGAGAACAAAACCTGCAAGGCTAATCAAACAGGATAAAAAAATAAAACCCCCCGAGGAAAAGAAAGAGTCACCAGTTCAAAAGTCCGAGGTAAACACTTCACAGACAGAAGAAAAAATTCAACCACAGGAAGAGTCAGAAGCACCAATTCCGCAAGAAAAACCCGCTTCAGTTGAGACTTCAAAAGGAGTTACTTTATCTGATATTCATTCTGCATGGGAAAGAATCAAGGCACTGGTTGGAAATCACAATCGCCGAACCGAAGGATTATTAAATTCTTCGAAATTGGCGGGTCTAAAACAGGACACATTGATACTTGGTTTTTCTTCAGAAATTCTGAAAGATATGATGGAAAAAGAAGGCAATCTCAACCTGACCAAGGACATCCTGGAAGAGGTTTTTGACCAGCCCATCAATATTCAATGTATCGTCACTTCCAGTCAAGCGGGATCGATCCCCGAGAACCTCAAAATTGAAAAAGATGGCATGGTCAGCACAGCCACTCGTGACCTGGGTGGTAGAATCAGCAGTGCCAAAGAAGAACATTAGAGCGATATCACGAAAGGAAAACGAATGGCAAAAGGATATAATCGTCCACGTTCCAATAAAGGTGGCGGTATGATGGCGCAAATCCAACAAATGCAGCAACAAATGGCACAGGCACAAGAGGAACTCGCCCTTGAAACTGTTGAAGCAACCGTTGGCGGCGGCGTGATACGCATTGTTATGACGGGTGACCAGGTTTGCCAAGCTGTCAAGATCGAACCAGAATTACTAGAAGATGCCGATGTGGAAATGCTTCAAGACTTGATCACCAGCGGAGTAAACGCTGCACTCGAAAAATCCCGCGAATTAGCAGAGGAAAAAATGGCTCCCTTTACCAATATGCTCGGTGGTTTGGGGCTGGGATAAGAGATCCGAGATGCAAGCCCTTCCCGAACCTGTAAAAAACCTGGTGGACGCCTTTTCAAGGCTGCCAGGTATCGGACCTAAAACTGCTTCCCGCCTCACATTCTATCTCCTGAGGGCACCCGAAGAAATATCGCAAAGCCTCTCGCAAGCCTTGGTGGGCATTAAAGAAGAAACGGGGTTATGCGAAGTCTGCTTTAATATTACACGCAAGGACACTCATATTTGCGAGATATGTGCCAGCGATCAGCGAGATCGGTCCACATTATGCGTTGTTGAAGAACCCTTGGACGTATTGGCCATTGAAAAGACTGCTGGATACAACGGGCTTTACCATGTCCTGCATGGTGTGCTCTCACCTATTGAGGGGATCGGACCTGAGGATTTACGCATTCAAGAGTTATATCAGCGGATAAATGAAAATGACTTCCGAGAGATTATCCTGGCAACGAACCCCAGCATGGAAGGCGATGCCACTGCGATGTACCTTCACGAAAAACTCGCTAATAAGGACCTTCGGGTTACTCGTTTAGCACTGGGACTGCCAGTTGGTGGTGATCTCGAATATGCGGATCAAAATACCCTGCTGCGTGCTTTAGCTGGCAGGCAAGACTTAACCTAAAAAAGATTTAATAATCGATTCCAAATAATTATGGATGATTCTTCACAAGAAAAGACCTTGGCTTTTTTCATTCATTAACAAAGGATAATCAAACACCATCCTCAATATTTGAAAGGACTGTTAATGTCAGCACAATTAGTCGTCTATGATTCATATTTTGGCAATACAGAAAAAATCGCTCAGGCAATTGCAGAAGCATTGGGAGATGCAAACCTAAAAAGAGTCCAGGAGGTCAACCAATCTGATCTTGAAAATCTGAAGGTCCTTGTGGTTGGTTCACCAACCCGGGCTTTTCGTCCCACCCCTGCGATCATGAATTTCGTGAAGTCCCTCGATCGAGAAAAAATGAAGAAAGTGAAAGCGGCTGCCTTTGATACACGCATACCAAAAAACCAGACAGACTCTGGTTTTCTGAAGTTCATGATCAATTTGTTTGGTTATGCTGATGTAAAAATCGCCAGGGCTCTTTCAAAAACTACTGCGGAATTAGTTATTGAAAGCACAGGATTTGGCGTCAAAGGCACTGAAGGTCCTTTATTGGATGGCGAACTTGAAAGGGCAAAAACCTGGGCAAAAGGATTACATCAATAATAATTTTTACAAAACATGCAATAACATTAAGGTAAGTTGGAGAACTTTTTTTTAGCCTCTTATAAGACTTGAGCATTAGCAGCTATCTTTTCGAAAACCGATGCCTTGGGCTTTAAATAAATTAAAATAGGTGCCCAAGCCTATGCCATATTTAGGAATTCTTAAAGTTTCAAGCTAATCATTATCAGAGACAACTGCTGACAATCCCCCATGCCCTGTTGTAATATCGTATAATTCATTCGCCAAATGATCGTCTCACGGCAACAGGAGATGCTATGCAAGAAAAACATACAGGCGCAGAGATTCGTCAGGAATTTATCGATTTTTTTGTCGAACACAACCACACCTTTGTCCCATCCTCCTCCCTTGTTCCGGGCGGAGACTCGACTTTGTTGTTTACAAATGCCGGCATGGTTCAGTTCAAGGACGTTTTCCTTGGGACTGATGAGCGGCCTTATTCTCGCGCTGTCAATTCACAAAAATGCTTACGCGTCTCCGGAAAACACAACGACTTGGATCAGGTGGGGCGTGATAACACACACCATACATTTTTTGAAATGCTTGGCAATTGGTCATTTGGTGATTATTACAAAGAGGAAGCCATTTCCTGGGCATGGCAGCTCCTGACTGATGTTTGGCAACTTCCCAAAGATCGTCTGTGGGCGACATATTTCAAAGATGAATTGAATGAAATCCCAGAAGATCAAGAGGTGGCGGAAATTTGGCGCAAACAAACGGGCTTTAATCCGGACCATTTATTAGCCTTTGGACGAAAAGAAAATTTTTGGGAAATGGCTGATACCGGTCCATGTGGACCGGATAGCGAAATCCATTATGATCGCGGTCCAGAGTTTTGCCAAAAGTCAAATGAACCCGGCCACGTTTGCCAGGTCAATGGCGATTGTGAAAGGTTCGTTGAGATTTGGAATAATGTATTCATTCAATACAATCGTCTCTCAGAGAATGAGCTCGTTCTGCTGGAGAAAAAACATGTGGACACAGGCATGGGTTTTGAAAGGGTGGTTTCAATATTACAGGATGTATCTTCAAATTATAAAACAGACCTTTTCATGCCCCTGATACAACATGTTCAAAGGCTAACCGGCGATAGTGATGAACAACGTGAAGCCAACCTGACACCCTACCGTGTCATCGCCGACCACGCCAGGGCGACCGCTTTTCTCATCGCTGATGGTGTCGTGCCCGGCAATGTGGGCAGAAATTATGTTTGCCGGATGCTTATCCGCAGGGCTGCTCGTTTTGGAATGAAAATAAACCTAAAAGAGCCCTTCATGGCCCAGGTTGCGCAAATCGTGATCGATCAATATGGCGATTTTTATCCCGAGCTAAGACGCAATGCTGCCACTATCCTGGATAACCTGACCCGTGAAGAAAAACAATTCAAAAAAACCGTAAATGCCGGTTTGGACTATTTATCCGAAATACTCGACGAACTCAAAGATTCAGGTGAAACTGTTCTCGACGGGGAAAAAGCCTTTGATCTCTATGCCACCCACGGCCTGCCCCTTGAAATCACGCGGGATATTGCCCAAGAACAGGGCTTGGATGTGGACACAGACGGTTTTCAAAAATCAATGGACGCACACAGACTGGCTTCAGGCGCTGGAACTGATTTTGGCGAGTTAGGGGGTGAGGATGTAAGTCTATATTCTAAATTGTCTGAAGATTTGCGAAAAACTGGCAAATTGGAAAAAGGCGGTGTCGCCTATTCCCCCTATAAATCCCTGAAAGAACCCGTTGAAATCCTGGCCATTGTTAAGAACAATAACCCGGTTCAAAGCGCTGAGGTTGGTGAGAAAGTAGCTATCCTCTTACCAAAGACCTGGTTCTATGTTGAAGCTGGCGGACAGGTTTCAGATACGGGGCAAATTGTCAGCACGAATGGTAAGGACTGGATCATCCAGGTAAAAGATATGCAAAAACCTGCTGCGGGTATTATTGTGCATGTTGGTGAGGTTGAAAAGGGTCACCCTAAAGTGGGTGACTTGGCATTGGTACAGGTGGACGAAGATCGCAGGCGCCAAATTATGCGTAATCACACCGCCACTCATTTATTACATGCAGCACTCCAAGATGTTCTAGGCTCTCATGCCCGTCAGGCGGGTTCGCTGGTCGCGCCAGACCGACTGAGGTTCGATTTCACCCATCCCAAGGCAATGACTCAAGAAGAAATACTCGCTGTCGAAGCACAGGTCAACCAAGCAATCCTATCAAATTATCAATTAAACATCGCTGAAAAAACCCTGGACCAGGCCATCGATGAAGGAGCCATGGCTTTATTTGGCGAGAAGTATGAAGCAGTTGTTAGAACCATCAGCATTGGCGATCAAGAAACCCTCTCTTATGAATTATGTGGGGGCACCCATGTGGATGAAACTGGGGATATTGGCCTATTCTTGATCACTTATGAAGGTAGTGTGGCAGCGGGAATCAGGCGCATTGAAGCAATTACCGGTTGGCTTGCTTATCAATATGCCCGAGAACGGATGAATATTCTCAATAATGTCAATCTCTACCTCGGGACAGCACCTGCTGAGCTCTTAACGAAAATTACGAATTTGACTGAAGACTTGAACCGCGCAGAAAAGGAAATTGATAGGTTGCGGGCGCAACAAGTGGCAGATGTTTTTGATCAGGAATTGAACCAAACTGAAGAAATACACGGGATCACCGTTTTGCGTACCATATTACCAGATGCAGACATTGATACCCTGCGAGAAATGGCGGATAAATTTCGCCAAAAATTCGATTCCGGGGTTGCCTTACTGGCCTCAGACTATGATGGAAAGCCGATTATGATTGCAGCGATTACAGAAGATTTGGTCGAACGCGGATTACATGCAGGCAACCTCGTAAAAAGAGTCGCACAAACAGTCGGCGGAGGAGGAGGAGGTCGCCCCACCCTCGCCCAGGCAGGAGGCAAAGACCCATCCAAACTTTCGGAAGCCCTTGACCAGGTTGTCGTGTATATCAAAGAGAATTTGAACTAATCACCGTATGTCACATACGAACGAAAGCAAATGAGCACTATGTCAATACACTAACTCATCCAATATTTCTAGAATTTCACTTTGTCTATGTCAAAAGTCACACCCCTTCGCAAACAATATCTGGATATTAAAAAACAACATCCCAATGCGATCGTATTCTTCAGATTGGGAGATTTTTACGAAACATTTGATGAAGATGCAAAGATCACCTCTCGTGAACTGGACATTGTGTTGACCTCTCGACCAGTTTCTAAAGGTGTGCGGGTCCCTATGGCAGGAATACCCCACCATGCTGCTGAGAACTACCTCTCAAGGCTCATCGATAAGGGTTACCACGTTGCGATCTGTGAACAGGTATCAGATGAACCAGAGGACGGTTTGGTTCCAAGAGAAGTCGTTCGTGTGGTGACTCCGGGTACAGTTTTTGAACCAGGGCTATTAACCCATTATAAAAATAATTATTTAGCAGCCGCTTTTTATCAAGAGAATCGCGCCGGTGTTGCCTATGTAGATATCTCCACAGGAGAGTTTGCAGTAACAGAAATTCACGGGAAAGATATTAATAACTTACTGCGCTCTGAGCTTTTCCGCCTGAATCCTTCGGAAATTTTATGGCCGGACACCCTACCACAGCCAGAAAACGTACCGGGCTATTTATCAACATTTGAGAGCTGGCATTTTGAACTTGGCAGATGCACAGAAAACCTTCAAGACCATTTCAGTGTCACAACTATGGATGGGTTTGGTTTACGTGGAAAACCAATGGCCATTCGCGCAGCAGGCGCGGTCCTCTCCTACCTGGAAGACACTCAGCGGGAATCATTAAAACTATTAAACACACTTCGATTTTATACTTTAGATGAATTTATGGTTTTAGACGCTGAAACCAGGCGTAACCTTGAGCTAACTGAGACAATTCGAACTGGTAAAACCCAAGGATCCTTGTTGGGCATCCTCGATCACACCACAACGCCAATGGGAGGACGTCTATTTCATCAATGGGTCAGCAAACCACTTCTGGATGTCAGAGAAATTAATAATCGCCAGGATGCCGTTGAATATTTCTACAAACATGGCCTTGTTCGAGCTGAGACGTTGGAAAAGCTGGATGATTTTGACGACTTGGAACGGCTCACAAACCGTGTGATCTCTGACCATGCAATTCCCCGGGACCTGGTTGCGATTCGGGAAAACCTGGTACAACTTCCTTCTTTGAAACAATTATTTGAAGAAGATCCCCCAGCACTTTTGGCAACCCTCTCCAAAATCAGGTCCTGCCAACACCAACTTGCATTATTAAAAGCTGCCATTCAAGACGATCCACCCGCTACTTTAGCAAATGTTGGGATCATTCGTCAAGGATTTTCACCTGAATTGGATAATGTCCTGGAGTCCTCCCAGCACGCACGGGAATGGATTGCTAACCTTGAAAAAACGGAGAAAAAGCGAACGGGAATAAAATCCTTGAAGGTGGGCTACAACAAGGTGTATGGTTATTATATTGAAGTCACCAAAACAAACACCGAACTTGTCCCCGAAGAATATATCCGAAAACAAACCCTTGTCAATGCGGAAAGATATATCACACCCGAATTGAAAGAATACGAAACACTCGTATTAAATGCCGAAGAACAGATACACGAGATTGAAAATCGGATTTTCAACCAGGTCTGCGATGAACTGGCACAGGGCGCCAGGGAATTGATTGAAACAGCAAAGGGTCTGGCGGAATTAGATGCTTATATCTCATTAGCAGAAGCAGCGGCTTTAAATGGCTATCATCGACCTGAAGTCGTAGAAGAGAAACGCCTTGAGATCATCAATGGCAGGCATCCAGTGGTTGAAAAGCTGCGAACCTCCGAACGATTTGTACCCAATGACGCTGTGCTTGAGGAAAGTGAAATCATCCGAGTGATCACCGGTCCCAACATGAGCGGCAAGTCAACATTCTTGCGCCAGGTTGCCTTGATAATATTAATGGCTCAAATGGGATCCTTCATCCCTGCAGAGAAAGCAACAATCGGTTTGGTGGACAGAATATTTACACGTATCGGCGCACAGGATGAAATTCATGCTGGTCAGTCCACCTTCATGGTCGAGATGATCGAGGCGGCCAATATCCTGCACAATGCCAGTCCTCGCAGCCTGCTGATTCTGGATGAAATCGGGAGAGGTACCAGCACCTATGATGGTGTTTCGATCGCCTGGGCGATGATCGAATATATTCATAACCATCCCAATCTTAAGGCTTACACCCTATTTGCCACTCACTATCACGAATTAACGGAACTCGCGGACCTGCTTCCCGGAGTCCGCAATTATAATGTCGCCGTTTCGGAATCGGATGGCAAGGTCGTCTTCTTGCACAAAATTATTCCCGGTGGTGCCGATCGTTCTTACGGCATTCATGTCGCTCAGATTGCCGGGCTACCAAAACCGGTTGTCCAAAGAGCAGATGAAATCCTGCAACAATTGGAAAAAACTTCGGGGACGACCCTGGAACGCAAAGAAATGAGCAAGCAACAATTGGCCCTCTTCCCTGAAAACAATGCCCTTCTCGAAGCTTTCGAGGAATTGGATATTAACAGCCTCTCACCAATCGAAGCTTTAAACCTCCTGTATGAGTGGAAGCGGCGATATTTCAGCGAAGACTGAAACAAGCCCTTTTTGATAATCATAAATCCCTTAAATCAATATTGGTCAAGGTTCATTTTGGGGAAATTAGGCAACAAGGAATCATCCGATTAAGTTGCTTGAACTCACTTTCACATTGTTCTGCCCCTCCAATAACTTTATCACTTCCGCCATGATTACATGTTCAAAATAATTGATCGATCCCACCTATCTTGACAATCGACTGAGGATAGAAGTTACGTGGCCTAATAATTTGTAAAAGCTTTACGTTTTGGATTTCGTTAGCAATCAGGTATTTTTTAAGAAACCAATAGAAATTGAAAGGAAAAGCAATGGAAGACTTAACGATGAAAAAATGTGTGCCTTGTGAAAGTGACATCCCACCAATGACACAGGATGTTATTGAAGACTATCAGGAAGAAGTTCCAGAATGGGAAGTTGTAGAAGTTGATGGTGTTCCTCACCTAAAAAAAACTTTTAAATTCAAAAATTTTGCTCAAGCTCTGGCTTTCACCAACACCATAGGCGAAATTGCTGAAGAACAAGGCCATCATCCCGTTATTGAGTTAACCTGGGGAAGGGTCACTGTCGAATGGTGGACCCATAATATCGATGGGTTACATGAAAACGACTTCATCATGGCAGCTAGAACCAGTCAGGCATTCGAAGAATAGATGAAAAACAAATAAGAAAATAATTGCAATTTCCTGTCTGGAGGGCTTGATAGGAAAAAATATTTTTTACGTAAGGAGTTGCACAGGATTATGTTGCCCTTACAGAAACATGAGTAAATCACTTTTGACAATTCAAGGATGATGACAGAAGAAAATCAAGAAAAATCATTTTCAAGAGTTGGCGTTGGCATTGTTTTCGGGTTAATTTTTGGAAGCCTTTTGGGGTTTATCTTCTTTCAGGAAAATTTCATCTTTGGAACCCTATTAGGCTTGCCCATGGGCATCCTTATTGTAGCAATATTAGAGATGATGTCAGGACAAAGTAAAAAATCCAAGTAAAAGCATTCCGCAGCGAAGAATTAGATGAGGTAACACCGGGGTGTTTAAGAGCCCCGGCGTCTCCGTTTAAAAATTAAATTTCGAGAGTTTAATCTTATGTATTATTTTTTTTGATCATTTGTAGTTGATTATAAAGATTGATCACAGCCTGAGGCTTTCCATGCACCCAAACCGCCCACCGGCACAGCAAGATCATCCCATCCAGCTCGGGCTAACAAGCTGGCAGCGAGCATGGATCGGTTACCCCGTGGGCATAGAGGCACCACCTTGCGATCTTTTGGAATTTGATCCAGGCTTTCCGGGATTCCCGTAAGGGGGATATTTTTTCCCAGGGTCAAGCCACCATCCGATATTTCATCTTTTCCCCGAACGTCTAATGGGAAAATGGGTTTTTCCCCTTCTACCCAGGTACAGAATTCGTCCATACTCGGTGTCTCAATCGACGCCACACGCTTCCCAGCCAGCGACCAGCCCACAATGCCATTCTTCAAATAACCCGAAAGCCTATCAAACCCAATCCTTATCATTATTGACACAATTGCCTCTGCATCCCTTGGATCACAAACAAAGCGTATGGGGTCATCGTAGTTCAGGAACCAACCTGCAAAGTTTGGTAATTTTTCCATGAAGAGAGCAATGCTACCTGGTAGGTGTCCTGCGCCAAAGTCAATTTGATCGCGTGTATCTACCACTTGCACGTTCTCCATTCCCAATGAAAAGGTTTCTGGAAGTAATGGTTTGAGCTTTGGAATCCACTTTAATATGGGAGGTCCCTCAAGATTCATCATTTCCATCTTCCGAAAATATGGCGGGCGGTCTAGCATATCAGCATGAAGTTCGATAAACTTCCTCTCAGATTTGACCTGTAGTTTGGGATTCAACTGCCTTTCCAAACCTAGGGTCGTCCAGGTTCGTTCAGCTATTTTTGATCCACACATAGAGCCGGCACCATGAGCTGGACATAGGATAACCCCATCCCCCAAGGGCAGGATCTTGTTGAAAATTGAATCATAAAGCATGGAAGCCATCTCTTGGAGGCGATCCTCACCCAATAAATCCACACGACCAGCATCTCCACTGAAGAGGGCATCTCCAGAAAACAAAATCCATGGATGGCCATCCGGATCATGAAGCACATAGCTCATCGAGCCCGGGGTATGACCAGGGGTATGCAACGCCTTTATCTTTAGCCGACCAACCGACCATTGCTGTCCATCCGAAACAGGCATCCCGTATTGATAGTCCCATTGACTGTCTGCGTGGAAAATTTCCGCTCCTGTCGCGGTTTCAAGCTCCACGGAACCAATCAAGTAATCCTCATTGCGATGCGTCTCTAAAACATGATCAATATGACAGCCAGCTTCTGCCGCATCATCAAGATAAACTTGGATATCTCTCCGAGGATCAATGATCGTAGCCTGAGCCATATCGGCAATCATATAGGAATAATGAGAAAGACCTTCAGAAATATATCGTTTAATCAGCATGAGAGTTCCTTTCCATTAATTATTCAACATCTATCAACTCTAAAGTCAATCAGATCAAGTGATGAATGCGATAATTTTTTCGAGCATACAACTCAATATCAGGATTCTTCTTCCTCATCTAAATCAAAGTCTTTCACAGCAAGATGCGTAAAATCATTTAATCCCCAAACGACCCATTTATGCTGCGAAGGATCATAATATACGGTTGAAAATGCTGTATTGACAAATCGAAAATGTACACCTTGACCGCTTGCTTGGGGAGTCATCCCAAAAACAACATGGAGTGCTTGATTCAAGATGCCGCCATGAGAGACAATTAAATAACGTGCTGGTGGACGCTGTAAAATTGCATGGATCGCATGCCCAGCTCGTAAATACAATTCCCAGTTGCCCTCACCTGTTTTCGCCATATTGTCATAGGGTGTGAAGAATTTGGGTTTGGGATATACTTTTTCAGCTTCATTTCTCCTCACACCGGTCAATAAACCCATATCCCGTTCCCGCCAAGCTTGATCAATCTCAAGAGGACAGTGGAACACCTGGCAGATCATCTCTGCAGTGCCCTTGGCTCTTTCCAATGGGCTGGTGATAACCCGATCGATCTGAGTACCATCAACCTGCCAGCGTGATATCAAACGCCTTACCTGGCTTTTGCCGCGTTTTGTTATCGGGTAGTCTTCCTGGCCCTGGTAATAGCCTTCAGCATTACCAACAGATTCTGCATGCCTGAGAAAAGTCAATGTAAAAAAATTCATTGCGTTCTTTATTCAACCCAGTTAAATGTACGTTTCACGGCTTTTTTCCAACCAGCATAATATCCAGCACGGGTTTCCGCATCCATCTTTGGGTTCCACTGTTTATCTTTATCCCAGTTTTTCCGCAGTTCATCTAGATCTTCCCAAAATCCAACCGCCAATCCTGCGGCATAAGCTGAACCCAAGCTGGTTGTTTCTGAAACTACTGGTCGGATAACTGGTACGTCAAGGATATCCGCCTGGAATTGCATCAAAAGTTCATTGACCACCATACCTCCGTCAACTTTGAGGGTCTGTAATTTGACACCCGAATCCTTTTCCATGGCATCTAATACTTCTCGCACTTGGTAAGCGGTTGCTTCCAACACCGCCCGGGCGATATGACTTCGATTGATATAGCGGGTCAATCCAACAATCACACCGCGAGCATCACTGCGCCAATATGGCGCGAATAAGCCTGAAAACGCTGGTACAAAGTAGATGCCTCCGGTATCCTCGACTTTTTCTGCCAGCTCTTCGATCTCTGCCGCGGTATCAATCATTCGTAAATTATCTCGTAGCCATTGCACCAAGGCGCCAGTGATGGCGATAGATCCCTCTAGAGCATAAACCACGTCCTGATCACCGATTTGATAACCAACCGTTGTCAGCAGACCTGATTCACTTGGGGTTAACTCCTGACCGGTGTTCATCAACATAAAACAGCCAGTGCCGTAGGTATTCTTTGCTTCACCGGGTTCATAACATGCCTGTCCAAATAAAGCTGCTTGTTGATCTCCCAAGATTCCAGCCACAGGCACCCCAGCCATCTCCCCCTTCGCCCGACCATACAAAGATGAAGAGGAATGGATTTCTGGGAGCATCTCGCGAGGGATATCCAGCACAGATAGCATTTCTTCATCCCATTCCAGGGTTTTAAGATTCATTAATAAGGTTCTGGAGGCATTGGTGACATCCGTTATATGCAAGCCGCCTTTGGGACCACCGGTTAAATTCCAGATCAACCAAGAGTCAATGGTGCCAAAGATTGCCTCACCTGCCTCAGCGTCCTTGCGTAATCCCTCAACATTTTCCAGCATCCATTTGATCTTCGGACCGGAGAAATAAGTTGCCAAAGGTAGCCCAGTCGTCTCTCGAAAACGGTCCTGCCCACCCTGCTTTGCCAGTTGATTACAGATCTTATCTGTACGTGTATCCTGCCAGACAATAGCAGGGTAATAAGGTTTCCCAGACTTCCGATTCCACACAAGTGTCGTTTCTCGTTGGTTGGTGATCCCAATGGCAGCCACATCCCTTGGGGTGATCTTTAAGTCGTGTAAGACACCCTGAACCACGAATTGCGCAGCAGACCAAATTTCCAAAGGATCATGCTCCACCCATCCAGGTTTTGGATAATGCTGTTCATGCTCCTGTTGTTTTGAACCTATCACACTTCCGGAATGATCAAATATCATTGCCCTCGTGCTGGTCGTACCCTGATCAATTGCCATCACATACTTCTTCATTTATCATCCTCCTCTGAGTTGATCCAATTCTTCGCGCCTCGTAAAAAATCTTCTGCCGACATTCGGCTTTTTCCTGCCATCTGGACTTCATCCAAAATCAATAATCCTTTGGCCGTCCCCAAAGCTGGTTTGTTCTCAACAATGTATCGTTTTCCAGGTCGAGCCTTTGCGTTTTCATCAGCATGAGCTTTGATAATCTTCAAACGCTTGCCTTCAAAATTGGTATACGTACCAGGCCAGGGATGAAATGCCCGAACCTTTCGCGCTAAAAATTCTGCCGGTTGGTTAAAATCAATGACTCCATCTTCTTTTTTTAACCGGGTTGCATAGGTGGCTTGGCTTTCCTGTTGCGGTTGTGGTTGAATTTGTCCCTGGATGTACTTAGGTAGAACATCCACAAGGAGATCTGCACCCATTTGAGCCAGGATATCAGATAATTTTCCAGCCGTGATTTGTTTGGGGATCAAAATTTTCCTCTGACTCATAATAGGACCGGTGTCCAACCCCTTATCCATCTTCATAATCGTCACACCAGTAACTTCATCATAAAGGATTGCCGCTTGCACCGGTGCCGCACCTCGCCATCGAGGAAGCAGGGATGCATGAACATTGACACATCCATATGGGGGCAAATTAAGGATATTTTCTCTTAAGATTTGCCCAAAGGCAGTGACCACGATGACATCAGGCCGCCAAGTTTTTATCCTCTCTATTGCAGATTCTTCTTTCAACGAAAAAGGTTGTATCAACGGCAGACCCAAGCGTTTTGCCAGGATTTTAACCTCTGAGGATTGCATCTTCTGTCCTCTGCCAGCAGGACGATCAGGTTGGGTGACCACGCCAACGAGATTGTATGCTTTATTCAAATACTTTAATGTTGGCAAGGCAAAATCGGGCGATCCCATAAAGACGGTTCGGATTTCCATAACAACAATTTTAACACATCCTTAATAATGAAATCGAGAATATCTTTTTGGTTTTCAACAACCTAGTGATATGATTAAATAACTCAAAATTTTACTAGTAGATAAACATAGGAGACAGATTATGACTGAAGAAAATTTTTCGGACCCAAATATCACCAGCGAAGATAAAACCTGGGCTTTACTTTGCTATCTCTTCACACCCCTCGTTCCAATCATCCTGCTACTTCTCGAGGATAAGAAAGATCGTCCCTTTTTAAAAGCCCATTATCCACAAGCATTAGCCTGGGGCATCGTTTTATATCTCATCGCTACCATTCTTTCTGCAACTGTAATATTGATCCCAGTTTCTTGCATCATCGCCCTCGCAACCATGGTGTTTAATGTCCTCTGGGGGATAAAAGCCTATAACGGTGAATATGTGGAAATTCCAGTTATTTCTGATTTTGTCAAAAAACAGGGATGGGGCGCGTAAGAAATACTTATCAAGCGCCTTTAATGACTAAAAAAACTGCTCTATAATCGAGCAGTTTTTTTTGCAACTAATTTCATGGTTTTTCGTAAATAAAAGTGAGAAAGCATCAAGAAAGAAATAATTTAATTTACTCAACAGACACCCAAAGGAAAAGAATGGTCAAATTGAATTCCAATCCAATAAATGATGAATCAAAAGAAATCAAGTAAGACATGGAAAAATCAGCCGACAAGGATGAAAAGATCAGAATGCAAGATTCCGAAGATTCTAAAGATCAAGTAAAACCTGAGATTTTGGAATCCTATACATTTATAGAGAAACCTGGCACACTGGCGCAGCCCAATGAACTCTCAGCAAATCAAAAGCCTCTAACAAAAGAAGAACAAAACTGGGCGATGTTAGCGCATCTCAGCATTTTGCTCAACCTCGCAACTGGTTTCTTGGGAGGGATCGCTGCTCTGATTATCTATCTCATCTGTAAGGAGCGATCAAATTATATCGCCTATCACGCAATGCAATCATTCCTATTCCAATCCATCACCTGGATCGGCGCTAGTTTGGTTGGTAGCACCTTGATAGCCATTGGGGGTACCTTTTGGTTTTTGATTTTGCCGCTTATTTTTATTTTGGTTGGATTGGTAATTTTACTCCTGGTGCCGGCTTCCCTAATATATGGCATTATTGGGGCGGTGGACGTATCTAATGGGCGCGATTTTCGTTACTGGCAAGTGGGATCCTGGGTTCGACATATTTTAGAAAACGAAAACTAATCAAACTTCAATCATATTCAAAACCACGACAAACGTTAGTTGTCAAAAGAAGCCATCTTCCTTCAGTCTTCAGGGATGGATTAATGACTTTCACTGTATCCAAATTACTTGGTAAAATCCATACGGAAAATCATCAGAATAATTATCTCGGTGATTAGGTCAACGGTCTTAATCAGGTCAAAATTACCAAGATTTCTCAACTGAATTTTGTATTTGTAAAAAGGATTTGGAATGTCAGAAATTAAAATTTATGGGACACGCTGGTGCGGCGATTGCCGACGCGCTTTGAGAATATTGAATGAATACAAGGTCAACTATCTGTGGATTGATATCGACAAGGATCCTCAGGGTGAAAATTTCGTCAAATCAGCGAACAAGGGTTATCGGAGTGTTCCAACAATCTTGTTTCCAGATGGCAGTACACTTGTCGAACCTCCCAATAAGATTTTAAAAGAAAAACTCGATCAACTGAAGGATTAATGGCTTCCTGTTTACTGATTGAAAACTAATCTTCTCTCAGAACAAAATGACGCCCGATCAAAAAGATTATCAATCCAACTAACAATCCAATTGCTACCGTTAACATGGAAAAGGCTGTCCGTTTTTGCCTCTCCCATAGTGAGGAATGTTCTAATTTCTGCCTAAGATCGCTAACGAAAACATGATCGGGATTAACCGGGTGGAGACGATGTCTCAGCTTTTTTTCGAGAGCTAACAAGGACTCATTACTGGATACGTGGTTTGTCATAATGTTAGTTTTCTCAAAGCTCGGCAGGGAGGGCAACGATCCCAACCGTCCCTGGTCCCAAATTCGCAGCAACAGAGATGGATAATTCTGTGAATACAATTTCGACAACGGATAAGATTTCCAGAACCATTTCCTCAATTTTTTTTGCGGTCACATTATCTTGCGCGTGGACAATTGCCAGCCTGACTGGATGATCGCCGAAATGGCCTTTGATCTTTAACACAACTCTCTCAAGTGATTTTTTCCGAGTTCTGACCATTTCTGTCATTTCCATCACACCATCTTGTAAAACAATAATTGGTTTGATATCCAGTATCGAGCTTAATGCGGCCTTAATTGCCCCAACCCGTCCGGACTTCCAGGCATATTCCAAGGTGTCTACCGTCAGGACAACCATCACCTCATCACGAATAACTTTCAACACATCAATAATTCTCTCAAGCGTGTCACCAGCTTGTTCACGAAGTCTTGCCTCTCGTGCCATAAAAGCCAATACAGCAGAGCCTGCTTTTGAATCAAAAACACTCAAATCGATATTTCCTCGTAAATCCAATGCGGCTTTTCTCACCATTGAAACCGTAGAAGACATCTTGCCTGAAACATTGATCGAAAGGACTTTATCACCGATCTCACATACTTTTTCTATGAAATCAACTATTCTAAAGGGCGAAGGGGCTGCTGTTGTTGGATGATTCTCTTTTCCTTTGATTAATTGATAGAACAGGTCAGGAGTGATATCCTCTCCCTGGTAATAGGTCCGGTTGCCGATTTGGATGGGCATTGGCAGGATGTCCAAGTGGAATTTTTCCACCCAGCCATCGGGCATATCTGCGGATCCATCAACAATGATTTTTAACATAGCAACTACCTCGTTGACTACTCATTCATCTTTTCACGTAATTCAAGAAGTGTTCGGTGATAAAGGCTCTTGATTGCGCCTTCGCTTTTACGCATGATTTGGCCAATTTCTGCATTAGACAATTGATCAATAAATTTAAGGATGAGTAATTCCTGGCGATTATCAGCCAATGTACTGATTGTTTCCATTAAGTTTGCCACTTCTTCATTATGTACGACACGTGCTTCTGGTTGGGGTGAACCGTGAGATAGGTTTTGACTTGGCACATTGTCCAAGGAAATTTCTCGTTTTCTTGAACGATCCCGATGATAATTCGCTACCAGATTATGAGCAATCCGGTATAACCAGGCTGAAAATGGAAGCCCCATGTGTCGATAGCCTTTGATATGATTGAGCGCTTTAAAAAACACTTTCCCTGTCAGGTCCTCAGCGTCCTTCGTGCTACCAGTTCGGAAATAAATATAGTTATAGATTTTATCAACATATCTTTTATAGAGTTTGCCAAAAGAACCCGGGTCCTTCTTTGCAGCATCAATCAAACTTTTCTCGTCGTTTATTTGAGTCAATGGCTTAACCTTTAACCATCCAATTTAATTAACCAATTCTTATTCAAAAAGTCACGTTGAAATTTTATTAAAGTCAACCTTATCACATATGTGGAATTGTGGCAGTTCATTTCTGCTCGCCCTTGATTATTATCAATGCCCCATCATCAAAAATGACTGGCATGTAAAAATCAAATTTATTGATCTGGATGCTCAATTCTAAATCATTTGCGGAGACAGTGGCAATTTCACCAGCAGAAACTGTCATCCCCACTGAGGAGGATTTAACCCGATTTGAAAATTTATCCGGGTTTGGGTACATGCCTTTAATTAAGGCTTCAATATACTCCCCGCAGGCTCTATCCTCGTCGCCATCACGTCCATAGGAATCACCAGTGACAACAAATGAAACCAGGGATGGCTTTAAGGTTTGGATGAAATTTCCTGTCGCACTGGCAACAACAAAAGACGCCGCCAGCAGTTGATCCGCACCTTGGACTTGAACAATCCCCTGGGTTCCGGCGGTGGTGCGTTGGATCAGGATTTTCCCATCTAGGTTTTGGTTCGAAATTTCAGCAGGAGAATTGCCAAAATCAAACCCACCCACTTTATTTCCAAGGTCTTCGCCCATTATCAATGCCCAAGGGATACTTTGCCTCAAATTAAATGCTTCATCAATAGTAGCAACCGGGTAGATTTTATCAGCACCCACATCAAATGCATGGGCAGCGGTTGTGAATGCCCTGAGCACATCGATGACCACTACCACGCCGCGAGCTTTGTGTGCCTCATTCAAGGAATAATAATTGTATATGGTCATCTATTGTAGTGGATTCAGATCCTGAACAATTCATTAGATTTAATTAAGAAATAGGCAATATCCATTGTATAATGATCATACTCGAGTTCAAGATATTAATCGTTAATGGATATTTAAACATCCAGGGAGAAAATATGGCACACACACATTTTGATTTCATCAGCGACGACGGAATAAAGCTATTCGGAAGAACCTGGTTGACCAACTTAAAAGAACCAAAAGGCATGATTCACCTGGTGCATGGGATTGGTGAACACAGCGGTCGATATGATCATTTGGGCGAGGCTTTCAATGAGAGTGGCTATCATTTCATTGCATTTGATCAACGCGGTCATGGTCTTTCTGAGGGTAAACGTGGACATGCCCCCAGTTTTGATCAACTTTTAAGTGATGTTGAGGTTTTCCTCGATGAAGCCCAAAAACGCTATGGACCTCAATCCAATCTTTTCCTCTATGGACATTCTCTAGGAGGGTTGATTGTAATAAATTTTTGCCTTCAAAAGCAAAAAGATCTCGATGGTGCGATTGCAACAGCACCCAGTTTACAACTGGCTTTTGAACCACCTAAGATTCAACTATCAATCCTTAAATTTATGAAAAGTATTTCTCCCGCCTTTACGATGAGTAGTATGTTGGACCAGGATGCCCTCGCCAGAGATCCTGCTATCGTCAAAGCCTATCAAGATGATCCATATGTTCACGACCGGGTTTCAGCGAAACTAGCTATCGAGATGCTTAGGTATGGTGAGTTTGCCCTAAATCATGCCAAGGATTGGAATATCCCCTTGCTCCTCATGCATGGAACTTCTGATAGAATAAGCTCTCATAAGGCAGGCCAGGAATTTGCAGAAAACGCAGGAAATCTGGTAGATTTGGTTTTGTGGCAGGGCTATTATCATGAAATTCACAACGACATTGGAAAGGAAGAAGTCATCGGAAAAATAATATCCTGGGTTAACAACAGATCGAATGAGAAATGATCTTTCCTTGACCTTTAAAAGCAGCAGGTTTAGAATAGATTTAAATCTATAAACAATCGGTTTCTCACCACCATCGCTTATCCAAGGAGAAAATAAATGCACTCAGTTTATCAAGATAAAGACCTGGAATCTACTGACCCAGGCCTTTTTGATTTAATTCAACTCGAAGACGAGCGCCAGGCAAGGCGCTTGATTATGATACCCAGTGAAAGTATCGCCTCCCGGGCGATTCTTGATGTGCTGGGCTCTTCATTTACAAATGTTTATGCTGAAGGATATCCCAGGCCAGAAACTCGTCTGTTCACCGAAGATGAAATCCTTGACTATACGAATATGATTGGCACCTATCGCCGTTATAGCGATCCCCGCTATTATAAAGGGGTCGAGTATGTGGATGTCGTTGAAGCCTTGGCACGGAGACGCTGTGCAGAAGCTTTCGCTGCCAACGGGCTAACCGCTGATGACCTGTATGTGAATGTGCAGCCCCTCTCTGGAGCACCAGCGAATAATGCTGTCTATACCGCCCTTCTCAATCCTGGAGATACCATCCTCGGGATGAGCCTTTTACACGGCGGTCACCTGTCTCATGGTTCCTCTGTCAATCGCTCAGGAAAATTATATGATGCCCAGCACTACACCGTCGACTCCAGAACAGAACGCTTGGATTATGAGGCCATCCTGGCAAAAGCTTTGGAAACAAAACCAAAAATCATTATTGCAGGCTATTCAAGCTTTCCCTATATCCCGGATTGGCAAAAATTCCGTGAGATTGCAGATCAGGTGGGTGCTTATCTGCTCGCTGATATCGCACATATCGCTGGCTTAACCGCTGCAGGCGTGGTGCCCTCCCCAATTGGGTTTGCCCATGTCATCACCTTTACCACACATAAGACCCTTATCGGGCCTAGGGGTGCCTGCATCATCACTGACAGCCCCGGTTTATCGAAGAAGTTAGATAAAGCTGTCTTTCCAGGCGAACAGGGCGGACCACACATCAATAACATTGCCGCAATTGCACTGGCATTCAGGGAGGCTCAGACAGAGGCATATAAACAGCTTCAGGGTCAGATCATAAAAAATGCTGTTGCCTTTGCTGATCAACTTAAAACCAGGGGTTTACGGGTTCCTTATGACGGCACCGGGTCACACATCGTCTTGATCGACAGTAAATCTATTAAATCCGAAGATGGGGCTTACCTTACCGGTGACATGGGTGCCCGTATCTTGGACGCTGCTGGCATTGTGGCAAACAGCAATACCATTCCAGGTGACCGTTCCGCTTTTTCTGCGACAGGTGTCCGTTTTGGGACGACTGTGCTAACCCAACGCGGCTTTGTTGAAAACGATCTGCGAGAGGTGGCCAACATCATCGCAGATCTCTTTGAGAAAATCACACCCTACAACATGGCGGGAGGGCGATCACCCAAACGACGGGCAAAGGTCGATTTCATGGCTTTGGAGAACGCTAAACTCGCTGTGAAAAAGCTGGTAGAAAAAGCCAAAGATTTGACACCTGTTGTAGAAAAACATGGATATCCACACTTCTTTGATATCGCTGATAATCGCGAGACCAAACAAGCTTCATTTTGTATTTCAGGCGACCAGGTACGTCTCTTTCTCAATTATGCCCTATCAAATGATGTAGAAGCTTTAGAAATAGGCGAAAGCCAGCCGACCCTCCTTCATACCACTGGCGGTGATGTCTCAGGTATTTTGACGAGTAAAGATCCATTTAACTTTATCCTCGCCGTTCCTGGGGAAAAAGCTGGCCTTGCGGGTGCCTGGTTGAGGGATTTATCAGATGCCTATATCCAATTTGATGAGGACCTGGCAAAACGTTTACCTGGCCCGATGCGAATAGAAGATGCTGAAATGGAAAATATTATTTCAGCAGCAGGAGATCCCTTCGGAAAGCACAAGCCTTACTACATTGGGATGCAACCAGACATATCAGATGGTGAACCTCTTCCAGCCTTTAAATGGGAAGCACAGCAAGCACCTGTACTTCTGAAAACGCCCCTCAACGAAACACACCGCAAGATGGGGGCGAAAATGGTCCCCTTCGCAGGCTGGGATATGCCCGTATGGTATTCCTCAGTTCATGAAGAACACCTCGCAGTTCGCCAAACAGCTGGTTTATTTGATGTCACCCATATGGGCGTCTATCAAACTGAGGGGCCGGATGCCGGTGTATTCCTGGATAGTGTCTGTGCGAATGATATCAGTTCCCTGGCAGTTGGGGAATCCTGTTACACGCATTTCCTTGACCAGGATGCCAATGTTATTGATGATTTACTGGTATACCGCCGTGAAAAAGAAAAATTCCTGGTTGTTGTAAACGCAGCAAACGATGAGAAGGATTGGTCCTGGTTGAATGCTGTTCGTGAAGGCTCAGTCAGGGTGGTTAATGAGAAACCCTGGGCTGTTGCTTTTGGCAGAAAAGTGAATTTGAGAAACCTTCGCGACTTGCAATCGGGTGAAGATAGGCGTGTGGATATCGCTCTGCAAGGTCCAAAATCCCGGGATATTCTACTTAGTTTAGAATGCTCAGCTCAAGACCGCCAGGCAATCCAGGGATTGGGTTGGGCTGAATTGTGTGAAGCGACCCTGGACGGGATTGAACTCGTAATATCACGCACAGGATACACCGGTGAAAGAATGGGGTTCGAATTATTTGTCCATCCTGAAAAAGCCGTTCAATTATGGGAGGCTTTGATCACAAAAGGTGAACCTTTTGGAATCAAGCCTTGTGGCTTAGGCGCAAGGGATTCCCTGCGAACAGAAGCAGGATTACCCCTATACGGACACGAAATGGGCGGATTACTCAACCTTGGTGTTGGTAAAGCGGGTTTCGGTAAATTTGTAAAAACATATAAACCCTGGTTTATCGGTCGCAAAGTCTTCCTTCAACAAGAAGAGCAACGCCAGGGCGTGGTTGTTCGCTTCACCTTTGACGAAAAACGCACTCGCATGGCTCACTTGGGCGATCCCGTGGTTGATGATCGCGGGAAAGTCATCGGCACAGTCACAAGTTGTGCAATCAACACAGAGGGATCCCTCACAGGTCAAGCCTACCTTTCAGAAAAATATACAGCCGAAGGAACCTCTATCTACATCTATCAAGGCGCACCACAAAATGCCGGAAAAGCGCCGGCTGATTTAACCATGGGCGACCGGGTCACCTTACCATCCCGGGCGACCGTTATTAGTCGTTTTCCAAGATAAAGGAGAGAATTTTTATGCACACCTTATGGGACGAGAGATACGCCCTGAGAACGGACAATATTTCGAGTTCTGCGATCCGTGAGCTGCTTAAACTCACATCTTTACCTGACGTGATTTCTTTTGCTGGGGGACTCCCAGCGCCAGAAGTCTTTCCAATAGAGAAATTTAAAGAAGCTGCAGATGTCGTTTTAACAGAGATGGGTGAATCTGCCCTGCAGTACGGAACAACAGAGGGTTACACCCCTTTGCGAGAAATGATCGCCCGTAATGCCGCTAAATATGGCATACAAATTTCATCTGACAATGTGTTGATCACGTCCGGTTCCCAACAAGCACTTGATCTTTTGGGGAGAATTTTTATCAATCGCGGCGATCGAGTCCTGGTGGAATCACCGACCTACCTTGGTGCCATTCAAGCTTGGAATGCATATGGTGTCAAGTACGTTACCATCCCCTTTGATGATGATGGTATGCGCACAGACCTGCTGGAATCTCGCTTGCGTATGGGATTAAAATTCATCTATGTTCTGCCCAATTTCCAAAACCCAACTGGGGTGACCCTTTCCCGGGAACGCAGGAAACAATTGGTCGATATGGCAGATGCCTACGGCGTACCAATCGTTGAAGATGATCCCTATGGTCAACTCCGTTATGAAGGTGAACATATCCCACCGGTGGTAGTGCTGGATGACGAAATGCGTGCCAAAGAAGTCCCGGTTTACAGCGGCAATGTCATTTACACCAGTACCTTCTCAAAAATCTTAGCCCCAGGACTACGCTTAGCTTGGGTTGTCGCCCCCTCTGAAGTGATTAAAAAATTAGTTCAGGCCAAACAAGGATGCGACCTGCACACTTCAACCTTCACCCAGTATCTGGCATATCAAGTCGCCAATAACCCCTGGATGAAAACCCACATTTGTACGATACGCAAAACATATAAAGAACGCAGAGATGTGATGATCAAGGCATTAGAAAAATATATGCCCGAAGGAGTGAACTGGACAGAACCCAAAGGCGGATTATTTCTCTGGGTCACCCTCCCAAAAAATCTAAATACAGGGGATATCTTTGAAGCCGCGGTAGCAGCAAGGGTCGCTTTCGTCCCTGGTGGTCCCTTTCACCCACAGGGGGGAGGGGAGAACACAATGCGCTTGAACTTCTCAAATTCAAAGCCGGAATTGATCATGGAAGGAATCAAGCGTCTTGCTGATGTTCTCAAAGATCATCTTTAACCTCTGACGAATTAGATTTTAAGTGAAAAAAGCGTGCGAACAATCATCGCACGCTTTTTTTGGTCAAGATTAATATCGTATTTCGGGTTTATTTTGCCAGATTTTAAAATCCCGCAAAATGGAATTTCCGATAAATTCTCGTAAGATGGAATTGTCTGGAATTAATTGTGCATCAATTGGCAAAAACCATTGGAGGAATTTAAATAAACGCTTTGCTTCTATGTGTTCCTTTGTACCGTGGGGCACCTGCCTGAGAAGTGGTTCCACCAAGGGTTTTAACACGGTCAATTCATAGGCCAGGGCAGAGTTGAACATTATGTCTGCATTTTCCTGGTAAGGAAAAATGTGCTCTTTCTCACCCCTGCGCACATGCTCCCATTGATGGATGGTTTGTTGCGCGCTATATCCTCTATCACGAGAATCTCGCAAAATACGGCGCAATTCGCGTGTATCCGTAGTTGATATGCGGTTGTGTCTGTCCAGGTTGAGCTGTGTCAAGCAGGATACATAAACACGGTAGGTTTCTTCTGGTTGAAAACCTTCAAGTAATTTGGGGTTCAAACCATGTATCCCCTCTAAAATGATCATCTGACCTGGTTCAAGTCTTACTTCCTCTCCAGGTAAATTGATTCCTTTTTGAAAATCATATCGCCTGAGTTGAACAGGCTGTCCTTCCGACAGGCGTTTTACATGATCGTTTAGTATTTCACGGTTTAGGGCATCAATGTGTTCAAAATCGTAATTCCCCATCTCATCCTTGGGTGTCTTTTCACGATCCACAAAATAATTATCCATCTCCAACGCAAAAGGTGAGATCCCTTCAGTTAATAATTGGATGGTCAGGCGCTTTGAAAAAGTTGTTTTTCCAGAAGAGCTAGGACCAGCGATCAGGATTGCCCGTACACTATCTTTCCGTTCTCGAATTGCACTTGCGATCCTTGAGATTTGCTGGGCATGAAGCGCTTCAGAGACAAGGATAACCTCGTTGATATTCCCTTCCTGGATCGCATCATTCAAAGCGCCCACGCTTTGGATACCAAGCGTCTCCAACCACTCACCATATTGCCGAAAAGTCGTTAGAAGTTGGGGATAACTTGGCATGGGCGAAAGCTCACTGGGAGCATGCCGCCTGGGAAATCTCAGCACAAAACCTGAGCCGATTAATTTAAGATCAAACCACTTGATATAACCGGTGGAAGGCAGCATATAACCGTGATGATAGTCTCTTTTTCCGTTGAGGGTATAAAGGACCAAATCATCGCCTTTTCGATAATTTAGTAATCGCAGCTTATCTTCCTGGCCATGTCTGCGGAAAAAAGCTTTCGCCTCATCCAGGGCAACCTTTTCACGCACCATGGGTTTATCCGCTGCAACCAGGGCTCGCATTTGAGCTTCCAATTCATCAAGATAGGTTTGCTTAAAGGGTTCCTGCTCAGGAACATGGCAGTAATAAGCGCCAGAAGAAACGGAATGGTCAATCGTTAACGACCAATCTGGAAATAGTTCCAGAAATGCCACTTCAAGAAGAAAAGTCAACGAACGGCGATAAATCCTGGCACCATCGGATGCAGACATATTAATGGGCATAATCTCTGCATCTGCCGATAGTGGAAATGTCAATTCACGCAAGCTGCTATTCACAATTGCCCCAACAATTTGAGGTTCATCCGGGTCCTGGTAGACTTTGATGAATTCCTCAACAGGCGTGTGACGAGGTCCGGTCATAATCGTGCCATCCGCCATTACGACCTCGACCGTCTCTCGCATTTCTTCTTGAATTTGAATATTAGGTTTCTCTTCCTTCATTATGTAAAAACCTTGTTAATATTGAATGGGTCTCTATTCTACTACGTATTTTTATTTATTCCTCCTCCGCAACCAGCATTGGGATTTGCGCAAAATCATCTGGACCAAGCAAATCAATGTTATCCTGGGTGCTGGGATAAGCTGAAAGTAATTCCGCCTGGTCGAAGGCAGCATCCTCTGGAAGGATCAAATCAATAATCCTTGTATGGTTGACATCGATAGGTCCACCACCAAACACGTATTGGGCGGGCGCCGGTTCAATGTCCCGAACTCGCCAAACACCTTCTGAAGGATAACCTTCCTGGCTCAAAACCAGGGCAGCATAAGCCCATGTCTCAGGATTGCCTTCCCCAAGGAAACTTAAGGGGACCCGCACAATGACTTCATTTTTGACAGTGTCAACAATGACTCTCATCGCGCTTGCGGCTTCCGAATAGACTTTTGCATCAAGGGTGTTTGGATCAACTTGTAGGACCTGCGGAGTCCAACCTTCAGCCCAAATGGCGTACTCCCACCCAAAACCATCCATCAGAGCAGCGTTCCTTCCAGGCAGTAAGAGACGCGCCCCGCTACCTAAATCAGGATCCTTGTCGATATAAACATCCAATGTCTGCAAGGACAAACCAGCGGGTGAATCCCAGGGATTTTCAACAGGGCCCACGAAGCCAAAAGTAAGTACCAAATCTTCATCATCATATCCTACCGAGAAAGAACTTGCATCAAAGACCGAATCCTTAAATACAGCATCTTCAGGATAAGTGTAGCTACCCGGACCATAATCATCACCCTGAGGATCCTGAACCGAAAGAATCATCGTTGTTTCTCCCAAATCAGGAATGGTGATTTGAGCAGGACCTTCTGTTGGCAACCTCTGGTCTTCTGACTCTAAGACCAACCCCACCTTAACATTGTCACCCGCAGATAAATCTCCCAGCAAACGTAAAGGCAGAGAAAATTCCATCACGGATTCAGACATCATTACTCGTCCTGCACCCAGATCAAACAAATTCCAGCCATCTTCACTGGCATCGTAAACATCAACAGCAGCACCCCCAGCCCATTCAATCAATTTATTTGCATTGAAACCCAGCATGACATCTGAATTATGTGCGAATGCCTGTTGACCAACCTCACTATTGGGAATGCTGAGATAAATTCCGATTTTCTCTCCGATCATGGATTCCCGTAAGTCTAACCTGAAATAGATATTTTCTTTATCCAGAGCAGTGTGTAACCCGCTGGCAGCAAAACCTTCTGGGAATTGATAAAAGGCACCTGATTCCCAGGCCGGATCCGCTTCTCCGTCAATTTCTGGTGTGGAAGCACCGGTCAGCGGACGCGTCGCAGCAACAGACGCTGTCTCGATTATCGGAACCTCGACAAACCGGGGGATTTCCGCTCCCAAGGCTTCATAAACACCTCTTAACAACGCTCGAAATCCCTCATCAAAATAAGAGTCCTGCCCGGAATCCTGATCATCACCGTACCACCAGAACCAATCCGAACCTTCGGCAAGATACATGAAGTCGAAAGCTTCCTCCAAAGCTTCTTCTGAAATTGACCCGTCCTCCGAGTCAATTGAGTCCAGGTCCAAGCGAACACGAGCAAGATAATCCCATGCAAGGGCTTCTTCTGGTTCACCAATCCAGGTGTCATAATTTGGACTGAACCAGGCACCCGGGAATAAGTCCTCCAATTCTCGCTGCTCCGGGAACCAAGATAAGTATTGAGAAGGTGTAACTGTTCTGAGAACCTCACTCTCGGACAACTTTTGGTATAGGGCATGCAGGAAATCATTGCCGTCATTGGGATAATGTTCCCAGGCATTTTCGCCATCCAGAATAATGCTGATGATATGAGGTCCTGGCGTTTCATTAGTCACGAAATTTGCGTGGATTGCCTCAAGATGCCCTACTAAATCTGCTGCACCCGCTTCCCCACGCATACCGGTGTAAACAAACCCGATATTGTCGGAAAGAGTCCAATCCCGGAAGAAAACCGCCACCTGATTGCCCGAATCATCACTGACATAATACGGGCGATATAATTCATCCGCTTCCTGAACAAAACCTTGCGAATCCCGTGTAAAAGTCTCGATCCCCAGGGACTTTGCCAGTACCGGTTCACCGGTTTGCATGAAAGTGTATCCTGCTTCAGCAATCATCGGAACAACAACCTGTGCTACTGAGCCTTCACCCGGCCATAATCCGCGAACCTCCTGGCCAAAATTTTCTTCATACATCTCCACACTTAAAGCCAGGTGTTTTTCAGCATCTTCAGGGTAAGCAAAGGACAGATCAGGCATTTCTGCGCTGGGGTTTCCGACCAATGCCAGTTGATTATCATAGATTAAAGGTAGGATGGGGTGGGCATAGGGAGTCGTTGTGACCTCGATTTGACCCTGCTTCTGTAATTGCGCATGATAGGGAATTACTTCCTGGATCACATTAAGGACTTCAGCGAATAAAATTTCCTTATCAGATTGGTTGAACCCCTCCCCTTTATCAACGAGGGAAAGTAGTGGTTCTTCGGCTAAGAAAGCCGGGTCAAACCAGGCGAGATTAAACCAGACCTGCAGATCAGTGAAATCCTGCTCGGTAAATGTCTCCATCGCATTATCGATGTTTGATGGCTCAGTTCCCCCGCGCTTATCGAGTAATTCCTGATATCTGGGGTACCTGGCAATAATATTCGTCCAATTGACATCGAAAAATCTTTCCAATATGAAGCGTTTTTCTTCATCAGTCAGCTCAGTTACCGGTTTTTCACCCAGGACCCAATAAATGTCTTTTGCTCCTGAAGCAAGGTCATTGAGCTGGCGGATCAGCGATGGCGTCAGGTTAAAGGTCACCTGAATATTGTCATACGCTGCGACCTTTTGTGCCATATCCAGGTAATCTTTGGTGGCATGCACCCGCACCCAGGGCCGAGTGTAAACACCATCGGCATCTTTATAGTAGAGCGGTTGGTGTTGATGCCAGGTGATATTAACAAATAGAAGACCTGGATCTGGCACTGGTTGGCATGCCGTCATTAAGGAGAGGAAAAAACTCAGTAGAAAAATCAATGAAAAATAGCGGAGGTTTCTGGACATGATAATCCCTTTATTTGATTTGGTTAGATAAATATCGCGGGTGTTTCAATTCTACTCGAAAATAAATCAGCTTAAATAGTAGTCAAATCCTTGTTTCCCTAATCAGGAAGAACTATGTAACTCATTACTTATTGAAACATAGGATATTCTATCATCTTGAGGCCTTCCTTGACCTTTACAACCTCAACGGATAAAATTCAATGTCGCTGGTTTCATCCAGCATTTAAACCAAATTTATTATCATAGAGCGAAGGTAACCCATACATTCAGGGTGAGAGGCGCTCGAAG
>Ga0207796_1000086_pt1 | contig 37966 bp, 24 predicted proteins | sample Pon1CUnioCityCA_6_FD_187274 | JGI IMG/M metagenome (GOLD analysis project Ga0207796, IMG submission 187274) | Marine sediment microbial community from Union City, CA, USA - Pond 1C Sediment 1 (SPAdes) | ecosystem: Environmental > Aquatic > Marine > Intertidal zone > Salt pond sediment ... | reverse complement strand
CCACATTTGGCACAATGAGTATATCAGCCTGCCCAGCGACAGGCGACTGGCTCTCCGCCAGTACCTTGACGCGCGAAGAGATGGCCAGATCTAGTGCCAGTGGGCCATCAACCACCGCGCCCTCCACCCAACCCTGCTCGGCCATCTTGGCGAGAGCCAGGGCATCCATGCTCGCCTGGCTTTTGGGATGCACCCGCTCACTAGCCGCCAGGATGGCAACCCTCGGATTAGGCAAGCCAAACAGGTGCGCCACCCGGACCACATTGTTGATGATCTCGAGCTTCTGGTACACATCAGGATAGACCACGACACCGGAATCGCTCAGATAGACCAGACGCTGAATGCCAGGTAGCTCAAAGATCCCTACGTGAGTCAGCAAGCCCTGCCCTCGAATGCCACTCTGCCGGTTCAGCGCCACTCCCAGGAGAGCCGCGGTCTTGATCTGCCCCTTGACCACAACATCGGCCTGCCCTTGGCGCACCAGTTCCACCACGTGCTGCGCTGCCTGTACCGAATCTGGCTCGTGGAACAGGGTCGCCCCGCCCAGATCAACCCCTTTCTGGGCGGCATAGGCCTCGATGGCAGGCCAATCACCCACCAGGGTGGCTTGGACCATGCCCTCTCGCTGGGCCTGTGCGACTGCCTGGAGCACCTCGGGATCGTGAGCACCTGCCACAGCGATGCGAACCGGGCCAGCTCGGCACGCTTCAGAGACCATCTCGTCAAACGTGGAAATGCTCATCGCACAAGTGCTCCTCCGTTGCCCGCGTGGTGAGAACCCTTGCCAAGGGCGTTTCCGTGGTGGACTTGAGAGATCACTAACGGCTCGCCCCCTCCAGGAAACGGACTGCTGTTTCTGCGAGGAGAGCCGTGCCAATGGGCAGGCACCGCTCATCCACGTCGAACAGGGGATGATGATGCCGCCGCGGTTCCTCACCGGGGAACGCCCCGCCAAGGAAAGCAAAACAGCCAGGGGCCTTTTCGGCAAAGTAGCAGAAATCCTCGCCGCCCATCTCTAGCGGGCTCTCGCAGACATTTTCTGCCCCCAGCAAGTCCGCACCTGCCTGGCGTACCAAAGCTGTCAAGTCAGGATCGTTGACAACGGGATGGTAACCAGGATGGATAGATAGGGCAAAGTCGCCGCCCAAGGCTCGCGCCACCCCGCAGGCTCGCTCCATCTCTTCAAACAGCGCCTCACGCGTCTCTGGTTCAAAGGTCCGGATAGTTCCAGTCATGGTCACCTTGCCGGCGACGATATTCTCCTTCGTCCCGCCCTGGATCGTGCCAATGGTGAGGACCCTTCCGCGCGTGGGATCTAGCCGGCGAGAGATCACTGTCTGCAGAGCGTTGATCACTTGCGCAGACAGTGTGATTGCATCAAAGCCTTCGTGCGGAAAGGCACCGTGAGCTTCCCGGCCCTCTATCACCAGTTTGAACTTGTCGGGATACGCGGTTATGGGTCCTTCGCGCATGCTGACAGCACCAACGCGCAGCTCAGCCCAGACGTGGAGACCGACCACTGCATCCACAGCCTCCATCGCCCCCTCATCAGCCATGCGCATCCCTCCGCTCAGACCCTCGTCATCCTGAGCCTCTTCTGAGGGCTGGAACAGAAACCGCACCTGGCCCGGCAGGCGTCCAGCAGAGGCTTCCTCCGCCAGCAGTTGGGCAGCACCCAGGAGACAGGCTACGTGCACGTCGTGCCCGCAGGCATGCATCACCCCTGGATTCTGCGAAGCGTAAGGAACATCGTTCGCCTCTTGGAGCGGTAGAGCGTCCATGTCTGCCCTTAGGGCGATTCTAGGGCCTGCATGGCCCAGATCGCCAATTACGCCGGTCTTGCCCACCCCTGTGCGGACGACAATACCCAGATCGCCCAGTCTGTCAGCCACTTTTTGGGCAGTACGGAACTCCTGGAACGAAAGCTCCGGATGGCGGTGGAAATCCCGGCGCAACTCTACGAGAAGATCGGCCAGTTCTTGAGCTCGCTCGAGCATTGAGCCCTCCTATTGTCATGTTGAAATCGAAGCCATTATAGCACCACAGCCTGTGTAACGCAAGACCACAGGCGAGAGTCTGGGAACGTGCGGGATGGCGCAGGCAGCCATTGTGCCAACTGGTCCACAGATGGCAAGCGTATCCCCAATCATGAATACTGGCTGAGACGCTCTCAGAGTAGCGGCATCACGCGACTGATGACGAACTTGAGGTAGCGAGCCTCGTGGAAATGTACGGGGACCGGATGGTCGACGGGCTGGCCCGCATCGTGCACGGTGATCAGCCGCCTGTTTGCGCGTCGTGCAGCCTCAGCGAGTGCCTCGCGGAACATCTCTGGCGAAACCTGGCTTGTGCAACTCGCCGAGGCCAGCAGGCCGCCTGGTCTGACACAGCCAAGAGCCAGGTGATTGAGACGCACATAGGCTCGCTCGGCTGCGCGGCGGCTCTTACGATCCCGGGCAAAGCTGGGAGGATCGAGAATGACCACATCGAATTTCCGCCCTTCTGCGGCGAAATCACCCAGCAACTCGAAGCCGTCCTGCGTGATAAACTCGTGACGCGTTGGCTCCAATCCATTCAAAGCAAAGTTCTTCTGCGCAGCCTCCACGGCAGCGGCTGCAGCATCGCACAGGATCACCTGCTGCGCACCTCTGTGCGCGGCGTGCAAAGCAAAGCCTCCGACATAGCAGAAGCAATCGAGAACACGCTTTCCCTGGCACCAGGGCCCTACGGCCAGCCGGTTCTCCCGCTGGTCGAAGTAGAGACCGCTCTTCTGGCCAGCCTCCAGATCGGCATAGTAAAGGATACCGTGCTCCTCAACGACAAGATCGGGAGGAGGCAACCGCCCCCATAGAGAGCGCAACCTGCCACCATCCGCCGGCCTCAAGAGGATCCCCTGCAAATCGACGTGTGCGTGAAGCGCCTCTGCTATCCAGGGTACCAACCCTTGGACACTCTCGGCGTACGCCACAATCACAGCATACCGATCATAGAGGTCCACGACGATGCCAGGAAGACCATCGCTCTCGCCATAGACCCAGCGGTAAGCATTCGTCGCCCCGGCGCGGACGGCTGCGCGCAGTTTCCATGCCTCACGGACCCGATCAGCTACCCATGTCTGGTCGGGAACATGATGTCGGGAAAAGATCCGAACGGCAATCGCGCTATCAGCATCCCACAGGCCAATCGCTGAGAAGCCGCCACAAGTGACCCGCACCCAGGTGCCCGATGGCATCTCGGGCAGCTCGCGCACGTGGTTGCGGTATACCCAGGGGTGTCCTTTGCTCAAGCGGGGCTTTAGGGATGGCGGCAGTTCCAGTACAACCATGCGTTTCTCCATCAGCGCTCTGACAATCCGGCCAGCCCGACATGGTAGATTGGGCTCTCACCTACCTTGGTGAGGTCAAACCATTGCCGCCACTCTTCCTTGAAATCTGTCATATAGGTCGGCAGGTCTGAGTTACGTACGACCAGGTCATAGACAAGGTCGTCCCAGGTGAGATTCTTGCCCCTGGGCACGTTGACGACGAGGCCAGGATATAGGTTTCTGATGTGGTCCCGATACCAGATGAAAGCAAGCATTGGGCCGCTGACCACACGCACGTCAGATCTCATGCCTTCAGCATAGACAGCATACCACAGTGCAAAAGTAGGCTGATCAGCCCGGACGATGATGAGGCTACCCTGCGGGACGGTCTCGAGCACCTGCTCAAAGTAGATGCGCGATTCCCAGTCATCATCCGGATCGACCGCCTGCCAGTGCAATGCCACAGAAACCGCTGGCAGCAAGATCAAGATCGTGAGAGCCAGGCGCTGCCAGATCCTTCGTTGCCGACGCATCATACCCAACAAAAGGTAGACCCCCTCGCCCCACCACAGAGCCATCAACATCACGACTGGCAGGAGATACATGTATGAATCGGACGTATCGTAAAAGAAGGCATATGTGCCTACCAAAGCTGCCCAGGTGACTGTGAAGAGAAAGAACCGCCGCTGACGCTGCCACTGTCCCCAGCCCCCGATAAGCGCAATGGCCAGGCCCCACCAGCCGAACTGGCCGCCAAGCAATTCGGCCCATTCAGAAACACGACCGGCTATCTCGCTGGTCTCCAGGCCAAAGACGAACTGCTGGTACTGCTCGCCGCTGACCACCCATAGAAAACCGTCCCACGTCTGCGGATTGCCCCAGTTCATGGGTGGGCGATGCATTGCTGCCAGTGGCAGATAGGCATAGACACTCAGCCCAACGACAAAGAGTGCAACCGCAGGCAACAGCGTCCTGAAATGCAGCCAACCGCGGCGATCAGGCCACAGATACACCAGGGCTGCTGGCGCACAGAACACGATGGTCAGATGATTGCCCAGCGCCAATCCCAGAGTCAGCCCAGCCAGCCACAGATAAAGGTCATGCTGCTCGGCACGCCAGCGAACAAGCAACCAGACCAGGAGGACTGAGAAAAGCATCAATAGGGCATAGACCTCTGCGATCACTGCCTGCGACCAAAGCAGTGAAGAGAAGGCCAGCGTCAGGGCTGCGAGTGCAGGAAGAAGAAGGGGATATCTATCTGGCGGGAGCACGCGCCGCGAGACAGAGAAACAGAGTCCAACCGCAACAGCAGCACACACCGCCGATAGCAGATTGACGCGATAGGCAATCGAACCGACCGGCAGATGGCTGGCGAGCCAGGCCAGAAGGACATAGGTTGGATAGCCGGATGGATGTGGCACTCCCAGGGTGCGGGCTGCTGCGATCAGATCGCCCCCGTCAGTGCCAAAATTCGCGTTGGTGAGATCGGGTGCAAGAGTTGCCAGGTACACCACAAGCGACAAGACTGACACACCTGCTGCCAGCCAGCCTGGCTTCTGTGAAAGCGAGGAAGCGACCGTGGAAAGCCCGTGTTCAATTCGCGTGACCGTCTCTTTACGCGCCACCTGGAACACCTCCCAACTCCGGAATTATACCACGCAGGCTGAATTCCAACAATTCCACGCGATTGCTCACACAGTCGCTGTGCAGCAAGGAAGGAACCAACTGTCCGATACGATTCGCCGGTTTTGCATTCTTGTACAAGATCGAGTATAATGCCTTCCGGTTGCGAGGCCGTAGTTGGCCGAGCATCAGGAGGAGGAGACGACTCGAAGGGGAGTTGCCTGGTATGGCGCAATCGTTTCGCAGTAACGACTGCGATCCGGGCCAGCGCAGAGCGCAAATCTCGGTCTGGGAGTGGGAGACTTGCGCGATACCCAAATCAAGGCGTCCCTTCGAGCCCCGGGCGACATGCAGGGGCTCTATTCATTTCTGGCACATGGAGGGCTACTGTGGTTCAACGTAGAATGCGCGGTTCAGTGATGGTCGTGGGCGCTGGGGTGGGCGGCATGCGTGCAGCTGTCGATCTTGCCGACTCGGGATACAAGGTCTACCTACTGGATTCGGCGCCCAGCATCGGAGGGATCGTTTCACAACTGGGCTTTATGTTCCCCACACACGACTGCGTCCTTTGTCGGGGCACATCAGACCATGGCTATGGCTGCTCGCGCCCTTCGATCTCCCCGTTCCTGCTCGATCACAGCCAGCATAGCAATATTGAGATCATGACCAACAGCACGGTAGTGGGCGCCACCGGTCTGCCGGGCGACTTTCGAGTCACGGTTCACCACCGGCCGCGTTACGTCGACGTGAACCTGTGCATCAACTGCGACGAGTGCTCACAGATCTGTCCGGTGGACCTTACGAGCGAGTACCAGGCAGGCTTGGTGACCCGCAAAGCGGCCTACAAGCCTTCGGTGCGGGCCGCACCCAACGCCTACGTGATCGAGAGGGGACCTTACTGCGATCCGTGCCGCAAGTGCGAGGAGATCTGCCCTACCAAGGCCATCAACCTGGACCAAGAGGACTGGTTCGAGGAGATTGATGTCGGGGCCATCATCCTGGCAGTTGGCTACAAGCTCTACGATCCCAGCCCAGCCGAGGAGTTGGGCTATGGTCGCTATCCCAATGTAGTGACAGGTCTGCAATACGAGCGTTTGGCCAGCCGCTCAGGGCCCACCGAGGGCATCATCGAGCGACCATCGGATGGCAAAATCCCGGAGCGAATCGCCTGGTTGCAGTGTATCGGTTCGCGTGATCAGGAACACCCCTACTGCTCATCGATCTGCTGCATGTATGCCACGAAAGAGGCCGTACTAGCCAAACAGCGCCTGCCGGGCGTCACCTGCGAAGTCTTTATCATGGACGAGCGGGCCTTTAGCAAAGAATACACCGCCTACTTTGAGCAGTCAAAGGACCTGTGGAATGTCGAATACACCCGCTGCCGGATCTCTGAGATCAAGGAGGATCCGGTCTCTCACAACCTGATCTTGCACTACCAAGATGAACAGGGCACGCTGCGGAGCAAGACGTTCGACATGGTCGTCCTCTCGGTAGGGAGCGAGCCCCCGCCAAAGGCAATTGCCCTGGCAGAGGATATGCAGATCGATCTCAACGAATATGGATTCTGCAAGACGGACAAATTCGAACCCGTTGACACCAGCCGACCGGGCGTGTTTGTTGCCGGCGCATTTGCCACCCCCAAAGAGATCGCGGAAACGGTAATGGATGCCAGTGGGGCGGCCGCGCGCTGCATGGCACTCCTGTCGGGCAAGTCCGGGACAGAGACCACGCTAGCACAGTATCCGCCCGAGCGTGATGTGAGCGAGCTCGCACCCCGAGTCGGTGTGTTTGCCTGTTACTGCCACCCAACTATCGACGAGGTTGTAGATGTGGATGCCGTACTGGCTGCGACGGCGGGCCTACCCGGTGTGGTACACACCGAGGCAATCGCATATGGCTGTCTCCCCGGCGGTCCAGAAGTCATCCGCAAGGCCATTCGAGAGCATGATTTGAACCGAGTGGTTATTGGAGCTTGCACACCCCGAACGCACCTTGCGCTGTTTCACCATACGATCCAGCAAGAAGGTCTCAATCCCCAGTTACTGGAGTTTGTGAGCCTTCGCGACAACTGCGCATGGGTGCACGCCGACGATCCAGTGGGCGCGACGCGGAAGGCAAAGGAGGAGATGCGAGTTGGCATTGCCCGCTCGCGGCACCTGAAGCCCTACCACAAGGAGAAGCGCGAGTTCAATCGCTCAGCCCTGGTCATCGGCGGCGGGCTGGCTGGTATGACGTCAGCCCTGGCCATCGCCGACGAGGGATATGATGTCTACCTTATCGAAAAGGATGACAAGCTAGGCGGCAATCTGCGCCACCTATATAGGACAGCGGAGGGACCGAACCCCCAGCGGCTGCTCCAATCACTCATCAAGCGCGTGCACAGTCACGAGCGCATTGCCTTACACTATAATACAGAGCTTATCGGATTCGAAGGCCATGTGGGCAATTTCCGAGCCCGCTTGAGCTATGCGGGCGATGGCGAGCCCGCACGCTGCTGGGAGATAGAGCACGGCGTGGCCGTGGTGGCGACCGGTGGGCGTGAGTACAAGGGTGACACTTTCCTATATGGCCACGATCCTCGAGTCGTCACGCAGCTAGAGCTCGAGAAGCAACTCGTCGAAAATGTCGATGCAGCACGGGAGCTTCGCCAGGTGGTCATGATCCAGTGTGTCAATCCCCCTGAGCAGCAAGTCCACTACTGCAGCCGCACGTGCTGCACTAATACGATGAAGAACGCCATCACCATCAAGCAGATCAACCCCGACTGCCAGGTTTACGTCCTCTACAAGGACTTGATTACCTACGGGTTCCGTGAGGAGTACTACACCGAGGCCAGAGAGCGTGGAGTCATCTTTTTGCGCTACGCCCAGGATGATCAGCCTCAGGTTCAAGTAAACTATGGACAGCTCGAGGTACGGGTGCACGACGTGATCCTGGATCAGCCCCTCACCTTCTCACCCGACCTCTTGGCCCTGTCGATGGCAATCTTGCCAGCCGAGACCAATCCAGAACTGGCCTCCATCCTGAACGTGCCCCTTTCCAGCGAAGGCTTTTTCATGGAGGACAATCTCAAACTGCGTCCGATGGACTTTACGAGAGAGGGCATCTTCCTGGCAGGACTGGCACATTACCCCAAGTTCATTGAGGAGACGATTGCCCAGTCTTTGGCCACGGCGGCCCGCGCCATGACCTTTCTGAGTAAAGATCGTCTCGAGGTGGGGGGAACGATCGCCATTGTAGACCAAGCCAAGTGCGTTGGATGCCTGACCTGTGTGCGGGTCTGCCCCTTCCAGATTCCCAGCATCGATCCCAGGGCTATCGGAGTAGGGCATATCCAGGGGGCGGCGTACATCGAGCCGTCACTGTGCACAGGTTGCGGCACCTGTACAAGCGAATGCCCAGCAGATGCGATCCAGCTCAGGCATTACGGTGACGAGCAACTCGTGCTGGCCGATGAGCCGATCTTGGGCCAGTGGATGCCAGCCTAACCGCGGAGAAGAACTATGAGTGAAACTACAGAGAATGGATTCGAGCCAGAGTTGACAGCATTTAGCTGCATCTACTGCGGTAGTATGGCAGCAGACACTGCTGGTGCGCTACGTCTGACCTATCCGGCAAACGTCAAGCTGTTCCGCTTTCCCTGTACAGGCAAAGTGGACGTCGAATACATCCTGAAGGCATTCGAGGAAGGTGCCGACGGGGTGTACATTGTGGCCTGCCCGATCGGCAACTGCCACCACGTGCACGGAAACGTGCGGGCAACCAAGCGCCTGGACTATGCCCGCGAGCTCTTGGAGGGCATCGGTCTGGAGGGAGATAGACTGGGCATCTTCTATATGTCGGGCAGCCAGGCCCATGCATTCGCGAGTGCTGCTGAGCAGATGACTGAGAAAATCCGAAAACTGGGGCCCAGCCCGCTGAGGAAGGAATCTACAAACCGGCCGTCGAGCAGTGAGGAGTAGAACCTGACTGCGACGGGCCAGACACCAAGTGCTCAAGATGGGATGCGAGGTACTCCCAACGAGCAAGAGGAAATCGAGTCTCTTGACAGAGAACTTTGTTTGCAGTATACTCCAGGATGGCATTTCACATCTGAGCTGTGGCGCTCGGAATCTGCGTCGATCCAGAACCTTTGCCATAGGCAACTGGCAGCTACCACCAGAGACCAACGCTCGCGCCCTGCCGCAGTGACACGCACCGAGGACTAAGAGTCCAAAGAGGAAGCGTTCAATGGCGGAAACGACGAACGTCAAGACAATAGGTGCAGCGCTCGTAGTAGGGGCCGGAGTTGCGGGCGTCCAGTCCGCGCTGGATCTTGCCGACTCGGGCGTCAAGGTCTACTTGGTCGAGCGCGGTCCTGCTATTGGCGGCAAAATGGCACAGCTTGACAAGACCTTTCCCACGAACGACTGCGCCATGTGCATCCTGTCGCCGAAACTGGTGGAAGCGGGCCGGCACCGCAACATTGAGATACTGACCGACTCCGACTTGCTACATCTGGAAGGCGAGGAGGGGCACTTCACGGCCAAGATCCGCCGCCGCCCCCGCTACATCAGTCTTGACGATTGCACTGCATGCGATGACTGCGCCCAGGTATGCCCTGTCTCTGTCCCCAGCGAATTCAACGAGGGCCTTTCTCAGCGCACGGCCACGTACAAGCCCTATCCACAGGCTGTACCCAGTGCTTATGCCATCTCCAAGAAGGGCACGAGTCCCTGCAAGTACACCTGCCCTGCCGATACCAGCGCCCAGGGCTATATCGCCCTGATTGCCCAGCAGCGGTACGATGAGGCGCTGGAGGTGATCAAGCAATATAACCCCTTCCCAGCTACCGTGGGACGTGTATGTCACCACCCATGCGAAACGGAATGCAACCGGGGCAAGCTGGACAGCCCAGTCGCCATCTGTGCCCTGAAACGGTTTGTCGCCGACACAATTTATGACAAGTGGGACCGAGAAGGCAAGCCAATTGAGGATAGGGAATTGCACCCCTACCCCGAGGCTCCGGCCGAATTGCCCCCGGAAGAGAGGCGCCGGATCGCGATTGTCGGTGCAGGACCCACAGGACTCACTGCTGGACACTTTTTGGCGCGGATGGGCTACCAGGTCACCATCTTTGAGGCGCTCCCTGTGGCAGGGGGCATGGCTCGGGTCGGGATCCCCGCATATCGCTTGCCACGCGACGTGCTCAACCGGGAGATAGACGAGATCCTGAGCCTGGGCGTGCAGCTAAAACTCAATCATCCCATCCGGGACGTCAACAAGCTATTTGACGAAGGATTCTCGGCGACATTTCTGGCTATCGGCGCCCATGAGCCGCAGAAACTACGCATCCCCGGCGAGGACGAAGCCAAGGGGATGTTCCATGGCGTACCGTTCTTGCGCGCAGTTGCACTGGGCGAAGAGGTGCCCATGGGTGACCGCGTGGTCGTAGTCGGAGGCGGTAACACGGCAGTTGACACAGCTCGGACAGCCAGAAGGCTCGGTTCTGACCAGGTAACGATCATCTACCGCCGCACGCGAGCCGAGATGCCCGCAAACGCTTGGGAGATTGACGAGGCCATGGAGGAAGGCATTGGGCTGGAAATCCTGGCCCAACCGGTAGAGGTCCTCTCGAAGAACGGGCACGTCTCAGCATTGCGCTGCGTGCGCATGGAGCTTGGCGAGCCCGACGCGAGCGGTCGGAGACGCCCGATCCCCATCGAGGGCAGCGAATTCGACATAGCCTGTGATGCCGTGGTTGCGGCCATCGCGCAGGCACCAGAGATCAGTTTCCTGGACGAGGACCACGGGCTCCAGATCACGCGATGGGGCACATTCAAAGTCAATCCCGCAACGCTGGAGACCAACCGAGAGGGGATCTTTGCCGGGGGGGATGCTGCCGCTGGTCCCGGGGCACTGATCGAAGGCATCGCTGCCGGAAGACGTGGGGCGCTCTCCATTGACCGCTATCTACGAGGGGTACCACTCCAGACTCCACGCGAGTTGATGCCCCTGCCCGAAGCAGAGCTAACCGAGGCGGAGATCGCGGAAATGGTGGCGCGGGGCAAAATCGATCTCACCGCCCGCGTCGAGACGCCAAAGGCCGCCGTAACAGAGCGCGTGGGTGACTTTCGAGAGGTTGAGCTGTGCCTGAGCGAACAGCAGGCACTCACCGAGGCGCAGCGATGCCTGTCTTGCGGTCTGTGCTCCGAGTGCTATCAATGCGTACTGGCCTGCAAGGCCCACGCCATCGACCACCAGCAAGCACCATACGAGGAGACCCTTGATATAGGCGCCGTGGTTCTGGCACCCGGCTATCAGCTCTACGACGCGCGCCAGGCAGGCGAGCTGGGTTACGAACGATATGCCAACGTGGTCTCGGCCCTGCAGTTTGAGCGCCTTCTGAGCGCTTCGGGGCCAACACGTGGTCACATTACCCGTCTTGCGGACCGTGGAGAACCCAAGCGCATCGCTTTCCTGCAGTGCGTTGGCTCACGCGACAAGGATCACAACTACTGCTCGTCGGTCTGCTGTATGTACGCCACCAAGGAAGCGATGCTTGCGCTGGATCACGTGCCTGGGGTCGAATGTCATATCTTCCAGATCGATATGCGGGCCTTTAGTAAGGGCTTTGATGCCTACTTTGAGCGGGGCAAGGAGTTGGGCATCCATTACCACCGCTGCAAGGTGTCAAGCTTGAAAGAGGATCCGGCGACCCGGGATATCTTGATCGACTATGTATCTGACGAGGGCGAGCTGGAACGACAGCGTTTCGATCTTGTTGTGCTAAGTGTGGGCATGGAAAAGCCTGCTGGGGCAGAGGCTCTTGCCAGCGCCGCGGATATCGCGCTGAATCCCTATGGATTCTGCCAGACTCGCCCCTTCGAGCCTGTGAAGACATCCCGTGCTGGTGTCTACGTGTGTGGTGCTTTTGCCGAGCCCAAAGATATCCCTGACAGTGTGATAGAGGCTGGCGGTGCGGCGGCAAGCGCGCTGGCCACGATCGGCAAGGCGCGCGGGACCCTGGTTTCAGCAGCGGAATACCCACCAGAAACGGAAGTATCCTCGCAGGATGAGGCCCGGATAGGTGTGTTCATCTGCAGTTGCGGAAGCAACATCGCAGGGGTTGTAGATGTTGAGGCTGTCACGGAGTACGCCAGAACCCTGCCGAACGTAGCACACGCTGAGAACACGCTGTATACCTGCTCGGCAGATTCATTGAAGCTCATCCAGGAACGGATCCGTGAAGAGGAACTGAACCGGGTCATTGTGTCGTCCTGTACGCCACGAACCCACGAGCCGATCTTCCGGGATACCATCCGCGAAACAGGCCTCAACCCCTATCTGTTCGAAATGGCCAACATCCGCGATCAGGACTCATGGGTCCACGCCAAGTGGCCGGACCGAGCTACCGAAAAGGCCAAGGACCTGACGCGCATGGCGGTCGCACGTTCGCGCCGGCTCGAACCACTGTACACGCAGGAACAGAGCCTTAACCACAGAGCCATGGTCATTGGTGGGGGTGTGGCTGGCATGACGGCTGCCCTGAACCTTGCAGAACAGGGATATGATGTCACCCTCGTCGAGCGTGAGCAGGAATTGGGCGGCATGGCCAGCAATCTAGCGATCACGGGCGACGGTGGAGATGTGCGAGCATTCCTCTCCACGCTGATTGACCGCGTGCAGACGCATACTTCCATCGAGGTGATTACAGATCACCAGGTGGTCAAGTCAACCGGTTTTGTGGGCAACTTTCACAGCACCCTTGCCTGCTGCTCAGAGCCAACCCAGCGCGTGATCGAACACGGCGTCACCGTAGTCGCGACCGGTGCCAAAGAGCACCGTGGCACGGAGCATGGGTTGGGGACCGATCCGCGCATCATGACACAGGGTGATCTCGAGCAGTTGCTCGTCTCACCCAAACCGTCCAAGGCATTATCAGATACCAGCTCAGTGGTCATGTTACTGTGCGCGGGCCCCTGGGACGAAGAAGGCAGCGAGACTCACTTTTACTGCAGCAGAATCTGCTGCTCGGTCGCGGCCAAGAATGCACTACGCATCAAGGAACAGAATCCAGAGGCGCAGGTCTTTGTCCTGTACAATCGCGACATCCGCACTTACGGCTTCCAGGAAGCGCTCTACACCAGAGCGCGCGAGGCAGGCGTTGTCTTTGTGCGGTATCAAGAGGGCGAGCGGCCCCGAATCAGCAGCAACGGCAGGCTGCAGCTCACAGTATCCGACCAGGTGCTTGGTCAACCCATTGCGCTCGCCCCAGATCTGCTTGTGCTTTCGGAGGCAATCGTGCCCGCCGACGGCAGCCGCGACCTGGCGGAGCTGCTCAAGTTCTCCTGCACGCTCGAGGGCTTTTTCCTGGAGGCGCATGTGAAGCTCCAGCCGGTAGATTTCCCTGCTGAGGGCATCTTTCTGGCCGGCATGGCCCACTATCCGAAATTGCTGGACGAGACCATCGCCCAAGCAGGCGCTGCAGCCGCACGCGCAGCCAGTATCCTTTCGAAGGATACACTAGAGGTAGGCGGTGTCGTGGCGGTGGTGGATCCAGCCAAGTGCACCGCATGTCTTACTTGTGTACGCATTTGTCCCTTTGGCGCAGTGGAAATCAACCCAGCTCTCACGGGCATTGGAGGCATTGTGGGCGCCGCCGAAATTCAGGCAGCTGCCTGTAGGGGATGCGGCCTATGTCCAGCGGAATGTCCGGCAAGGGCCATTCAGCTTCAGCACTTTACCGATGAACAAGTATTGGCCAAGGAAGAGGCACTGTTCGAAGCAATGGAACTGGCGTTGAATTCAGTATAGGAGCCAAACCCTATGACCGATTTTGAGCCGCAAGTCCTAGCTTTTGCCTGCCATTACTGCGCCTACGCCGCTGCCGACTTGGCAGGATCTATGCGGCTTAGCTACCCGCCCAATGTGAAGGTGCTTCACCTTCCCTGTACAGGAAAGGTAGACGTTCTTCATCTGCTGAGGGCATTTGAGAAGGGAGCCGATGCCGTTTTTGTGGCCGGCTGACTGAAAGGCACATGTCATTACCTGGAGGGTAATCTGGGCGCCGAGCGAAGGGTCAATTACACCAAGAAACTCCTGGCTGAGACAGGCCTGGAACCTGAGAGATTGGAAATGTACTTCCTGTCCTCGGCAGAGGGAGCGCGCTTTGCTCAAATCGCAACAGAGATGACGGAGCGAGCCCGGCAGTTGGGACCCAACCCTCTGAAGCCGCGAGAGAAATCTAGCAAGAAGGAGTAGGCCAGAGTGCTACAGAAGATCAAACAACAGCTCAAACGCCTCCAAGGACTGGGTGCAGACTATGCGGATGTCCGCTGGGTGCCCATCGAGGAGAGCAGTTACCTACTGATGTGGAATGGAAACTTGAAAGAGTCTGTCCTGGACCGCGAGAGCGGGCTCGGTGTCAGGGTGCTCTACAAAGGCGCCTGGGGATTCTCCGCTGCCTCTGACCTGAGAGACCTGCCGGCGATATTCGACAAAGCACTGGACAATGCCCGCGCCGCTTCTCAAAGGGTAACATTCCCGGTGCGCCTGGCGGATAAAGAGGCCATCCAGGCCAAGTTCGAGAGTCCCTGTCAGATCAACCCATTCCAGGTCCCGCTCGCCGAAAAAGTAGCCTTCATGAACGAGATGGACGAGAGGCTCGATCAACCAGGGGTTTTCCAACGAATCGCAGACCTGAACTTTATCCGGAAGCAGATAATCTTTGTAGACTCGGAAGGAAGCGAGATCGAAAAGCTCATCACCGAGGTCTTTGCTGGACTCCAAGTCCTCGGGCGGGATGAAGAGGGGGAGACGCACGAACGGAAATTCTCGCTGGGCCGGGATGGCGCCAGCACTCGTGGCTGGGAATCGATAGACCAACAGGTCTTCGCTGAGAATGCCGATCGTATCGTCAAGGAGATGAACCAGGTGCTTGTGGCGGATCAGTGTCCGAAGGATGATCGAACGGTCATCCTGTTGCCGGGCATGATGTGGCTGCAGACGCACGAGACCATCGGCCACCCCCTGGAACTGGATCGGATCCTGGGCTATGAATTGGCCTACGCTGGCGGTTCATTTGTGACTCTTGACGACTTTGGCAGCCTCCGGTATGGCTCGGAGAAGCTTACTGCTAGAGCGGACGCCAAGCTGCCCAACACACCGGGTAGCTTTGGCTACGATGACGATGGCGTCCCCTGCCAGAACACCGTTCTCATCGACAAGGGGATTCTGGTCGGTGCGATCACAGGCCGCCAGATGGTCGAGGAAGCCAATGCCAAGGCAGGGCGGAAGATCTTTGCCTCAAGCGGCGGCTGCAACCGCGCGTCTTCCTTCTACCGCGTCCCCATCGAGCGCATGACGAATATCGACATCGATCCAGGGCAGGATGGCACACTGGAGGATATTGTACGGGACACAGAGAAGGGGATCGTCCTCGATGGCGAGCGAAGTTGGTCTATTGGCTCAAACCGCGAGCAGTTCCACTTTGCTACGGAGATCGGCTGGCTAGTAGAAGACGGCGAGATGAAGCAGGTCGTCAAGAACCCGACGTACAAGGGCGACACGGTCAAGTTCTGGAACTCGCTTTCGGCAGTCGGCGACGAATCAACCGTAAAGGTCGCATGGGTACCTAACTGCGGAAAGGGCCAGCCCAACCAGGTGATGCAATTGGGGCACGCCGCTCCCGTTTGCAGGTTCGACAACGTCAGGATAGGAGAATAGCCGTGAAGGACAGAATCTTGGGGACGCTGGACCAACTGCGGGAGTATGCACGCGGGAAAGGACACGAGGTTGCACTCCACTACCGCGAGGAAGACAGCTACCTGATGCGCTTTGCCAACTCGGCCATCTCGCTCAACACCAACGAGCATCTGATCCGGCTGGGCATCACCGCATACTCGGGTAGAAAGCGAGCCAGCTACACGCTCATCACCGCGCTGGACAGCATCGATGCTATGAAGCAGGGTGTTGACACAGCAGCCGACATGGTTGAGCATTCGCAACCACTCACCTACCAACCAACTGTTCCCCTGCTGTCCGAGAGCTTTGTCGACGAAGAGGGATACGACGGATCGCTGGCCCAGTTGAGCAACGAGGACAGACTTAAGTACTTTGGCAAGGCCGCCAGCGACCTGGAAACGGAGGATCTCGGCCTGTCCGGCATCTTTTCCTGTGGCTCCAACATCAATGCGGTGACAAACACAAAGTCCGATCACTCGCTGTATTTCAGGACTTCGGATGCGCAGGCCACAGTGGTCCTGTCCCACCGTAAGCTCAAGTGGGAGGTCATTGCCGAGCAGTCAGCCCAAAAGCTATCCGACCTGGACCCAGATCGACTACGGCAAGAGCTGGCATTCCTGGTGGAGCGCTACGAGACTGACACCGCGCTGCAGCTGCCTCTGGGCAACTACGATATCGTCCTCGGACCAGCTGCGACTGCCGAGCTGATCTCATTCATGAACTGGATCGGGTTCAACGGCGGCCTGATGAAACGTGGCTACTCGTTCATAAGCGAGGAACAGGTCCGGCAGAAGGTGCTTTCCGATCAGTTCACGCTCGTAGACGATCCCGACAGGCTCGAGAGCTTTCCGCTAAAGCGCGATTTCACCGGTATCGTCCGCGGACTTTTCCCGCTCTTTACGGAAGGCGTGTTTCAGGGCTTTACCTGGTCCCAGGATGACGCGGATGAATTCAGTGTGACGCCTACTGGACACACGGTGAACCACAAGAGCCTAGTACTCGATGGCGGCGAATCGCAGATCAGCACATTGGAGGAACTGGCCAACATGCCGCGGGAGAAGGACATCCTTTATATACCTTTCCTGCATTATATGAATATCGTGAATCCTACCAAGGGTACCATCACTGCGAGCTCGCGCTTTGGAGCACTCCTGCTGAAGCAGGACGGCTCGACGGCCATTCCCTACAACGTCCGGCTAACCCAGAGCCTGCTCGACATCTTTGGCGACAAGGTGGCATGGTTGTCCCAAGAGACCGTCCCCTATAACACATCTGACAGCTATGGGGAGCGGAATCCGACGGCAGTGATCATTCCCAGGTTCATACGTGTCAACGATCTAGAAATCTCGCATTCTAATGCGTCGTACTAATTTGTGATTGATGATTCTCTGTGGAGGTTAGAGCATGATAGTAGCCGAACAAAAGCCCCTGGAAGAGATCAAGGCCATGATCGCCGATGCCGAAAAGATACTAATCCTTGGCTGTGGCACATGCGTGACGGTCTGCTTTGCCGGTGGCGAGAAGGAAGTGTCCATCTTGGCCTCGCAGCTTAGGATGGCCACGCGTCTGGACGGGCATGAGAAAGAGATCCGGGAGCTAACCGTCCAGCGCCAGTGCGAGTACGAGTACAATGAGCTGGCAGCAGATCATGTAGCAGACGCTGACCTTGTGGTCTCGCTGGCCTGCGGCATTGGGGTACAGACGATGAACGAGCAATTCCCGGACAAACTGACCGTTCCTGGCCTGAATACAAACGGGTTGAGCCAGCCAACCGAACAGGGTGTCTGGGAGGAACGGTGCCAGGCCTGTGGAGACTGCGTCCTGGCCCTCACTGGCGGCTATTGCCCCGTAGCGCGCTGCGCCAAGAGTCTGCTCAATGGACCCTGTGGCGGCTCGCAGCGGGGCATCTGCGAGGTATACGCCGACAAAGAGACTCCGTGCGTCTGGGACCAGATCTACAAGCGCCTGGAGGCACTGGGGCAGCTGGACAGACTAATGGAGATTCAGCCAGCCAAGAACTGGCATAGCAGCCGTGATGGAGGGCAGCGGAAGATTGTGCGGGAGGATCTGCGACTATGAGCGACAACGGGTATATTGTAGGCAGCAATCTGGAAAAGGCTCTGAAGGCTGGTTACTTTGTAGCCACCGGCGAGCTCGGCCCGCCACAGAGCGCAGATCGCCGCGAGATAGAACACAAGGCCGGCTTTCTGAAAGGTATCGTAGAGTCGGTCAACATCACTGATAACCAGACCGCCGTCGTACGGATGTCGTCCATCTCGGTGGCCGTCATGCTGATGGAGCTCGGGGTTGAACCCAATATCCAGATGACCTGCCGCGACCGTAACCGGATCGCCATTCAGAGCGACTTGTTGGGAGCACATGCCCTTGGGTGTCGCAACCTCCTGTGTCTGACAGGCGATCACCAGACCTTTGGGAACCATCCCAACGCCAAGAACGTGCACGACATGGACTCGATCTCCTTGATCCAGATGTGCCGCAACATGCGCGACGAGAAGATCTTCGAATGCGGGGATGCGATCAAGGGTCAGGAGCCCGCGTTCTTTATCGGCGCGGCGGCCAATCCGTTTGCCGATCCGTTCGAGTTCCGGCCTTACCGGCTGGCCAAGAAGGCAAACGCCGGAGCCGACTTTATCCAGACACAGATCATCTTCAATGTGCCCAAGTTCCAGGACTATATGCGCCGCGTCGTCGACCTGGGTGCACACGAAAAGACCTACATTCTGGCTGGCGTGGCGCCTATCAAGAGCCTGGGCGCGGCCAGGTACATGGCTACAAAGGTGCCAGGCATGGAGGTGGATCCCGAGTATATTGAGAGGATGCGCAATTCGACCAAGGACCTGCCCTCTATCAAGGAGATCAAGGCCATGGATGACCCAGAGGAAGCCAAGGCTGCGCGCGCGGCTCGCAGCAAGGCGGCCCAGACTGAGGGCATTCAGATCTGTGTGGACATTATCAATGCCTGCAAGGAAATCGAGGGCGTGCATGGCGTGCACATCATGGCCATCGAGTGGGAAGAGGCAGTGGACAGCATCGTCAAGGCATGCCAGATCGGGCCCAAGTACGACCCGGCTCGGCAGGCTACATAGTATGCCTGATCACTGCTATCCTTGGCCCGGACTATGCAACTAGGAGTTGCCCATGACTGTTAGATTCAAGACCGATCTCGCCCGCGAGATCAGAGAGCGTTCTGGCGAAAACGTCTTTTTGTGCTACCAGTGCAAAAAGTGCACGGCTGGCTGTCCGGTGGCACCATACTTTGACCTCACACCCAACGAGGTACTGAGGGCTTGCCAGTTCGGACAAGCGGACCTCGTGCTCAACTCGCGGACCATCTCCATCTGCGCGGCATGCGAGACCTGTTCTACCCGCTGCCCGCAGGGCATTGACATCGCCCGCATCATGGACGAGCTGGAAATCATGGCCCAAGATATGGGCATCAAGTCCAAAGCGCCGACGGTGCCCATGTTCTACAAATCGGCGAACCGTGGCATTGACTGGTTTGGGCGCATGTGGGAACTTGGCTTGATGGCTGAGCTCTATATCCGCGAGTTCTTTGCCGGGGAGCTGGACTTTGGACAGCTATTCAAGTACGACATTACTACGGCAGTCAAGATGCTACGGTCGGGCAAGCTGAAGATCCTGCCCTCCATCGCCCGGCGTGCGCGCAACGGACGGCAGCGAGAAAGCCTGGAGCCAGATATGATGCCAGGTTATCCCGAAACACGACGAGAAGGCCCTCGCGAGACAACTGCCGACCTCATCTCCTACTATCCTGGCTGTAGCCTGCACGCCACCGGGATCGAGTTCAATATGTCGACCAAGGCGATCGCTGAGAAGCTGAACCTGAATCTGGTGGAGCCAGAAGGCTGGGTGTGTTGCGGCACATCGCCAGCGCACAACACGAACTACTACCGGTCCATCAAGCTACCCATGCAGACGCTGGCCATTGCTCGGGAGCTGGGCCATAGCTATATGACGATGCCATGCGCTGCCTGCTTCTCGCGCTTCCGCATCGCCATGCACGAAGTGCAGAATGACCCCGAGCTGAGGCAAAAGATCGCTGAGGATATCGGATACGAGTTCAGTGGCGGTATCAAAGTTGACAACCTGCTGGACACCGTCACCGACCGGGTAGGCTACAAAGCGGCAGCGAAGCCGGTAGTCAAGCCGCTGCACGGACTGAAGGTCGCCAGCTACTATGGATGCCTGCTTACCCGCCCACCTGACGTGACCAAGGCGGAGCACCCCGAGTATCCAATGAACATGGACCACCTGATGGAAGCGCTTGGGGCCGAGGCAGTAGATTGGTCGTACAAGACCGACTGCTGTGGTGGCTCTCTCTCCCTGAGCACGCTCGAGATAGCCCTCGACCTCAGCCAAAAGATCCTGAAGAACGCGATCGAAGTCGGCGCCGACGTCATCGTCACCGCCTGCCCGCTGTGTCATGCCAACCTGGACCTGCGCCAGAAACAGATAAATGACCAGTTCGGCGGCCAGTTTGACATTCCTATCGTCTACTTTACGCAACTCATGGGCGTGGCCTACGGCCTGGATGCCAAGAAACTGGGTATGGACAAGCACTTTTCCGACGCCATCGGACTCTTGAAGACCAAGGGATTGCTCGCTGGTTGAATAGACGACCCCAAACAAGAGCCCGCGCCCTGAGCGCGGGCTCTTGATGAGAGAGCGATGCCCCGGAGGCTGATGGTCAGTTCACAAGGAGAAAAATCAAAAAAGGAGGTTAGACGAGCGTGAAGTTAACTGACAAACCTGTGACCGCTTTTCTCGATGAACTGGCGAGCGATGCCCCCGCCCCGGGCGGTGGGAGCGTGGCTGCGCTTAGCGGAGCGCTGGGAGCCGCGCTGGTAAGCATGGTGTGCAACCTAACACTCGGCAAGAAGGGCTACGACGATGTCCAGGACGACATCAAGAACCTGCTGACCAAGTCGGAGGCACTCCGGGCCAAGCTGGCAGGCCTGCTGGAAGAGGATGTCAAGGCCTACACAGGCTACTCGCAAGCGGCCAAGATGCCGCGCAGCACTGACGAGGAAAAGGCAGAGCGGCAGAAAGTCATGCAGGCAGCCCTGAAGGTTGCGACAGATGTGCCCCTGACGATCGCTGAGGCAGCGGTCGAGGTCATGGATCTATGCATGCCTGCCGCCGAAAAGGGCAACAAATGGGCGGTGAGCGACGCCGGTGTGGCCGTGCTGATGGCCGAGGCTGCCCTGAGGAGCGCTGCCCTGAATGTGCTCATTAACCTCGGGACGCTCAAGGATGAGGAGTTCGTTGCGGACCGGCGCGCCAAGCTTGACTCGCTGCTGGAGGGCAAAGGCGTGACGCGTGACGAAATCTACGACTACGTCGTGAGCAAGCTGTAATCGACGGACTTGGGTCCGCGGACTGCGAGTCAACGCCAACAGATTGGCCCAGATCTACATATGCATAACGCGAGGTCTATCGTTTTTGCTCCTCACGTCGCTCCCGTGGCGATCATGGAGCGCAAGACCGAGAGGGACGGTCCTGGACAGAGCGTCCAGTCGTCCCTCTCGAGTGTAAATCGGAATCTTTGCCGACGTAACAGCGCCAGCCAGTTAGTCTTGGGCTGCGCCTCCGCCACGCTGCGCGATGTCGCTGAGGCCGACGGGTGTAACACTGACCGGCATGACCTTGCTCGCCTGCTTGCTACCGACCCGCACGAGCCGCTCCGCTGCCGTCAGGGTGTTCCGCATCAGCATCACGTTGGTCATCGGGCCTGTGCCGCCGGGCACAGGAGAGATGGCGCCCGCCACTTCCTTGGCAGCCTCATAGTCGACGTCGCCCACCCAGCGGTCGTCCAGCTTGGCAAAACCAAAGTCGAGCACTGTCGCTCCGGGCTTGATCATGTCGGCCTTGATGAGGTGCGCCACACCTGTGACGCTGACCAAGATGTCAGCCTCTCGGGTCATAGCAGCCAGTGGCCGGGTGTGAAGGTCGCAGATCGTCACCGTGGCCCAGTGGCGGCTGAGCAGCAACGACATAGGCTTGCCGATGAGGTTGCTAGCGCCGACGATCACTGCCCGCTTGCCGTCGATTTCGATGTCGTTGCGCTTGAGCAACTCCAGACCACCCAGGGGGGTGGCAGGTACAAAGTACGGCCCCACATTCTGCGGCTGGTCGACGAAAGCCGCCCTGGCCAGGCGCCCCGCGTTCAGGGGATGCGCGCCGTCCACGTCCTTGGCAGGGTCCATTGCCTCAATCACCGCTTCCGGCCTGATGCCTTCTGGGAGCGGCTGCTGCAATATGATGCCGTGTACGTCTTGGTCGTCGTTGAGCTTGCGGATCAGCCGGACGACCTCCTCCTCGCTAGCCTCAGCGGGCAGGGAGTGGGCCTCAAAGCCAACGTCCGTCTTCTTGCAGGTCCGCTCAATCATGCCAGCATAGCTAACAGAGGCCGGGTCATTGCCCGCGCGAACCAGGGCGAGTGTCGGGATCGTGTTCCACGCCGTCTTGAATGCCGCCACCTCTTTCTTGATCTCAATCTGCAACTGCTGCGAGACTTTTCGTCCGTCAAGTACCTTTGCCATTGTTATCCTCCTTCTTGGTTCGATTGCTTTTGCCTTACGATGTCTATTCTATCATGGCAGCCCGAACCTGTCATCGTGCTAAATAACCATTCACGAAGGAAACTTGTACGTACGAACACTGGCCCTCACAAGTGCTTATGGTCTGCGTATTCCGCGGGATTGCAATCTCCCAAGTTGCGTAGCGTCTTCTACGCATTTTGGCGTAGGGCACATAGGATGGTATAATGGTCCTCATCGCCACGCATCAAGGATAGTGCCATGGGAGATACCATTAGGATATTGCTGGCAGACGACCATGCAGTCGTGCGACAGGGCACACGAGAACTGCTGGAGCAGCAGGACGATCTCGAGGTTGTCGCTGAGGCCAGTGATGGGAAAGAAGCTGTCCAGCTAGCTCTCAGAGAGAATCCTGACGTGGTGATCATGGATTTTTCCATGCCCGAGTTGAATGGCATTGAGGCCACCAGACAGATCAAAGCGGTGGCTCCTGGCATCGCGGTGCTGGTTCTAACGGCATACGACAGCGACCAGTATATATTTGCCTTCCTCTCTGCAGGCGCAGCAGGATACTTGCTGAAGGACGTGAGCGTGGATCACCTGATCCGCGCGATCCGCGCTGTTCACGCGGGGGAATCAATTCTCCACCCAGCCATCGCTCGGAAGGTCATCAGCCGCTTCGCCCAGCCTGAGCAAACGGGCATGCCGCCGGTTGGGTCGGAACAGATCACCGAACGCGAGCTGGAGGTCCTGAAACTGGCTGCGCGAGGCTTGTCTAACCGTGACATCGCCCTGCAGCTAGGGATCAGTGTGCGTACAGCCCAGACGCACCTGAGCAATGTGTTTAACAAGATGGGGGTAGGCTCAAGGACCGAGGCAGTGATGTCCGCGCTCAGACAGGGCCTAATCACGTTGGAGGACACACTCTGAGTATGGCTTTGTCCTCCGTCCAAACTGCAGGCAGCAACTCTGCAACCCCGTTCGAATAGGAGAAGGCATGTTCGATCGCAGCAATCAAGATCGTGAGTCATACGAACGATATGTCGCGCGGTTCAAGATGCTCACCGACGTCTTGTCAGCGTTGACGCAGTCCTTCGATCTGGAACACACGCTGGACGATATTCTCGACAAAGTACTCGAGCTCCTGGCCATGAACGTCGGGGCAGTGTATCTGATCAACGAGGAGGACCAGGGCTTGACGCTGGTCTCCCAGCGAAACCTTCCAGCCGAGATCTTGGAGTGCGAAGACGGCCTCAAGTCCGCCCGCATGCTTGCCCGACACGAGCAATTGCAGTGCAAGCTGGCCGGCCCGCTTCGATCGAAGGGTGAGATCAAGGGCCTGCTATTTGTGGGCGATCTTGCATCCTGCCCCATTCTGCGACAAGAAGTGGAATTGCTGACCACTATCTGTAACACCATCGGTATGTTTGTCGAGAACGTGCGCCTCTACCAGGAGCGCATCCGTCAGATACAGATCGAGAGCTCAGTCCTTCAAGTGTCCGCTGAGGTAACCTCCGAACTGGAATTGGATCGACTGCTTCCGAAAATCATGCACATCGCCGTTGACCTGGCCCAGGTGGATGGGGGCGTCATCGCCTTGCTGGATGAAGAGCGACACGTGATAACATACCCGCACGTCGAAAACCTACCCCAAGATCTGGCGGACATCACAGTGTCAAGAGAGGAAGGCCTGTCTGGAGAGGTGATTGCCAGTGGCAAGCCGACTGTGATCGATGACTATAAGGCCTACCCCCAAAGGATTCCGGCCTTTGTCGAGGCTGGACTGACCAGCGTGGCCATTGTGCCAATCGTGCGTGGAGAAAGAACCTTTGGTGCACTCAGCGTACTCTCCATAGGGCAGGCAAAGGCATACTCTGAGCGCGAGCTGGCCATCCTGACAGCCATTGGCCGCCAAGCCGGGATCGCCATCGAGAATGCCTATCTGTACGAGAATATGCGCTACTACGCTCGAAAGATCACGCAAGCACAGGAGAACGAGCGAAAGCGCATTGCGCGCGAGCTCCACGACGACACTATCCAGTCGATGATCGGGATCTCCCGCCGGCTGGAGGCCCTCTCCACTACGGAGCAAACTCTGCCAGACAGCGCTGCAAATCGCATCCGCGAACTTCAGCAAGCGACGAGCGATGTGATCAACCGGGTGCGCCTATTCAGCCAAGCATTGCGGCCCTCTACCCTGGACTATCTGGGGCTACTGCCCACTTTGGAAGAGTTGATAGGCGCGATCAACCGTCACGACGGCCTTCGTGCAGAGCTATGGGTACATGGTGAGCAGCGGCGGCTATCCTCCGAGGTCGAGCTGACCTTATTCCGCATTGTGCAGGAGGCATTGAACAACGTGATAAAGCATGCCGATGCTGTCCGCGTCGTCACGGTAGTGGAGATGAGTGACAGCAACGTCACCATAACCGTCCAGGATGATGGCGTGGGCTTCCAGCCTTCCACGCTGGCAGAACACCCAGCCACCGCCAGCAGGCTGGGACTTCTCGGTATGCAAGAACGGGCCCGGCTGCTTGGCGGTGTATTGTCGATCGATTCGACGCCGGGACACGGTACCAAGGTGACCGTAAATGTGCCTGCGTAGCTTCAGGAAGGCAGCGCGCCAAGGCCACACCAATCCCAAGGACACAAGGAGTGATAAAGGATGCCCACTGACGGATTCATTGATGACACCATAAAACCACAGTTGATCGACGCTCTTGGTCGGCAGGCAGCCAACTCGATTTTGACGCAGGCCACACTCACTTATGTCAGCACCGATGGCACGGAGCAGGAGAGGTATGAGGCCTTTCTGCAGAGCATCTGCGCTGACGAGAGAGTAACCAAGACTATGGACGAAGAGAAGATTGAAGAGCACCTCAAGGAGTGGAGACTAAGATACACGGTGCACAAAGCCCAATTGGCAATCCAGCAGGAAAGGGGAGGTGTGATGCCAGCGCAGATACTTGACGGGCGCGCGATGGCCAAAGAGGTACGAAAGGAGATCGTCGCAGAGGTAGCCAGATTCAAAGAGGAGTACGGCTTCGCTCCCACCATCGCCGTGGTTCGGGCCGGTGACGATCCGGCCTCTGTCAGTTATGCCAAAATGATCCAAAAGTCCTTTGAGAATGCGGGGATGAATTTCCAGATGCATGCACTCCCCGGGACCTCGTCCCTGGATGAGATCATCGACGTGATCGCAATGCTGAACGCGGACGGAGATGTCCACGGAATAATGGTGCAGGAACCACTGCCAAAGGGCATCGAGGAGGACGAGATCAAAGCCACCATCCGGGCGGACAAGGATGCTGATGGGGTTAGCCCCATCAACGCGGGCCGGCTAGCACAGGCTCCTCCCATAAGCAGCACGCCTGTTGAGCAGGACTATCTGGTACCGGCAACACCCTTGGGCGGCCTGGAGATGTTGAAGCGAAGCGGTGTGGAGATGTCAGGCAAGCAGGCTGTTGTGGTTGGCCGGTCAAATATCGTGGGCCGACCGATGTCCTTCCTGCTCATGCAGCATCACGCAACTGTAAGTATGTGCCACTCGCGCACCCGCCCACTGGGCAACGTCACTCGCCAGGCAGACATCCTTTGCACCGCTGTGGGTGTTCCCAACCTGATCAAGGCAGACATGGTCAAGCCAGGGGCAGTTGTCATTGACTTTGGCTTCAACCGGTTGGGCGACAAGTGGGTCGGCGATGTGGACTTTGACGAGGTCAAGGAAGTTGCCGGCATGATTACACCTGTCCCGGGCGGCACCGGCTCGATGACGAACGTTATGCTCATGCGCAACGTACTAGAGGCCGCTGAGAAGCAGATGAAGAGGCGCAAGCGATAAGCCTAGCAGCCAATCGCATTGCCAAGTATGTCCAGAATAGAAGCACCTGCACGAGAATTGAGGCGATTTTTGACAATCGCGGGAGCATGTGGTAGACTGATCGGCGTGATTATCGTCACAAGTCCATCACGCCCTGCGGAGTCAACCTGGCACAGATGCCGAGAATAGTAAAACAAGGAGGAAGTAAATGCTGGTAGAAGTCAAGCACCCCGTACCCAGTGACATCGAGATTGCTCAGGAAGCCAAGATGCGGCCCATCCTGGAGTATGCCAAGGAACTAGGGTTGACAGAAGATGACCTGGATCTGTACGGCAAGTACAAGGCCAAGGTTCATCTTGACGTCCTGGACAGGTTCAAAGATCGCCCGCAGGGCAAGTATATTGATGTGACGGCGATCACGCCCACGCCACTCGGCGAAGGCAAGACCGTGACAACTATTGGCCTCAGTCAGGGTCTGCACCATATTGGCAAGAAGGTGATGACCTGCATTCGCCAGCCTTCCCAGGGCCCAACCTTTGGTATCAAGGGTGGTGCAGCGGGCGGTGGGTACGCCCAGGTTGTGTCAATGGAGGACTTTAATCTACACCTCACCGGCGACATCCATGCGGTGGGCGCCGCCCATAACCTTTTGGCGGCAGCTATTGATAACCGCTTGGCCAAAGAGGCCCGATGGAGCACCGCCTACCTGGCCAAGGCCCTGTGCCCAGACAACGAGTACACCCCGTCCATGCGCAAGCGCCTGGAAAAGCTCGGCATCGAGTCGGAAAAGCCCTCTGACCTGAGCGAAGAAGACAAAGAGCGGATGTTCCGCCTCAACATCGATCCCGACTCGATCCAGTGGCGGCGGGTTTTAGACGTGTCAGATGCAGCGCTGCGGAACATTGTTATCGGCCTTGGTGGCAAGAATGACGGAACGCCGCGACAGTCAGGCTACGACATCACTGTGGCCTCTGAGATTATGGCTGCCTTGGCCATGTGCTCCGACCTGGCTGACCTACGTGAGCGGATGGGACGCATTATTATCGGCACGAGCAACCCCGGCGGCGGGCGCACCAAAGGCGCCGTAGAGCCGATCACCGCCGAGGACTTGAATGTAGCTGGGGCGATGACGGTGCTGCTGAAGGAGGCGATCATGCCGAACCTGATGCAGACACTTGCCGGAAGCCCGGCGTTTGTACACTGTGGTCCTTTCGCCAATATCGCCCAGGGCAACAGCTCGATCATTGCCGACAAGATTGCACTGCGGCTTGTCGACTATGTAGTGACGGAGTCCGGGTTTGGCGCCGACTGCGGCATGGAAAAGTTCATGAATCTCAAGAGCCGCTACAGCGGTCTCACGCCCAACTGCGTTGTACTGGTGAGCACCGTACGCGCTCTGAAGATGCATGGGGGTGGTCCCAAGGTGGTGGCAGGAAGACCGCTGGACAAGGCTTACGTTGAGGAGAACTTGGAGCTGCTAGAGGCCGGCTTGCCCAACCTCCTGCAGCACGTCGAGAACGCGCTCAAGTTCGGTGTCCCGGTGGTGGTGGCCATCAATCGCTTCAAGGATGACACGGACGCAGAGATCGAGCTGATCCGCAAGCGTGCCAAGGAAACCGGAGCTGAGGATGCAGTCGAGAGCTCAGTATGGATGAACGGGGCCAAGGGTGGCGCTGCGCTAGCGGAAGCAGTCGTCAAGGCCTGCGAGAAGCCCAGCAACTTCAAGTTCCTCTATCCTCTCGATGTTCCGATCAAGCAGAAGATCGAGACTGTTGCCAAAGAGATCTACCGCGCCGACAGCGTCTCCTACACTGCCGAGGCCGAAGCCAAGATCAAGCTATTCGAGAGCATGGGCGTGGGCAACTTGCCATTGTGTATGGCCAAGACCCACCTGTCCTTCAGCCACGACCCAACGATGAAGGGGGCACCACGTGGCTGGACGCTGCCTATCACTGATGTACGCGCCAGTGTAGGTGCTGGGTTCATCTTCCCGCTATGCGGAACAATGCGCACCATGCCCGGCCTGCCCACCCGCCCAGCGTTTACCGATGTGGACCTGGATCTGGAGACAGGCCGCGTGGTCGGTCTCTTCTAACTACATAGCTTCGCCCAGCACCATGGGACCTTGCCGTAACTTCAGAGATGGGGAGGGCCAAGCAACCCTCCCCATCTTTGGGATGGGTTGACAACCAGTATTGTTAGCTTTAGTGGGTGGCTAGCTTTGCAAGACCACCACTTTGTGCTATAATCACAATGATGCTGAGCAGAAGCCTGGAAGGATACTACCAAAGGAGATAGATAGATGGACAAAGTGACCTTTAGTGTTCCTGCGATGTGGGCCGATCACCACGTCTTGGCTGTGCGGGAAGCGCTTGGAGCCGTCTCGGGAGTCCAAGAGATACTCGCCAGTTCGCTCTACCGCGATGTCCTGGTCAAGTACGACTCAACTACAGTGGGTCCGGAGGCTATCAAGGCTGCTTTGATCGAGGCAGGCTACGAGATTGCCAAGGCTCCTGAACTCCCCACTCACCCGGAACGCATCGATGATGCATCGGATTGGTTCCAGTTCCAGGAGCGAATCACTGAGACTGACAAGCGTGACCTGGAGATGTCAGGCGACCACCGCAAGTACTAAGCCGGCTATCCGGGGAGCCCAAAACCTAGAAGGAAGGAAATTCTTATGTCAAATTACACAAGTGTGACTGCAGACCCAGCAGTCGAGCAGATGCTAGAAATCACGCGTGAAAAGGGCATCGAAACAGCCTTTGATCGTGCAGAATACACCAAGGCCTGTCCCATTGGCAGTGATGGTGTCTGCTGCAAGATCTGCGCCATGGGACCTTGCCGGTTGGTGGGCAAGGTCAAGACCGGAATCTGCGGTGCTACGGTAGATACCGTGGTGGCCCGAAACCTGGGTCGCGCTATCGCAGCGGGCGCTGCCGCGCACTCGGACCACGGACGGGACATGACCCTGGCCCTGCTGGCAGTGGCCGAAGGCGAAGCCCCTGATTATCGTGTCCGCGATGTGGGCAAGCTTGTCGAGGTAGCCCACTTCCTGGGTATAGACGTCAAGGGCCGTGAGACTAACGACATTGCCAAGGATGTGGCTGAACGAGCTCTGGCTGAATTCGGAAAACAGCGCGGCACGCTGGAGTACCTGAAGCGCGCGCCAAAGAAGCGCCAGGAAATATGGCACGAGCTCGGCATTGAGCCCCGCGGCGTGGACCGTGAAGTTGTCGAAACCTTGCACCGCACACACATAGGCAACGACCAGGACGCAGAGCACATTCTGGACCATGCTCTTCGCACTGCCCTTGCCGATGGATGGGGCGGATCGATGCTTTCGACTGACATCACCGACATCCTGTTTGGCACGCCCGTTCCTCTGAGCAGCGAGGTCAACATGGGCAGCCTGGAGGAAGACCAGGTCAACATCATCATTCACGGACACGAGCCCCTGCTATCCGAGCTTATTCTGATGGCCTGCCAAGATCCAGAGATGATCGAGTATGCCAAATCCAAGGGCGCGACGGGCATCAACCTGACCGGCATCTGCTGCACAGCCAACGAGACGCTGATGCGTCAAGGCGTCCGCTCCGCTGGGAATTTTCTCAGCCAGGAGTTGGCCATTGCCACCGGAGCTGTAGAGGCCATGGTCGTGGACATTCAGTGCATCATGCAGGCTCTTGTGCCCGTTGCCGAACAGTACCATACCAAACTGATCACCACCTCGCGCAAGGCCAAGATCACGGGCTCCCTGCATATGGAGTTCAACGAGCACGAAGCGCTCAAGATTGCCAAGGACATTGTCCGAGTTGGCATCGACAACTTTGAGAACCGCGGCCAGACAGACGACATCCACATTCCCAATATAAGTGCTCCACTGGTGGCTGGTTTCTCGCACGAGTACCTGCGGTACATGCAGGGTGGATACTACCGGGGCTCTTTCCGGCCGTTGAACGACGCCATCATGACCGGGCGCATCCGCGGCGTAGCAGGCGTTGTTGGCTGCAACAACGTACGCACGCCGCATGACTACACCCACAACTATGTCGTACAGGAATTGATCAAGAACGACGTGCTGGTCGTCCAGACAGGCTGCAGCGCGCTTTCAGTCGCCAAGCTAGGCCTGCTAGGACCAGAAGCTTTGGAAAAGGCCGGACCAGGTCTGCGCGAGGTCTGCGAGGCCATTGGTATCCCACCTGTGCTGCATCTGGGTTCCTGTGTAGACAACACACGCATCCTCACGGTGGCTGCACAGATGGCGACAGAAGGCGGCCTGGGTGAAGACATAGGCGACTTGCCAGCGGTAGGTTTGGCCCCCGAATGGATGAGCGAGAAAGCCTTGTCCATCGGTACCTACTTTGTGGCCTCGGGTGTCTATGTCATCTTTGGCACCAAGAATCCAGTCTCTGGCAGCGAGGAAGTTGTCCGCCTGATCAGCGAGGGATGGGATTCCAAGGTCGGCGGCCAGCTGGTATTCATCCTCGATCCCGAGGAAATGGTCAGCAAGACGCTGGAGCACATCGATAAGAAACGTGCCGAGCTCGGGCTCGCTGAATACGATCCGGAGCGCTTTGGACAGAGTGGCGACGTCCCCCTGGCAGACTTCTTTGCCACACCGCCAGAGGAACGTAACCTGTACTCCCGCAAGGCATACGCCGAAGCAGCAGGCGGGGACTAGAAAAGCAATCACAACCAGGGGATTGAGGGGCACGAGCCCTCAATCCCCTACATCCAACGAAGGAGAGCGTATCAATGTCTCGATACATTGCGACCCGAGCCCTGCGCGGAGCCAACATGATCGTCCAGGAGTTCGACGGACTACTCACGAAAGCCCTGACTGAACTCGGGCCGGATCACAAGGTTGCGTTTACCAACACTGCTTACTATCTGCCAACCATTCTCGGCTACACCGGGATGGAGGTGGAAACGGTCGGTGGGCTGAAGCGGGTTCTGGATCACTGCCGGAAGTTAATGCATACCCCTCCCGGAAACAAGACATGGCTGCCCTATCTGGGTGAAACGCTGGACGCTGGCGTGGCTACGCTGTTGGCGGAAGAAGCCATCATGGGCATCCGCTTCGCCTACGGCCAGGAACCCCAGAAGATGCCGGGCCTTGAGCTTACTGGAACCAGTGCGCCCAGTGAGAGTGGCTATCTCAACGGCCCAATCGATGATATTCAGCTTCGAAGCTGGGGTATTCAACTGGTAGACGGCCGCATGCCTGGCTTTGCTGCCATAATCGGTGCAGCCAGGACAAATGAGGCCGCGGTTGAGATTGTCCGCCAGCTTCAGCGCAGGAACATCCTCATCTTCCTGAGCGGTAATGTCAATGGCCGCAGTATCATCCACCAGCTCATGGAAGAGGGCGTGGAGATGGGGTACGATACCTATATCGTACCCTTTGGCATGGACACCATTTCCACCGTCTTCCCCATGGGCTTTGCGACTCGCTCGGCCCTGACTTTTGGCGGCATGAAGGGCGGTCAGGCCCGCAATATCCTGCTCTACAACAAGTACCGCGTCTTTGCCTTTGCTCTGGCATTGGGCGAGGTCGACGATCTCAAGTACGCGACAGCTGCGGGGGCCATCACCTACGGGTTCCCGGTCCTTGCCGACACGATCATTCCCGAGATACAGCCCACCGGCATCACGCAGTACGAGCATGTCATCTCCATGCCTTGGGACGACATCGAGGGAGAAAATGACGCCGAGCGAGCTGCCCGCTTTGTACAACGTGCAATCGAAGTGCGCGGCGTCAAGATCCAGATCACAGAGGTACCTATACCGGTGCCCTACGGTTCAGCCTTCGAGGGTGAACGCGTGCGCCGGGCAGACATGCGTGTAGAGTTTGGCGGCAAAAAGTCCCGGGCCTATGAGTACCTGCGCATGACCGAGCTGGATGAGGTAGAGGACCACAAGATCGAGATCATCGGCCCTGGCTTTGATGACATCGAAGAGGGTGGCGCGATGGATCTCGGCATCCTCGTAGAGGTTGCCGGACGCAAGATGCAGGAAGACTTTGAACCTGTGCTGGAGCGCCAGATCCACTACTTCATCAATGGTGCTAGTGGCATCCAGCACATTGGCCAGCGCGACATTGCCTGGATCCGAATCAGCAAGGGCGCCACTGACAAGGGCTTTGACCTGAAGCACTTTGGCGAGATTCTGTACGCCCGCTTCCACGGAGACTTTGGCGCCATCGTCGACAAGGTGCAGGTCAGGATATTCACCGAGCCCGCGCTGCACGCCGAGTGGCTGGAAAAGGCCCGTGAGGCGTACACGTATCGAAACGAGCGACTGGCGGAGATGACGGACGAGTCTGTGGAAGAGTTCTACTCGTGCACCCTCTGCCAGAGCTTTGCCCCGGATCACGTTTGCGTGGTCAGCCCGGAGCGGCTGGGCCTGTGTGGTGCCTACAACTGGCTTGACTGCAAGGCCAGCTATCAGATCAACCCCACTGGACCCAATCAGCCGATCCCCAAGGGACGAGCCATTGACGAATGGAACGGCATCTTTGACAACGTCAATGACTTTGTGCAGCAGAATTCCCACGGCTCGGTGGAGACCGTCACCATGTACTCCATTATGGAGTACCCGATGACGAGTTGTGGCTGCTTCGAGTGCATCATGATGATCATGCCGCTGTGCAACGGCTTTATGATTGTCAGCCGCGAAGATCCCAGCATGACGCCGGCGGGCATGACCTTCTCCACCCTGGCTGGTATGGCCGGCGGTGGACTGCAGACGCCCGGTGTGTTGGGCATCGGCAAGTACTTTATCATCAGCAAGAAGTTCATCCGCGCCGATGGCGGCCTGAAGCGTATCGTGTGGATGTCCAGCTTCCTGAAAGAGACCATGGCTGAGGAGCTGAAGGAGGCAGCTATTCGCGCTGGCGATCCAGATCTGATTGACAAGATCGCTGACGAGCGAGTCGCTACCACAGAGGAAGAGGTCCTCGCCTACCTGGAAGAGGTAGGACACCCTGCTCTGGCCATGGACCCGTTGATGTAACAAGGCGGGATAGAGGATCGCGGAGTGACAGACTTCTCGATCCCCTGTTCAGGCAGGATGAAACCCTGGAGATAGCTGGACCCAACGCAGAGTCGCCAGCACAAGACTCACAGCAGCAGCAAGGGTAGCCCCCTTGCTGCTGACTATGTTGCGGGGCTTCCTGCAAGCAGATCTTTTGAACTATTTGGCGCAGGAATACTTCTAGATTACCTATCCATTCAGGAGGAAGATCTATGGCAGTCACAGTTGAGATTCCGAAAGAGCGGTGGACCGGTACGATCCGGGAGGTAACCCTCGGCGCTACAGCCGACGAGGGTGGCACCCGAGCAAAGACGGTCACCGTTGGCGGGGAGACAACACTCCCCTTTCTGTACTTTGAAGGAGAGATGCCCCATCTGCCGGTCATCGGCATCGAGATTCAGAACGGCTACCCTGCCGACTGGTCCTCGGTGCTGCTGGACGCCTGGGGTGACGCTCTACAGGATACAGCCACTTGGGCCAAGAAAGCAGAGGAGTTGGGGGCAGACTTGATCGTCCTCAATCTGCGTGGCGCGGATGCCGATGGCAACCCAACCACGGGGGAGCAAGCCGCTGCTACCGTGAAAGCAGTACTTGGCGCCACCGGACTTCCGATCGTTGTCAAGGGACCGGGCCAGGCCGAGCTCGACAACAAATTACTGGTTGCAGTCGCCGAAGCAGCCTCTGGCGAGCGCCTGGCACTTGGCCTTTGCGAGGACAAGAACTACCGGACCATCGTTGCCGGGGCACTGGCGCACGGGCATCTGGTTGTAGCCAGCTCGCCCATCGATGTAAACCTGGCCAAGCAGCTTAACATTCTGATCACAGACATGCGCCTGCCGCTTGAGCGCGTCTTGATGGATCCCACCACTGGCGCGCTGGGCTACGGTCTTGAATACACTTACTCGGTGATGGAGCGCCTGCGCATTGCCGCTCTAACGGGCGATGGGATGACACAACAGCCGATGATCTGCTTCGTTGGCGAGGAGAGTTGGCGACAGAAGGAATCCCGAACATCCGAGGGCGTGCCTGAGGAATGGGGCGACATCGAGAAGCGGGGCATCACATGGGAAATCGTGACCGCTACAGCGCTATTGGAGTCGGGCGCGGACATACTGGTTTTGCGCCACCCAGAGTCCATTAGCGTCGTGCGCGAGACCATCAACCGGCTGGCGGCGCAATAGGAGGAGGTGAGCGAAGATGGCAATGTCAGGTCTTCAAATCTATAAACTGCTACCAAAGACGAATTGTAAGGATTGCGGGTTTCCGACCTGTCTGGCCTTCGCCATGAAGCTGGCAGCCAAGCAGGTAGAACTGAGTGATTGTCCCCACGTGTCCGACGAAGCCACAGAGGCGCTGTCAGCAGCCGCGGCACCGCCCATCCGCTTGGTCAAAGTAGGCACGGGAGATCACGAGTTCCAGGTAGGCAACGAGACGGTCATGTACCGCCACGAGAAGACGTTCTTCAACCAGCCTGGCCTCGCCCTGCGGGTAAAGGATACCGAGGACGCCGGGACAATAGCCAGCAAAGTAGAGATGGTCAATGATTACTGTGTCGAGCGCGTAGGCATCGACATGGGCTTCAATGCAATCGCCATCGAGAACGCCTCGGGCGATGCTGGCACCTTTGCTGGCACGGTGGAAGTGGTGCGGGCCAAGACTGATCTTCCCTTTGTGCTAATAGCGGATCAGGCGGATGCACTCGAGGCGGCGCTGGGCAAAGAAGGCGGACATCAGCCTGTGATCTATGCGGCGACCACTGACAACTGGGAATCGATGGCAGCCATAGCAAAAGAAGCCAAGGGCTCCCTGGTAGTCCGCTCCCAGGATGGCTTCGAGGAGCTGGCTGAGTTGACAGACAAGCTAAAAGGGGCCGGAGTCGAGAACCTCGTGCTTGATCCCGGAAGTCGCGACCTGGCGACCTCGCTGTCGCAGGTGACTCAGCTCCGCCGCCTTGCTTTGAAAAAGAATTTCCGCCCCCTTGGCTATCCGATCATCGCCTTCCCTGGCGAAGCTGCGGACAGCGCCGAGGCCGAGATCGTAGCTGCCACCCAGTACATAGCCAAGTACGCGGGTATCATCGTGATGGATCGCTTTGATCCTGCAGTGGCCTATCCGCTCCTCACGCTGCGCCTGAATATCTACACCGACCCGCAGAAGCCGATTTCGGTCGACCCTGGCATCTATGAATTCAACAGCCCGACGCCCGATTCGCCCATGTTGGTCACGACCAACTTCTCGCTGACATACTTTAGCGTAGCCGGTGAGCTGGACGGCGGTGGCATGCCATCCTGGCTGCTCATCTGCGATGCTGAGGGCATGAGCGTGCTCACGGCTTGGGCCGCGGGCAAGTTCGACGCAGAGACTATCGCCAAGGCAGCAAAGACCTTTGGCGCTGGCGACAAGGTCGCGCACAAGAAGATCACGCTGCCGGGGCATGTTGCTGTTCTGTCGGGAGAGCTGGAAGAAGAGCTGCCCGGCTGGGAGATCCTGGTCGGTCCTCGCGAAGCTGTGGACATTCCTGCCTATCTGAAGGCATGGTAGTGAGGCACCATGCGTGATGCGTGAGCTCCAGGATGAGCCGCGCACCACGCAACTGGTCCAACTGAGACTCGTCAGACATGGCACCAGACAAAGAAACAGCCAAGAAGGCTATCCTCGTCTTCAAGCCCACTGGACAAGTGGTTGAAGTCGAGATCGGCACGCTTCTATCCGATGCGGCTGTCGAAGCTGGCATATCCTTGAACCTGCCATGTGGTGGTCAGGGACGCTGCGGTCGTTGCCGTGTAAAAGTGGAACACGGGGCCATCAGCCACCGCAGTGGCGTGCGCCTAACCTCAGCAGAGATCGATGAGGGATGGACGTTGGGTTGCCAGGCGGTGGTCAAGGGCGATGCAGTCGTCTTTGTGCCCGAGCAGGAGAAAGAGGATCTCGAGATCACCGCCCCCACGGTGGGTGCAGAGCGAATCGCACTGGCAGCAGAATTCACAGAGGACCTAGATCCCACCGTCCGTCGCGCGCATGTGACGATCGAGCCGCCGAGCCTCGACGACCAAACCACCGACTGGGACCGACTGCTGCGCGAGCTGTCGCTCCGACACGGGATAGAAAATGTAACGGCTAGCTTGCCGATGCTGCGCACACTGGGCCGCGACCTGCGCGAGGCAGAATGGAGCACCACCGCCGTCCTGGAGATGGGTGATCCAGTAAACAACCCCTGCGCCCACCCACGTCTGATCGACCTGCTGCCAGGCGACCAAACCGATCGTTGCTACGGAGTTGCCATCGATATCGGCACAACCTCCAACGTAGTCTACTTGGTAGATCTCACGAAGGGCAAGGTGTTGGACCGCGCATCGACCTACAGCGGGCAGATCTCTGCTGGTGAGGACGTGATTTCCCGCATCATCTTTTCTCAGAAGAGAGGTGGGTTGCATCGGCTGCAGCAGATGGTTTTGAAGACCCTGAATAGTCTCCTCGAGGATCTGGCTTCTCGAAACCAGGTTCCGTTGCGCCAGATCAGCAAGGCAGTGGTCACTGGTAACACTACCATGATCCAGCTATTCCTGGCGATAGATCCCCGTACTATCCGCGAGATGCCCTTTGTCCCGACCATTAGCCAGCCGCTGCCTGTAACGGCAGAGGAGCTCGGTCTGAACATCAACCCGCAGGCGACAGTGGACTGCCTGCCTGTCGTGGGTGCCTACGTGGGCGCAGACATCACGGCTGGAGTCGTCGCGTCAGGCATGCATGATACCGACGCGCTGACCCTATTCATCGACGTGGGGACCAATGGTGAGATCGTGCTGGGTAATCGCGACTGGTTGATCACCTGCGCTTGCTCAGCGGGGCCGGCATTCGAGGGTAGCGGGGTGCGACATGGGATGCGCGCCACCGCAGGCGCCATTGAGGAGATCTGGATCGACCATCGTACCTACGAACCCACGTACCAGACGATCGGCCAGCTTCCCGCCCGGGGCATCTGTGGTTCGGGAATGATCGGGCTGCTTGCCGAAATGTTTGTCACCGGCATCGTGGACAAGGCAGGCAAGATCCAGCGAGACCTGCCCACGCCCCGCGTCCGTACAGGGGATCATGGTGGCGAGTATGTCATCGCCTGGGCCAACCAATCAGGCATCGGAACCGACATCGTGATAAACGAGGTAGATGTCGAGAACCTGCTACGCACCAAAGGTGCCATCTATGCCGGTTTCTCAGTATTGGTTCAGAGCGTGGGCCTGGAACTAGCAGAGGTGGAGCAGGTCTTTATCGCCGGGGCATTTGGCCAGTACATCAATGTGGAGAAGGCTATCCAGATCGGCCTGCTGCCCGATATGCCGTGGGATCGATTTAACTATCTGGGCAATACCTCTGTCCTTGGCGCCTTCTACTCGCTGGTCTCGCGCCCTATGAGAAGAAAGGTGCTCGAAGTTTCCCAGAAAATGACCTACTTGGAGCTGTCCGCTGACAACTCGTTCTATGATCAGTTCATGTCAGCCCTGTTTTTGCCGCACACCGACATCACTGCGTTTCCATCGGTGTTGCGACTGCTGAATCAGAGGGAATAATCCACCAAGTACCAGAAACCTGTCTTCGCGCGCCAAGGTTTCGCCAGGCAAGCAATGGCGGCCGATCAGGTCAAGCGCTGAGGACTCAAGGAGGAGTGTAATGTACATCATCGGTGAGAACATTCAGATCCTTGCTCCCAAAATCAAGACGGCCATCGCCGAACGCGATGCCACCTATGTGCGCGAGTTGGCCCGTGTCCAGGTTGATCACGGCGCGAACATGCTTGATCTCAACATCGGTCCGCGCAAGCGAGATGGTGTTGAGGTCATGCAGTGGATCATAGACGAGGTATACGACGAAGTAGGACCT
>Ga0207796_1000085_pt1 | contig 38152 bp, 37 predicted proteins | sample Pon1CUnioCityCA_6_FD_187274 | JGI IMG/M metagenome (GOLD analysis project Ga0207796, IMG submission 187274) | Marine sediment microbial community from Union City, CA, USA - Pond 1C Sediment 1 (SPAdes) | ecosystem: Environmental > Aquatic > Marine > Intertidal zone > Salt pond sediment ... | reverse complement strand
CAGTCCCCATAGGTTGGTTCTTCATCACCATAAAACAGCCATTGTGTGCCGTTCATAGTCAGTAAAATGTGGGCAGGATTCTCCCCGGTTTGATAAACAAAATCTGAGTTGGTGGCATCTTCGGGGTTGACTGTGTCCGTGTCCAGGTCCATCTGGTCGCCATCCACCAGCTCTGCCTCACCAACCAGGTAGACTACCGGTGTGCTGGTCACCGTAGGTGTCGGCTGAGGTGTATCCGTGATGGTCGGCACAACTTCGATGCGCACCCAAAAAGGGGCATCCCCATTAGGACCAATGCCAAAAAGCTCTCCCGAGTCATTACTCAGCATCCAGTTACTCTGGTAAACACCCGGGGTATCCGGTGCTTCCATGCTGACTGTCAAATCAATCACGCCCCCCGGTTCCACCCGCTGGGGCAGGGGATTGTTTTGGATCGCGCCCAGGCTGTTCCCGGAAAAAAAGGTGAGGGCATAGAGTGTGGTCCAGGTGCAAGTACCCACGTTTTCTAGCCGCCAGGTCTTCATAAAACTCTCCCCGGGTGCCATGATGGTCCCGTCCGGAACTGTAACATCAAAGGGATGCCCGGCTGCTGCCTGATCGCATGCCGTCTGGGATGTTGGCGTTTGGAGGATGGGTCGCGTGCGATCAAGAGTTGGGATGGGTGTCCAGGTGTTTAATACAGCCAACGTCTGCGTGGGTACCGGCGTATCTTGGACCACGGCATCCAATGTCGCTTGGTGAACCGCTGTCTGATTGAGGACTGTGGCGTCCAGTGTCGGGGTCAACCCAGGATCGGACTCAGGCGAACAGGCTGCCAAACCCACACACAACAGACAAATGGTCAAAATTTTTCTTATCATGATGGTATTATGGTCGATTTTACCTTAAAAATGGTATTTTAAAGGACAATTGATTGACTTCAATGGCGCCTTGTCAGGATAGGCGGATTAAAGTATAGTTTTACAATCACAGATTGGAATGACATAATCAACAAAACAAAAACAACTATGACAAAAAACCCGCAACTTAACGCCTGGTTGGACCGCAGCATTTTCCCGTTCTGGCCCAAATTCACCATTTATCATTTGATTGTCTCACTCATATTGATCACAGCCGTGCTCAGCCGATTCATCATGTTGGGAGAAAGGGTCATGAGCCATGACGAAGTCAACCACGTGGTGCCAGCTTATACCTTTTACCAGGGCGGCGGCTATCGTTACGACCCGGTCACCCATGGACCGCTTCAGTTTCACCTGATCGCCTTTTCCTATACCCTTTTCGGTGACAGCGATTTCTCAGCACGTATCCCGGATGCCTTATTCGGGATTGCGATTGTCGCCTTTGCCATATTTGCCTACAAACGCTACCTTGGGCGTGTGGGTTCCTTGGTGGCGGGTTTCCTGTTTACAATCTCACCCTTTATCTCCTTTTACAGCCGCTACACTCGCAATGAGATCCATATCGTCTTTTGGGGCATGGCATTAATTTGGGGTGTTCTACGTTACCTTGAATTTGGACGCAAACGCACCCTATTATTCATCACAGTCATCACAGCCCTGCATTTCACTGATAAAGCGACGTCTTACATTTTCACTGCTGAACTGCTGATTTTCCTGGCAGTTATCTTTATTTCACGGCTTTTGAAGCGACCCTGGCAGTCTAAACAATTCAAAACCATCTTCCTTGTGATTGCTTTGATAACACTGATCCTGGGACTCGTGGTCTTTGGGGTGAGCTATCAGGCACTCAGTAACGCCCCCACCACTGAAGGTGATGAAGGTGTTGGTGTGATGATCAGCGAACTGCCTGCTTCCACCCGCCTGTTAATCGGTGGACTGGTGTTAGGTTTGCTCGTGGGACTGGCTTTGGCGACAGTTTTTCTCATCAAGGGTGTGGGGTGGCAGGGTGTACGAGATGAAAGGGCTTTTGACCTGCTGATCATGCAGGGCATAATTGTGCTGCCCTTGCTGGCTGCCCTTCCCATGGATATTCTCGGTTTCAACCCCCTCGATTACAGCACAAACGGTATCATCACCTCGGTCTTGTTTATCCTACCCCTGTTCGTGATTGCTGCATTGATTGGTATATGGTGGAATTGGAAGGTTTGGGCACTCAATATCGGCATATTTTGGGGCATCTTCATCATCTTCTACACAACCCTTTTCACTCAGGGCAGCGGATTCGCCATGGGCTTGATGGGTGCGCTGGGATATTGGATCGCGCAGCAAGGGGTCACCCGCGGTACGCAGCCCCTTTATTATTATGCCCTGGTGCAAATCCCCATGTACGAATTTTTACCAGCCTTCGGCACCCTGATCGCGGCTGCGATGAGCCTGCCTCTCCTGACAAAATTCTTCAAAAGCCATAAAGAATCAGAGGAGATCCCTGCTGAAACCGAAGATCAAGAAGCATTTGAAGAACCGGAATCCGCTTTAAAAGAACTCAATGAAACTGAGGTATATCAACAAGATGAACCAGCTCTACAAGCACCGCAATCCCGGATTGTGGATAATGAAGGGGAAGTCCGCCAACCGCCAGTATTAGCCCTTCTCCTTTACTGGTCTGTGATGAGCCTTTTTGCCTTCAGCTTTGCGGGTGAACGTATGCCCTGGTTGACAACGCACATCGCTATGCCTCTGATCCTGACCAGCGGCTGGAGCATCGGGCGGTTGTTGGAATCCTTTGAATGGGAAAATTTTAAGAAAAATAGGGGCTGGCTGGTGATCCTGATCGGCGGGTTGTTCTTCCTGACCACCTTCCGTACTTTCGCGGTTCTACTTGGTCCAACACCGCCCTTTCAAGGAAACGAACTGACTCAACTTGAAGCAACCAGCACCTTTTTATTGGCGTTCATCAGCATGATTGCATCCGCAGTCGGTTTGTATTTCCTTTTGGCGAAATGGTCTCTCAAACAAATCGGTAAACTAGCATTAATGCTTTTCATTCTCATCCTCGCTGGGATCACCATTCGCACCAGTTTTCGAGCAAATTTCATCCTGTACGATACCGCCAAAGAATTCCTGGTCTATGCCCATGCAGCACGTGACCCCAAGGATGTTTTAGCCCAGGTTGAAGAGATCAGCCACAGGTTAACCGGGGGCAAGGATATCAAGGTCGCTTATGACAACGATCTGCTGTATCCTTACTGGTGGTATTTCCGAGATTATCCCAACAAAATTTGGTATGCAGATAACCCCACTCGCGATTTGCAGGATGCCCCGATCATCTTGGTTGGCAGCGGCAATTACACGGCCATTGAACCGGTGGTGGGCGACGATTACATCCAATTTGAATTTCACCGTTTGTGGTGGCCGTCTCAAGCCTATTACAACCTTACTTTCGAAAGGGCATGGAACGCCTTGACCAATCCTGCAATGCGCGGTGCACTGTGGGAAATCTGGTTCAATCGCAATTATCAACCCTATGCAGAACTTGCCAATGTCAACACCCTGACCCTTGCAAATTGGCAGCCTTCAGATTCTTTCCGGATGTACATTCGCAAGGACATCGTTTCACAGATTTGGGAATTCGGTGCTTCACCGGTCAACCTGGAACCCGCTGTGGATCCCTATGAAGCGAACACCATTGATCTACAAGCCGACCAGATACTCGGCCCCAACGCAGATTACCAATTTGACACACCCCGGGACATTGCCTATGCCCCTGACGGGACGCTTTATATCGCTGATGCAAACAATCACCGCATCGTTCATATTGATACGGAAGGTCAGTTACTGCACACTTTTGGTGAGTTTGGTGCCAGCGACTACAACGCCAACACCCTTGCCTCTTCTGGAACCTTTAACGAACCCTGGGGCGTGGCTGTTGGACCAGATGGATCTGTTTATGTTGCGGACACCTGGAACAATCGCATCCAGAAGTTTAGCGCGAATGGTGAGTTTGTGACGATGTGGGGGCAATTTGGTGCTGCGGAATCAGCTTACCATTTTTGGGGTCCACGAGGGGTAGCAGTGGATGACCAAGGCCGTGTCTTCGTTACGGATACAGGTAATAAACGCGTGGTGATTTTTGATAGCGATGGCAACCATCTTGCCGATTTTGGTGGTGCTGGTCTGGGTGTAGGTCAGTTTGATGAACCGGTTGGCATCGATGTAGATGACCAGGGACGTGTCTATATTGCTGACACCTGGAATAAGCGCATCCAAATCATGCTTTCCCAGGGAGATTCTCTTTCCTTTCCGACGCATATCACCTGGGATGTCGATGCCTGGTACAGTGAGTCACTAGAAAATAAACCATTCCTGGCTGTTGATTCAAACTACAACACCTATGTCGCCGACCCAGTGATGGGACGTGTGCTGGTGTTTGACCTTCAGGGCACATTCCAGTTGACCTGGGGCAGTTTCGGCTCTGGCCCCAGTGAAATCGGTATTGTCGGCGGCATTACAGTTGATGAGCAAGACCGTGTCTGGGTATCGGACTCTCGCAATAACCGCTTGATGCGCTTTACACCGCCTGACTTCCAATCAACGGAACAACTGGATATCGAGGATCAGGGCCAGGAGTTCTTAACTGATTCAGAAAATGAAATTCCTCTTGAGGAAATAGAAGAAGAGTTCTTGGAATAGAATAACTTTGTTCACAAAAATTTTTAGACGCCTGGTGATTTTTTAAATTCCCTGGGGTCTATTATTTTCATCCTTATTTTCATAGCTTCACGCTACATGTGAAAAAGTTGAAAGAATTCTTAAATATATTCCATTGAACTTATTAAAAGACAAATCCCGAGGATTTCTGGAATCCCCGGGATTCAATCAATTATATGCTATCTTTATCCCATCGCTTTTTCAACGATGGCAGTAAAAGCCTCCGGTTCACGCACAGCCAGATCTGCCAGCATCTTCCGGTTCAGGTTGATATTCGTTTGCTTCATACCGTGAATCAACCGGCTGTAGGTTGTGCCATTTTGACGGGCAGCTGCATTGATCCTGGAAATCCAGAGTTTGCGCAAATCCCGTTTGCGATTCCGTCGATCCCGATAAGCATACCACTGGCTCTTCAGGTACTGCTCATTCGCCCGGCGAAAGAGCTTGCTCTTGGTACCGTAGTATCCCTTGTTCAGCTTGAGGATCTTTTTGTGCCGCTTATAACCTTGCGGTCCACCTTTTACACGTGCCATTTTTCGCTCCTTTGCGAGCCCCTGGGCGCCGGTGATCTATTGTTTTCACCCGTTGCTCACACCCAACAGCCGCAACCATAAAAATTAATCCAATGAAATTTATTTCTTCTTACCCATATACGGCGCAAGGCGACGAACTTTCTTGCGGAGTGACCTGGTTTTAACCGGGATCATGCGCTCAAAGAGGCGCTTGGTACGATCGGGTGTTCGTCGTCGGAGGTGGCCTTTGCCAATTTTGGTCCGCATGACTTTACCAGAACCTGTTACCTTAAAGCGCTTCGAGGTGGCTTTATGGGTCTTCAGTTTATACTTGCCATCTTTTTGTTTTCGTGGCATTCCGAACTCCTTTCATGAAAATCCTACGGCGCATGTTCACAGAGCCGTAGGGTTTTTACGTCGTTATTCTATCGTAAAAGAGGATGATTATCGAGGTGTTATTTATCTGGAGCGAGCATCATAAACATCGATCGCCCTTCCATTTGTGGGGCTTGCTCCACTTCTGAAACATCAGCTAATTCCTCAGCGATTTCCCGCAGGTCCTCCAGGGCAATTTCTGGATAAGTGATCTCCCGACCTCGGAAACGGATGGTCACCCGTACTTTTTTGCCTTCATTGAGCCACCGCCGAGCATCACGTACTTTGAAGCCCTTGTGGTGATCCGTTGTCTTCGGGCGAAGCTGAATCTCTTTAATCTCAATTTTCGTTTGTGACTTTCGTGCTTCTCGTTCTTTCTTTTCCTTTTCGTAAAGAAATTTACCAAAATTCATGATCCTGGCGACGGGGGGGTTGGCATTTGGTGCCACTTCAACGAGATCCAAGGCTTTGGCTTCAGCCCGGTCGAGACCTTCCCGTAAGTTGACAACACCTAAGTTTTCACCATCCTCGTCGATTAAACGGATTTTCGTTGCACGAATTTGCTTGTTGATCCGATAATCATCTTTGTTACTTATAGCTAACTCTCTCCTTCTGATAGGATTATCAATGTTAAAACTAACAATCATTCCCAAAATGGGAACGAGTTTTATATTACCATAGACCAGCGCAAATCGTCAACAGTTTGCCGGGTAATTCAAAGGGTCTTTGTAAATTGTCATTAAAAAACGAAGCTTGTTGTAGAGACGCAATCGGTTGATCTGCGCCTCTACAAGCGTCGCCAATTTTGCTACCCTTCGATCTTCGCTTCTACCTCACGAAGTGCCAATTCTTTAAATTCAGCTACCTTCATAGCGCCCAATCGCTCACCGCTGCGGCGGCGGATGTCTACGGCCTGGTCATCCATTTCGCGATCGCCCACCACAAGCATATAAGGGATCTTCTGTTTTTCAGCATCTCTGATCTTGGCATTCATCCGGTCACTGCGATCATCGACTTCCACCCGCAGACCAGCTTGCTTCAAGTCTTCAGCAACCGCCGTTGCGTAAGCCACATGCCGATCGGCAATCGGAATGATCACCGCTTGCTCAGGTGAGAGCCAAACCGGGAATGCCCCGCCATAGTGTTCAATCAATACGCCAAAGAAGCGCTCAATACTTCCCAAAAGGGCGCGGTGGATCATGTATGGACGATAGGGCTGCCCATCCTCTTCGATGTACGTCATGTCAAACCGCTCTGGCAGGTTGAAGTCAAACTGGATCGTTGAGAGCTGCCATTCACGCCCCAATGCATCGTTGATCTTCAGGTCGATTTTAGGACCATAAAATGCGCCGCCGCCTTCATCCACCTCATACGGCAGTTCAGCCCTTTTTAAAGCGGCTTCCAGGGCGGCTTCCGCATCACGCCAGCGTTCCGGTTCGCCCACAGCTTTTTCAGGTCGCGTGCTCAGGTAAGCTTTGATTTCATCAAAACCAAAGGCGCGTAAAATATTCAGGCTGAATTTCAGGACAAAGTCAATTTCAGCCGGCATCTGGCTGGGAGCGCAGAAATGATGGGCATCGTCTTGCGTGAATCCGCGTACGCGCATCAAGCCGTGCATGACGCCGCTGCGTTCATAACGGTAGACCGTGCCCTTTTCGGCATAGCGCAAGGGCAGATCACGGTAAGAACGGATATCCGCCTTATAAATCTCAATGTGGAACGGGCAATTCATCGGTTTGAGGTAGTATTTCTGATCCTCAATTTCAATCGGAGCATACATGTTTTCAGCGTAGAAGTTGAGATGCCCGCTCGTTTCCCAAAGATCGGCTTTGCCAATATGCGGCGTGTAAACAAAATCATAGCCATGCTTGATGTGTTCATCTTCCCAAAAACGTTCCGCTAAAAAGCGGATTTTAGCGCCATTGGGATGCCAGAGGACCAGCCCCGAGCCAACTTCATCATTGACACTGAACAAGTCCAGCTCACGGCCCAATTTGCGATGGTCGCGCTTTCTTGCCTCTTCCAAACGCCAGAGATATTGCTTGAGGTCATCGGGTGAGAGCCAGGCCGTTCCATAGATGCGTTGAAGCATGGGATTGTTCTCATCCCCATGCCAATAGGCACCAGCCACATTCATCAGCTTTACCGCTTTGGGGTGAATTTTGCCCGTGCTCTCCAGGTGTGGTCCGCGGCAAAGATCCACAAATTCATCACTTTTATAAATCGTGATAACCGGCTTCTCGTCCACAGGGTTGCCGTGTTCATCAACCTCACCTTCTTCCAAACCATCAATCAATTCAAGCTTGTAGGGCTGATCTGAAAAGATTTCACGGGCTTCCTCAGCAGACACCTCCTGGCGGATGAATTCACTGTCATTCTTGATGATTTCGCGCATGCGTGCCTCGATTTGCTCAAGGTCTTCAGGGGTCAAGGGTCTGGGAAGGTCAAAGTCATAATAGAATCCATCCTCAATGGGTGGACCAATGGCAACTTTGCCCTCCGGGAACTTCTCCAAGACAGCCTGCGCCATGACATGCGCGGCCGAATGCCGTAACCGGTATATTTTTGATTCTTCGTAATTTTCTGCCATTTTTATCCTCCTTCGGATAAATCATCGAACAATAACCCTGACAGCTTTCAAATCTGTCAGGCGTTTCAGGTTAGTTTTAAACAAAAAACCCTCGCCCACTGGGGCGAGAGTCCTCTCACGCGGTTCCACCCAGATTATCCTTCTTTACACACTATCAGGATATCTCTTGGTGCCGATAACGGGGCAAACCGTTCACCATAATCAGCCTGTTAGCCTTTCCGGATCAAGCTCCCGGGGGGTTTTCGCTGGTCCTCACCTGAGGAGACTTTCAGCCGTTGATCTCCTCTCTCTTATAATGAGGTGCCAGGTACTCGTCCCGGTCAATGCCTTTCTTAATATTGTGGGTGGTATAGGGCTCGAACCTACGACCTCCGCGATGTCAACGCGACGCTCTAACCAACTGAGCTAACCACCCAGGAGTGAAAGAATTATACAGCTTCAACGCTTAAAAATCAAGTCTAAAATCCTAACAAAACCAACCAAACTATCGAAATTTGATAGAAAAATCAATTTGGATTTAAAGACATTTATCTGATATGACACCCACGCAGAGTAGATACTTGACAATCAGAAAACATCATTCCTGATGGTCAAGGGGCTATCACGAAGGCATCACGGACGTTAAAGAATTCTCAAGTGGCGATGATGATAAAAAGAATGAATTATCGCTATCGTTTAATCAAGCGATAGATGCCGATCACGATGATCGCCCCAACCAATGCGACAAGAATACTTGTCAAATTGATCCCACTCATCAGGTTAACACCGGTGATCAAACTTGAAATCCATCCACCCAAGACACCGCCAACCACGCCCAGGATCAAATCCACCAATAGGCCCGTTTTGGCTTTCATGATCCATGAAGCTATTAAGCCAGCAATCAAACCTACGACAATCGTTGCTAATAGATTCATCATTTACTCCTTATAAGTTTTGTTGTGTTAGTTAAAAATTCCAAAAATTTTTTCACACTCAAGTTCTCCAGAAAGGAAGCGTATTCTAAAACCAGAAGAAACGAAGCAATTTTTTTGCATCCTCTCTATAACTTTTCGCGATTTGTTTCGTGAATTTTCCTTTTAATACAATTTTGAACTTCAAGAAGATACCAGATAATTATCATCAGATTAATCTATATATTGAGTATATCGAACGGGAATCAATATTTCAACAAAATAAGAAAAGATGAATATTTAAGAAAATCGACGCTTTTTTAACGAATAGCCCATCCCAATTAAAATGAATGATCCGTCAGAAATTGAGAAATTCCTCCAAACCCAAAACCTTCTGACAATTTCAATCATAATTTCCTGCCTTGTCACAGCCGCCTGGCCATGTTAAGATTATGCTGTAATTAAGGAGTCGCCTCTTACCTAATCCGAATAAGGAGTGTTCTATGTCACATATGTTTATCCCTGGTCCTGTGGATGTTGACCCTGAAGTCCTGGCTGCCCAGGCCAAACCAATGATCCCGCACCGCACAGCAGAATTCAATGAATTTTTTCGCGGGACAGAAGCTAAACTCAAAAAAGTTTTTATAACCGAAAACCGGGTTTTCCAACCCCCTGCGACTGGCTCTGGGATGCAAGAAGCCGGCGTTCGAAACCTGGCTCAAAGGGATGTGCTTTCCTGCATCAACGGCGCCTTCAGCGAACGCTGGTATCAGGTCGCTGTGAACAATGGAAAACAAGCCGATCGCCTGGAAGTCACCTGGGGTGAGATTATCCCACCGGATATGCTGGCCGATGCTCTCAAAAAGAAAGCCTACGAAGTCGTCACAATCGTGCATAACGAAACCTCAACTGGTGTTGAGAATCCTCTCAAGGAGCTGGCTGCGGTGGTGAACGAGGTCAGCCCAGAAACCCTGATACTGGTGGATGCCGTTTCCTCTTTGGGCGGCGTGAAAATCGAGACGGATGCCTGGGGCGTTGATTTTATCCTGACTTCATCCCAAAAATGCCTTGCCCTGCCGCCCGGTATGTCCTTTGTGGCGGTCTCAGATCGCTGCCTGAAAAAGGCAGAGACTGTCGACAACAGGGGATGGTATTTTGACATTCTACGTTTGGAAAAACATCGCATCAAGAATTCAACCCCGATGACCCCGTCGATGTCCTTAATTTGGGCATTGGATGTCCAGCTCGATCATATGCTGGCAGAGGGCTTGGAAAACCGTTTTGCCCGGCACAGTGCGATGGCTGAAAGGGTTCAAACATGGGCTGGTGAACAGGGTATGGAACCTCTTGCGCCTGAAGGTTATCGATCTAAAACTGTCTCCACCATCAAAAACCTGCGCGGGGTGGATATTGCTGCACTCAATGCCTTCCTGCTCAAACAAGATATGCGTATCGCCAACGGTTATGGTGACCTGAAGAACAAGACCTTCCGTATCGCCCATATGGGCGAGACATCCATGAGTGATATTGATACCTTATTGGATGCCTTTTCAACCTTCCTTGAAAAGATGTAATCCCGGCTACCAACACAATGACACCCGGTCAGCAGAACGCCGTTGACCGGGTATTCTTATTAATAACCAAATAAATAAAATCAAGAACACCAGGGAGAGTGATCCATCCAATGGCTGAGCTTTTTACAATAAAAATGGAAAAAATGGTTTACGGCGGGGACTGCCTGGGGCGCCTGCCAGATGGAAGGGCGGTCTTCGTGCCCTTCGTCCTCCCTGGCGAGATTGTTCAGGTTGAAATCACAGAGGATAAAAAACGATATGCCCGAGGTAAACCAGTGGCATGGGTGACAACCTCTGAGGACCGCATCAACCCTCGCTGCATCCATTTTAGCGCCTGTGGGGGCTGCCAGTACCAGCATTTGGACTATACGAAACAACTTGAGCAAAAAGAGGCGATTTTAAAAGACCAGCTCCAGCGAATAGGCAAGATCCAGGATCCGCCAATTCAACCTATCGTGCCCTCCCCCAACCCCTGGTACTACCGCAACCATGTCCAGTTCCACCTAGGACAGCAAGGAGAATTGGGCTACATTCACGCCGATGGAGAGCACCTCCTTCCCATCACCGAGTGCCACCTCCCCCTTCCAGAAATCAACCAGATTTGGCCGCAAATCGAATTGGGATCTGACTCCGGCGTCTATCGCTTGGGCATTCGTCAAGACTCCTTTGGGGATCAAATGCTGGTCCTGGAGGGAAATGATCCGGAGCCGCCTGAATTCAGCGAAGATATCCCTGTCTCAGCGGTTTATACGCCGCCTGATGCCGGATTGACTATTTTAGCTGGGCAAGATAGCCTGACCTATTCTCTATTGGATCGAGAATTCCAGGTTTCTGCACGTTCATTTTTCCAGGTCAACGGCCCCATTGCTGAAGCGATGATCCACTTCCTGCTTGAAAACATGTCATTATCGAAAGACATCCGCGCATTGGAGCTTTATGCCGGCGTTGGTTTGTTCAGTGCGTTTATTGCCGAAAAGGTCGGGCATCTAACCGCAGTGGAGAGCTCCGGTTCAGCCTGTTTTGATTTCGCTCTGAATCTAGATTTATTTGACAATGTGGTGCTGTATGAGGCGGAAGCAGAAGCGGTCATGCCAACTCTCAACCTACCGGTCGACCTGTTGGTTGCTGATCCACCCCGTGCCGGTCTTGCCCCCGCAGTTCATGATGCCCTGGTAACCCTTCGCCCCCAGCAAATTGCCTATATTTCCTGTGATCCAGCAACCCTCGCGCGGGATTCAAGAAAAATCCTCAACAACGGCTATCAGCTTCTCTCAATCACACCCTTTGATCAATTTCCACAGACATCCCATATTGAAAGTATCTCGATGTTTGTTCTGAAAATTGCATAAACAAATATATTTGTCCTGCAATATAAAACCCATAATCTCACTCAGAAAGAGGTTTCCACCTACCAAGCAATCTATTTCCCGAAATTACACATGATTGCCCCCATAAAATTATTGAATCTAAAATAACACTGAGGTTAATTCCTGGCGATATCCCCGAGCTTCAGGATGTGATTCCCCAATTAATGCCAATAATCCAACAAACAAGTCCTTAACCTGGTCATCACGAAAGTGACGGTCTTTACGCAGAATATCCAGAAACCCATCCAGGGCTGCCAGGATGTTCCCGCGTTTAGCAAGGCGAACCCCATTTTGGAAAGCTGCCTCAAGGGGGTTCTCACTGTTGAAATCAGACTCCCCTATCGTTGAATAAGCCTTTGCCACCGGCTTGAGCAGCTGCGCTGTGGCATATTCAGAACTTGCTGGGAAATTTCTAAGAAGAACTTCCGCTTCATGTCCCTGGCCCTGAAACAACAAAGCCCGAATCAACCCCAACAGGGCACCCGGATGGTCCGGATTCGTGGACAAGAATTCACGAAAAGCATCTTCGGCCTCAGGATAATTGCCTTCGATGAGAAGGTTAGTTCCCTTGGCGTACATTAAATCTTGAGGAGCAGGAGATAAAAGTCTAATGAAATCACGCAAGGCTTCGTCTCCCAACACACCCGTGAATTCAGACACCACATGTGCATCAACGAAAGCTTTTACTGCAGGAATATTTCGTATTTTATATTGTTTCGCCAGTTTGGGATTTTCATCAACGTTTACCTTGGCAAGCCGAAAACTGCCCTCACCCTCCCGGGCTAAAGCCTCAAGCTTGGGTCCCAATACCCGGCAGGGAATGCACCAAGTTGCCCAAAAATCAACCACAACCGGAACATTCAGCGAATATTGCAGCACTTCATATTGAAAATCTGATTCATCGACATGGATGATGAAATCTGAAACCATTAACGCTCCTCAGCATAATTTTACTATGGTTCTGAAGTGGATTTTGATTATTCGTCTCCAGAATCATCAACTATTCCCGGCTGGAGGATCTCCAGTACCTCTCCGTGAATCGAAATGATGATCCGAAAACCGATCATCCCCATGTACAGCCGACTTTCCTCTGGAATACCTATCTGTGCCAGCTTTTCAAATTGCCCATCCATGTTTTTTAATTGATTCTGTATGGCAGCCATCGTGAAAATATCATCTTGTCCCAGCATCTCTGCGGCTTTTTCTGATAGAAGGTCTTCGTTTCCCTCGATTTGATCCTGCATGTACGTCCAAACCTGTCGATCAACTTCTTCAGCAGGGATATGGCGTTTGAATCCTTCATCATCAACAATATAGCAAGGCTCATCACCAATATAACCGGTTTGAACCGGCTGATTGTATTCATCATAAACGAGCCCTTCAAAAACTGCCCTGTTAGGCAACCTATCCTCCAATGCTTATTTTACCAATAATGACATCAGTATATCCATTGGATGTTAGATTCTGGTTAACTTCGCTGATCGCTTGCAAGAAGGAATTACTGAACAATGACCCTTGTGCCATTTTCGTCTGCGTAAAAATAATCTTCCGGTGGAACAGTGGGTGTCGTCCAACGATAGACCCAATTTGCCGCCTGTGGCGTCATATTGATACAGCCGTGGCTGTGCGGTACCCCGAAATTGTTGTGCCAATAGGCACCATGAAATGCAATGCCATTGGAGGTGAAATAGCTAACCCAGGGGACGCCAGGCAAGTCAAACCCACCACCATAATCATTTGGTGGGTTAGCCATGTGCCGGCAAGGTCTTTTCCGAGTGGTGCGATAGTGACCTCTAGGCGTGGCGAACCCCCCTTCTTTTAACCTGACACCGCTCGAGATACGTGACATGAAGACAATCTTGTCCTTTTCATAGGCTGTCAAAACCTGGGTTTCCAGATCCACAATGATCTTTTTATCTTCTGGTGAAACCTCGGGAGAAAGTGGGGCTAATTCAGAATCGTCCACCAGGTGGACATAATAGGCTGGCACATAATAGACTGCATGATTTCGATCATCAAGAAGCTTATACCAGACACTCCTATGATCATCTACAATGCGCGCCAGGACCCAAAAAGTCGTTGCGTAATAAAATCGATAAACGATCGAACGATCCTCCCCCATCGAATTGTAAGCATCCACATAGGGCACCGTTATTTCACCCAGGCAGCCTTTCTTAGGGATTTCCTTATTTGCATCGTTAAACTGCCTGCTGACAGGCTGGATCCAGCGTGAATGAGCATATCCGCGCCCATCCAGCTCATACCAAATCCTGTTAGGCGCGTCATCTTCCTCACTTAATGTCACCCCGGTAATTCGCCAAAGGCTGTCCTTTGGCATCCTTTTGATGACCTCTCCTCGGGCTGTTGGCGTCTCATATAATTCATAACCGGATTGCGTGATACGCCCCAGTAACTCATAGGGTTCATTGTCAATCAACGCTTTGCCAAAGGTATCGATGAGCTTTCCAGGAAGAAACAAGCCTGCCAGGCTGATCCCGCACAATGATAGGAAATCCCTGCGGGAGAATCTTTCCTGTGGTTTCCAGACCATATTCCGATTATTCATGAACAACCACCGGGATACCCACATAAGACCAGTTGAACAACCAGCCTGCTTCTTCAGTAATCATATTCACACACCCATGGCTCATAGGTGTTCCAAAATTATCATGCCAGTAGGTACCATGGATGCCGTAATCACCATAGAAATACATCGTATAAGGGACATCAGGGAGGTAATAGCCGGGTCCGGACATGTCGGTATAACGCAGTTTAATCCAAACTGAAAACCTGCCAACCGGTGTGGGGTATTGCCAAGTTCCAGTGGAAACCAGGAATGAATCTACAATAGTGTCATCTTGATAAGCGTAGAGACGTTGTTCAGAGAGATCAATGTCAATCCAGCGCCCTTCCAGCGCACCTGAAACTGGAGGTGCGGTTGAGACTTCAGTTGCTGTGGGCTCTAAGGTTGGTGTAGAAGTAGCTGAGGCTGTCGCTGTCGGTGTGGGCGTCAAAGTTGGTGTCGCTGTCGGTGTTGCCGTTGGCGTATTTGTAGGTGTGGCTGTCGGTGTAGGTGTGGGGGTTAGGGTGACGGTTGGTGTCAGGCTCGGTTTGGCCAATACATCCTGGCTGATAGGTCCCGCTTTTTCAACTGCTGAGACAAAGCCACTTGGGATCGCATCCAAACCAAAAAAGACAAGGCAGATAACAAGAAGAATGGCAAAGGTCCATAGCCACACCGGGTAATGTGTCTCAATGGTTATTGGGGGTTGAATGCTGATCGCATTCGATCTGGCTAAGGTATGGATTTCCCGGGTAACTTCCTGTGACAGAGCTGCCTGAAGCGTTTCATGCCGCCGGATTGCCCAACCCTGCGCTTTGATCACCCGTGGATTATTCGGCGCAATTTCTGCTGCTTTGTGTACGTAATTCAGTGCCGCTTTCGAATGTGAAAGTCCAGCTAAAATGAGCCAGCCTTCAACGCAATTGGGATCCATTGAGAGAATCTGCTGGACAATTTTCCTCGCATTGGAACGATCCCCCTCACGTAATGCAGCATAGGCTTGAGATAATAAAGCAGAAACCTCTTGGTTTTTCATTTTCACGGGCTCTGTGTGGGTTGAACTGCCTCTTCATTTAAGTAGCACAAAACACCTTCGACAATTCCTTCAGCGATGCGATCCGTTTCTTCGGTGATAAAGCGGTAATCGCGGTTGAGGAAACCAGCTTCAATAATTGCAGCTACGGTATTGGGGTCGATTTCCGAAAAGGCATGGTAATAGGTCATATCATCGGTAACAGAACCAGCATGATAAGGCAAACCTGTGACTTCAGCATAACGATCAGAAAGGCAAGAGATCAAACGCTGGTTGGCAGCCACATTCTGTGCGGACAAAGCAGCTGCAACCTTGAAACCCGTTGCCTGGTCATTGACATATTCGCAAGAATCAAGGTGTATTGAAACAAGCAAGGCGCCTTTATATTCCTGCAATCGGTCATCAAACTCCTCTAATAAATCCACCTGGTATCCCCGATCGGATAGATCTTTTTGAACCAGTGTAGCGATTTCCAGGTTCATCTCGACCTCCGTAAGGCCATTGGAACAAACTGAACCTGAATCGGAGCCGTAATGCCCGGCGACGATCCCAATATTGTTATAGACCTCTTCTTCAGCGGATTCAATAATTTCTTCCTCGGCAAGCATTTCCTCGCCAGAAGCAGCCCGGAGTGCCTCAGCCATCCTCGCTTCCAGACCGCTCTCGACCAGACTGCCAGGCGTCCATAAGGTGAAAAGTGTGGCAACAACAATGGCTGCCCAAATTGTGGTCTGCAGCCCACGCCAAAAATTAAAAGGCTTAGGCTGTGATGATTTTAACGAGTCAGAGTCAGCCCTCTTACGCGTTAAGGTTGTAGGTTCCTGATCTTCAGGGTTTGATTCAACAAAGTCCATGGGTTCCATCGATTAAAATCTTACCTTAACTCCAAAATATTTGACAGAGATTCATCAATCCAAATCCCAATCAGAATTTGAAAACAAACTTGACGCAGTTGTTTCACCAAAGTATAACAAAATTACATGAAAAATAAAATCATCCATCCAATAATTGAACCAGAGCACTTAAAAGCAGCAATGCGTGCCTGGATAACAGGCGTTGCCATTGTCACCGGGCATCATAATGGCGTCGTCCATGGTATGACCGCCAATAGTTTCAATTCGATTGCCCTCAATCCACCAACAGTCATGGTCGGTTTACAGTTGCATACTCGTACCCAGCACCTTGTGAGAGAAGGCGGGGTTTTCGCTGTGACGATTTTGGGCATTGAACAACTCTCACTGGCCAAACGGTTTGCCGGGCAAATTGACACGGATCTTGATCGATTTGTTGGTGTGGATACGTTTTCAATGATCTCGGGTGCACCGTTGATCCAAAATGGTATTGCCTTTTTTGATTGCAAAGTATCCAATATTCTGGATGTAGGAGGTACAGCACTTTACTTAGGTGAGGTTTTGGCAGTCCAAAATACAAGAGGAGAGCGACAGCCTTTATTATATTTTGATAGGGCTTGGAGAAAGCTGGCAAAGTAATGACAGATTTATTAAACAAAACAGAACAAGAAATCTTATTGAAAATTGCCAGGGAGGCTCTGGAAAAATCCGTACGGGGACTGGCATTACCAGACGTCAATCTACCAGTCCTTTCTCCTGCTTTACAAGCTGATGGGGCTTCCTTTGTGACCCTGACCATCGAAGGAAGGCTGCGCGGCTGCATCGGTACCCTAGAACCCTACCAACCTCTGGCGAAAGATGTCCAGGAACATGCTGTTGCAGCTGCACTTCATGATCCGCGCTTCCCCAATGTCCAACCCGAAGAAACGGACAGCATCAAGATTGAGGTGTCCGTTCTCACACCCAAAATCCCACTTCACTACGATGGACCCCTAGAACTACTAGAAAAAATTAGGCCGGGAATTGACGGTGTTGTTCTCCAGGACGGTTTTCGCAAAGCGACCTTCCTTCCTCAGGTCTGGGAGAAAATCTCCGACCCAGCTTTGTTCCTCTCGCAGCTCTGCCGAAAAATGAGCTCCCCCAGTGACCTGTGGCGCAAGAAGCCACTGCAAGTCTCGATCTACCAGGTTCAGGAATTCCACGAAACATAAAGAACTCACAAATTTAGGGATTGTAGATAAATGGTTTGCGGTGTTGACTAATCATCCATTAACTACATCAACTAACAACGATAAAAAAAACCATAATTCTAGTCGGTTAGAATTCACGAGTTAATGTCACCACCCCCTCATCCATTGGGCATTTTTTCTCTATTTATAGACGCCAAAACGCAGGGTTAAAAATCGAATGCCGATTCATTCCTTCACCCACACCTTAGACTTTCTATCTATAAACACCTTAACACAAAAAAGGAGCTGTTCCCCATTTCTTGAACAGCTCCTTAATATCTTCTTCCCCGATTAACTAAACTGGTTCAACAACCTCCACAGCAGGTGTGGTTGATTTGTTGTAGGCTTGACCCAGCAAGTGCGAATGAAACGCGATGGCAAAGGCCGTCGTCAGCAAAGCACCAATGCCGCAAGCAATCGCGCCCAGGGGGGCAATAATGGCCATAGCCAGTATCTGTGCAATGAGTACCAGCAGCCAGGAGATAAAAGACTTCTTCAGCAAACCAAAAACCTCTTTGAAGTTGAAGGCAGCTCGAAATTCTCCTTTGGCAACATAATTTGCAACCCCAGCAAGGTTCATAAAACCAAGAAGCAGCGCAAACAACAAGCCCATCAACCCAAGACAACCACCCAGAATGAACCATAGCGCCATCAATGCTTCATCACCCTCAGCGCCAATGACGAAGAGTACAGCGGATAACCCGGCAATGATACCTACAGGTAATCCATAGAGGAAATTGATCACAAATGCCATAAAGCCACGTCCAAGATCTGCACCAAAATCAAGCTTTGGCAGGGCAGTTTGTTCATTGCCATCAATCACATTTTTCGCTGCCTTAAGCCCCCAACCGATTAAGATAAATTGGCCAATGATGGGAATAAGACTGCACAAGGCAGGTAGGGCAAGTTTCTTAAACCACTCCTTATCATTGAAAATATAACTAAATGCAAGCCCAAAATCCATGATAATCTCCTTTTCTGATTAATAAGGTTGAATTACTAACTTCTTTCTAATATACATGACAGATAAAAATTAATCAATAACCCGTTGGAAAACATTGAGAAACCTGTTCAACGCCTCACGGGATATCTTTTTCATAATTGGGTAAATTTGTCGACATTCAACACAAAGATCGTTGCCCGTTTTTCCTTCCTTTCTTCGGGTTTTCTGCAGTTTGAACGGATGACCTCCAAAGCAGACTCCACTTGTTCATCATCGACACCTATCAATAATGTACTCCGACCGCTTCTTAGGAACCCTCCAGTGGAGGCAATCAAGGTCACCCTGAAGGATTTCTCGGTTAGAGCCCGTGAGACAGCGTCATTATCTTCATCTTTAATGATGGCTATGATTAGTTTCATCGCTAAAACTCCTCATAATGTTCTACACTGAGAGAAAAAACACTGGCACCGCCGACCGTAACCGGTGTGGGCGCAGGCATTGGCAGAGGTGAATTTTCCATCGGGACAGCGATAAAAGCCACCCTCTTGCGACAGGTCGTATTGAGGATCTCTATTACTTCATCAGCATTTTCCGAATTCACGCCAACCATCAAGGTAGCACTTTTGCGACCAAGAAATCCCCCCACGCTGGGCAGGCGTGTCACACCATAACCCTTGTCAAGCAAGGTCTCAATAGCGACATTTGCATCCTGGCCTTGAACAACCGCCATTAATAATTCATTTTTCTGGGGGCTCGAATTTTGAGAGTCTGCCATAAGCTTTTCCTTAATTCCGTCCACGAACAAGGTTTTATGGGATGTGATAAGTATACCTTAATCCGCCGATTACTTTTAAAGTCGCATTCCTTAATTTTTTTAATAGAACAGATTTTAAATCAATCAAACCAATCAACAATATAATCTTCAAGGTAATAGAGATCAATGCTTGTCTCCGAAACAAGACCGTCGCAAACAGAAATACCAGCCTGGCGGACAGAGCTTGGATCGCCGGAGACCAGTGGATGCCACCATGCCAAACCACGTCCTTCTGCTATCCGCCTGTAAGCACAGGAATTGGGCAGCCACTGAATATTGTGGACATTGTCGATAGAAAGAACCAAACAATCCGCAACAATATCCGATCGATGAACATAATGCTTACATAAACAAGTCTCAGTATCCAGAAGGCGGCAAGCCACATTTGTGAAACTTACCTGACCAGAATCCTCATCTTCAATCTTATGTAAACAACAACGCCCACAACCATCACAAAGTGCCTCCCATTCCTCAGGAGACATCTCTTCCAATCGCTTGGTCCGCCAAAAGCCCGGTTCTAGCAATATAAGCACCTCAACATCTTGGGCTTCAAAGTTATCTTATCAAAAAAACCTTTCCAATTATAAATCATCCTGCACACTTTTTTTAAAGCAAAATTAATTGTAGGGTGTTCTTAAAGGTATAGAGTTGACGAACATGTCGCCACTACGCCCATTTTTGAAGAGATATTTGTTTAGAAATTTCAACTTTTTTTATAAATAGCCTCAGGCTGGGGATGGCGGAAATTTTCCCAGATGAACTTAATTAAAGAATTCACTAACTTTGCAATTTCCCAGTGATTATTCGATTGATATTAGGCGAGTATCAAGTTATACTAAGTAAGAGTTTTGATGGATAGTAAATTATTGATATTCAGCGTTTGATTTAGTAAGGATACGGCAATGACTGAAGAAGAAAAAACTCTGGTGAATGTCAACCAAGGTTCTATTGAGGAATTGATCGCCCTCAGCGGTATTGGGGCAAGTTTAGCCCAAAGGATCATTGACCATCGACCCTATCAATCATTGGATGATTTGGTTGAAGTGCCGGGCATTAACAAAGTTAAATTAGCCTCACTGGAACCCTTCATCACCCTCGGCAAGCCAGCGAGGAAGTCAGCACTAAAGGCAAAGGGCGAACCCATCCAAAGCCAAAAACCCGTCGCAAAGCTTGGGGAAACCGAAGCCTTTATCTTCCTTGAAGACCGAAACGAAAGGCAAGACGCCCTGTTGATTATCTTTGGCGGGTTTATTTTTGGATTGATCTTGCTTTTGCTGCGTCGTGCAAGTCACGAATAATTAGCCCAGCAGGTCTCTGAACACATCAACCTGCTTTAAAGGTTCTCGATAAAGCATTTTTTATTGCGTTTTTTCGTGAATTAATGCATATTAGTTTATTACAAATGAAGGTTCCTGAATTGCGCAAGTGGTATTTATTGGTGGCGTTAGTTTTCTTTTTTTTAACTGCTTGTGCTGATACCAGTGTGGAAAGCACCCAAAGCTCCCAGCAAAATGAGGCAACCCCCACGTCAATACCCACAACAACTCAAATCGTTCTTCCCGAACCTACAGCTACAAACACCCCCCAACCTTCAAGAACCCCCACACAGGGGATATCCGCTGACCAGAGGATTTCTCTGATGGCAGTCGGGGATATGATGTTTGGCAGGACCATTGGGGAGTTAATTCAAGCAGAGGGTCCTTTAGCCCCCTTTTTATACACCTTTGAGACATTGTCAACTGCGGATATTGCTGTCGGCAACCTCGAGTGCCCTATTTCCACCCGGGGAACACCAGAAGAAAAGACTTATGTCTTCCGGGCACCACCCGGCGCAGGCGAAGCTTTAGCGCTGGCAGGTTTTGATCTGGTCAGCCTGGCAAATAACCATGCTTTGGATTATGGTCCCCTTGCCCTTGAAGACACCATGAAGGTATTGGATAAGCATAAAATTCTTTACATTGGCGCCGGTATGGATGAGGACGCAGCGTATGCGCCAGTTTTCCTGGAAGTAGACGGATTAAGCTTGGCCTTTCTTGCTTTTGCCGACATCCCACCTGCAGAATATGATTACCGATCATGGGAAGCAGGCCCTGATAAGCCCGGGATTGCCTGGGCACATAAACAACGCATTCAAGATGGGGTTCGGGCTGCAAAGGCGCAGGCAGATGTCGTGATTGTCCTGGTCCACAACGGTTATGAAATTGTCCAGAAAGTTTCGGCAATCCAGCAAGAAATCGCCCACCTGGCAATTGAATCCGGAGCTTCACTGGTCATTGGCAGCCATCCGCATGTTTTGCAGCGCATTGAGCCCTACCAAGATGGGATTATTTTTTACAGTATGGGTAATTTCGTGTTTGATAATTTCTTATTTCCACCAAATTACTCAGCGATCTTATCGGTTGAACTCTCCCCGAACGGTGTCGAATCCTATGAAATGATCGATGTGATCGTCCAGTTGAATGGTGTACCCCAGATCATGCCCTATGACCTTGAATAAACTTTGAGTTTTCCAGATATTTTCATCTCAGACAAATAAAGAGAGCAAAAATACAAGATAAACCCCAGACACATGATCAATACCTTAATCGACTCGAACCTGGTCAACAAGCAGGCTTGCAGCGCTTGCGCGAAATGATCAAGGAAATCCTGCCGGATGTGACAGAAGTGATCAGTTACGGCTTACCAGCCTTTAAATATCAAGGGAAGGTTCTCGTCGGCTATGGTGCTTCCAAAAACCACTGCGCCGTGTACCTTTTCAGTTCATCCATACTTGAACAATTCAATGAGAAAATATCGGGATTTGATTATAGTAAGGGTACCTTGCGGTTCAAGATAAATTCTCCCCTACCTAGCGATCTCATTCAAGAACTGATCCAAGCCAAAATAAAAGAAATCAACAGTACATCTCATAAATAAATCAGCAGATCAGCAATATCCTCAGGTGGCTTCGTTGTATAGGTGACCATTTTTAAATGGAATCAGACCCAGGATCACCGCTTGTTCATAAAGACTTGTCCTTGTAACGACATCGCCAGTTAACAAACCTACTGCGCCAGATTTTTGTTTTGAATTGGTTCGACCGAAAACCAGGTCATCTGCATCACCCAATTCTAGCCCGGACTCAATCAAGGATTGAACTTCTGGCGGAAGCACAAAAAGAGCCGTCCTTGCACTGCCTTGAATGCCCTTGGAAATGACGACAATCCAGGCAAAAGCCACCATTTGACCCTCAAGAACATCACACCCGCCTTCGACACCGACCCAAAAATCAGCTTCGGGGGCAAATTGCTGACCGTTTTCAGCCCGGTTGATTGCCCCTCGACGAGTTGCCGAATCCGTCATGGGCTGGTCTGACACACCCGAGGAGACGGGAATCGACTGGATCTCAAAACACTCACCAGGAAACATCCGCTGAAACCCACTCAATACAGCACTGACTTTGACTGGATTCTCAGAGGTAATCACAATTTTCTTCATAAAGCTGTCCTATAATTTCGGCAATTCAATGGATTGTTGATATTGATACTTGCCTTGTTTTTCTGCATAGGATATTTCACAGGGTTCATCCGATTCAAAGAACAATACCTGGGCAATCCCTTCATGAGAATAGATTTTCGCAGGCAATGGCGTCGTATTAGAGATTTCAAGGGTCACGTAGCCCTCCCACTCTGGTTCAAAGGGCGTCACATTGACGATGATTCCACAGCGAGCATAGGTGCTTTTCCCCACACAGAGGGTCATTACATTGCGAGGAATGCGAAAATATTCAACTGTTCGCGCAAGGACAAAGGAATTTGGTGGGATGACACAGACCTTCCCTCTGTAATCAACCATGGAGCTGGGATCAAAGTTTTTCGGGTCCACAATTGCAGAAAAAACATTGGTAAAAATTTTATACTCATCAGCCACCCGGATATCATAGCCATAGTAAGATGTCCCATAAGAGATCACACCTTTTCGAACCTGAGCTTCCTCAAAGGGTTCGATCATCTTCCTTTCAATTGCCATATGACGGATCCAACGATCTGCTTTGATTGCCATTGACACTAGGGCCCTTTCTTGATAAACCGGGTTTTCACCTGAAAAGCTAATCAACCTGTAATTTTAGAAAAGCTAATTCACCCGGTGCAATAGTGACTGTGGTCTCATACACTCGACCCGATACAAAGGATAACCGATAGGTCCCATATGGGATATCCGGAAATAAGAAATTCTCACCTAAGAGGGGATGGCTATTTGCGCCATTTTCATTATAGGTTTTGGGATAATAGGTCTCTACGATATGACCATTTTGATCAATTTCTTCAAGCACAAAACCAAATTCAGAAAGCGGCTGACCATTTATGCCCAGAATCACGCCTGAAAGATGTGCGAAGGTTTGCGATCCGGGTGGTTGAAATGGGGCAAACCATAAAACAGGGTTGACCGTTAAGCCATAATCATTCCCACCAAGGCGAACTTCAAAATGCAAATGTGCGCCATCAGCAACACCGGTGGCGCCAACCTCACCGACTTTTTCACCCACACCAATCGATTCACCTTTAGCCACCTCAATCCTGGATAGATGCGCGTAAAGCGTATAAACATCCTGACCCTGGAATAATTCTGGATGTGCCAAAATGACAACATTCCCGTAAAAATTCTTATAAGGTCCGAGTAGGGTTGATTGATCTGAGCCGGCGAATATAACTTCGCCTGGTGCTGCCGCGACCACAGGTGTGCCAAAGGGATTGGGAAATTCGACGCCATGATGAGGATCTAAAATCCCATCTTTTGTGCTGGCATAAGGATAAGTTAAGTCAACAGTTTTTCGATAGTGATTGCCAATTGGTCGTTGGAGTTCACCCAGCCAAGTGGATTGGCAAACAGGCCCACCGCAATCGAAGGCGTTTTTTCTCTCAACGGGTATGGTCGGTGTCTCTGCTGGGTTTTTCGTTGCTGCAGTGACAGCAGGCGTTATTGTCTCATATGTAAGCTCAGGTGAAATGCTTGTGCTGGTAATTGAAGGTAATAGTTCCAAAGTCGGCAATGCAAAGCTGTCAGCGCTTTGACATCCTGCAATAAAAACACACAATATCAAGAGGAAAGGAATATGCCTAGTGTATATTCGCATAAGGAATCAGGACAGATCTAAACCACCGCGATCTTTTAGTGTTTGTTGCAGTGTTTCATCAAGATTAATTGCTTGTCGTTCTATAAGACGCAAGGCATTCAGCATCCGTGCAGGTTCTTTTTCTTTCTCCATGCCGAGAAGGTTAATTCGAACATTGAGGCCTGCCCCTTTAATGGCTGATTTTACCAGGGCTGCAGCCGTTCCAGCATCGGAAATTGCATTGACATTGCCCAATTCCGCTGCTTTCACGGCTAGGCGCAAAATTTGAAGGGCTTGTTGGGCAACTTGCAAAGGTACTTCAGCGGCATTGATAGAAGCAGCTTGGATAGCCTTGATCCGATCGGATTTTTGTTCTTCTGTATCGCGCGGCAGTCTACGTGCTTTCATGTAAGCTTCAAAAACAGCAGCGTCCTTGTCTACCGCTTCTTGCATCATCTTCTGTAATTCAAGAGCTTCATCGATCAAAGGCCAAATTTCCCCTTCAACATCCGCATATTTCTTTTTGCCAACTGTGACACGTCCTACCATTGCAACCAGGGAAGCAGCCATGGCGGCAGCGAAAGCTGAGGCGGATCCTCCGCCTGGTGTCGGTTCTCCAGAGGCTAATGCCTCCAAAAAATTGGGTGTTAGGGACTCCTGGATTGAACCACGGGGCTTTGCTGCTTCTTCAAACAAGCGTGTTTCCAATATTTGGTTGGGCTCAAATTGATCCATTTGCATATACCACACAGCTGCGTCCACCAAAGCCTCATTGGGGATCAAACCAACGAGCTCTGAATGATGAATCTGTACACCGTATCTTAATGCTTCCCGACGGATCATTTCAACAACAGAAGCTATGGCTGTGCGGCGGAAATTGGTCAGGTTCATGGATACCTGAGCACGACCATCCACCAAAACCCCCATGGACTTCACAAAGCGCAAGCCACCTGAAGAATGGCGTATCTTTCGGGCAATTTGATTGGCAATTGAAACATCATCCGTGGTTAAATAGACATTGAAGGCGATCAATGGCTGCCGTGCCCCAATCACGGTCGCGCCTGCGGGGGTTATAGAGGCAGGACCAAAATCCGGTTCACGCGCAGGATCCACACCAATCTCTTTTTTAAGAGCCTCATATTGTCCCCGGCGGATATTCTCTAGATTGGTCCGCTCTGGGCGAGTTGCCGCTTCTTCATAAAGATAAACTGGGATTTTGAGTTGCTCACCAACACGTTTGCCCAATCGCCGCGCCATTTCAACACATTCAACCATGGTGACGCCTGAAATCGGTACAAAGGGCACCACATCTGTCGCACCGATCCGGGGGTGCTCACCTTGATGGGTATCAAGATCAATTAGTTCACCGGCTTTTTTGATCGCTTGAAAAGCAGCTTCCTCAACAGCCTCAGGAGGCCCCACAAAAGTAACGACCGTGCGATTGTGATCACTATCCGAATGCTGATCCAGAATGCGAATTTCTTCTATGGCATCAATTTCTGCAATGATTTTTTCGATAACATTTGTTCTTCGAGCTTCGGAAAAATTGGGGATGCATTCAACAAGTTTATTTGACATTAGATCTCCCGGGTTGGTTGTTTTTTTCATTATACCAATAACTCAACTCGGTTTATTGAAGGTCCCTTTTTAAGAAAAACCAGGCTATCCTGAGATAGCCTGGTTTACCCCGAAAAATGATCCCTTATTTTACGTCGAAAATCACATCACTATTATTTATCATATTGCATGAAATGGGACAGCGAGTGTCTACGCGTTCGAAAAATGCCAATTTCTCTTCCTCAGTCAAATCAGCATCGATATTGACAGAAACACGAATTTCTGTGAAACCAGCGCGACCCTCTTTGGTTTTACCCATTAAATAATCTTTATCGATATCGCCCTCAATGGCAACATCTAATCCATGCAACTTGATCCGCTCCTGTTTGGCAACAATAGCTGCTACTGTTCCCAGGCAGCCAGCTAAGGAAAACAGAAATACTTGTAATGGATTTGGTCCTTCATCTTTTCCGCCACCATTCTCAGGTTGATCAATAATTAATTCATGACCACCACCCTGAACATCCGTGCGGAATCCGCCCTGCCAGGCGCCTATTACTTTGACTGTGCTCTTCATTCCTATAAACTCCTTTAAATATTGTATTATATGGATATTAAAATCCAAGCCAAAAATTTTACCACAAGAACTATAAGAAATTTATATGAAAATGGTGGGTTTCAGGGCAATTGCAGAGTCGATATTTAGAAACCACTCAGGAGACTCTACTGTTTATTCTCCCCATACCGCTCTCCGGGCATCCTGCTCTTCTTCTGTGGGGAAGGGTAGGTTGGGGTCAAAGAACCCCAACAAAGATTTTTTCGTACTGTGCAAATACTCTGTGATGGGTTTTAAGAAGTTAACTCTGAATACATCAGAGAAAAATCATCCGGATCAAATTTAAAATCAACGCTTCCCTTAATTTTCTTCGGTGATTTTTGTATTTTTGCAAGAACCCTTTTAGATATATTAATCAGAAAAGGCAATTAAATAAAAAAAGTCAATATTGCTATTGACAAAATTAAACTTTATGATAGAATAAATTCACAAGTAATAAATGGAACCTTATTTTTATTCAATTTTTCGGCGAATGATTGAATTCTTTCAATCTACGCTTCAAGTAATTCAAGTATATCATATTTTTTCTTAAGTGCAATTGGAAATTCTCGATAGAAGGAGGTATCCATGCAGAAATTACCAGAAAAATGTCCCATTTGTAAATCAGATATCCTGGTAACACGGTTTTTTTGCCCTCGCTGCGACTCGATTGTGGAAGGACATTTCCAACCGCATTCCGGCCCTTTTGCGGATCTGACAGAAGATCAAATCAATTTCGTGCTAACATTTGTTCGCTGTGAGGGACGTTTCAACAGGATGGAAGAAGAACTCAACTTATCTTATCCCACTCTGCGCAACCGGCTTTATGATGTCATTCGGGCATTGGGTTATGAACCCGGAAAAGACGAGGAACCCACCCTTTCTCCCGAAGACAGGCGGCGTATCCTTGACGATCTTGAGCAGGGAAAAATTTCACCGCTTCAAGCACAACAACTATTACAAGGCCTTGAAGTGGAATCTAAGAAAGGAGATTAGCCATGGCCTCGACAGAAGAACGAATGCGAATTTTGATGATGATCCAGGAGGGAAAGATTTCAGCCGCTGAAGGCGCCAAACTGATTGAAGCCCTCGATGACCTGGGTGAACCCACCCCGCCCCAACCCCGTTCCACCCCCAGCTACACCAGCGGTAAAAAGCCTCGCTATTTGAGGGTATTGATCACTGACACGGATTCTGGCAAAGCCCGTGTGAATGTGCGCTTACCCGTATCCTTGATCAATTCGGGCATCCGCATGGGCGCTCGATTTGCGCCAGAAATTGAAGGCCTTGATACTGAAGACTTAAATGCCTGGTTGAATTCTGGGGAGGTTGGGCAAATTGTGGATATTTTCGATGAAGATGATGGCGAACATGTGGAGGTATTTCTCGAATAATCCTGGGTTTGATCCCAAAAAGTTTGCCATATCATGCGCCTGATTTGTATTTCAGGCGCAATGCTTACCAAGATATAGGCAACATGATCAAATCATTGGCAAATGATTACCATTTTTCTTAAGAGAGATGAAATAGCATAAAAGCCCTCAACACAACCACAGAGGACACAAGGTATGATCAGGAAGATTAATCGAATATTTAAGATTTGATTAGGTTTACCTGGTAAGATGCCAATGTTCATGCCAAAAAATAACAGGAATATGAATGACCATAGAAACGCAACCATCTGAAACAAAAAATTGGCAATTCCGCTTTTTCACCATCTGGTTTGGGCAGTCCTTCTCAATGCTCGGTTCTCACCTGGTTGGTTTTGCTTTTGTCTGGTATCTGACTGAAAGAACAGGCTCAGCAACTATCCTCACCCTGGGCACCTTGATGCAGGTGATTCCCTCAGTTTTGATTGCACCCTTCGCAGGTGCCTTAGTAGACCGATGGAACCGGAAAATTGTCATGGCGGTATTTGACAGCATCACCGCCCTATTCACACTGCTGGTTGCCATCCTCTTTGTTTATGATAAGGCACAAATCTGGCACATCTTCCTGGTAATGTTTGTGCGTTCAGCATGCGGGCAGTTCCAATGGGCAGCAATGACAGCATCGACTACTTTGATGGTCCCTAAAAAACACCTATCCAGGGTCGCTGGTGCCAATCAAACCCTGCAAGGGATTATGAACATCATCGCGCCAGCCCTGGGCGCCTTCTTTATCGCCATGATGCCCATGCAAGGAATATTGTTTATTGATGTCTCAACTGCTGTCCTGGCAGTTGCTCCTTTGCTGTTTTTTCACATCCCTCAACCGGTACGCAATGGTACCAAGGTTGCGCCAAAGGCAATTGGCAAGACCTCCGTCTTTCAGGATCTGGCAGAGGGCTGGAAATACGTAACGGGCTGGTCTGGATTGATGGCCATTATCTTTCTCGCCATGCTGGTCAACTTCCTGATTAATCCGGCTTTTTCGCTGCTGCCTTTGGTGGTCACAGAACACTTCAACAAAGGAGCATATGAACTGGGTTTAATCAATTCCATTTTTGGTGTGGGGGTCATTTTAGGTGGGCTGGCTTTGAGTGCCTGGGGTGGCTTTAAGAATCGTATCCTTACATCCCTTGCAGCCCTAACAATTTCCGGCGGGGCTGTTTTGATGGTTGGCTTGGCACCCGCCAATGCGTACATTTTGGCTGTTGTTGGCATGGCTATGTTTGGTTTTCTCAATCCAATCATCAATGGACCAATCTTCGCCGTTATGCAAGCTAAGGTTGAACCCGAGATTCAGGGACGTGTTTTCAGCTTCTTGCATGCAGGTGCTGGGCTGGCATCCCCCCTGGGTCTGGCTATTGCCGGACCGGTAGCAGATGCCACATCCAATCAGTTGTGGTTCATCTTAGGCGGCGTTCTGACTCTCATCGCAGGGGTGGTAGCCTTCTTTTTCCCGCAAATACGCGAACTAGGAGAAGACACCGCGGAGGAAGCAATAATCCCACCCGAAGGTGAGACCGAACCGCCACACGCTACATTGGAGAATCTACCTTCCTAAATCACAATAAGAAATTAATCCACCTTTCCCTGGCGATCTATTAACAAATTAGATCCCTTTACCCTGGATATATTCTGAAACATCCACATTCCAAGCCACATCCTCTATCCTGGCTATCAACCAGGGGGTTTCTTCGTCCATCCACTGGGCGGCAAACAACACAGGCATCTGCCATCCCCGCACCTTTCCCCACTCCCTAGCTTGGGCTTCCCAGCGAGTTTTCTTTTCTTCTCCGGGGTTTTTCCAGCGTAAGGTGACCATCTTATCAATCAAACCGGTCTCTGGATTAAAGTGTACGTTGAATTCATCCTCATCATCCTTAAAAGGCACAATCAAACGCGCTTCCTCTTCGTCGACTTCCTCCCACCGGACGCCTGAAGTGCTGATGTAAACTCCCGGGAATGCCATCGTCTCACTCCACATACCCAGGTTAGCCGCCTGGTCGACCTGAGGCTCACCTTCAACCACACCAAAGGGCAGTGCCAGGCGGCTCTTCCAATCCAGATAATGCTCATTAACCCGCATAAGGGGGATACCCCACATTGTGGTCTCAATATAATGACGGTAGCCCTTGCCGGCATCATGGACAAACCGCAACCGTGCTGGTAATGTCACATTTTTAAACCGCAAACTTCCACGACCCGTCAATATAAAAGAATGTATGATTGGGATCTCTTCACCATACACCTGGCGATAAAACCGCTCTACTGGCGTGGGTAATCCTTTTGTTAAAGGTATTGTCTGTAATTCCGGGCTTTCTTCAGGGTAAGACTTAAAAGGTTTGGGCATCAGTTTGGTCCCCAACCAAAGAAATAAACCCACCCCAGCTATGATTCCAATGACGATGAGTAATGTCGTATTCATATTTTCTCCTATCTATAAATTAATCCTATCGGTGAACTGGAGAATAATCAAATGGGTTACACAAAGGAATCACAAAGTCTATGATAATCTTTGTTGGAGTTTTTGACCTTATTCAAAGCCTATCCCCATCATCCGAGGGGAAGTGTGCCTGAAGGGCGGGATGGGGTGATTAATCAGCAGTTTCTCTTGAGAAATCGCAAAATATCAGCTTTCCAAATACCCTAACAGGTAACCTTTCCGTTGACGAAAATGGGGGTTTAGGCTAATATAATTTAGGCTAACCTAATTTTTATTTTAATCACATCTTCGAAAATCGAATGTCAAAAGAATTAAGCGATAATATTCAAGATTACCTCAAACAGATCTATGAGCTCACCAGCCAAGGCGGTCGAGCGACGACCAGCCTTTTGGCAGAGGCTTTAGGCATCTCAGCCGCTTCGGTGACAAACATGCTGCAAAAATTATCCAAAACACAACCGCCATATTTAGTTTACGAGAAGCACCATGGCGTCAGTCTGACCGAACCAGGCAGGTTAGCCGCCTTGAAGATCATTCGCCGGCACCGCTTAATTGAACATTACCTGGTTAAGAAATTAGGTTACGCCTGGGATGAAGTCCATGAAGAAGCGGAAATCCTGGAACATGCTGTATCCCCGCGCTTAGAGCGTCGCATTGATCAGGCTTTGGGACACCCAGAATTTGATCCCCATGGTGATCCCATTCCCAATGCCAACTTGCTCCTACCCCAGATCAAACAAACTTCGCTGAGTAACCTCAAAATTGGAAAGAGCGGCCGAATCATCCGTGTTCCTAATGAAGACCCAAAGGTTCTAAGGTACTTGGGAAAATGCGGTTTACATCCCGGCGCGCGGATCAAACTACTCTCAAGGACGCCCTATGATAAAACCATGCGCGTCAAGATTTTGGATGCGGATGAGGAAGCTGTCGTTGGACCTGTCCTGGGAAGCAGGATAACGATTGCCCTTGAACCCTAGAATAAAAACAATCCCCTCAGTCACAGCTCAAGCCTAACCATTCAAGGAGAAAAACAGCATCCATGCCGGAACTCCCAGAAGTTGAAACCATCATCCACAGGCTGCGTGAAGGCACGCGAGAACAGCCGCCTGTGCCGGGACGAATCATCCACTCAGTGGAGGTCACATGGGATCGTATCATCGCTGAGCCAGACGCAAAGTCTTTTAAACCCCTTCTAACCGGCAAAGAGATCCTGGACGTGCAGCGCAGGGCAAAATACCTGCATTTTCCCCTTTCTGAGGGACATTTAATCGCACATCTGCGGATGAGCGGCGATATGCGCATGGAGCCGCGTCGGACACAAGCAGAGCAAAAGATACCAGTTAAAGACTATGACCGTGTGATTATAAATTTCGAGGGGAATTGGCGGTTGACTTTCAGCAGCATTCGAAAATTTGGACGCATGTGGTATCTTGAAAATCCCCAATGCCTGTTTGGAGACCTGGGTCCCGAACCACTCAGTGAGACCTTCACACCGGATAGACTCTATCAAATGCTGCAAGCCCACAGCCGACAGATAAAGCCGTTACTGATGGATCAACACTTCCTCGCTGGGCTGGGTAATATTTACACTGATGAAAGCCTTTTCCGGGCGAAAATCCACCCTTTGCGTCAGTCCGATTCCCTATCCATCGGGGAAACCCACCGCTTATATCATGCGATCCAGAATACCTTAAGAGAGGGGATAATCAACTTTGGCGCCAGCCTGGATTGGATTTATCGCGGGGGTCAATTCCAAAACACATTTAAAGTCTATCAACGGGATGGTGAACCCTGTCTGGTGTGTGGGACGACCATTGAAAAGATTACTGTTGGTCAACGCGGCACGCATGTTTGTCCTAACTGCCAGGAGGCGCCAGAATCTGCAGTCTAAACCAATAATAATAAAACCTGGTTAATAAGGCCGGGCTGTTTCAAGGTCGGACTCAATTTTCTCAAGGGTCAATCCTTCGAGGTTGGGGTAGACAACATCTGCACCGGGCAGTCGATCAGGTTGACCGATACCCACAGCATACATCCCCGCCCTGTTAGCCGCTTCGATCCCCGCAGCAGCGTCTTCTAATACAACACAATTCTGCGGTTTGACCCCCATCTCATGGGCAACAAAGAGGAAAAGGTCTGGTTCGGGTTTACCGTGTTCAACGCTGAATCCATCCCCAATCACATCGACCATATCCGTCAAGCCAATTGCATTGAGCACCGTCCGGGCATTTTTGCTGGCAGAGCCCAAGCCAATCTTGATGTCATTTTCACTTAATTCTTTGAGTAATTCCCGGGCACCCGGAAGCACGTTCTCAGGCGTCATCCCCCTGATCAGGGACTGATAATAGCCATTTTTCCTAGCCATCCCCCTTTGGAAATCCTCCTCATTCAAATCATGATCCTTGAATATGATCTCCATGGATGCTCTTCGTGACACACCCCGAAGTTGATGATTGATCTCCCAGTTAAATTCCGCCCCCCATTCATCTGCCAGGCGTTTCCATGCTTGGTAATGAAAGATTGCTGTGTCTGTCAGGACCCCATCCAGGTCAAAGATAAAGGCTTCTAATGGCATTTTCTTCTCCTTCTTAGACTTTCCTTTATTATAACGAATGTCCGAGCCTCGAATTCTTTGAATAGCGGATTGGTTGTCCTGATATGTCTCCCATGAATGGCAACAGACATCAAAAAACCCTGGGAAGCTTCATTCTCCCAGGGTTTTATATCATTATGTTTTTGGTTTACAGACGTAAGGATGGTTTGGTTAAACCCAGGTTTTCCCACCACCATCGTACGGTATCAGCAACACTTTTCACCAGGGTCATCGGTTGATAACCCAGCTCTTTTTTGGCTTTCTCAGAGCTGATCTCTGAATTGCTGAGGACTGTTTCGAGGGCATAGCGTGTGAGAACTGGCTTGGTTTTGGTGAGCTTATAATACAGTTCGGCGATCGGGGCGATGATCATGGCAATGGGCAGCGGGAAGGTGATCAACTTGGTTTCTTTCCCGGTGACCTTCTGAACCAAATTATGCAGCAACTTTAGTTCTATCCGCTCTCCTCCCAAGATATACGTTTCACCCGGTTTGCCCGCATCCCGTGCCAGGATCTGACCCCTGGCGACATCCCGTACATCCACGAAGTCAAAGGCGCCTTCAATGATAAAATTCATCGGCTTTTGGATCCAGGACAATAACAGCTCTCCCATTTCTGATCTGCGGTAGTCATAAGGACCGACAACACCGGTAGGACAGATGATCCGTGTGTCCAATCCCTCCTGGGAAGCTGCCTTGACAAGCAGCGAGGCCTGCGCCTTGGTGCGATCATAGGGTCCGGCCGGATTGTTCGGGTCGAAAGCCAAATTTTCCGTGATTGGGACGCCTATCGGGGGGCGTTCGAGGGCGTGAATTGAACTGGTATAGACCAGCTTCTGAACACCGCTTTGTTTGGCGGCATTAATCACATTGCGCGTGCCACCCACGTTGACTGCCTCGAGCAAATGGGACTTGTCTTCCGTGATGGACACCAGGGCGGCTAAGTGGAAGACCACCTCTGCCCCGCTCATTGCGCCAATAAGCGAATCAAGATCGAGGACATTGCCCTCAACCTTTTCAATCGGTAATCCTTCGAGGGAACTTGTGTCTTCACCGGGAAGGACCAAAACCCGAACCTCTTCCCCGAGCGACACTAACTCCCGTACCAGGACGTTTCCTAAATGACCTGCACCACCTGTAACCAAATTCATTTCATCCTCCTGATGCCACGTAAAAAAATGTTAATACCAGATTGCGTGACCTCTTGCCAATTTGCGCCATCAGGATCAAAAGAGGCTTGGATTAATAAACCCATCGCCACTGCCATTAAAATCCTGGCTCCCAATTCGGGGTCCAGGCTGGCATTCATACTGCCTTGATCAATACCCATTTGAATCATGTTGATAAAAAAATCTAAATAATGATGATAAGGTTCAACGACTTGCTTCCAAATAACTGGTTCACGGCATGCCTGGCGCCAGAACTCCAGCAGAATAGGGAAACCACCTTCCAATTCGTCAAAAATACTCCCGGTGGTGGCTGCCATACTATCCAAAGCGGCAGGAACATCTTCTACCGATGAGGACACTACCTTTAACATCCCCTCTACCTGCTCCAGCCAGTCAGACATCAACGCCAGGAACAGATCCTGCTTGGAGGGAAAATGATGGTAAAAAGCGCCCTTGCTGACCCGGGCTTTGTGACAGATCTCAGCCACGCTGGTCGCATCGTAGCCTTTTTGTGAAAATAAATCCAGGGAGGTTTCTAAAAGAGTTTGATGGGTATCGATGCCGCGCGAATAATTTGCCATATAGAATTTCGTTGTTCAAAAAAAATAGACCGACCGGTCGGTATTTAGATTTATACCATCAAAGGAGGTTAAAGGCAAGGGGAAATTGGGATGAGGTATTGATTATTGGTAACCCGTTCCACCCAGGGTCTCCTGACCCTGGGGAAGCGGCATGTCTGTGATAGCGTTGGTATCTTTATCAAAAATGCAAAAGTTACATTGCTCGACGCACACCACCTGAAACCCGGAGTTGTACCGCTTAGTTTACACTTGTTCTACCAGGGTCTCCTGACCCTGAGAGAGCAGCGTGTATGTGATAGCGTTGATGTCTTCATTAACAATGCAGAGGATTCACTGCTCGAAGCACACCACTTGAAACTTCCGGGGATGTACCGGTTATTTTGCATTTGTTCCACCAGGGCCTGCTGACCCTGGTAGAGTAAAATGTCATTGCAAAATGCTGTTATCTTCCTGTTGAGCATTCAAGGATATGCAGCATGAAATGCCTCGGGTGAAACCCCGGGGATTTAAACCTATGTTTTTACTTGGAATTCAATTTGAAAATTCCCGGGGTTTTTCCGATCTTGTTAACTATTAATCAGTCTACCGAGTGTGCAAAAGAGCGCACATCCGTGATCCGAAGAAAAAGCACCCCGATTGCCGGGGTGCTTTGAGAATCAAGAGGCGACGACGGGAGCGCGCCGCCTACAGAGCGAAGCGTGGTAGTGCGAAGCCTGCAGAGCGAAGCGTGGTAGTGCGAAGCCCACAGAGCAAAGCGTGGTGCCGAACCCGTGATCCGAAGAAAAAACACCCCGATTGCCGGGGTGCTTTGAGAATCAAGAGGCGACGACGGGACTCGAACCCGTGATCGGGGTTTTGCAGACCCTTGCCTTACCAACTTGGCTACGTCGCCGAGAACAATAAAGCTGATACCGCCGGCCGATCCGGCCTGATGATACCAGCCTTTCGAGCTTTGCCAGAGCGGGCGAAGAGACTCGAACTCTCAACCTTCTCCTTGGCAAGGAGACGTTCTACCATTGAACTACACCCGCATGCCTTACCTTGAGTGACAAGCATTTTAACACAGTAGGATTGAAGAGTCAACCTTCAAACAGGCAATAGCACAGCAAAGAACAACTGCATCGTCATGCTTCACCTACCTATTAAAGCAACAAAATAAACTAAAAAACGCCGTTATTCCACATTACATTTCAGACATGAATCGTCTCATACTGTCCGCCATCCACATTGATATTTTGACCGGTGATCCAGCGGCTCTCATCGGAAGCAAGGAACAATACAACCGGTGCAATATCAGTGAATGGGTCCCCGACGCGCTTCAAAGCGTTGTTTTTCATCATACCCTTGACCCAGCCCGAGTATTCTGGCGGCAATTTATCCAGGATGGTATCGGTTAGCGCAACCGGGCTGATGTTGTTCACCCGAATGCCATCTGCACCCCACTCTCGAGCGACAACCATCGAAAGGGCGCGAATAGCGCCTTTATCTGCGGCATAAGAGGCGTACAGGTCCAGCCCCACCTGGTAGGTCCCGGAGGTGAAATTGATGATCGAAGATGATTTGCCCTTCATGTGGGGATAACACAATTTCATAAGGTGCCAGTGGGCATAGACACCGGTATGCAGTGCCTTTTCCAGCATGTCAATATCCTGATCGAGGAATAATTGGCGGTCCGCTTCAAAATTGGCATTGTTGATCAAAACATCCATCGTGCCGAACCGTTCAATAGTGTTCTCAACCAAATTCTTAAGATCTTCATACACTGAAACATCGCATTGAACGGCTAAAACTTCAGCGCCTTCATCTTCGCAAAGTTTTGCCGTTTCTATCAACTTCTCAAGCCGCCTGGCGCAAATCGTCAGCTTTGCACCTTCCTTTGCCAGAAAAACCGACATTTGCTTGCCCAACCCAGCACTGGCACCGGTCAGCAATACCACCTTGCCTTCCATTCTGCGCTTGTTAACGTAAGGTTCATATCCAATGGCAGGAGTCGACTCTTCGGTTTCTTCAGCTACCGCTTCCCCTCCTGCTGTCTTTTTGATGGCTTTGAGCTTTGCATCTATTTCCGCCAGTTGGTCCTCAGAAATACCTGCCTGTGGAAAACCAGCCACCTTTTTCAGGGACATTCCATAGGCCAACTTCAATTGGGGATCTGTCGTCGCCCGTTCAGGCAGGTATGCCTCAAGGATGCCACGCGTTTCCGGGTTTTTGACCAGTTCACCCAACTTCGATTCGATGGAATAAGTTTTCTGGTCACCTTTTTTCTTTTTTCGTTTGAATAAAGCCATAACAAATTTTCCTCTCTGGGGTTTTTAAATAATTTTATTTCACATTGTAATATGCAATTTTCGAATAACTATAGAATAATATGCAAGGTTTAAGATAGTTGATTCAGGCGAGCTCATGATCGAATGACGCTAAGTTATGCAGGAAAAATCCTCTCTTTATTTAACATATAGGACACTATAAGATCTCCTGAATTCAAATCAATCTTCATTCATCTGAAATAATGAAGCAGGTTATTCCAAAGAGCATTCAAAAGCCAATTGGGGTATTTTATACGGATATTTGGATTCTTTTAGATCTTAGATTCAAGCATTAATACAATAAACGAATGATGATTTCATCAAATTGGTTTTGAAAGAAGGGGCTTCCTCCTGATCAGGAAGAAGCCCCAACGACATCACCACGAGAGTTTAGCTGAAACCTGCTAGATTGATTTAGAGAAAGTCGTCTACGTTTTCTTCAGTAATCAATACAAAATCAACCAGAATTTCCTCAGAGACTTCCTCCCCCTGAGCAAGCTTGTAGGCGGTTTCCATCGCAGTTGTGCCCTGTACAGTCGTATTCTGTGAAATCGTCGCCGTTAAACGTCCATCTTTCACGGCTGCCAGTGCATCCGGTGTGGCATCCAAACCATAGACCAGAATGGAGTCAAGCATTTGAGCATCTTCAACAGCCTTCAATGCACCCATTGCCATACCATCGTTATTTGCTACAATGGCATTCAACTCTGTTCCTGTTTGTAGCCAGTTCTCAACAAGCGCTAAGGCTTCATCGGTTGTCCAGTTTGCTGTTTGTTCAAAAACAACCTCAATATCTGGATAATCCTTTAACACTTCATAATAACCCTCTGTACGGCCGATTTGAGCATCTGAACCAAGCGGTCCTAACAAGAAGGCAACATTTCCAGAACCACCGATAGCTTCAGCAGCTGTCTGCATCTGGAGAACACCACCATCGAAGTTTTCCACACCTACAAAGCTATCCATCCCCGAAGGATCACTGATCTTTTGGTTTACGACGACGACCGGAATACCAGCATCTCTCGCAGCTTTAAGGGCAGGA
>Ga0207796_1000084_pt1 | contig 38502 bp, 38 predicted proteins | sample Pon1CUnioCityCA_6_FD_187274 | JGI IMG/M metagenome (GOLD analysis project Ga0207796, IMG submission 187274) | Marine sediment microbial community from Union City, CA, USA - Pond 1C Sediment 1 (SPAdes) | ecosystem: Environmental > Aquatic > Marine > Intertidal zone > Salt pond sediment ... | reverse complement strand
CATCCGCCTGGAATTCAAGGACGGAAAAGTAGTCAAAGCCTCAGCCCAGAAGAATGAAGAGTTCCTGCTGGCCATGTTGGACAGCGATGAAGGGGCGCGCTACCTGGGTGAATTTGCGATCGGGACCAACTACGGCATCCAGAAATTCACCAAGAGCATCCTTTATGATGAGAAAATCGGGGGCTCCTTCCACATGGCTTTAGGCGCAGGCTACCCCGAAACCGGAAGCAAAAACAAATCCGCCATCCACTGGGACATGATTTGCGACATTCGCGAAGATAGTGAGATCCGGGTAGACGGTGAACTGCTCTATAAAGATGGCAAGTTCAAGATCTGATATCAATTGCAAATAGTGCAAATCAGATTCGATTATGGGACGAAAAAACACCTCTCTTACTTCCTGAGAGGTGTTTTGATTTTACAATCAGTGATCATTAATCTTTGATCAAACGCTTGCTTTCCTCAATATAGTCCAGACTCTGGTGCCGGAAGTAAGTATTGTACAGTTCGGCATAATATCCGCTTTCCTGCAAGAGAGATTGATGTGTGCCTTCCTCAATGATCCTGCCCCTCTCCAGCACAAGGATCCTGTCGGCTGATCTGACTGTGGACAGGCGATGGGCGATCAAAATGCTGGTGCTGTCCTTTAAGATCAGATCGAGTGCCTGCTGGATCTGCCGTTCGGTAAAGGGATCAATACTGGCAGTGGCTTCATCAAGAATAAAAATCGCTGGGTTTTGGATCAGCACCCGCAGCAGAGCAACCAGCTGCCGCTGTCCCATGGATAACTGCCCTCCCCGCTCCCCCACTTCCGTCTCCAAACCGTCCGGAAGGGTTTCCAACCACTCGCCATCCCCAATTTTGTTGGCCAGGCTGATGATCTCTTCCAGGCTTGACCCCTCACAGGCATAGAGGATATTCTCTGCGACGGTGCCTGAAAACAAAAACGGGGTCTGGGAAATGATGCCCAGCTGGCGGCGGTAGGCAGTGAGGTCCAACTCGCGGATATCAATGCCATCCACCAGGATCTTTCCAGATTGGAACTCATAGAAGCGGGCAATCAATTTGGCGATGGATGATTTTCCGGAACCGGTGTGCCCCACCAGGGCTACGCTTTCGCCAGGGGCAACACTGAGCTCAAAATCCTGGAAAACCCACTCATCCTCCACATAACGGAAGCCCAACCCTTCCATCCGGATCTTGCCCGATAATCGATCGGGCTCAATACTGCCAGTTTGGATCACAGCTGGCTCAGCATCGATGAGGGCAAATACCCTTTCAGCGGCTGATAATCCTGCCTGGACCTGGGCCCAGAAAGAAGCCAGGTTGAGCACCGGGAAGTAAAAACGGTCCAGCCCCAATAAGAACAAGTACCAGGACCCCACTGTCACCCAGCCCTGGGCTGCGGAGATTCCCCCGGCATACACCAGGATTGCCGTTCCCACTCCGCTCATGGCATTCAACACGGGAAAGACCAGCGAAAGCACAAAGCCTCTCCGGACATTGATCTGGTAGGACTCAAGATTTGCCTGATTGAAATCAGAAAATATCTTTGGCTCCTGGCGGAAATTCTTAGCAACCGCGATACCACTGACCGTCTCTTTGATGGTGGCATTGACTTTAGCCATTGCCCGCATGCCTTCCCGGGTCACCTTGCGGGCAGCTTTACGAAAGCTCCTGGCAACCAGGAACACCACGGGCAAAAAAACCAGCAAATATAAGAAGAGCCTAAGCTCCAGGCTGATCAGCACCACTCCCAGGATCAGGGCTTGCACCATCTGCGCCCCCAGATCGGTGACCAGCAAGATCAGCTGGCCAAACTCACGGGTATCCGAGGTGATCCGCGAGACCACCCGGCCGGAAGAATACTTATCATAAAAAGAAAGGTCATGGTTGGCCGCCGAGGTAAAAGCATCTGTCCTCAGGGTCATGACAACCGTGGACACCACCCGCACTGTCAATCGGCGCCGGAGCCAATTTCCTCCCCAGTTGATCAGGGCTGCCAGCATCACCAGGCCGATCAGCAGGGTTACCATGCTGTCATTTTTATCAATGGATAAGCGATCAATGCTGTTGGAGATGACCAGCGGCAAGGAGGCACTGGAGGCCCCAATCAAGATCAACAACAGCGAGATCCAGATCAGCTTGATCTGATGCGGTTTGAGATAGGCGGTGATACGCTTCAACAGCTCCTTATCGCTGTATTCCCGATCATAAGCCTCGACATCTAAATTGCTAAAAAATCCCATTCAGGTCACCTGCGCTGCGGCTATCTCATTCTTGAAAAAGCTGGCTGTAAGCCAGTGAACTCTGGATCAATTCTTCATGGGTCCCCCGGGCGGTGATGCGCCCCTGGCGGACGACCAGGATGACATCCGCCCAGCGAATCTGGGACAGTCTATGGGTGATGATCAAAGTGGTTCTGCCCCGGGCAGCTTCAAAGATCGCTTTCTGGATTTCATCTTCTGTGGCACTGTCAATAGAACTTGTGGAATCATCCAGGATCAATATCCTGGGATCGGTCAGAAAAGCCCGGGCTAACGCCAAGCGCTGGCGCTGGCCACCGGATAAAGTCACTCCCCGCTCTCCCAGCGTGGTTTCATAGCCTTCTTTGAATGAGAGGATAAATTCGTGGGCCTGGGCTGATTTCGCTGCCTGGATGATCTCGTCCATCTCGGCATCTGGCTTGCCGAATGCGATATTCTCAGCGATCGTGCTTGAGAACAAGAAAATGTCCTGCTCAATGATCGAGATGCCCCGGCGGAGGGACGCCAGATTCCAATCCCGGACATCGACATCATCCACTCGAATTGCACCTTTGGATACATCGTAGGTGCGGTTGACCAATTTCGCCAGCGAAGTCTTACCCGAGCCAGTCTGACCAACAATAGCTACAGTTTGGCCCGGCTGGATGGTGAAATTCAGGGCCTGCAAGGTATCCTCAGACCCTGGATAGGCGAAAAATACACCATCAAATTGGATCTTACCCCGCATATCCTCTTGATAGCCTGTTAGATTCTGATCCAGCTCCGTTTCCCGATTGATCAATTCCAGGATCCGCCTGGCTCCGGCAACCCCCAGGGAGATCTGGGAGTAGGCAAAGAGGGAAACAAAAGTTGGAAAACCCAACAAGCCCAACAAGCCATAATAAGCGGCAATATCACCGACATCCAGCAAACCCCGCTGGTATAGCAGAATGGCATGGAATAATCCCCCTGCCTGGGTCAATCCCATCACCAGCAAGGGTAAAAAGCGGGCCTCTACATCTCCCTGGCGGATCTCTTTATTCCGGAAACGGCGAGCGTTGCCAGCAAACAGGCCCACCTCGCTGGCTTCCTCAGCCATTCCTTTGACTGTTTCAATACCGTCTACTGCTTCAGCCAGCCTGGTGTTCAAGGTGCCAAAAGCTTTCCGAACGGCATCTGTGATCGGTTTTAACTCATATAAATACTGCCAGAGGGCAAAACCATACAACACCAGGAAAATCAAGGGGGCCGCGATCAGAGAAGGATGATAACGGGAAGAAAACAGGATCGGCATCAGGATGAAATTAGCTGATCCGATCACCAGGTTGACCCCAGGATTGAACATAAAATTGACTTCGCGGACATCGTTTGTAGCCCGGGCCATGACATCACCCACCGGGAGCAGGCTGTGATAAGTCATGCTTTTCCCTAGTAAGCTGGTGTACAGCTCATGGCGGATATCCCGTTCCATCTTCTGCCCTAACAGTTCGGCGCTGAAATTCCTGGTCAGCTGCAGCCCACCCCGGAGCAGCTGGGTGCCAACAATGATCAAGGCAATCCGGACCAGCGAATCCGTTCTGGGAGGATCTTCCAGGAGAGCATTGAGCGCCTGGCCAATCATAATCGGGACAACCGCAGCCAGAGAGGCGTTGCCTATCGCGCCTCCCAGCATCGAAAGACCCAGGTACCAAAATTGGATGAAGTGGGCGAACAGCCAGCTGATGGGGTTGTCCCGCCTGGCGATGACTCGCTGGGGGACCTGGTATTCTTCTGGCAGGGAATACTCACTTGTCAGTTGGTCAGCATTAATCATGTACACTCAATACCTTTAAGGCAATTTCATTCATCAGAGAATTTAAGATCCCGGGTTATTTCAAAAGGACCATAAGCGCTTAAGTCCTTGTATTGTACTGGATATTTCTTTTCTGTTAGGGGATCGACCTCATACACATCCCCTGTAAAATCCAAAAGCAGGACCTTTTCATTCTCGTCAGCGGCGTTCTCTCTTTCACACCTGCTGTACTCAATGAAATTCAGGCGAAAATCCGGATAGCGTTCAAAAACCTGCTGAAATGCCCAGTGAAAGGCCGATTTATAATCCTGGCTGACAACCTGCAGGTTGCTGAGAATCCAGCAGCCATAACGAAATTCAGGATAGGTTGCCAGACCCAGAAATTCACCCTGGCTGTTCAGATAAGGATAGAACGGGAAAGCCCGACAGGTTAGGGTCCGGTAATCGCGCTGGCATTCCTGGTACCCCTTACACATCAGAAGGACCTGGCCATCCAACAACTCCTCATCCAATTCTGGATCAAAGGCCTCACCTGCGCTCCATGGCTGCCACAGATCGGTGTTCCTTTCCAGATAATGCCACTCCATGTTAAAAGCCGATGGGATCACCTGGTGGATATCACAACAGATCGGCACACCGTAATCATTATAAGGACCGCATTTCAACCCGCAGTCGAGTTCACACAAAGGCGTCGCAAACCCGCTGTACAGCTCCTGGAAAAACGCCTTATCCAGCTGGGATTTCATGAACTACTCCTGCCAGACAGAGGAAGATGGCCCCTCAAAAATTCCAAGGCTTCCTTTTTATGGGTCAACCCACCCCGAACCTGCTCTTCCCGAAGGGTTGCCAGCATGGTGCCAATCTCAGGTCCTGGTGGGATTTGGAAGGCTTGCTGGATATCATTGCCATCTAGGAGGGATGGAGGATCAACCCACTCCGCATATCGATCCCAATACCCTTCTAAGAAAAAGCGCGCCTGTTCCAGAGATGTGATCCAGCTTTGCTGCTCCTTTTTTTCCCGCTGCTCGTGCAAGTTCTCCCCCAGACTGATCAAGATCCCGGCCAGGCCTGCCTGACCGAATTCGCCAAAATAGCGGTGGACAGTGAGCGCCGGGTCCTTCTGATTTCCATCAGGGTAACCCAGCCAGTTCTGGGATGATTGAATTCCCTGCAGAAGAAAAGCGGCTTCCTGATTGCTGAGTGGAATACAATCGGTGATCTGCTCTGATTTTAGACCCCCTTCACGATTGAAGAGGTCGATCAGCAAAGACATCAAAAACGTCAGCTGATAAACAGAGCGGCCAGGGACCCATTCGCAGTCTAAGAACTCCCTGATATTTTCCCGATAGCGGCCCAGATGATGGATCAAGGTGCCTTTGGACCAGCTGGCTGCCCGTTCCTGATCATGCTCCTGGAGGAATAATGTCCAGAGGGTTTCCAGGTTCCTTAACCGCCCTGGCCTGTGGGCTGATATCTCTCCAGGCAGGACATAGGAATCCAACCCCAGCACTTGCAGGGAACCCACAGCAGCGGATTGATTAGGCCCCGCCAGGATCCGGAACAATTCATCCCGTTTCCGCTCTGGAGAGACTTCGGTCAATTGGCGCTGATTGCGCTGGATTTGTTCCCTGGTTTCGGGAAGGATACGAAATGCCAGCTGGGCTGCCAGACGAACTGCCCGCAGACAGCGGACAGGATCATCTTTCAGGGCGCTTTTGCTTGTCGCCCGAATCAAACCTTCTTCAAGGTCTCTGGCGCCGTGAAAGAGGTCCACCAGCTCATCCTCCTCCTCCAGCCCTATCGCCATTGATGTGATCGTAAAATCACGCGAGGCTAGATCTTCCTCAATATCCTTCCCTTGAAAAAGAGTGAAATCCACAACCAGGCGTTGATCCGTTTCAGCGTTAAGTATGATGCGGCAGGTATCGCGCGCTGAGTCCAGGATAAAGAAATCACCCCCCAGCTGGTCAGCTACCAGCCTGGCTGCTGGGATCGTGTCCTTGGGAAGCGCAAAATCCAGATCATGGATGGGTCGATTTAACAGCGCATCGCGGACCGCACCGCCCACCAGATAAGCACGATATCCGCGGAGCAGATCGACGATCTTTTCATATTGAGGAGGGAAGTTATGTGCTTTGATCATTTCACACTTCAAGTGCAGGCCAGAAGATGCTGCCTGCGATAATTAAATGGCTGCAACGCATAAAAAAGTTGCTGTTTCAGTGATCTTTCGAGGAGTTGCTGTCCCCCCTGTCTTGAGCTCCCCGGTTCAGGCTCCACTAATGCGCTGGTGGTGTGTAGTTTTCCTCATTTACTACACCGATGAATGGCAGTTCCCGGTAATACTCGTCCAGGTCCAAACCGTACCCGAAAACATATTTATTGGGGATCACGAATCCGACGTAGTCCAGCGGCACATCGGTCTCCCTGCGCTCAGCTTTATCCAACAGTGTACAGACCTTCAACGAAGCTGGTTTACGGGTTGCCAGCAGGCCCAGCACGGATGATAGGGTGTGGCCGCTGTCAACAATATCCTCGATGAGCAGCACATTGCGCCCCTGGATATCATCCCGCAGGTCCATGGTCAACCGGATATGTCCTGAAGCCTGCCGGGCGCCCACGCCATAGGAGGAGATCGCCATGAAGTCAATGGAATGGGGGACCTCGATGCGCCGCATCAGGTCAGTCAGGAACATCACCCCCCCGCGCAGTATACAAACCAGATGCAGGTCAAGCCCGTGATAATCCCGGCTGATATTCTCACCCAACTCCTGGATCTTTTCCTGAAGCTCCTGTTCAGGGATTAACACCTCACTGAGAAATTCATGATAAGACTGCATACTCTTCCTTATTCTTCTCTGCTAGGCACCTGGTGATGGATTCTACACCTGGCTTCATACATTTCTGAGGCACCAACAATGATGATCGGATCTTCGTAGTAAGCAGGTTCACCATCAACCAGCCGCTGGGTTCGGGTTGCTTCCTCACCGCAGACCATGCAAATCGCATGCAGTTTATCCACGACCTCGGCCAGGGCCAGTAAATGCGGCATCTGCCCGAAAGGCACACCCCGGAAATCCATATCCAAACCGGCGACGATGACCCGGATTCCCCGGTCCACCAGGTCCTGTACGACCGGGACGATCTCGTCTCCGAAGAATTGGGCCTCATCGATGGCAACCACAGTGACATCACCCTCTAGCAAAGCCGGCACCTCAGTGATATTCTCCACAGGAAAAGCCTCACTCTCATTTCCAGTGTGGGAGGTGATCTTTTCACTGCCATAGCGAATATCAAAACCCGGTTTAAAGACCTGGATTTGTTGTTTGGCAATCATTGCCCGCCGCAGCCTGCGAAGCAGCTCGTCTGTTTTCCCACAAAACATAGGGCCCACGATGACTTCCAGCCTACCCCGATGATGTTTCATATGCTCCCTCACTTAAGTTGATCTCCAGTAAACAGAAGATTTAAAATAAAAACAGGCAGATGGTCTCTGCCTGTATTTTATCAAAAGAACTTCGCCTTGACCTTAAACTGAGATCTCTTCTGCAGCCTCAGGGATTTCAAAGTCATTGGCGCGCAGCGCCTTTTTGAGATCGATCAGGGATTTTCGGCCAAAGCCCTTGATGTCCAGCAGCGCTTGATCGCCGTCTTCCAGCAATGTCAGCAAATCCGCAACGGTCATCAACTTGGCATCATTAAGGATATTGGTTATCCGCGTTCCCAGATCGAGCACATCGAGAGAGACATCCGCGGTAGCCTTCTTGGTTTTTCGGGCCTCTTTCTCTTTCTGGAATTCCTCATGGACTTTTAGTTTCTTATAGAAACGATCTACCTGGCCTTCTGTGTCCACAATGCGCTGTTCACCGGTGAAGAAAGGGTGGCAGGCTGAACAAACATCGGTCCGGATCGTTTCCTGGGTTGAACCTGTGCTCCAGGTGTTGCCGCAAGCGCAAACCACCGTGGCTTCAGGATAGTATTTGGGTTGAATATCTTCTTTCATGATCTATACCTCTCAGTCTGCCGAAATAACATGAACGCGCTTTTTCCCACCCCGGAAATTCTGGTAGGAAACGACTCCATCCGCGGTCGCAAACAGGGTATCATCCCCACCCCGGCCGACATTGTTGCCCGGGTGGATCCTTGTACCGCGCTGGCGCACAAGTATGTTGCCAGAGCGGACGATTTCACCGCCGAATTTTTTTACGCCCAGCCGCTTGGAATTGCTATCTCGTCCATTGCGGGTTGATCCGCCGCCTTTTTTATGTGCCATCTTAATCTCCTGATTTGGTAACAATCTTCTTTACTTCAAGCAGCGTGTACTGCTGACGATGTCCCTGCCGTTTCCTGTAGCGCACTTTAGGTTTGTATTTGAAGACCAGGATCTTGGGGCCTTTGATCTGCCCGGTGACTTTAGTCTCCACCTTGGCACCTTTAATGGTCGGGGTGCCAATGGTCACTTTCTTTTTTCCGTCAGCGATAAACAAAACCTCATCCAGAATGACTTTGTCATCCACTTCGTAAGGTAATTTATCAACCTGGATGACCTCTCCGGGAACAGCTTTGTACTGTTTCCCACCGTTCGCTACGATCGCATATTTCATATCATTCCTCCAATCTTCACTTCACCGACGTCCCTGTGTGTTAGATCTCGAGCCACAGTGCACCGGGAAAGTTGGGGGGGGTCTTATTCCATGCCAAAAGGCTGCAGAAGGACCTATTCCTTCAATGCCGTGCCATTATACCAGACCAAATATGCCTGTCAATAAAGGATGTGGGCAGGTTCAGCCTACTGATGAAGGTTAGCCATTCTCGTGAACCTTGTCACTATCCCCTCGCCAGTGGCTTTCATATAATATTTATTAACCTTGGAGTCAAGGGAAACCAGAGTGTGATATAAATTGGGCAGATATGCTGCCCGCAGATCGGCTTAGAAACTCCAGAAAGGAGAACATTGCATGGCTGTTACAGGATGGATTGTTGTGGACGAAAACTACTGCAAAGGCTGCAGCCTGTGCATTGAAGCCTGTCCACAGGAAGTCCTGGTTTTAGATATGGATCGGCTGACCCCGAAGGGGTATCATCCGGCAAAAATGACCCAGGAAACCTGTACAGGCTGCGGTATCTGCGCTGTTGTCTGCCCAGATGCTGCGATCACGGTTTATAGAGAGAAACCGGAAAGGAAAAACAGGAGGTAAACCCAGTGGCAAAAGAATTCTTGAAGGGAAATCACGCTTTTGCGGAAGCCGCAATTCGAGCTGGTGTGGAAGCTTTTTATGGGTACCCGATCACACCATCAACTGAATTCCTGGAGTACATGTCAAAGCGCCTCCCCGCCCTGGGCAGGGCTTTTGTGCAGGCAGAAAGCGAAGTGGCTGCCATCAATATGGTTTACGGTGCAGCCTGCACTGGAAAAAGGGTGATGACTGCTTCCTCCAGCCCCGGTGTCAGCCTGATGATGGAGGGTATCAGTTATATCGCAGGCACTGAGGTCCCTGCTGTGGTGGTCAACGTCATGCGCGGCGGGCCTGGCCTGGGGAACATCGCCCCCTCACAGGGAGACTATTACCAGATGATCAAGGGGGGTGGACATGGGGACTACTTCCCAATTGTCCTGGCTCCTGCCAGCGTCCAGGAAGCAATTGACTACATCGGCCTGGCCTTTGACCTGGCCGATAAATACCGCGCCATGGTTCATGTCATCGTTGACGGCAACATGGGACAGATGATGGAGCCGGCAGAACTGCCGCCGATGCGAGAGATCCCAGATACCGCCCCGGATTGGGCAGTGCGCGGCGCAAAGGACCGCGAGCCGAATATCCTCACCTCGATCTATATCGACCCCAAGGATGAGGAGGTCACCAATCTGCGTCTGTTGAAACGCTGGAAGGAAATCGAGCAAAATGAAGTCATCTACAAGGAATATGATCTGGATGACGCGGAGATCCTGGTCATCGGCTTCGGCACAGCAGGCCGGGTGGCTTCTTCAGCCGTCCGCGAAGCCCGGGAAGAAGGCATCAAGGTCGGCTTGCTGCGCCCGATCACCCTGGCCCCTTTCCCAACCAAGCGGCTGCTGGAGCTGACCGATCAGGTCAAGCGCGTCCTGGTCGTGGAAATGAACTCGGGCATGATGCTTGATGATGTGATGCGCATTGTCAAGGGGAAAGTCCCGGTTGAGTTTTACGGCCGCATGGGCGGGATGACCCCGCTGCCGGACGAATTATTCAATGAGATCAAGCGCGTTTCGCAAAACACCGGTCCGGGATCGGAAGACCCGCGCGAAGATTGGATCCCCCGACTGGAACAAACCATAGCAGGAGAAAAATAATGGTTGCTACAACTGAAGTTGTCTACCAGCGTCCCGAATCATTTACTGATACCCACACCCACTATTGCCCCGGATGCACCCACGGAGTCGCTCACCGCCTGATCGCGGAGGTGCTCGATGAAATGGGTCTGCGGGAGCAAACCATCGGCGTTGCTCCTGTGGGCTGTTCCGTCTTCGCTTACCGCTATTTCAAGATGGATTTTGTCGAGGCAGCCCATGGGCGAGCCCCGGCCATGGCCACCGGCATCAAGCGTGTCCTGCCAGAGAATACCGTTTTTACCTACCAGGGAGATGGGGACCTGGCATCGATTGGCATGGCAGAGATCATGCACGCAGCTGGACGGGGCGAGAACATCACTGTGATCTTCATCAACAACGCCATCTACGGGATGACCGGCGGCCAGATGGCCCCCACCACCCTGCCCGGCATGAAAACCACTTCATCGCCTTTTGGGCGGGATGTGGAAATGGCTGGATATCCGATCCGCATGGCTGAAATACTGGCTACGCTGGATGGTGCCGGTTATGTGGTCCGCCGCAGTTTGCACAACGCTGCCAATATTCGCAAATCGAAAAAAGCCATCCGGCTGGCATTTGAAACCCAGCAGCGCCAATTGGGTTTCTCCATGGTGGAGCTGCTTTCCTCCTGCCCCACGAACTGGAAAGTGGACCCCCAGGAAGCACTGGAATTTGTAGCGGAAGAAATGGTGCCGGTCTTCCCGCTGGGAGATTATAAGGTCAATCCAGCTTTGAAATCACTCAAGGTATAAGGAGCGGACAGGCATGGAAGAAACCAGTATTATCGTTTCTGGCTTTGGAGGTCAGGGGACATTATTTGCCGGTCAGGTGCTGGCCTACGCAGCGATGGATAACGGCTATGAGGTCACCTGGATACCTTCCTACGGACCAGAAATGAGGGGAGGCACGGCTCACTGCACGGTGATTGTCAGCGAGGAACCGATCGGGTCCCCACTGGTCCGAAGACCAGATGTGGTCCTGGCGATGAACCTGCCATCTGTCGACAAGTATGAACCACTGATCAGTGAGGGCGGTGTGATGGTGGCCAATGCCTCCCTGGTCAATCGGGACATCACACGAGAGGGAATCCACTCCTTATTGATTCCAGCCAATGCCATTGCCGAGGAGATCGGCATGTCACGGCTGGGCAATATGATTATGGTGGGCGCGATGCTGGCCATGAAACCCATCCTGCCTTTGGACGCTGTTAAGGAAGCCCTGGGGGAGCACCTCCCTGAGCGGCATAAAAAGACCCTGCCCATGAATTATCAAGCCATGGATCAGGGCTACCTGTTTGCGGAAAAGCATACAGCGCCCGCTTAACACGGGGCGTGTGGGCAATCAAACAGCGTTTTTACTTTTTAACATGGAAAAACACCTCCAGGTCTAAGACCTGGAGGTGTTTTGGATTCCGGTGGGATGAGTGGTTATTTCTTTTTCTCCCCAAACTGGTTCCTTAAGATGGATGCGTCCTTGGCAATCGACACCAGGGCCAGGGTGGTCTCTGTCAGCAAGCGGGCAAAGATCAAAGTCAGGAAGCCAATCACCCAGGAGAGGATGATCACAAAGATCCCCGCCAGGAAGATATTCCCAGGAGTGATGTAGCCAGAGAACAAAGCCAGGAACATCCCGATCGATCCACTGCCAGTTGACAGAGTGGATCCAGCCATCCAGATCGCCAGCGCGGCTGGCACACTCATGATGGCCAGGAAGATGAAGAAAATCTCCCCAAAGGTGACCATCATCAAGGCGATGATAGGGGTAATGATGTATTCAGATTCCGGCAGGTCAACAATATCCGTAAAGCGTTGGTAGAGGATCTTGGTGGTCAAAATCCCTGCATAGAGGAAAGCTAGCTGCCAGACCAAATAGCCCAGGCCTCCAAAGAACCTGAAGTTATTGATATAGCGCCAGCTGGCTATCCAGGTAATGAAGAGCAAGAGCCCAAAGAGCACAGCAAAGATCCTTAGGATGATGCTGATCGATTTTTGGATTGATTTTGGTGATTGGAGAAATTCCAGCACCGGGTTGATGTTGGTATATTTATTGAAGAACTCAACAACTTTCTGAACTATCTCATGATTCTTGATCTTTTCCCACAGTTCCATGTTTTCTCCTCATGTTCAGGCTAATGATTGCTGATCGTCAGGTTTCGGAATGGTTTCATCCCGGATGACCTAGCATCATCATAACATACAAAACCTCACCCACAGGGGTCTATCCCACCCGCTGGGGGGCAGGCTGGCATTCAAAATTTCCCGAAAATCCCATCCAAATCCTGAGATCAGCCCTCCAGGGATGCAAAATAATCCTTAACTTCTTCTTCGCTGATGAATATCAGGGACAGAATGCCGACCACAACGCTGAAAATATTCAAAAAGATGATGTTGCAGATCTCAAGGATAGCAATCGCCTGGTAAGGTTTTTTGACTTTCGGGGGATCCGCCAGTAGATTCAGGGCATAGATCAGCTCAAATACGCCCAGCACCATCGGCAGGATCAAGATCGGAGCGCAAAGGATCCCGATGATGGAAATCATCCCTCCCAGAGCCAGGATTCCTCCCCAGATTACATTCAAGATACCACTGACCAGGACCAGGATAGCCATGGTCTGTACTTTGATAGGTTTTTCAGTCACCAGATTACTCCTTATCTTGCCTATGTGTACACTCTATTTTTACCACAACCCCAATCCAATCCCGGCAAATAAGAGTGAAAACACCACCCCAAGCACCAAACCCAGCAGCGAAAAAATGAAAATAGCCGGGATGGAAGCCAGGGAAATCTTGATCATTAATGACACCAGCGCTCCAAAGGGGATATCAACTCCTGTCACCACGACTCGCGCATATGTTTTTTCTTCACTCATCTTCCCTCCTTTATATTGATCCGAGTCCCTGATTATGATGCCCGCAAACCCTTCAATAAGGATTTTACAATTAATTCTAGAAAAAGAGGGACCGGGTCCCTTTAAGGGACCCGGTCCCTCTATATGATAGAAAAAAGAGCAAAGGTCACCCTTTGCTCTTTTTATGCGCTAGCTAGTTTTTCTTACTGCTTATTATTGATCGCAGATTGGGCTGCAGCCAACCGGGCTACCGGCACCCGGAAGGGGGAGCAGCTGACGTAATCCAACCCGATCTTATAACACCAGTCGATCGATTCCGGATCACCGCCGTGCTCACCACAGATGCCAACTTCCAGATCCAGCCGGGTATCCCGGCCTTTCTTGACGGTGAGGTCCATCAACTGTCCTACACCGTTGACATCGATGGTCTGGAAAGGATTGCGGGGCAAGATCCCATCTTCGACATACTTGACCAGGAAGTTGCGCTCAGCATCATCCCGGCTGTACCCAAAGGTGAATTGGGTCAGGTCATTGGTACCAAATGAGAAGAATTCTGCTGTTTCAGCGATCTCATCCGCAGTCAGGCCAGCGCGGGGGATTTCGATCATGGTGCCAAACTTGTAATCAAACTCCACGCCTTTCTCTTCCATGACCGCTTTGGCGATCTGCTCCAGTTTGGGCTGGATGAAATGCAGCTCATTGATGTGTCCGGTGAGGGGGATCATCACCTCGGGATGAGGTTCAAAGCCGCGCAGTTTCACATCCGCAGCCGCTTCGAAAATGGCCCGCACCTGCATGCTGACAATCTCGGGCATGACCACACTCAGACGAACTCCGCGCAAACCCATCATGGGATTGCTTTCGTGCAGAGCCTGCACATCGGTTAGCAGATCTTCTTTTTCCTGGTCTACATTGCCCTGAATGCGGTTGGCAATCACTTCTTCCAGCAGGGCATGCTCGTCCGGCATGAACTCATGCAGGGGAGGATCGATCAGCCGGATGATCACTGGCAGACCGGTCATGGCTTCAAAGAGCCCATCGAAATCGCTGCGCTGGTAGGGCAGCAGCTTATCAAGGGCTGCCTGGCGGTCTTCCACTTTATCGGACAGGATCATCTGCTGCACAATAGGCAGGCGTTCCGGTTCAAAGAACATGTGCTCTGTGCGGCAGAGGCCGATGCCCTGGGCGCCGTAAGAGCGGGCCCGTCGGGCGTCTTCCGGATAATCGGCATTGGCCCAAACCATCAAACCGCGGGTTGGCCAGCCTTCCGGCGCGGAGCGAATATCTTCGACAGCGGAGATCTTGTCTGCCCAGGTGAGCAGCTCCATCAACTCAGTCTGCTCTTCCAGCGTGGGGGCAACCGAAGGAATCTCTCCCAGGAAAACTTCACCGGTCGTGCCGTCCACTGAGAGGTAGTCACCCTCAACCACTGTTTTCCCGCTTGCCACCAGCTTGCGGCCTTTCATGTCAATCTGGATATCAGACGCGCCTACCACACAGGGAATGCCGAACTGTCTGGCAACCACTGCCGCATGGGAGGTAGCGCCGCCTTCACTGGTGAGAATACCCTTGGATGCCAGCATACCGTGCACATCATCAGGTTTCGTGAAGGGGCGAACCATGATCACATCCTGTCCTTCCTCCTTGGATTTATGCTCCGCTGTGTCCGCATCAAAATAGATCCGGCCAACAGATGCACCAGGGGATGCGTTCACACCAGTGGCGATCAAGGTTCCGGATTTTTCCGCTTTTTCCTTCTCTTCCAGGTCGAATTGGGGGTGCAGCAGAGTATCAACCTGGGAGGGGTCCACGCGCATGACCGCTTCTTCCTTGCTGATCAGGCCTTCGTTGACCATATCCACGGCGATCTGCACCGCTGCTTTGGCAGTTCGCTTGCCGTCCCGGGTCTGAAGCATCCACAGCTTTCCACGTTCAATGGTGAATTCCACATCTTGCATTTCGCGGTAGTGTTCTTCCAATTTGGTCGTGATCTCCTGGAATTCCTGGTAGACTTCCGGCATTTCATCATTCAAGGCACTGATATCATCGGCATTACGGATCCCAGCCACGACATCCTCACCCTGAGCGTTGAGCAAATATTCGCCCCAGAGCTCTTTCTCGCCGGTGGAAGGATTGCGCGTGAAAGCCACGCCGGTGCCAGATGCTTCTTCCATGTTGCCGAACACCATGGTCATCACGTTGACCGCGGTGCCCAGGTCATGGGGAATGCCAGCCGCGTTGCGGTAATCCACCGCGCGCTTCCCGTTCCAGGAGGCAAAAACTGCTTCTGTTGCCATGCGCAGCTGTTCAGCTGGATCCTGGGGGAAATCAAATCCTTTTTCCTTCTTGATGATCTTCTGGAATTCAGCTGTGAGCTTTTTCCAATCCTCAGCCTCCAGCTCGGTGTCCAGGTCCACGCCCTTGTCATCCTTATAAGTTTCCAGCACATGCTCAAAGGCTTCATCATCAATGCTCAGCACAACAGAGCCAAACATCTGCACCAAGCGGCGGTAGGCATCATAGACAAATCGCTCGTCACCGGTCAGCTCGACCATGCCTTTGGCAGTCTCATCGTTCAAACCGATATTCAATACCGTGTCCATCATGCCGGGCATGGATTTCACCGCGCCGGAGCGGCAGGAGACTAAAAGCGGGTTATCCGCGTCACCGAACTTCTTCCCGGTCATCTCCTCAGTGGCTTTCATCGCCTCAAGTTCTTGCTCCCACATACCTTCAGGGAATTTTTCCCCGGCATCAATGTAGGCGTTGCAAGCCTCGGTGGTGACTGTGAATCCCGGGGGCACCGGGACTCCGATCCTGGTCATTTCCGCCAGGTTGGCACCTTTGCCCCCTAATAAGGCTCGCACGTCTTCCCATGAACCGCCGACATGCTCTTCTGCTTCTTCTACTTCCTGGAATGTGTAGACCCATTTCCGGTCTGCCATTTTTACCTCCTGCTAAATGTTTCCAAAATTTAAAAAATAACGCTTGGAGGAAACCTCCAAGCGTTGTATTGTACCATTTTTTATCTCTAATATATATGATTAGCGCCAGAAATCTCTCTCAAACCACCCAAACGCCAGACCAGGCATCCAGAGTGAGATCAAGCCCCCTTCCAGAGACAATCATTTCCTCCCCACCGATCAAATCCCGCACCACTCGCCCATCCTCCCAGTCGAGGGCATCCACCTCCAATGAGTACTGGTGTTTCGTCCCGCTGGCATTGAGGACCACTAGCACACCTTCCCTGCCCAGCACCCGGATAAAACCATAACCACCCTGCTTTGTATCTCGCAGGATTTCCTGGTAAGAACCCCGCCGCAGGGCAGGATTCTTTTTGCGGATGGCAATCAAGTGCTGGATGAGTTGGCGCAGGCTGCGATCCCAGCTCTCTTCACGCCAGGGAAAGGCCGCGCGGCATCCGGGGTCCTCCCCTCCCTGCAAACCTATTTCGTCCCCATAATAGATCGCCGGGGCTCCGGGAAAGGCGAACAGGAATAGATATGCCATGATCAATTTATCCTGATCGCCTTCCAGCACAGTTTTGATGCGCTCTGTGTCGTGCGAACCAAGCAGGTTATACATCGCTGAGAGATTTTCCTGGGGGTATTGCTCAAATCCCTGATTGATGATCCCCGAAAACTCATCCGCGGTTTTTCTTTCCTTGAGAAATTCAATTAATCCTTCCCGGATAGGATAATTCATCAAGCCATCAAACGCGGTCGGGCCAACCCAGCGCGGATCTCCATCCCAAATCTCGCCAACCAGATAGGCATCAGGATTCAGGGATTTGACCACAGCGCGGAACTCCTCCCAAAACTGCGGGTCATCGATCTCATTGGGCACGTCCAAGCGCCAGCCATCAGCTCCCAGCTGGATCCAATAACGGGCAACATCCTGGATGTATTTTCTCACCTGAGGGTTATCGGTATTGAATTTAGGCAGGCTCTTGAAATTCCACCAGGCCTGGTAATCATCCGCATCTCCCGGGGAGTAAGCATCGGGAGGCACATTATTGAGATGGAACCAATCCAGGTAAGGGGAATGGCTGTGGTTCTCAAGAATATCGTTGAACGCGAAGAAACCTCGACCGCAGTGATTGAAAACACCATCGATCACCACCCGGATGCCATTTTGATGGGCGGCATCCAGCAGGGCCAGAAAATCCTTATTTGTGCCTAATTTGGGATCAATTTTGTAGTAATCACTGATGTTATAGCGATGGTTGGAGGAAGCCTGAAAGATGGGGTTGAAATAGATGGCATTGATCCCCAGGTCAAGCAGATAATCCAGTTTGGCGATCACACCTCGCAAATCTCCTCCCTGGAAGCCCCACAGGGTCGGTTCTGCTCCCCAAGGATCCAGGTTAGGCGGGTCATTGGCAGGATCCCCGTTGTAAAAACGGTCCGGGAATATCTGGTAGAAAATTGCGTCCTGCACCCAGTGTGGTACGGTCATCGAAAAGGGTCTCCTCCTGGTTCGCTCAGTCAGGGGAAATTGTATCACTTCTGAGGGGGAATTCCGCTGGAAACCCCCCCGAGGATCATCGCCCTCTCAACTGAATTTTCGCAGCACTTCACTGACCCGAGGCAAATAACTGCGACCAAACAAATTCAGATGGTTGAGCAAGTGATAAAGATTGTAGAGGGGAAACCGCTCCCGGAACCCGGATTGGAGCGGGTTTGATTCCAGATAAACATCAAAAAACGAATCCGGGTACCTGCCAAAGAGATCGGTCATGGCCAGGTCAGCTTCTGCCCAGCCGTAGTACACTGCGGGGTCGATCAGGGCTGGATTTCCAGCGTGATCCGTGATCAGATTCCCGCTCCATAGATCACCATGGAGCAAGACCGCCGGTTGCTCGGGGAGGATATCCCCTAATCTGTCCAGTAGTTTCTGGCAGGAGCGTAGATCAGCAGAGCTCAGCAGTCCCCGGTCCCTGGCCCAGCGGATCTGAGGGGCCAAACGCCTTTCCCGGAAGAAATCCAGCCCGTTCTCCATCCATCCGTTCAGCTGGGGACTGGCTCCAATAAAAGTATCCTCATCAAATCCGAACCGCGGGCTGGACTGGCGGTGGACCTGAGCCAGCTGCCTGCCGTAAACACTCCAGAAATCACCCCGGCGGGGACCGGGTTGGAGATCCTCCAGCAGCAGAAATTTCTCCCCCACCAGTATCACGTCTGGGGCTTTTGGCCCCTCGGGCACCTGGAGGGCCCGCAAGCCTGCCGCTTCTGCGGAAAAGATCCCGGGGGGCGGATCCGGGTTTGTTTTCAGGAAATAGCTGCCGCCAGCGGCTGTGCGCAGCCGGCTGGCTTGATGGATACAACCCCCTCCCACACCCTCGAGGGACAGCTCCTCACCCTCCCCCTGCTCAGTCAGCCACTGCCGCACATCAGGCGGGATCAAGGCCATTTTCCAGCGCTTCCAACAAGCCAGCCGAGGACCGCATGACGATCTGGAAGGTCTTTTCGAAACCCTTCAGTCCGCCATAATAGGGATCAGGGACATCCAGGCTCTGATCCCCTTGAGGATCAAACTCCCGCATCATCCGGATCTTCTTCAACTGGTCTTCATCCGCGGCCATGGACTCCAGAATCTTGCGGTTGCTTTGATCCATGGCAATGATCAGATCAAAAGCGCTGAGATCATCCCGTCGGAACTGTCTGGCCTGCCCGCTATACACAAAGCCGCGCTTGGCAGCTACCTCCCGCATACGCCGGTCAGGTGCTTCGCCAACGTGGTAAGCTGAGGTTCCAGCGGAATCCAGTTGATATTGATCAGATACTCCCTGCTCTTCAGCCAGGTGGCGGAAGAGGTTTTCTGCCAGGGGGCTGCGGATGATATTGCCCTGGCAAACAAAACAAATTTTCATACTTCCTCCTGATTTCCCCTATCCTACCATCCCCAGGCAAAGACGTCATCCCGGGGGTGAAAAGGGATGGGTTTGCCTGTTCCAATTTATCGTGTATAATAAGGAAAACTTCAGGAATGCGAACACACAAACCCGTTTGGAACGTGTGATCAAAACTTAGATCTGGGCCGGAGCCTGGTGGGAATCGCAGCTCTCTTTTATTATTAGTCAGATTACCAACAGAAAACCCTCCCGCCCATAAAAATTTAGAAGGCCGCCAAAAATATCTAACGGCCGCGGTACTGATAAAACGAACTACCATCACTACGTGGTATTGAAGCAGGACCTACATCCGCATAAACTATACCAAGTGGCTTGTGCATAGCGCCAGGTATGAATAGCTACATCCTTTTCCCAGGGATGCCCTGGCGTACCACAGTATTGTGCATGGATTATCAGACAGCCGTGGCCGATGAAGGCGGCTACACGGCTGTTTTATGTTAACTGTAACCAGGCTGGAACCGCAGAAGAAGAATCCCCGACGTTTGAATGTCTATTTAGATGGTGAGTTCGCGTTCGGAATATCCAGAGCTGCTGCCCCCTGGCTGACCGAAGGTGACCAGCTCAGCCAGCAAAAAGTCCGCGATTTGAAAAAGTCCGACATGACCGAGATTGCCTATCAGCGAGCGCTGAACTTTCTCAGTTATCGGGGCCGATCTGAGCAAGAAATTCGCCTGAACCTCTCCAAACATGAGACCCCTGAAGAAATCATCAGCGAAGTGCTGGAAAAACTGCGCCTAGCATCCCTGGTGGATGACCGCGCCTTTGCTAGAAATTGGATCGAGAATCGGTCCCAATTCAAACCCCGCGGCAAGAGGGCCCTGGCAGCTGAGTTATACCAAAAGGGCGTCACCCAGAAGATCATTGACGATGAACTGAAAGGGCTGGACGAGGAACACCTGGCGCTGAAGTGCGCCCAGGCAAGGGCTTCCCGTTATCAGCACCTGGATCAAAAAGAATTCAAGAAAAAAATGTATGCCTACCTTAACAGACGTGGATTTCCATACCAGATCATCAAAGAAACCGTAGCTGAGATCTGGAATGAAATCCATCCGGCATGAGTTTATCTTTTTATTGAAACAATCCCGACAAAGGGGCAAGAAATGAATCCAAACCAGATCATAACCATCATTTTATCTGCTGTACTCGGAGGCGGGATAGGATTCTTTGTCAAGAATTACCTTATCACCCGCGAAGTAGATAAAAAACAACTCAAAGCCAATCAGATTCTGAATGAGGCCGAGAGAAAATCCACCGAGATCGTCAAAGAATCCCAGAACCGGGCTATAGAGATCGTGCAGGCAGCTGAAAAAGAATCCCTGAGCCGACGACAGGAAATCACCCGCTTTGAAGAACGGCTCCAGAGTCGCAGTGACCAGTTGGATAAACGAGCTGAGAAGATCGAAGACCGGGAACATGCTATCAGCCAGCGCCAAAGCTCACTGGATAAGAAAGCCAACCAAGTGGAAGAGATGCACCAGGCTGTCGCCGATGAATTAGAAAAGGTCAGCAACATGACCCAGGCGGAAGCCAGGCAGCTGCTGTTGGACCGGGTTGAACAGGAAGCCCGCAACGACATGTCACGCATTGTCCGCGAGATCGAAGCGGAAGCCCAGGAGGAGGGTGAACGCAAAGCCCGCAAGCTGATCGCAGACGCCATCCAGCGGGTGGCATCCGACCATGTCGAAGAGGTGACCTCCTCGACCGTTCCCCTACCCTCAGATGATATGAAAGGACGCATTATCGGCCGCAATGGACGCAACATCCGGGCTTTTGAAAAAGCCTCCGGCGTGGATGTGATCGTGGACGACACCCCGGAAGCGGTGACCATCTCCTGCTTCGATTCCGTCCGCCGGGAAGTTGCCAAAAATGCTATGGAGAAACTCATCCTGGACGGCAGGATCCATCCCGCCCACATCGAAAAGATCATTGAAAAAGAACAGGATGAGATTGAAAGGGTGATCAAAGAAGCCGGCGAACAGGCTGCCTACGACGCGGGTGTGCCTGGACTCCATCCAGAGATCCTCAAGATGCTGGGCCGGTTGAAATTCCGCACCTCGTACGGCCAAAACCAGCTCGCCCATGCTGTGGAGTCCGCTCAGCTGGCGTCAGTGCTGGCCTCAGAAATGGGCGCGGATGTGGAAATCGTCAAAGCCGGCGCGCTGCTGCATGACCTGGGGAAAGCCATGGACCACAACGTGGAAGGAACGCACGCCCAGCTGGGCGCGGAGTTCGCTGAAAGGCACGGCGTGGGCCCCAAGATCGTTAATGCCATCGCCTCTCACCATCATGAAGTGGAGCAGCAAACCGTGGAAGCCATCATCGTCGAAGCCGCCGATGCCATCTCTGGCGCCCGGCCGGGAGCCCGCCGGGAAAGCCTGGAACAATACCTGAAACGGGTCCGGGCCCTGGAAGATGTTGCCAATTCCTACGACGGGGTGAAGAACAGCTATGCCTTGCAGGCTGGCAGGGAAGTGCGCATCTTCGTCCGCCCTGACAAGATTGATGACCTGGCCGCTTCCCGCCTGGCCCGGGATATCTCCAAGACCATCGAGGAAACCATGCAGTACCCGGGAAAGATCAAAGTCACCGTGATCCGGGAGACCCGGACGGTCGATTACGCGAAATAGGGGTCACCGAGGGACCCGATCACCAAGGGATCCGGTCCCTTAAAGGGACCGGGTCCCGTTATTTAACTAAAGAAACGGATTGCCCTTCTTCTCATCCCCCACACTGGTTTCCGGCCCATGTCCGGAGTAGATCCGGGTCTCATCAGGCAAGGGTAAGACCCATTTCTGGATCGAGTCCATGAGGGTTTTATAGCTGCCCCCCAGCAGATCTGTCCGGCCGATCCCCTGATTGAAAATCAGATCCCCGCTGAAAAGCACTTTCTCCTCAGGGCAGTGAAAGATCACATGCCCGCTGGAATGGCCCGGGGCATGATGAACAAGAAACTGGTACGATCCCACCCGTAGTGTTTCCCCTTCGGTGAAGTCATGATCAGGCTTGGGGGCTTTTTTTACCTGGATCCCAAACATGATCGCTCCCCCCCTCACCTTCCACAGCGGGGCGTCTTTGGGGTGCATCCCCACAAAAAATTCCTCTGGCAGCTCCGGACCCAGGGCCTCCAGCAGATCAGCCAGCCCTGCAAAATGGTCAAAATGAGCGTGGGTGAGCCAGATCGCTTTCACCTGCCAACCTCCAGCCTGAGCCTCTGCTGCCAACCTGGATCCATCCCAGGCAGGATCAATGATCACAGCCTCTTTGGTATTGGTATCCCCGGCAAGGTAAGTGTTGGTGGCTACCGGCCCAAGGACCCAGCTTTCAATTGCTAGCATATGCCTCCTGTGACTCTGGTTTCGCTCGATTAATTATAGTCGAGAACTGTCTAAAATCACTTGGGAAGAAAGCCAACTGATGCTAAACTGAATAAGTCATTCCAGCTATCTTTTACAGGAGATCCTCCATGGCGAATCATCCTCCAGAACCCTTCCGGATCAAGATGGTTGAACCCATCCAGCTGATCGACAAGCCCAACCGGGAAAAAGCCCTTGAAAGGGCTGGTTTCAACATTTTTGGCTTAAAGAGTGACGAGGTTTTCATAGATTTGCTGACAGATTCAGGAACCGGGGCCATGAGCCAGGATCAGTGGAGCGCGATCATGCTGGGTGATGAATCCTATGCCGGGGCCCGCTCCTACCAGCGCTTATCAGAGACCATCGCCGATATCTTCGGTTTCAAGCACTTTGTGCCCACACACCAGGGCCGGGCTGCGGAGAATATCCTCTGCGCAGTGATCCTGCAAAAAGGCCAGTATGTGCCTTCCAACATGCACTTTGACACCACAGAAGGCAACATCCGGGCCCGGGGGGGTCGGCCGGTCAACCTGGTCTGCGAAGAGGCCTTCGGAGACGACCCGGATGTGCCGTTCAAAGGCAATATGGACCTCGAAAAACTGGAGAATTTCATCCAGGAGGTCGGGGTGGAAAACATCCCGCTGGGCATGATCACCATCACCAACAACGCCGGAGGAGGCCAGCCAGTCTCACTGGAAAACCTGCAGGGCGTCTCGAAGATCTACCGCAAATATCAGATACCATTCTTCATCGATGCCTGCCGCTATGCGGAAAACGCCTTTTTCATCAAAACCCGCGAAGCGGGCTATGAGGACAAGAGCGTGCTGGAGATCGCCCGGGAAATCTTTGCCCTGGCAGATGGGGCCACGATGAGTGCCAAGAAGGACGCCATTGCCAACATCGGCGGGTTCCTGGCCTGCAATGATCCCGCGCTGTTTGAAAAGATCAAGAATGAGTGCATTTTGCGGGAAGGCTTCATCACCTATGGCGGCCTGGCAGGCAGGGATCTGGATGCCATCTCGGTCGGCCTGCGGGAAGGACTCCAAGAGGACTACCTGGCGTACCGCCTGGGCCAAACCCGCTATCTGGTGCAGCAGCTGAAGGAGGCTGGGGTCCCGGTGATCGAACCCGCCGGCGGCCATGCGGTATACATTAACGCCGGAAAACTGCTGCCCCACATCCCCCAGAGTGAATACCCCGGTCAGGCACTGACCGTGGCTCTGTACCGGGAAGGCGCCATCCGCGGCGTGGAGCTGGGCTCGGTGGCCTTCGGCTACCCTGACCCCGACACAGGCGAAATGGTCTATCCCGAACTGGACCTGGTGCGGCTGGCCCTCCCCCGCCGGACATACACCCAGAGCCATCTGGATTACGTCGTCGAAGTGCTGGGCGGCATCGTCCAGGGAGCCCAGGACCTGCGCGGATTCCGGATCACCTACCAGCCGCCGCTGATGAGGCACTTTTCCTGCACATTCGAGCCGCTCTAAGAGAAAAGTTCTATGAATCAATCCATTGCATTCCTGCCTTATTTATTCCCGGTGTACTTCGTTTCCATCTGGTGCTTCGTGCTCTGGATCCTATCGCTCAGCAGCGGCTGGCGGAAACTGGCAGCCCGCTTCCACTACCCCCAGGAATTCCAGGGTGATTTCCTTCGCTGGCAATCCGCCAGGATGAACCTGGTCAATTTCAGGAGCATCCTCAACCTGGGACTGAATGAGAGAGGGTTGTATCTGGTACCCATGGTGCTTTTCCGCCCCTTCCACAAACCCCTCTTCATCCCCTGGGAGGAGATCGTCGCCCAACCCACAAAGAAACGGCTATATCAGGCTTATCAGCTGCAATTCCGGTCGGTCCCCGGTGTGCGCCTGACACTCTATCAACGCACTTTCCATATCATCCTTGTATATCTGAAGAAACACACCGGTTTCCAGCTGGTTGATGAGCATGATCCCCGGGGCTTCCGGCGCTGAGGATTGCCAACCCGCTAACTTATCACTAACTAATCGACCAGGAACTGGAAAAGCACGCTGCCAGCTTTCCCCCTCTACCAATCTCCTGCTGGTAGTTATATAATGGAAATGGTAAGAATACAGCCCCAGCCCAGCTGATTGACTGAGATTGTCAAAGCCCATTTACTACACCGCTAATCCTGTTGCAGATCACCCTGGAAACCCATGTCTACCCAACATGTCCACCTCCCCACCCCGATTGCAGCCCTCGTGCTCGCACTCTGCCTTTCTGTGACGATGGCTGGCTGCCAGCCTGCCGCGCCGGGCCCAACGGCAGAGCTGACCCTGGAAAACCCCCTAGATCCCGAGCCTGTGACCCAGGTACCAACCGACACCGATCAGCCTCCCACACCGGGGGCCACCCTGGAAGAAATCCCTCTGGAAAGCCCAACAGATCCCAATCCTGAGACCCTGACACCAACCGACACCGATCAGCCCCCTGCTCCCAGCCCCACACCGGGGCTGATCCTGGAAGAACACCTGCTGCAGAACCCGCCAAACCCTGACACCATGACCTTCCAGCCAGTCGGCACCAGCCAGCAAACGGTTCTGGCTAAACACCAGTCCGAACGGAAACGAACTGTCTACAACATTTTCTTTCAGATTGAAAGCAGCATCAATCCCCGGACGAAATCACTTGGGCCCGGCCAGGGATATCTCGCAGTCCTTGACTCCTCCTCCGAAGAACCCTACCGGCAATCCGTCACTCTGGTGAACGAAGATGGAAAGATCGTCACCACCCTGGATGCAGGCTTACCCTCCCCGGCTCTGCCGCTCCGCAGCCTGTGGTCCTTTGGAGATCACTGGGTCCTGGAAATTCTCTTTGTGGAAGAGGATCTCTGGGAGGGGCGGATCTATCAGGATGGTGAGCTGTTGAACACATCCCGGGGTTATCAGGAAACTTTTGGATTTCAGCTGCTGGGCGGGAAACCTTTTTATTTCTTCCGCGGTGAAAACGGGCTGGGATATCATTACAAGGGGCATGAATCCAGCCTGCCCTACGACGAAATCCCCCACTACAATTGCTGCAGCCTGGCCACCATCAATCCCACGCCAGCTGAGAATATGGTGGCTTTCTTTGCCTTGCGCGGTGAAGATTGGTACTATGTTGAACTGGGAATATTTAATGAGGATTGAACTAACCTCTATCTTCTGCCGGTTAACCTGACCTTCCCATCGTCATTTATAATATCGTTACCTTCTCACCGGGGAGCTTTATCACCATGCCTGCGAACAACTCCTTTATAAAGACAGATCCATTGATCTCCTGGCTGCTGGAAGGGGATGTCTCCCTGCAGTACCAGGTGCACCGGGATCTGTTGGGAGAAGAGCGGCCCGACCTGCGGGCCCGGATCGCTTTCGAAGGCTGGGGAGCGAAATTCCTCAGCTCCCGCAAACCGGAGGGGCACTGGGGGGAGCGCTTTTACCAGCCAAAATGGATTTCGACCCACTACACCCTGCTGGACCTGAAGAACCTGGCCATCGCGCCCGATGAACCCCGCATCCAGGAATCCATCTCACAGGTCCTGGCCAGTTGGAAGGGAGCGGATGGAGGGATCCTGCTCAGCCCGGCAGCCACCCGGAGCGACCTGTGTGTCAACGGCATGTTCCTCAACTACGCCGCCTATTTTGGGATTCCGGAGCAGGATTTGGCCTCGATTGTGGATCAGCTGCTGCGCGAACACCTGCCGGACGGCGGTTTCAACTGCCGGTCCAACCGGGAAACGGTCAAGCACAGTTCCACCCACACCACCATCTCGGTCCTGGAAGGCATCCAGGAGTATCAGGATTGCGGGTATACCTATCGATTGGATCCGCTGCTGGCTGCCGCGGAGGGCGCCCAGGAGTTCCTGCTCCAGCACCGGCTGTTCCGCTCTGACAAGACCGGGAAGATCATCGACAAGAAATGGCTCATGCTCTCCTACCCATCCCGCTGGAAATATGACATCCTGAGGGCTTTGTGCCATTTCCAGGCTGCTGGCGCTCCCTATGACCCCCGGATGGACGACGCCCTGGAAGCCCTGCGCAAGAAGCGGCGCAAAGATGGCACCTGGCCGGTGCAGGCCAAACACGCCGGCCAGACCCACTTCGATATGGAAAAGACCGGCAAATCCAGCCGCTGGAACACGCTGCGGGCGCTGCGGGTCCTCAAGGCTTATCCGGCAGGAGAGAAAATTAAAGATTGAAGATTGATAACAGTTCTTGTTGGGGCGATCCTGCGGGTCGCCCGTTATGAGTGAAGACCTGGTTTGTCCCGGACGGTTCCGGAGCAGTACCCAATCAGGATCCAGAAGAGCAGGAGATGGTCACAAGAAGAAAAGTAACGGGGAGGAAAATATGGCACAACAAATCTACGCCAAGCGCCTGGGTATCAACTATGTCTATCTGATCCAGGGAGAGAGCTGGATGCTGGTTGACGTCGGACCTGCTTTCACCTTTCCCCAGCTCAAAGGGTGGTTAGCGTCCCTACCCCTCGATCCCCAGGAGATCAAACTGATTGTGATCACCCACGCCCACTTTGATCACGCTGGAGCGATCGCGGACGCCAAAGAATTGACTGGCGCTCAGGTCGCAGTCCATCACACAGAACAGGAGATGATCAGCACCGGGATCGCCTCCGCCCCAACGCCGGCAGCACCCCTGGGAAAGATCGGGTTGGTTCTCCTGAAACCGATGCTGAATGCCCTCCAATACCGGGGCGTCTCTCCAGATCTGGTGATTGGCGACGAGGGCCTGGATCTTCACCCACTCGGCATTCCAGGCAAAATCCTCCACACGCCCGGGCACACCGATGGCTCGTTGAGCGTCCTGCTGGACAACGGCGATGCCTTCGTGGGCTGCATGACCCATAATGGCCCCCCATTCCGGCTGCGCCCCAACTTCCCGATCTTTGCGGATGACCTGGATCAACTCTGGTGCAGCTGGAAGATCCTGCTCGATCAGGGAGCGGAAACCATTTATCCCGGGCACGGCAAGGTTTTTCCAGTCACTGAGATCCTGGATATCATTCCAGACAATAGGTGATGATTTCCTCGCTGCGCGCAGGACCAGTACCGAAGGTCCACGCTACACACCATCAACCAATATCTATTTCATTTATAATAGGAAAACAGAATGAAGTCCCCGGAGGGGGACATAAAAGGTTCAGCCCACGATATTAATCGTTGGGCGGTAAGAAAAAAACAACCCGGTCAGGGATAACAATTCAAGATCGAAGATTGAAAACGGTTCTTGTCGGGGCGACCCTGCGGGTTGCCTGGATATTTTCAATGGACTGAAGTCCTCAGAGGGGCCTGCGCGTGAGTTTACCCTGCGCGATGACGCTGTCAGAGGCGAAGGGCTCCGGCCGAACGTCCCCCCTGGGGACGTTTCAGCTTCAGTCAGTGCAAGGAGATGCTGAGGGCAAAGGAAGGATCGCTAAAACGATCCGTGTTTAGACCGGTTGTTCGCTGCCCGAAAGACCAACCACGTTCCAACCCATTTACCAATATCCATTTCATTTATAATAAGAAAGCAGCATTAAGTCCTCGGAAGGGGACTTAAAAGGTTCAGCTCACGATTTTAATCATTGGGCAGCCAGACAAAAACAGGAAACATACATGAACAATAAGCAGCAAGACACTTCCCCCAGCATGACCTACCCCAGCAAAGGCACGTTCAACCGCCTGTTTTTCAAGACGCCTCTCTTTCTGTGGCGGACAGGGATGGGGCCGCTGTTAAGCCATCCTGCCCTGGGCGGGAGCCGAATGCTGGCCCTCACCACCCGGGGAAGGAAAAGCGGCCAGCCCCGCCACACCATGCTCAGCTACGCGCCAGCGGGCAGTAAGGATTACGTCTGCTCCGGGTGGGGAAAACGCTCAGACTGGGTCAAGAACATGCTGGCTGATCCTCTGGTCACCGTCCAGGTGGGGCAAAAGACCTACAGCGCACGGGCCTACCGGGTGACGGACCTTGAAGAGTTCACTACCGTGGCAGAGGGGATGTTCCTGACCGGTGGTGATGCCCACTTTGAACCCTGGCTGGCATCCTACGGCATCGACCATGATCTGGAGGACATGATCGCCAAGCGGGACCGGCTTCAGGTCTTCGGTTTTGAACCCGTGGAGGAGCCCGGCCCCTCTCCCCTGCCAGCAGACCTGCGCTGGATCTGGCTGCTGCTGGCCTCGCTAATCCTGACCATCGTGGGAGCCTTGATCATCTGATTGAAAATCATTCTTCGCTGCCCGGAGGTCCATTACCCAGGTAACACGCTCCAACCCATCAACTATCCCCATTTCATATATAATAGGAAAGCAGGCTGATCAACCAGGCTGACTTTAGGAATTGATGGAGAAGGATGAGCTACAGCATCACACGCACCAAGGTGATCCGCCCCCGGCGGGCCCGGGATCTGCTCAGCCGCCCCCGCCTGCTGGGGCTGCTGGAAGACCTGCTGGAATACCGCCTGGCCCTGGTCACCGCTCCGGCTGGATACGGGAAGACCAGCCTGCTGGTGGATTTTGCAGAACAGGCCCCCTACCCGGTCTGCTGGCTCTCCCTTGACGCGCTGGACCGCAACCCCGTGCGCTTCGTCAGCTACCTGACCGCTGCTATCCAGGAGCAATTCCCGGCCTTTGGGGGACCCAGCCGCTCCTTGATCAGCAACCTGGACACCGCGGATATCGATCAGAGGCGGATCCTGCACACCATCATCAACGACCTTTACGAACACATCGAGGAGCATTTTGCCCTGGTTCTGGACGATTTCCACCTGGTGGAGGACGATCCCTGGGTCAGCGAGTTCATCAACCGCTTTGCCCAGGAGGTGGATGAGAACTGCCACCTGGTGATCTCCTCCCGCTCCCTGCTCAGCCTGCCGGACCTGCCGCTGATGGTGGGCCGTTCCCAGGTCAAAGGCCTCAGCTTCGAGGAATTGGCCTTCGATCCCGGTGAGATCCAGAAGCTTTACAAACACAAGTACCAGCAGGACATGAGTCCCCAGGATGCCCAGGCGGCAGCTGCCCGGACAGAAGGCTGGATCACCGGCCTGCTGCTGACTGCCGAGACCGACCGGCAGAAGCCCACCGACCACGACCGGGCTGCCAGGGCAGCCGGGGTTGACCTCTACGATTACCTGGCCCGCCAGGTGCTGGACCAGCAAACGCAGGAGATGCAGCAGTTCCTGCTGCACAGTGCCCTCCTGGAAGAATTTGACGCCGCGCTCTGCCAGCAAGCCCTGGGGCCGCCGCCGGGAGAGCGCAGCTGGGATGCGCTGATCAGCGAGCTGATGCACATGAACCTTTTCATCCAGCCGGTCGAAAACGGGGGCACCTGGCTGCGCTACCACCACCTCTTCGGCGATTTCCTGCGCCAGCGGGCCCTGGAAATCGATCCCCAGGGCACCCGGGCTGTCCGCGAGAAACTGGTAGCGGTATACAGCGAAAAGGGCTGGTGGGAAAAAGCGTACGCGGTCTGCCGGCAATTAGAGGACCCAGAGATTACAGCAAATTTCATCGAATCAGCCAGTTCAGCCCTCCTCCATCGAGGTCAGATCAGCTTGCTTGGTGGATGGATGGACTCATTGGGCAGCGCGGATTTAGAACAAAGACCCCGATTATTGGCATATTATGTATTGGTTGAAAGAATGAAAGGTGATAGTAAAACTGGCTTGGATCTGATCAATAAAGCTCTGGATGAGAAAGCCTATGGCAAGGATCAAGAAGCTCATGCACTGCTGCTAATCAGAAAAGCGACTTACATGCGCTTTCAGGGAAATTATCAAGAAGGATTAGCGGATGCATTAAAAACTCTCAAGTTGACAAGCAAAGGTAATGACCTGGAGATATTGAATGCCGAATCCCACCGGGAAATCGGATTGAATCAAATACGCCTGGGAAAAAATCAAAAAGCAAAATCCAACCTGCACAAAGCCTTAGAAAAATATTTGGAGCTGAAAGATCAAAAAAATGCTGCTATCGTGGAAATGGACCTTGGTTTGCTAGCTATGAACCTTGGAAATTACCAGGAAGCAAGGGAATATTATCGAAGGGCTTACCAGCTGTGGGTTAAACTGAACAATCTCAACCAATTAGTTGGCTTATGCAATAATTTAGGTGTTCTGGATCACCTCTGCGGAGAATATTCGGATGCTCATAATTGGTTCAAGCAAGCACTGGAATATGCTCGACAAACCGGAAGTACTCGCAATAAGGCTTTTGCCCTGGCCAGCCTGACCGACCTGCTCCTCGACCTGGATGCCCTGGAGGATGCCGCCAGCCACCTCGATGAAGCCAGCCGGCTGGCTGCCCAAAGCGGGGAAAGCTTTCTGCAGGGGTACCTGCGCATCACCCGGGCGGTCCTGGCCCGCAAAGCCGCTCAGCTGGAAAGGGCCAAGACCCACCTCGATGCCGCAGAGCCTTTCATTCGCGAGAACCCTTCCGGGGCTGAAGCGGGCAGGTTCCATTGTGAGTGGGGCCGGATCTGGTTGGAGGAAGGCCAGCTGCAGCTGGCCAGAAAAGAATTGACCAAAGCCGGGGAGATTTTCAAGGGTTCCCATAATCCGGTGGAAGAAACTGCTGCCCGGATCCAGCTCGCCCTGGTCGAAGCCTCCCTACCAGAAAGCGAACCCTCCCGGGAACAGCTCATCCTGGTCGGGGAGATACTCAGCGGCCTGGGCACCCAGGCCCCCTTGATCCCCTACCTGTGCGAACTGGAGAGTGAGCTGAAAGCCCTGGCCGGGGCCTTCCCACCCGATCATTACTTATACCCGCTGCTGCGTTCGATCCGCGACTTCCAATCCCGGCTGCCTGAGCTGCAGACCGCACTGGCCCTGGGTCAGGAGGAAGAGCCGGCGGATAAGCCCTTCCTGGAGATCAGTGCTCTGGGCCATGAGCTGGTTTACCGCCAGGGCCAACCCCTGACCGCCCCGGAATGGACCAAACAAAAAACCGTCCGCGAGCTGTTCTTCTATTTGCTCAGCCAGCCTGAGGGCGCCACCCGGGAGGAGATCAGCCTGGTCTTCTGGCCTGACAGCACCCCGGATCAACTCGCCAAGCAGTTCAAGAACGCACTGTACCGGCTGCGCCGGGCGGTCGGCAAAGAGACCATCCTCTACCACCAGCCCACCCGCCTCTACCATTTCAACCGCAGCCTGGAGTTCCGCTATGACGTCGAGGATTTCCAGCGGGCCCTGCGCGCCGCTGAAGCGGAAGCGGATCCCGAGCTCAAGGCCCGCCACCTCCGGGAGGCAGTGGCAATCTACCAGCACCCTTATGCGCCTTCGCTGGAAGGCCTGTGGGCCGAACCCAACCGCTACCGGCTTTACCTGGCTTACGAGGAAGCCCTCCTGGAACTGGCCCGCATCCAGGAATCTCTGGGAGACTCCCTGGAGGCCTTGAAAAGCTGCCAGCAGCTCATAGAAGTCAACCCCGGCCAGGAAGCCGCCTGCCGGATCGCGATGCGGGTCCATGCCGCCCGGGGAGACCTGGCCGGTGTGGAGCAGATCTTCCAGTCCTGCCAGCAGGGGCTGGCCCAGGAACTGGACGCTGAACCCTCCCCTGAGACCAGGGCGCTGTACGAAAAGCTGCTCGGATAGGGCCAAATTTCCTGATTTCTCCCCAAATCACCCCAAAACACCGTTAAAAGAGACCTTTAGGGAGACCCCTTAGGGGGATAATATGACTGTCGGATTATTAAAACATATCAAAGGTGGCATAAAATGAAGAAGACCCTGTCCCAAATCACCCTGTTTTCCAGCAAGATCAACCGCCGCACCCTGCAGATCTTCCTGGCCCTGCTCACCCTGGCCCTGCTGGCCCTGGGCGCGGGCGCTCCCGGCGTAGATGGCGGTTTTGGCGGCATCTAGATGATCCTGCTCCTGGCAGTTGCCGCCGGCCTCTTGGCCGGATTGGCCCGGGCCGGGATCGAAAAGAAACCTTACCGGGAGCCGGAGCTATCCTGGCTCTGGCTGGTGATCCTGGCGGTCACTCCCCAGCTGCTGGCCTTCCATATCAGCGCCACAGCTGGCTGGTTCTCTGACCGCTGGGCGTCTGCCATCCTGGTAGCGTCCCAATTGGCCCTGCTGATATTCGTCTGGGTCAACCGACGGCTGACCGGCATGAAGATCTTCGGGTTGGGGTTGATCCTCAACCTGCTGGTGATCAGCCTCAACGGCGGCCTGATGCCGCTCTCCCCCCAGACAGCCGGGGAGCTCTTTCCAAAGCTGCCGGACTCGACCTGGGTGACCGGCCTCCGGCCGGGACGCAGCAAGAACATCATCCTGCCGCCAGCAGATACCCGCCTGGCCTTTCTGTCAGACGCCATCCTGCTCCCCGCCTGGTTCCCCTGGACCCGGGCGTTAAGCGTGGGAGATCTGCTGATCTCGTTGGGGATCTTCTGGCTGCTGGCTGTGGAGGCCCCCCTCGATCCAGTCCCAGATCCGTCAGGAAACAAATACCGCAGTTAAAATCTTTTATCCAAAGGAAGGACCGATGTTAATGGAAATGCCCTACCCTACCCGCTCCACCCAAACCCTGGCCGAAGAACCCTGCTCCTCCGCGGGCAGCCTCAGCCGGCTGCTGGCCGCCGCGGTAATCAACAAGAAATTCAGGGACCTGCTTCTCAACCATCCAGAAGATGCCCTGTCGCAGGGCTTCCAGGGCGAGAAGTTCCAGCTCAGCAGACAGGACCGCCGCCGGGTGCTGGCCATCCGGGCCCGGGACCTGGCTGATTTCGCGCTGCAGCTGACCACTCAGCAGGAGCCCAGCTCTCAGCCCTCCAGCAATTGCTGGATCCCGGCAGCCCAGGCTGCCCCTGTCCTGAATGCTGAAAAATAAGTCCCGGCCGTCCACTTCCGGCAGCCATCCCCCAGTCGCACCACTCATGATCTGGGGATTGGACCAGGAGGGGATGATCGGATGGGTTGACCTCGGGCGGAATCCCAATTCCGCCTGGACGCCGGCTGAATTGATCGGCCGGTCGATATTTGCGGTGTTAAAGAACTACCCTGCCCTTTTAGATCAGGTTCGCCTGGCCCTCTCCGGCACCGGTTCCAGCGGGGAATTCCAACCGGAAGACCGCTCCTGGACCTGCCAGCTGATCCCTATTCCGGAGGATGGCGCGGATGCCTACCGGGTGTTGTGCCTGTTCATTGAGAGCTCCCTGCAGGGAAGGCTCTGGCTGCAGGAAGCCCTGTCTGACTCCGCGGCCGCGCTGCGGAAGGCTGAAAGCTACCAGGACATGCCTTCCCTGATCACCCGCCAGCTGCAGAACTTATTAGGGGTGGACAAGACCGCCCTCTGCCTGGGTGAACCCCCGGAAACCCCCTACCAGCTCTTTTACAGCTGGGGAGAATGGGATGATGGTCCCCCGCAAGAGAAACCGATCACCGCGCATCTGATTGACCCCCAAATCATTCAGGGCCTGGACGGCAAGTGTCTTCCCCTGGAAGAGCTGGCCTTATTAAACAAGCAGAACAGCCTGGTCTACGGCGCTGCTCTGGCGGTCGGCGGCCAGGGTCTGGGCGCTTTATGGGTGGGGAGGGAGACGCCCCTCACCGACCTCGAATGCCAGCTGGTCCATAAACTGGCGGAAATGACCGCCAGCGCCCTGCAGCGGGCCCGCCAGCATGCCCTCACCAGCCGGCGCCTGGAGCGCCTGTCTGCCCTGCACGCCATCGAACGGGCCATCACCGGCTCCTTCAACCTCGACCTCACCCTGCACCTGATCCTGGAGCAGGTGGTCTCCCAGCTCGAAGTGGACGCAGCGGACATCATTCTCACCAACCCTGATGGGGGAGGGATCGCCTTCGCAGCCGGGCTCGGTTTCCAGCGCTACCAGCCCCACTCCGGGATCTCGGATGTGCGCAAGAATTTAGTCCGCGATGCCCTGCTGCGGCGGGACCTGATCGCCCTCCAGAACCTGGAGGAGGAGCGGCCCGGACTGCTGCAAGTGGGGATCTTCGCCCAGGAAGGGTACTGCTCCTATCACGTGGTGCCGTTGATCGCCAAAGGCAGGGTGATGGGCGCGTTGGAGGTCTACCACAAAAGGCCTCCCCAGGTGGACGGGGAATGGTACGAGTTCCTGCGCACCCTGGGTTCCCAGGCGGCGGTGGCGATGGACAATGCCGCCCTGGTGGAGGACTTGCGGCGCACCAACCTGGAGCTGGACCAGGCCTACAACACTACCCTGGAAGGCTGGGTGCGGGCCCTGGATCTGCGGGATTCCTGCACCGGGGGGCACACCCACCGGGTGGTGGAGCGCACCCTGAAATTGGCCAACGCGGTCGGATTGCCCCGCGACCAGCTGGTTCACGTCCGGCGGGGGGCTTTATTACATGATATTGGCAAGCTGGGGGTGCCCGACAGCATCCTCAACAAAGCCGGCCCGCTGACCGATGAGGAGTGGGCCATTATGCGCCAGCATCCCCTTTACGCCCGGGAGATGCTGCAGCCGATCGAATTCCTGCACCCGGCCCTGCCCATTCCCACCGCCCATCATGAGCGCTGGGACGGGGCCGGCTACCCGGACGGCCTGCGGGGGACCGGGATCCCCCTGCCAGCCCGGATCTTCGCAGTGATCGACGTCTGGGACGCCTTGAGCTCGCCCCGCCCCTACCGGGAAGCCTGGCCGGCGGAGAAAGTCCACGCCCACATCCGGGAGCAAGCCGGGGCCCATTTCGACCCTCAAGTGGTGGCGGTGTGGGAGAAAGTCTTCGGGATCTCCTAATGGCGCAGATGATCTTATTTGGGTATGGAATGGAGACAGCTTAGATGCAATTCTATAAGAACCTGGGACGGAACACCCTGATTATGCTGGCCCTGGGGGGGATCCTATTCACCCTCTTTCCCAGCCACGTGGCCCAGGCCTTCGAGCTCTACGGCACCATCATCGGCTCAGCGGCCCTGGTGCTGCTGATCGGGGCCGCCATCCCCCGCCAGGACCCCTGAGGGGGTATGGGGGAATGAGGGCATCGTGGGGGTCTTATTTGTGCATTGCAAGACCTTGATTGGTAAACTAAACCTTATCCGCTCATCCCGCAATTGGTAGATAATTAACGTTAGGAAAACTCTTATATTGTTGACATAGCATGATATCCGTGCTATCATGGCAACATGATTGTCAGTTTTGCTGACCAGGGCACTGAAGATGTTTTCAATGGCAAGAATAGCTCATCAGCCAGGAAACAGTGTCCCAAACAGATCTGGAAAGTGGCTTTTCGGAAGCTGGATCAGCTGGATTCTGCTGTTGAGCTGGTTGACCTGGCTACACCTCCTGGGAATCGTCTGGAGGCATTATCTGGAGATCGAAAAGGGCAGCACAGCATCAGAATAAACGATCAATACAGAATTTGTTTTTTCTGGACTCAATCGGGTCCGGTAGATGTAGAGATTACGGATTACCATTAAAGGTACAGGAGGACAAAGAAATGGTTCGCATTCCAAGTGACCGCACACCAACCCATCCTGGCGTGATGCTCCGGGAAGAATTCCTGGACCCGCTGGGGATCACACAACGCGAACTAGCTGATTCAATTCTCGTTCCCTATCAGCGTGTAAACGAAATAATCAATAAGAAGCGCGGTATTACCCCGGATACCGCTCTGCGCTTGGCGAAGTATTTTGGGAACACACCTGGTTTCTGGATGAACCTTCAACTTCGATTTGATCTTTATCAGGCGCAGAAAGATGATAAAGGGGAGATCAAGAAAATCCGATCTTTGAAACTTGACCAGGCTTCGGCTTAGAGTCGAGTTTCCTAACAAACGCTGCACCTGAGACCTCGCTGCGCTCAGTGCAGGTGAGCACATCCGTTAGTGATAAAAGATAGTATAAAAAATGAGATATATCATATGGATCACATAATTAAAAAAACTCCTTTGAAGGCAAACCCTTTAAGGAATCCAGGGCAATCCTTGGATGAAGAAATTAGAAAACTCTGGGATGAAAAAGGAACTATTTACTTCATCTATATTATTGGTTTTTTGGGTTTTGCACTTGGGGATTGGATTCGCTGGATAACCCAGGAACCAATCAATCCAATTCTGAGTACCACTATCGCCCTATTTGCTACGGTTTTCTCAAGCTATAAATTAATTAATATTAGGAAGAAAACAAATCAATTGAAATTGGCACGTGATGGTGAGAAGGTTGTTGGTCAACATCTTGACCATTTAAGGGAACATGGTGCCCGAGTTCTGCATGACATTATCGGTAATAACTTCAATGTTGACCATGTCATAATCTCCGAGAAAGGAATCTTTGTCGTAGATACTAAGACGTACAAGAAACCAATAAAAGGTGAAGCAATAGTACGAGTACAAAACAGCGAAGTATATGTAAACAATTATAAAGTTGACAGGAATCCAATCAGGCAAAGCAAAGCATTGTCAAAGTGGGTTAAGGACTTATTGAAGGAAACTACAGGTAAGGATTTTCCTGTTCAAGGAGTAGTTGTCTATCCAGGATGGTACGTTGAGAAAACAAGTTCAAAAGAGGAAATCTGGGTGTTGAATCCTAAAGCACTTCCAGCTTTCATTCAAAATACTAAATCAAAAATTCCAGTCGAGGATGTTCGTTTGGCATATTTTCATTTGTCCCGCTATATTCGTTCGAAGTACTAAGCTTATTTACTCGCTAACCCCGCCCCACCAAAGCGCCTTCGACGCGGTTATTATGTAATATTTAGGCTGTAAGCTGATTGATTATGCTGGAAACAAGGTTTAGCAAGGAACCAGGTCTGTTTACAGCTTACTGTTACCTGTTTACAGGGCCAACTGCAAAGCAGCCAAAACCGGTCCCCTGTAAAGCGCGATTGCCCCGACGGCCTTTGGTCTCCTGGTAATGAATTTCCAATTTCATTCCATTACTAGAAAGTGACCAAACACTCCATAATCTGGTATGATAAGAAAAATTAATTGCCGGGCAGGGACCACATTCCCCTCCCCGGTCCCGCCATTCCAGCGCCAACAGTCATGAATACCAAAACTCTGGTCCCGCTTCCTTACCGCGAAGCTGCCGGCCGTTACGGCAATAAAGCTGCTTCCCTCAACTGGCTGCTCAAAAAGGGTTTCCAGATCCCAGCCACCTGGGTGGTGCCTGCTGACGTCCTCCAGACACTGGCCGCCGGGGAAACAACCTCCCAAACTGACCTGCAAACCAGCCTGGAGCATGCCCTCGACCCCACCCGCCGCTACGCGGTGCGCTCCTCAGCCAACATCGAGGACGGGCCGGAAGCCAGCTACGCCGGTCAGTTCCAATCCCTGCTGAATGTTCCGGGAGACCACAGCCTGCTGTCAGCTCTGCAGCAGGTCCTCAAAGGGTCCCAGGATTCCGGTATCGAAACCTATCAATCCGGCCATCAATTGGCTGCCCACGACCTGGAGATGAACGCGCTCATCCAGGAGATGGTCCAGCCCCGCTTTTCCGGGGTTTCGTTCAGCATCAACCCCCTGACCGGCCTGGATGAGATTGTGGTCGAGGCCGTCGAAGGCAGCGGTGAAGCCCTGGTCCAGGAAGGCCGCACACCCTGGCGCTGGGTCAAGAAATGGGGCAGCTATCTGGAAGAGCCGGAAGACAGCCCGCTCGATAATCAGCTGATCGACGAGGTCTGCCAGAGCACAGCCGCCATTGCCAAACAGGCCGGGCGGCCGGTGGACCTGGAATGGGTCTATGACGGATCCCAGCTCTACTGGGTCCAGATGCGGGAAATCACGGCCCGGAATATCCCCATCTACGCCAATCACATCTCGCGCGAGGTCTTTCCGGGATTGATCAAACCCCTGATCTGGTCGGTTAACGTCCCCCTGGTCAACGAGGCCTGGGTGCGGCTGCTGACCGAGCTGATCGGGCCCAATGAGATCCAACCCGAAGAGCTCTCCAAATCCTTCTTCTACCAGGCCTATTTCAACATGGGGGTCATTGGCCGGATCATGGAATTGATGGGCTTCCCCCGCGAGACCCTGGAGCTACTGATGGGACTGGAGATCGAGGGCGCTGAGAAACCCTCCTTCAAACCCG
>Ga0207796_1000083_pt1 | contig 38754 bp, 29 predicted proteins | sample Pon1CUnioCityCA_6_FD_187274 | JGI IMG/M metagenome (GOLD analysis project Ga0207796, IMG submission 187274) | Marine sediment microbial community from Union City, CA, USA - Pond 1C Sediment 1 (SPAdes) | ecosystem: Environmental > Aquatic > Marine > Intertidal zone > Salt pond sediment ... | reverse complement strand
AAACACCGCCACCGTCTCTCCAGGTTTCAGCCTTCCTTTGCGCAGGGCATGGAATGAGGTCGAAGAGGAGCACATCAGCACTGCGCCCTGCTCGAAGGACACCTCATCGGCCAGGGGAACGGCATTGCGGGCCGGTACCGTGATGAACTCGGCATAGCCGCCGTCAAGGTGTTTGCCCAGCATCTTGCCATTTACGCAGAATTGCTCGTTCCCGGTGCTGCAATAGTAGCACTCACCACAGGTCACGAGGTAGTGCAGGCACACTCGGTCACCGGCGGTGACCTCGGTCACCTCAGAGCCCACTGTTTCTATCACGCCTGCAATTTCGTGCCCCAGCGTCTGCGGCAGGTTGCCTACCGCCGAGGTCCCGTTGCGATAGTGTACGTCAGAGTGGCATATGCCGGCGGCCCTGATGCGCACCGCCACCTCCCGTGGCCCCACAGAGGGCGTGGGCACTTGCCGTGATTGCAAGGGCTGTCCGATCTCGACCAGTTGAACTGCTTTCATCGTTGTCCTCCCATGGTCCAGTCTACCCTGCCTTCAAGATGTAGGTAATCTCGTCACGCACGCTGCCCGAGAGGGGCTCTGGCTTGTGCGTTTCGATGATCTCGATTGTCTTCTCTCGCAGTCGTTGGCCCAGTCGCTTGCTGCCGTCCGCAACCCAGTCGGCCGCGCGGCGTCGATCCAGCAAGGCAGGCTGCCACAGCTCGCGGAAATGCTTGAGGGTGTGCCGTGAAGTCAAAAAGTCGCCCCCGGGACCCGCCTGATGGATCGCTTCCAGTGCCAGTGACTCGGCATCGAGGGAGACACCGGTCTGGAAGGTGCGCATCATCGAGATCATCTCGGCGGTAAAGACGATCATCTCTGGCGAGGTAGTCAGCCCGGCTTCAAGGTAGCCCACGTCGTGCACCAGGTTGTTGCCAGCCAGCAGTGCCACCAGGACAGAAAAGGCTGCATCGGCTGCAGCTTGTTCGTCCATGGCGCAGCTATCCGAGTGGCCAGCATAGCCCCAGGTCGGCAGCCCATAGAAGCGCCCGATTTCAGCCACAGCTACACGGGCAAGCTGGAACTCGGGCGCGCCATAGACGCTGATGGTCGTCTTCATGTCCATGTGGTGCAGACCGCTCCCGTAGACAAAGGGCGCGCCGGGGCGTTTGAGTTGGTGCATCACCAGACTGGACAGGATCTCCGCGTTACCGAGAGTCAGGCCCCCGGCCAGAGTGACCGGCGCCGTACCGCCCATCATCGGCGCTGGAGAGTGCACGATGGGCAGGGCCTGCTCGGCCATATACAGCAGCTTGTCCGTCGCCGTTTCGGTGTGTTTCAGCGGCGTCGACGGTTCGGAGTAGAGCAGCAGCGTGGGATTGAGGCGCAGCTGTTCCATACCGCCTGCTACTGCCGCTGCCATTGCCGCGATGGCCTCGCAGTCGGCGCTGTCGTCGCAGACAAAGACGACTGGCTTGGTGGTGTGCTCCAGTAGCAGCGCGAACTGCTGGCGATATGCATTCGCCCTTCCCAAGTCGGATGGGATGCCCATCGACATGCAAAAATCGAGCTGGGGAAGCGCATCTACCACGTGGACACAGGCGGTCACATCGGCCATGGTGAAGGGGCGGCGCTCGCCACTGCGCGGATCGAGATAGTTCGGACAGTCGGAGCCGGTGCCGAAATTCACCGACCTGCCCTCCAGTGGGGCAGCCAGATCGCTGCTCCCCCGGCGACACAGGGAGACCCGCGAGGGCGCTTGCCTCAAGGCCCACTCGACCAGGCCTGGCGGCAGCTTGACCAGGCTATCGTCGGTGATGATGGCATCGGTCTGGCGCAGCAGCTCCAGCGCCTCGGGGTGATAGATCCGCACGCCGGTACGGCGCAGGATCTCCAGGGATGCGCGGTGTACAGTTTCGCATTGCTCCTGGCTGAACATTGATAGCCGGGGTATGGCCATAGCATCGGAAGACATTCGGCTTCCCTCCTCTAGTCTACTCCCAGTCGCCGGGCGTCTGCCCGCACGGACCGGGAGGCATTATCGTTTCGGCACCGGCAGTCCCAGAATCTGCCGCGCCTCATCCGGTGTGGCAACAGGCCGCCCGACCTCTGCAGCGACCCGCGCCACCCGGGCTACGAGCTGCTGGTTCGTGGCCAGCACTCCTTTGTGGTAGTAGAGGTTGTCCTCTAATCCTACCCGGACGTGCCCACCCATGACAATAGCCAGCACAGCCATGGGCAACTGCCAGCGACCGATCCCGGCGACGGTCCAGGTGGAGCCAGGCGGGATCGTCTCGCTGAGGAATATAAGGTTCCTGGCTGACGCGGGCAGCGATCCGCGGTTGCCCAGGACAAAGTCAAAGTGCAGCGGCTCAGTCGCCAATCCTTTCTCTACCAGCTTCTGGGCGTTGGCGATCATGCCCGGCTCAAAGATCTCCATCTCGGGCTTTGTGCCTGAATCTGCCATGGTCGTTGCCAGAAACTCGATCACCTCGAAGGGGTTGGCGTACACCCGGTCAGGGAAATTCATCGAACCTGTGGTCAGCGAGGCCATCTCCGGGCGGAGCAGCCGGGTCGCGGCCGCTCGCGCCTCTGCATCCGTGCCCGCTCGCCCGCCAGTGGAAATCTGGACGATCAGGTCGGTGCGCTCGCTGACCAACCTGTGGATCCGGGAAAAGACCTGTGGATCCAGCGTCGGCCTGCCATCTGTGTCGCGGGCGTGGATGTGGATCACGCTGGCCCCAGCCTCGCGGCAGAGAGCTGCGGTCTCGGCGATCTGCTCCGGCGTGACAGGCAGGTGGGGGTTCATCTCCCGGGTGGGCACCGAGCCTGTGGTAGCGACGGTGATGATCAGTTTGCTCGCCATTCGCTCACCCCGTGCTCCCCTGTTCATGACGCGCCTCGGCCGCCTCAAGGACGGCCTGGATCCTTTCTGCGGCGCCATCAGGCAGGGCGGGTGCCCTGTGGGTCGCCAGGATCCCGCGCAGGCGCTCCCTGATGCGGTGGTGCATGGCTTGGGCACCACTCTTGGTCCAGTTCACCCAGTTCTGACGATCCATTAGGGCCGGATCCCAGATCTCTGCCCGGCAGCGACGGGCAGTGTGCTTGGCGGAGAGGTATTCTCCTCCGGGTCCTACGGCATCGATCAGATCTAGCATCAGCGTGCTGTCGCTTATCTCCATGCCGCGCATGATCCGTCGTGTCATGGCAATGATCTCATCGTTCATCACCAGCATTTCGAGCGAGCCGATGTTGGCGCAATCGAGGAAACCAATATCGTGCACCAATGGCGTTCCGCTGAGGCCTGACAACAGGACCTGAACTGTGCTCTCGATGGCTGCCTGCAGGTCCAACTCTTTTGCTTCCGATGCGCCAGCAGTGCCCATGAAGGGCAGTCCCAGATAACGAAAGACGTCGGACAGCGCGGCACTGTAGAGGCTCATCTCGGGGCTGCCATAGGCCGGCAGGCAACTGCGCAGATCCATTGCTTGGAGCACGCCGCCAATGCACACACTGCTCCCCCGTGCCTTCAGCTGGATGATGGCCAGTCCGGAAAGGGCGGCTGCGAGGGTCACCACCAACGAACCTGCCCCGGTCACTGGACCCGTGGAGCCCGCAGTGCTTCCACCCAAGTACACAATCGGCACCCCACGCTCGGCGGCCCAGAAGACATTCGCCAGATCCAGGTCGGTATGGACCAGCGGCGACTGGTATGTGGCGAAGAAGGCAAAGAAGGGACGCCGTCGCAGTGCTTCCTGACTTCCAGCTACAGCCAATGCGATCTCGTAGATATCGGCCACGTTCTCGGGTGAATAGGCCCAGGGCAATACTGGCTTGGTCGTGTTGGCGACCATCTCGGCAAATTCATATACTGGCGCAAGGTTTGGCATCACGTCGCCGAGCAGACCCAACGACATTGCATAATCGATATGCTCCAGGGCATCGCATACCAGTGCAGTCATACCGGGATCGCCCAAGCGCGTCACGCGCCGCTCTCCGCTGCCGGGGTCGATAAAGTAGGTGCAGGTGGGACCCGGGCCGAAATGGACGCGATCGGGTGCGACCTGCATGGCCGGCTTTCCATCGCGGCTCCACAGGGTGAAGGAGCGGGGGCTGGCAGCGATGGCGTCCTGGATGATGTGGGGCGGAATCCACACGCGCGCGCCATCTACACGGGCCCCGGCCCCGTCCAGAAGTTGGCGTGCTTCCTTGTTGTGTACATTCACGCCAGTGCGCTGCAGGCACTCGAGCGTCGCCTCGAAGAGCCTCACGATCTGGCCGTCTGACAGCACGCGAAACTGGGGTGTTTGTTGAGCGGAATAGTTGGCGTCCATGCCTACCTCTACTGTCTTGGTTCTCTGTGCCCGTGCTCAGGCAGCAGTTGCCTGGATCCGGGCCAGGGTGCGCATCATTTCATTCTGTACAAGGCTGATCGCTTCGTCCACGCCTGCGCCCGGTTTGGCCATTACCAGATCGGGCTGGGTTGCCAACGCCACGTGCGCCGCGACGCGAGCTGAAAGATCGGTTTCTGCGTAGCTGCCGCCCAGCAGCACGCTCACGCCGCCCGCCTTGCACGCCAGCACGGCAAGGATGGTGTTGTGTATGCTGCCCAGGTCGGGCATCTTGATCTGGATCATGTCGGCGGCCCCTGCCTCCACGAATGCCTGGATGTCATCGAGCGTGTTGGCCCATTCGTCGGCAACCAGCTCTACCTTCATCTTGCGAAAGTGGACATATTCGCGCAGCGTCTTCATCGTCTTGATCTGGGCCCGGCGGCTGTCCAGGATCACCGGACTCTCGATGCGCAATCGGTAAGGCTGGGCTGCCAGCTCCCAGGCCAGGAGCTGCCCCAGCATCTTTCCCGGATCGTTGTCGTGGATTTCACCCAGCGCTCCATGGAGATCTAGGTGGATCGCCGGCTGGTAGTCGTCGCCGCCAAGCGTGCCGATCCGCTTGCTCAGCCAGCGGAGGTAGCGCGTCATCTCGGCACCATCTTTGCCTACCTGTCCAGGTATATCATCCACCAGGGCGTGGGGCAGTGAGGCAACCCGGCGGGCGATCATCTTTTCCGCGTTGTAGTAGCGCTCGCTGCCCGATTGGGCGTGGATCGGGACCGCCGCCGCTGGCACAGGCAGGCGCCACTCATCAGCGACAACCTCAGCCATGGTGAGATTCCGTGCAACCGCCACCGCGCCCAACAGGGCCTGGCTCACCCCGTAGCGGATGGCCGTATGCACGTTGCGCGTGACCGTCACCTGCTCGGTGGGACCATCCTCTCCCCGGGCTACCTGTAGCAGGCGCGCTGGCCCGGTGATGAGCGCTCGACGCGATACTCCCTCGCCGCTGGTTGGCTCGGAGCGGGGCACTTTTCTGGTCACCTCTGCTTCTTCGGTTAGCGAGTCGACATCCCGAGCCAGGTCGCGAAAGCCCACCAACTCCCGCCCCTCCAGAGTGGGAGCCACAATGTGCTGGATTGTCTCCAGTCCCTCTTCCGTGCGGAACACGGGATCGCGCCCGGCCCTGCCGCTGTAGGAGACTGCCAAGCAGTCGCCCCAAGCGACCTGGCCTGTGCTCAGCAACAGGCCCACCGACACACCCTCAGCGACTTCGCGAACGGCGCGAAAGCCGGGCGTCACCGCAGGGGCCTCAAAGCGTTGTGGCAGGGCGACATGCTTGGCCTGCAGGGCAGCCAGGTCCTCGTAGTAGCCTGCGCCCACGGCGGGCACGGCGAGGACCTTGGCGATCGTCGGATGCTTTTTCATCCCTGGGATCATATCAGTCTCTTTCTCCCGCTGCACCGGTCAAGGCGCCCTGAACCAGAGGCTCCATCACGATTGCGCCTGATGGGCAGGTGTTGGCGCATAGGCCGCACCCCCAGCAGCGCTCCTGGTCGTACAACACCTGTCTCTTGCTTTTCCCGTCGATCTCCATTGTCGATCCGTCGTGATAGAAGGCATCAAAGTGGCATCGCTTGACGCATGCTCCGCAGAGATTGCACTGATCGCGAAGGTAGACGGCAACGTACCTGCTCCTGGGCCAGGCGCCCTTGCTGCCCAATTCCTGCGCGGCGCGGAAGGGGTAGCAATCACAGGCGCAGCAGTTGCAGATCGCGTGAAGGCCGCGATTCCGCCACTCGCTGTCGGCTGTGTGCATCAAGCCGGCCCGGTCGGCCTTGCGCACCACGTCCTTGGCTTCCTCCCGTGAGAGGAGACGCCCGTAGCCCCGCTCCAGCGCTGCTAGTGCGCCGTCGTCGAGCCAGATGCAGGTCTCGACCGGCCGATCGCAGTTCTGGCCCAATCGTCGACAGTCGCAGGGCTGCACGACGATGTGCTCCGCCGCGTCGATCATCTCCTCTATCTCGCTCAGCAGAAGCACCGTGTCGTTGGGCAACGCGTTCTCGGCTTCCAGACCCTGCATCTTGCGCTCGACGTTGCTGCGGTGCTTGGTGATGAACTCGCTCAGGAAACGGCGGTCGATGGCCCGCCGGTCCTCAGCGGGGATCTCGTCCCACCTGGGATCGTACTTGGCAAAGTGGTCCACGCGCGAGTCGAATGTCGCTGGTGAGTACACCAGTGTTCCGCGCTCTGTCTCCCTGTCGACCACGTGACGGCCGAACGCTCTCCCCAACAAGCTGGCGGCTTCTACCGGCTTGATCTCCAGCAGCTCCGTTGTCCCGTCGACCGTGATCGCCCGTCCCTGCGTGGCGACGAGGATCTGTATCTCCTCATCATCGTACATGAGGGGAAGATAGGCCCGGGCCTCATCCCAGGCTCCTAGTAGCTCTGCGAGTTGCTCCAAGATTGTCATGCCACGCTCACCTGGGCATATCGCCCAGCACGCCCAGGAAATAGTCTACCTCCTCGGCAGTGTTGTAGTGGACCAGGCCTACACGCAACAGGCCGCCGTGCCCCTCCAGCCCCAGGCGCTCGGTGACCGCCAGCGCGTAAAAGTTGCCGCTCCACGCAAAGATGTTGGCGTCATTCAATCGCTTTGCTATCTCCTGCGGCGATATCCCTTCCAGGGTAAACGACAGGGTGGGCACCCGGTGGTCCAGTCGAGCTGGGTCGGTGATGCCATAGATCTGTATTCCGGGAATCTCCTGGAGCCCGGCCAGCATCCTCTTACATAGCCCGGTCTCGTAGGCGCGTATGGCAGCCATGCCCGTCTTCAGGTCCAGGCGACGGTCGGAGAACTCGGCGTATTCGCTAGCGTGCTCCGCGCCGTAGCCTTGGCCGATGGAGGCCAGGTAATCCACAGCGGCCGTTGTCCCTGCCATGGCCTCAAAGCTCGGCGTGCCGGTCTCGAACTTGTGGGGCGGGGCATTGCCGGCAGGCCGAGCCTTGTACGCTGGCAGCGAATCGAGCAATCTGTAGCGTCCATATAGCGCCCCGAGGTGGGGGCCAAAGAACTTGTAGACCGAGCAGACGAGAAAGTCACAGTTCAGGGCTTGTACATCGATCGGACCGTGTGGCGCATAGTGGACAGCGTCCACGTAGAGCCAGGCTCCCGTGGCATGGGCCAGCGAGGCAACGCGCGCCACATCGTTGACCGTCCCGACGGCATTCGATGCGTACCCCATCGCTACCAGCTTGGTACGGGGTGTGATGGCTTCCTCGAGGCTGCCCATCTCCAGCGTGCAGTCGCTGGGATCGAAATCGACGTGGCGCAGGACGATACCCCGCTCCTCCAGGGCCAGCCAGGGCGCGATATTGGCATCGTGATCCAGGCGGGTGACCACGATCTCGTCGCCGGGTGATAGGGTTTGGCCAATGGCCCGGCTCAGGTTGAAGGTCAGGCTGGTCATATTCGGGCCAAACACGATCTCTTCCGGGCGGGACGCGTTCAGCAGATCGGCCAGCGCCCGGCGCGCTGATAACATAGTCTCATCCGTTCGCTCGCTGAATAGGAACGGGCCACCGGCATTGCTGTTGGCCGAGGTGAGGTACTCTCCCATCGCCTCGATGACCGAGCCGTGCACCTGTGTACCGCCTGGCCCATCCAAAAATACCAGCGGCTTTTCCCCGGCTTTTTGCTGCAGGGCGGGGAATTCTGCGCGGAGTTCAGTTATTGCCGTGTCAGTTATTGCCATGTGTTTCTCCCTGTTTGTCAATAGATGCGTCTGCTTGCATTTGCTGTCGCGAGCGGTCATGCGTGGTGCTTGCAGGTTTCGGCGGCAGCCAGGAGGGCGCGGACCTGATTGCGGGTGTCGCGCCGTAGAATGCGCGATCCAGCCGGTGCACGGAACGCCGTGCCGCTCCCGAACGGCGTGCGGCCCACCGCACCATGTTGTGCATCGTCGTGTCTGGATAGGAGTAGGGGCAGACGGCGATGCAGCGCGCACAGTCGGTGCCGGTGACGCACCAGTAGCGGTAACAAAGCTCCTGGTCGATGCGCCAGCGCAGGGCCCCTTCGATCTCTGCCCTGTCGCCAATGGGGATGGCGCGAACGGGGCAGTTTTCGGCACACTTTTGGCATATCTGGCAGAAGTCGAGGACCGAAGGATCGTATCCGGGATGGTCCGTGAGCATGGGCAAGTCGGTAGTGACCACACCCAGGCGCACCCGCGGCCCGAGCCCCGATGTTATCAAGAGTCCCATCCGCCCGATCTCTCCCAGCCCTGCATCGCGGGCTACCAGCGCCGCCACGACTTGGTAGTTGCCATTGATATGAGCGCGCGCCCGGTAACCCATGGAGCGGATCAGGTTGCCCAATTGCACGGCGATGGCGGCGGCGTTGGCATACTGGCGTGCCGATTCCAGCAGCGTCGGCGCGGCTGGTGCAGTACCTACCAATTGCCGGTCCATCTCCACCGTAAAGGCGATGGCATATCTATGGTCCAGGGCAATCGGAGCGCCATAGACTCCCTTGCCACGCCCGATGTGGGAGTATATGTGATATGGCCTCAGTTCGGTGATGCCCACGTCGCGGGCGCCCCAGTAGCGGGCAAAGCCCTTGAGATAGCCGGTCGTTGGCCCGGCCTGGACCGCCTCTCTATCCGGGGCCACAGGCCCGTCGGCAGCATCGTGGAGCTCTTCGATATACTCAAAGGTGGCATCGGTCGCGGCAAAGACCGGGGGATTCGCTTCGCTGGCTTCGGGCGAGAGGATTCCAGGCAGCGCTCGCGTCCTATCATCGCTCGCCTGATTCTTCGGGCGGAGCGTGTAATAGGCTTCATAGTTGGGCGTCTCAGGTTCCAGGCGCGCACGGGCGAACATGATATCGCGTTCATCTATGCGCGACGTGGGCTCCTCACGGTCCCGTTGCACCTGCCCGATGGGCAGCAGGAAAACGATCGTGCCAGCGACGATGGCGACCCCGGTCAGGCCCAGCATCGCCCAGCGGAAAGGGCTGTCGAGGAGCGCGACCAAGAAGAAGGGAAGTGACAGGGCGAGTGCCAGGCCCAGAGCCACTCTGGCTGCACGGTGCTCCCCCTCGCGCAGGGAGGTCGCGCCGAACGCGCCCAAACCCAACAGGATCACGGTCCCGATTGCGATTAGCAAAGCGGTTGCTGGTTCCACTGGCTACAACTTCACTCCCATTGCCCTCCAGGTGCGAGGGCGGCGCTTATAGCTGGCTGGCGAGGCCACCGGCAAGCTCGCCGCCATCGATGACAAAACACTGACCGGTGATAAAGGCTGCGTCATCGGAGGCAAGAAAGGCAAAGAGCGCAGCCACGTCTTCGGGCCGGCCCAGCCTATCCAGTGGCAACTTGGACGCAAAGGCGCGTTGCATCTCTTCCGTGTACTCGGCTGCCTGCATCGGCGTCAGGATAAAACCGGGGCAGATGGCGTTCACCCGCACGCTGGGACCGAGCTCCAGCGCCATCGTCCGTGTAAGTTCGATGACTCCGGCCTTGGACGCATTATAGTCAGCATAGTAGGGATAGCCCATCAATCCGTTGGTGGACCCCATGTTGAGGATGACCCCGCCGCTGGCCTGCAGCATCTGGCGGGCGGCCTGCTGCGCTACAAAGAACACGCCGTTGAGGTTCACGTCGATTACCTCTTGCCAATCGCGCGGCGTGATGTCCATAAAGCCGTGGCGGATGCTGATACCAGCGTTGTTGATCAGGATATCGAGGCCGCCCAACAGGTCGTCCAGCTCTTCAAAGGCACGGGCTATGTCGTCTGGATCGGAGACATCGGCGCCGATCGTCCCGCTCAACGCTGGCATTTCCGACGCCAGGCGCGCCAGCGCCTCGGGATCGCGATCCAGCACGACGACACGCGAGCCTTCCTGCAGGAACCGCGCCGCTGTCGCCGCGCCGATGCCGCCCGCGCCACCGGTAATGAGCACCCGTTTCTCTGCTAGACCCCGCATTGCCCTCTCCTGTGTCTCCACTCAGCGCAGGATGAATCCCTCACGCAAGGGGTCATCTGGATCGATCAGAAATTCATGGCGGCCCGTAATGTGAGCTGTGCCCCCAACCTCGGGAATTACGGCTGGATAGGGGCCGAAGGTTGTCTCCTCCACGATCCGCCCGGTGAAGCGGCTGCCAATGATGCTCTCGACCACGATCGTTTCACCTGGATCGATCTCGCCGCGCGCACGGTGAAGGGCCAGTCGCGCGCTGACGCCCGTCCCGGTGGGACAGCGGTCCACCTCGCCATCGGCAAAGATGCACACGTTGCGGCTGTGCGCCCCCACACCCTGCGGCGGCCCGATAAAGATGGTGCCGTAGAGAAAGCTCAGATCTTCCTCAAAGGGGTGCGGGATGGGGCGGGCGGCCATTACTGCCTGCTTGATGACGATACCCTTTTCGATAAGCTGCCGGAAATCGTCCGGCAGGCAGCGCACGCCGGCGTCCTCGGCCCGTACAAAGGCGTAGAACGCGCCGCCAAAGGCGATGTCGTAACGCACAGAGCCCAAGCCAGGGACGTCTACGTGCTGGTCCAGGGCCAGGACAAAGGAAGGCACGTTGTGAAAGCGGACCTCTGTCACCTGACCGTTTTCCACCCGGGCGTGAGCCGTGATCAGCCCGGCTGGAGCGTCGATCTTGATGGTGGTCTCGGGCTCGGTCATGGGCAACAGGCCGGTCTCCAACGCCACTTTGGTGATGCCGACGATGCCGTGACCGCACATGGTGCTGTAGCCTTCGTTGTGCATGAACAGGATGCCGATATCCGCCCCTGGCGTGACCGGCGGCGTGACGATGCAGCCATACATGTCTGCGTGGCCCCGTGGCTCCCACATCAGTGCCGTGCGCAGATGATCCAGGTGTTCCCTGGCATAGCGGCGCCGGGCCAGGATCGTGTCGCCCTGCGGTTCCGGGAATCCGCTGGTGATGACCCGGAACGGCTCGCCGGCTGTGTGGGCGTCGATGGACGTGATCCTGAGCCAGCTCTCTGGCGGCTTCCAATCGAGCATCTTTTCCATCATAGACCGGCCATCTCCTCGAATTGCTCCCGTGTCAGCTCCATGAGCCGGTGGTTGCGCCACGATCTCATCCCCGTGAATCGCACGAGCTCTGCCCTAGCCCGCCAGCCCGCCGCCGTCCACCACCAGCGTGGTGCCGGTGACGAACGAAGAAGCATCGCTGGCAAGATAGAGCACGGCCTGGGCGACATCCTCCGGCTCTCCGATGCGGCGCAGAGGACGGTCCGCTGCCTCGCTCAGAAATGCGTCCGTCGCGGCGCCGAGTTGCTGTGCCTCGCTGCGCAGCATGCCGGTGTCGGTATCGCCGGGGCACACACAGTTGACGCGGATATTTTGTCCGGCATGGTCCAGGGCCATGGCCCGGGTCATGTTGACCACGGCGCCCTTGGAGGCGCAGTACGAAACTGCGTTCCGCCCGCCCACCAGCCCCCAGCCCGACCCGGTGTTCACGATCGCGCCGCCACCGGCGTCAGCGAGCAGCGGAATGGCGTACTTGGACATCAAAAAGATCGATTTGAGATTGACTGCCATTGCCCGGTCCCACTCTTCCTCGGTGGTCTCGAGCACGTTCGCCCGCCGGATGATGCCCGCGTTGTTGAAGAGGATGTCCAGCCTGCCAAAGGCAGCCGCCGTCTCTTGTACAGCGCGCTCGCAATCGACGGCTTGGCTCACGTCGCAGCGCACCGCTATGGCCCGGCCTCCAGCCTCCTCGATCTCCCGCGCAACTGCCCGGGCCCTGGCACCGTCCAGATCCACGACAGCGACAGCGGCTCCCTCGTGGGCGAAGAGCAGGGCGGTCGCCCGCCCGATGCCCGATCCAGCGCCGGTGATCAGCGCGGCTTTTCCATCCAGTTTCATGCTGTCCAACTCATCCTCGCTGATGCTGCGCCCCAATTCCTCTAGCATGCTACCTTACGCACGGCGCGTTCGTTGTAGCCGGTCACCACGGTAAGGTAGCCACTCAACATCTCGTCCACGTCCCGATTTCCCGTGTCGACTAGCAGCGGCTGGCTGCCCAGGGCATGGAGCTTGGCTGGTATGCTGACAACGACGATGCCGTCGCGGCCCACCCGTGCGATCACCTGTGGGCTGATCTGCTGGTTACCGCGTCCGAATAGGTAGCCCTGCCCGCCGATGGGCGTGACCAATATACGTGCTTTGCCGTTGTCGTGCTCGTCCAGGAGCGCCAGTAACTGAGTCTCACTGGCATCGCGCGCGATCATCTCGCCGTTCAGGACGACATCCACGCCCAGCAGCGTCTTGTCCAGGCCCATCTCCTCGGCAATAGCCCGGGTGGTTGTCCCCGGCCCGATGATGTAGAGGACATCTACCTCCATCTTGGTGACGATATCCTCGGAAATGGCAGCCAGCGCGCTCGCCTCGCCGCTGCTGGGTATCTTTTGGCTCTGGACGAGGCTGGATCGGTACGGTATCTTGAGATAGCCATACAGCCTGACCGAGAGGACGTTCTGCCGGAATGCCTCCTCGTCGATGTCCATGACTTCCACTTCGCGCAGGCCGCTTACCCTGCCCTGTAGATACAGGGCCGCCAGTTGCCCAGCGCTACGCGGATGGGTGGCATAGACGGCGGAGTGGATCTTGACCCCGGCAGGGATGCCCAAAACTGGCAGGTTCGTCCCTACCGCGTTATAGATGTCGCGGGCTGTGCCATCGCCGCCGGCAAAGAGCAGGAGATCGACGCCCTGGCGCAGCATCTCGCTGGCGGCGTGTCGCGTGTCTCTGGCAGTCGTCTGGCCTGGTTGTATTGAGCCGATGACCTCCGGCTCGAAGGAGCATGCCCGGGCTGCTTCCTCCCCCATCTCGCCCGGGTAGGTCAGCATCTTCAGACCCTCGATCCCTTTGAGGCGCTCGAGGGCTTCGATAGCCCGGCTCTGCGCTTGGGGCTCGGCGCCCAAGGCCAGTGCCTTTTTCTGGATCTCGGCCCCATCGGAGCCCTTGAGACCAACCCTGCCACCGAGGCCGGCGACGGGGTTGACGATCAGGCCCATTCTTGCTGTTGTCATGTCCCGCACCTGTCTCGCGCGGGCAGAAAGGACAGTCTATTGCTGATCATTTGCTGCCTTTCGCAGGTACGCGCGCCAGGTCACTGCCCAGCGGTTGGGATCGTCAAGGGGGGCGTGGTCGATGGTGTGGATCGTGCTGTTGTGGGGGGCGGCCTTGACCCGATCGGGGTCAGTGCGCGCCTCCTGGGCCACGTGGGCCATAATGTCCGCGTATTCATCCAATTCTTGCTTGGAATACGACTCGGTCGGCTCCAGCGTGCAGGGCTCCGGCACGACGAATGGATGGTGGCTGGTCCAATAGTGCACGCCATAGTCTGCCGCGCGCAGACCGATCTCCTCCGAATGGACGCCGGTCTCCTCCACCAGCTCCTGCCAGGAATATCGGACCTGCTCGATCCGGCGCTTGCCCCTGGCGTAGGGCGCGCTCACGCCCGGAATCTGCCGCATCCTGTGTAACAAGTAGTTGTTGTTGAGCACAGCTGTCTCGGCGACCTCGCGCAGGCCCTCTGCACCCAGGCTCATCACCCATGCGTAAGCCCTGAGCACCACCGATGCATTGCCGTAGAAGGGCCCGATCTTGCCGATGCTCTCCGGCCGGTCCCAGTCGAGGCAATACTGCTCGCCGTCATAGCTGACCAGAGGCACCGGCAGGAAGCGGGCGAGATCGGCAGTCGCGCCGACCACGCCTGCCCCGGGGCCACCGCATCCGTGCGGTGTCGAGAAGGTCTTGTGTAGATTAAAGTGGCAGAGATCGAAACCCGCCTCCCTGGCCCGCGTGATGCCCAGGATGCCGTTGGCGTTGGCCTGGTCGTAGGCGCACAGCCCGCCGGCATCGTGCACTACCTGGACAAACGCGGCTATCCTGGGATTGTAGATGCCGGTGTCCTCGGGGTTCGTGATCATCAGGCCTGCAGTCCGTTCCGATACGGCGGCCTTGAGCGCCTCCAGGTCGGGGAAGCCGTCCTGGTCGGGATAGAGGGTGATAACACTGAATCCTGCGGTCCTGGCGCAGGCCGCGTTCGACGGGTGAGAAAAGATCGTGGTGATGATCTCATCCCGCTGTTTTGCCTCGCCGCGGGACTCGTGGTAGGCGCGGATGATGGACGCATTGGCATAGATGGCGGCCGATCCCGCTCCCGGCTGAAGCGAGAAGCGGTCCAGCCCCGAGATGGCTTTCAGGAACTGCTCAAAGCGAACCATCACCTCCAAGATCCCCTGCGCCGTCTCCTCCGGCTGGAGCGGGTGCAGATCGGCCATCTGTGGTGAGCGAGCCAGTTGCTCGTTGATCTTGGGGCTGTACTTCATTGTACAGGTACCCTGTCCCACGTCAACGTTCAGATCGGCGCCCAGGTTTTCCTGCGACAGTCGCAGATAGTGGCGCATGACCTGTGGCTGGGAGAGCTCGGGCAGGGCGGGCGGTTGCCTGCGGCGCATCTTTTCGGGCAGGACGGACCAGGGCTGTGATCTTGCCTGCTCGCCAGCCCAGTCCTCAACATCCGCCTCCACCTCTGGCAGCAAGATGCCGCGCTGGCCCGGTTGGCTCAACTCAAAGATGATTGGCTCGTCCCATCGCGCCTGGTGGAAGCGCCGCAGATTCAGTTTCCCATCGGTGAATCGGTGACGGCTGATGTCGTTGCTCATCCGTGAATCACCTCCCTCAGCGCACCTGCCAGCCTGTCGATGTCGGCCTGGGTGTGGACCTCGGTCACGCAGTAGAGCGCGCTCTGGCCCAGTTCCGGAAATTCGGCGGTCAGGTCTTTGCCGCCAAAGATGCCGTGCGCCAGGAGCCCCCTGTTGATCTCGGCGACTGTTTTCCCTGTGCCGTCAAAGCTGACCACGAACTCTTGAAAGTGGGGCGCATGGATGGCAGGGGCCTCGACTCCCTCGATCTCGCTGAGCTTGGCCATTGCATATCGCGCGCGGGTCATGATGCCTTCGCCGAGCTCGACGATGCCCTGCGGCCCCAAGAGCGCCAGGTACACGCCCGCGGTGATCCCCCACAACGCCGCCGCGGTGCCCACCCACTCCTTGCCCTCCTCGCGGACCGCAAAAGAGGTCCGCTCGTAGGCCACATCTCCGAATCCGTACTCGCCCGGGACCCTGGTCGGTGCGATCCCAAACAGGCGCGACGGGTACTCCATCACGTACCGTTCTTTGTCGTGGGTGGCGATGAATCCGCCATGCCCGCCGCCGTACTGCATGTGGACACCCAGTGACTGGATGTCGCCGCAGACGATATCAGCCCCATGGTCAGCCGGTGGGACCATGACGCCGAGCGAGATTGGTTCGACCGCGACCACACACAGCGCGCCGTGATCGTGGGCGATCTGGGCTATTTGCTCTCCCTCAGTCTCGACAAATCCGAGATACGATGGGTTCTCAAAGTAGACGGCGGCGGTCTCGGAGGATATTGCCGCCTGGAGCGCGTCCAGGTCCAGTTGCCCTGTCCCTTTATCGTAGCTCAGCAGCTTGGTCTCCATCGTGGGCTTGACGTAATCCGCTATCTTCGATAACTTGTCGGGTCCGATTGTGCCGCACAACAACGCCTCGCGGCGGCCCGTGATCCGTGAGGCCATGCGCAGTGACGTGGCAGCGGCCTGAAAGCCGTCGTAGGTTGGCACGTTAACCACATCCATATTCAGGAGCTCGCCCATCATGCTGCAATATTCGAACAGCGCCTGGAACCGCCCGTGATCGTCGTACGGCTCGCCCGCGTATGCGGTCAGAAACTCGCCCCTCTGGTTCACTTCGTCGCATATAGCCGGTACGTGATGCTCGTAGCAGCCAGCTCCCAGAAAGCTCAGCGCTTTGCCGATGGGGGTGTTTCGCGCCAGCATGCCCTCCACGTGCCGCTTCAGGGCGTATTCGGATAGAAGGGCTGGGGGCAGGTCCATCTTTGCACGAAGGCGCAGTTCCTCGGGGATATCCTCAAAGAACTCCTCCGTGCTTTCCGCCCCCACCTCATCGAGCATCTCTGCCCTGACCGAGGGCGCCGAGTTCGGGATATAGGGGTATACTGTGCGTCGATCTCGTTTCATATACTCTCTCCCCGCTGAGCTAGTCTTGTATAGGAAACTGCCAAGCAATCTGCCGATGTCACGTGTCGCTCTTGGGCTTCTCTGTCATGACAGACAAATAGGCCCGGCGCAAGAGGTTCTATCAGCAGCAACCCTCGCACGCGGGCCTATTGTACCACAACTTGGGCGTTCCGCTATAATCGTCTGTCCATGCGTGCAGCGGTGTGATAATGGATGTGCCACGTCAATGCCATCGCACGTGGCTTACTATGGCACCCCAAGAACAGCGTCACAGTAGACTGATTCTCACCAAGCACAGACTAGGACTTGTTGCTGCCGGCTATACGTGACCGTAGTAATCGCGGTGCACCGTCACCGAATAGGCGTAATCCAGCAGTGTGCCCCAGGTAAAGATGGGGATGTCGATCTCACGCTGGATGGCGCGGGCAAAGGGCTGCATGCCGGTACACTCGAGCATCATCGCCCCCATGTTGGGATGGGCCTGGTAAAAGTCGACAGCCACCTTGACGAAATCCCTTTCCGCCTTGTCATAGTAGGCTTCGGGCACATCGGGGCGGACTGGCGCGTACCACAGATTCTCAAACTCCGGGCAGCGTCCATCGTCTTCGGCGCCGGTGATGACATAGTTGCTGCCAATCTGGACGCCGACGGATTCCAGATGCGCGTCAGTGAGCTGGGCCGACCTTGCCGCCAGGATGCCAACCACCTTGTCGGGTCCGATGAGCTGTTGCGCCCAGGCCACCTGCAGGAGGCTGGACATGAACACCGGAACTTGTACATGATGGGCGACATCGCGCTGGAAATAGGCAAAGTAGCCGCATTCGGCAGCGATGGCCCGGCAGCCCATAGATTCTAGCTTGGCCGCCGCGCGGAGGATCGGCTCCCGGCAAGGTGACTTGTCCTCCTGGTGGACCAGCGCCCAAATATCCACACCCTCTGAAATCTCGTACTGGATGGGGAAAGGAAACGCGCTGGCGTTGCGCACGTCGCCCGGAAAGCCAGGGTACACATCATCCAGGATGATAATACCCAGGCCCATACCGTAGCAACTGTGGTCCTTGCGCGCCTTGATGTAGTTGATGCCCATATCTCGATTTTGGTAGTGCATTCGGAAACCTCCTTTATCTGCTGACTATTTCTTCCAGAGTTTGTACAATGTCTTCGGATAGTGGCTCTGCGCGTCGACTCTCAATGATCTCGCGTGCTTTTAGGTTAGCGCGTCGTTGCAGCGTGGTTGCACCGTGGGCCGCCCACCGACGATAGTCGTGGCGGTCGAACAGGGTCGGGACCCAGTCCTCACGAAAGTGCTGTAGCGTGTGCTTGGTATCGACAAAGTGACCATCGGGTCCTATCTCGTGGATCAGGTCCAGCGCCAGCGTCTCCTCGCTGACCTCCAGCTTTCGAAAGTACTGCCGCAGCCAGCCGATGACCTCGTTGCAGAAGCAGAGAAACTCCATGCTGCCGGTCGTGGCGCAATCCAGGTAGCCGACGTCGTGAATCAGATTAGCACCGCAGAGCATCTCGTCAAAGAGGCACAGTGCAGCTTCTCCCGCTGCCTGGGCATCGAGTACCTTGGCGTCACTTGCTCCAGCCGCGCCAAAGGTGGGGATGCCATAGTAGTGCGCCAGATCCCAGCCAAAGGGCCCGCCGTCGGGCGCAGCGTAGAGGCTGACCATCGATCGCATGTCTATCCCTTCGCCGCCGGGCTTGCTGCGCAGGAATGGGGAGCCCTCGCGCTTGAGCTGCGAGAGCACCAACCCTGCCAGTTGGCCCGCGTTGCCCAGGGCCAGCGCCCCGGCGATGGTAATCGGTGCCATCGTACCACGCGCCTTGCTTGGCGCGTAGATAGTCGGCATGTTGCGCTCGGCGGCGTACAGCAGCCGCTTGACGCTTTCCTCATTGTGCTTGAATGCGGAAACGACATTCACATAGTTTACCACAAAGGGATAGCGCTGCAGTTGCTCCAGGCTACCAGCCACTGCCTCGGCCATCTCCAGGGCATAGACGGTACTCGATGCTTCCATGCCCACAAAGACGATCGGTTTGGTGCTCTCCTGGAGCATGATGGCCATCTGCCGCCGCTCGTACTGATCCTCTGGCACGTCCGAGGGCAAGTACTGGGACATCACAAAGTCCAGGTTGGGCAGGCCGTCTACCAGTCGCACTGCGCGCACCACGTCGTCCAGGATGGCCTTGCGCCGCTCCCCGGTATCCAGATCGTAGATGTAGCTGCAATCGGAGCCAGGACCAAAGTAGCTTCGATAGCCCCCCAGCGCCATGGCCCGCTGCCCGGTCTGGTCAAAGATGGTGATATTCTTGGGCGCGCTGCGTACAGCCCACTCGACCAGGTGAGCCGGAATACGTACCAGATTGCCTTCGGAGATGTCGGCCCCGGCCTTTTTGAACAGATCGAGGGCCTCGTGCTCGTAGAAGCGCATCCCGGTGCGGGCCATGATCTCCAGGCTGGCATCGTGGAGTAGGCTGAGCTGGTTGTCGCTAAGGCTACGAAACTCGAAGGGACGGTACTGGCCAAAGTGCTCGTACTTTTGTACCTTTGCCTTGCGCCTAACCATGCGCCGCCTCCGCTCGCTGGACGATAGCCTGCACAGCCTCGGCTGCCGCTGCGGGCAAGGGTTCAGGCTTGTGCTTGGCGAGAATCTCCTTCACCCGCGCAGAGGCCCGCTCTTCCAGCGTAGTTGCCCCTTGAGCTTGCCAGTTGTCATAGTTCTGCCGGTCGATGAGTGTTGGATACCAGCGATCTCGGAAGTGCTTGAGAGTGTGTTTGCTGTCGATGTACTGCCCGTCAGGGCCAATCTCGTGGATCAGGTCCACCGCCAGGGCCGTGTCGCTTACGTCTATGCCTTGCAAGCTGTGCTCGATCCAGCCCAGGATCTCGTCGCAGATGACGAGTTGGGCCAGCGAGTAGCACAAGCCTGATTCCAGATAGCCCAGGTCGTGGACGATGTGACCGCCGTTGAGGGCTGCAGTCATGAGCGTCAGCCCTGCCTCGAGCGTTGCCTGGCCGTCAAGGCATTTGGCGTCACTGCAGCCGCCCAGGGAGAACAGCGGCAAGCCGTAAAAGTGTGCCATGGACTGGGCGATACCACGCCGGTCAGGCTCGGCGTAGGGCTGGACCGTCGTCCTCATGTCGAGCGCGCTGCCCCCCCAGCCGGCCATGACATAGGGCGCGCCTTCTCGCTTGAGTTGGGAGATGACCAGGCCAACTAGCGCCCCTACGGTCCAGATGATCTGGCAGCCAGCCACAGTGACAGGCGCGGTTGCGCCTCCCAATCCCACCGGGATATAGAGGGCCGGAAGTCCCTTGCCAGCCAGGTATAGCAGCTTCTGCAATGCCTCCTGGTTGTGGCGCAACCCGGTAGTCACGTTGATGTAGCACGCTGCGAAAGGGTTGAGCCGCAGCGCATCTGCACCCCCAGCGACCGCCTCGGCCATCTCTACTGCGTCGACGCAGCCAGAGAACTCGGTGGTTACATAGACGATCGGTTTGGTCGTGTGGTTGAGCATGACCTCTATCTGGTAGCGGTCAGCAACCATCTGCGGCACGTCCACTGGGAGGACCAGGGACATTACAAAGTCGATATTGCCCAGGGCGTCGGCAACTGTGATGCCCTCGATCACGTCCTGGAGCACTGGCTTGCGCCGCTCTCCGGTACGGTGGTCGATGATGTTCAGGCAGTCGGATCCCGGTCCGAAAAAGCTCCGGGCGGCTCCTGTCTTGCCCGCGCCTTCGATGGGCATGACTGGATTGCCGTGGCGGTCGCAGAGTACGATGCGCCTGGGCACGGTGGTGAATGCCTTTTCCACCATCCCCGATGGAATGCGTACCAGGTTTCCGTCGGAGAGATGGGCGCCGGCCCCTGTCACCAGGTCGATGGCCTCCTGCTCGTAAAGGCGCACGCCGGTGCGCTCCATCACCTCCAGGCTGGCCCAGTGAATCCGTTGGCACTGTCCGTCTGACATACGCCGGAAACGGGCGCTCTGAGATGTGGTATCGTTGATGAGTATCTTTGCCATGGTTTACCTCGTCGTTCTGCTCTACTCCTTGGTGAGTTCGGCTTCACCCTTGCGCCGGAGGCTCTCGAGCGCAGCCAGGGTCTTGTCAGGCAAGGGCGGCGGCTGGTGGCTGTCAACCAGTTCCCGCACCCGCTCCCGCGTGCGCTGCTCCATATCCTTGGCGCCCTCGCGTCGCCATACTTCGCGGTGCTGCCGCGTGAGGAGCTGCGGTATCCACAACTCGTCTCGCATGTGACGCACGGTGTGCTTCTCCTGGAGATAGTGCCCGCCTGGGCCTACCTTCTCGATGACGTCGCGTGCCAGCGTCTCGGGACTGATGCGGATGCCCTCGATGAAATGTTTGGCCATGCCAACCACTTCGTTGCCCATGACCAGCATCTCGGCCGAGCAGACCATGCCGCCATCCAGATAGCCCACGTCGTGTATCAGATTCAGTCCGGCCAGTCCCTGCGCCAGGATGTGGAAGGCACTCTCGATCCCTGCCTGAGCATCTATGGTCTTGGAGTCGGTTGCGCCAGCGAGGCCCCAGGTGGGCAGCCCGAACGACTGGGCCACCTCGGCTTGCGCCGCCAGCCCCAGGCTCACCTCCGGTGCGGCAAGACTCAGCAGTGCTGTGCGCATGTCAAAGGCGCCCACGTTGCCGCTCAGGCAGCAGGGAGCGCCGGGTTTGCGGAGCTGGATGATGACCAGGCTCATCAAACTCTCGGCGATCGACTGTGCTATGGTACCGGCCATCGTGACCGGGCTGGTGGCCCCCATCTGGGCGCTCGGTCCCGGCACCTGGGGCATGCGCAGGTCGGCGGCGACAAACATGCGGTCGACCACCTCCGTGGGGAATACCAGGGGCGAGATAGGCTCCGGATAGACGATCAGGAAAGGTCGCTGTTGCAGTGCCTCCAGCCCGCCAGCCACCTCCGCCGCCATCTCGTAGACCAGCTCGACGCCCCGTGGTGAATACCCGATAAAGACCATGGGTTTGGTCGTGTTGGTCACAACGGCCTCGAACTCGTACACGTCCGCAGCCAGCGGATGTACGTCCTGCGATGAGCCCATGGGCATCACCCAGTCGATATTGGGCAGCGCATCGGCCACCTGCGCGCCCAGGGCAATGTCGGCCACCCGCGTCTCGCGAATCTCGCCGCTAAAGGCGTCGCGCGTGTTGGGGCTAGCTGTCGAGGTGCCATAGTAGCTCTTGCGCCCCTCGACCTCCATCGCCCGCTTGCCGTCGCGGTTATAGGTGGTGAAACCCTTGGGGGCTGTCCGCACGCACTCTTGGACGATGTGGCGCGGCAGCCAGACCCGCTGATCCCGTACCAGCGCACCTGCCTTCTTTAGCAGGTTCAGCGCGCCCTCGTGATGGACCTCGCAGCCCGTTTTCTCCAGGACGTCGAATGCGGCCTGCTTGATCTCCCACACCTGATCGTCGCTCAGGACACGAAAGGACACTGTGCTGTTCTCCACAAAAGACGATTGAATCATACTTAACTCTCCTCGGTGTATTTGATTATTCGTAGTTACCACAGAGCCATGCTGAGCAGCCGCGCTACCCACAGCCGGCGTCGCAACTGGCTCCACGTGCGGATGGCCTCTTTTTGGTCTATTTCGTCTGGACGATGCGCGCTATACAGAGCACGCGTGCATAGGTCAGACAGCCAGCCGATCTCGCTTGGAGCGGATGCCAACAATGCGCCCCAGCGCCGGTCCCCTGCCAGATTCCGTAGACGCCGGCCCAGGGCAGCCGCAAATTCGCCCGGGGTCGCTCCCTGTGGCGGGCTGATCTCTAGCCACTGCCCGTAGCGGTAGAGGCGCTGGTATAAGCGGACCACGGCGGAGCGGGGTGACAGATATCGCAATCGCCAGCCATCTACGGCCAGCCAGAGCGCAGCGCTCACCAGGGACAGTGCCACCAGCCCGCCGAATATTCCCAACCACAGCGACCAGCGAGCACGGCTGCGCTGGGCCGTGATCGGCTCTGTCGGCGTCTCGAGTTCAGCAGGCACCTGGGGCAGAGCTTCTGCCGGTCGCTCAATAGCTGGACGGCCCGCCGTCGGCTCGAACTCGCTCCAGCCGTATCCTTGGAAGTAGATCTCGGCCCAGGCGTGTGCTTCTGCCTCGGTGACCACGTATCGTTCTTGCGCCTCGTCGTAGGTTCCTGTGGCATAGCCCGTCACCAGGCGCGCGGGCAGGCCTGCTGCCCGCGCCAGGACCACCATGGCGGTCGCATAGTAGTCGCAATAGCCTCGTTGCAGATCGAAAAGGAAGTAGTCGACCAGGTCCCGGTCGGTCGGAGGGGAGGGTATGTCGAGGGTGTAGGGGAAGCGGCGCAGGTAGCGCTCGATAGCGATCGCCCGATCGTAGGGTGTCGGCTCTGTGGCAGTCAAGTCACGGGCCAGGGCCAGCACGCGGTCCGGTACGCTGTCCGGAACGGCCAGGTAGCGGTCTGCGATCGAGCCCGGATAATCCTGCCCGGCGGCGCGCAAAGCAACCTCGTTGACGACTGGCAACAGGGAATCGACGCGGTAGGTGCCTGTGTCAACCAGAGCTCCGTAGAGATCACCAGGTTCCTCCTCGTTGGGCGGCGAGCGCCAGGCGATCCTGAACTCTCGATCTGCCGTGACCACGGTGCCTGCCACATACAGCAACGCGCTGGAATCCGCCACCCGGCGCACGTGCACGCGCAGCCACCTTCGACGGGCGCCGACAGGATCGATTGCCGCTTGGCCTGCATTGTACCTGACTCTGCCGGCGTACTCTGCCGACCAACCGCGGCCCGTGTAGCGCTCGTAGGTCAGGCTGCGCCAGTAGTACGGACGAATCTCTGCTGCAGGGCTGGACGCAGTGCTATCCGGTGCAGACTCGATGCTGATGACCAGTGCCACTTTTTCGGATAGCTCTGGGCCGGAGCCGATCAAGTGACGAGTGGGCAGACCGGTTGAGCGTCTGGCGTCCAGGATAGTCATCTCTGCTGATCCGGATGTGGTCTGGGGTTCCAGCCCGAGCGAGCGAGCAATCTCTTCCTGGGCAGGCTGCGCCCCGGTCAGATCGCGGGCTAACTCGACGAGGCTTGCCACGGAAATGGAGGGTGTGATGGCTGCTGCGAGAACCAGGGCCAATGAGAGCCCCAGCGCCAGCCAGACGGTGTCCGACCGCACTCGCCGCGGGTAGCGCACGCCGCCCTGCTGCCAATGCCGTCTGCGAGTCTCGTGCTCAGCCAGCGCCTTTAGCACCAGCGTAGAGGCCAGTACAGGCAACAGATACCAGGCACGCTCGCCGACGTAGGCCAGCGTGATCGCCAGGAGGCCAGTAGCCGGGGCCACGGCCCACACGATATCCAGGCGCCGCCGGACGGCCCAGCCTGCCCAGACAGCAGTACACCACAGGGCCAGACCCCACAGCAGGGCGACGGGCACGGGGTCAAGAACAGGCTGACCTTGAGCCAGGCTCAGCGTCCAGGTGTAGAGCCTGGTTGCCAGGGCGGTTGCATCGCCGCCCAGTTTGGCCCATGCGGCCTGGATAGGCGCTGTGCTTGGCCCAACGATGCCCCGCACCAACTGCCAGATCAGGCTCGCCGTCTCGTTCGCCAGCGCTAACAGTGGATCTCCCAACCGTCCCACAAGTAGCAGCAGGAGCACCATGCCCGAGAGCACCGCGATCATAGCTGCGATCCAGGCCCGGATGCGTCGATTGCCAAGTAGCCATCCCACAGGCAGACCGGCCCAGACCAGAGGCCACAACAGGCCACGCTCAATGCCCTGAACTGTATCCGCCACCCCATAGACCAAGCTGCCCAATAGGATCAAGAGCAGCGCCAGGGAGAGCAACAGCTCCCGCCCAACACGAGCGGTGAGCCACCCACGCGCCTGCTGAATCACGTCAGCTCCCTCCAGACCAACTCGCGGGGGTGGAACTTGGGCTCCCAGTGACCCCGAGCGGTTCTGCGCCACTGTCCAATCTGGCCTGGACGGGCTTCGGGTTTGTCGAGCAGGTCGGGGGTGACAAGGTAGTGGGTTACGTCCATTGCCTCCAAGGAGGCAATGGTCTGGCTGGCGTCGCCCTCGCCGCCGAAAGAGGCACGATCCAGCAGTAAGACTGTGGGGACCACGCCCCGGCGCAACAGGAACGCTACTGAGTCCAACCAGCTCCCCTCGACGTCTGGTGTGATGATCACAACGCCATTGCGCTGCTTCAAGGCAGGTCCAGTACTAGACATTAGTTTGGCGAGGGAGTATGGACCAGGCTGTACCAAGGCCAATGCGCGCAGTATCTGCCAGCGCTGGTCGGTGCTAAGCCGGGGCGGGAGCCAGGTCAGTTCCTCACCTTGCATCGCCAGGCCGACGGCCTTGCCCGTCTGTAGGCCGCGATCGGCCAGGGATGCGGCCAGGATCACGCCGTGCTCCTCCGTGGCTCGCTGCCCCCGGCCTGCCTGGGCATGCCGGTCCATGTCAAGCAGGATCCACCAGTTGCTAGAAGGTGTGCTATCAAAAATGCGTACAAAGGTCTCGTTGCAGCGGGCGGTAGTGGGCCAATGGATCCAGCGCAGGCTGTCGCCGGGTTGGTGTTCGCGCACACCGGACGCGCTCACTACCTGCTCCAGAGCACGGGCTGTATGCCGGCCTTCTCCTGCGCGTCCTGCCGGTGCGACATCCAGCCTCGGCAGGTGGACTACAGGGGGCATGACCATCATCGTTACCGAGGCAGTAGAATCCAGCGTAACGGTGTAGAAACCAAAGGGGTCGCTGGTCTCCAGGCGCGTGGGACCCAGAGTATAGAGCCCGCGACGCCTACATATGCTTTCCTCAAACCAGTGGATGACGGCTCTCTCGCCGATACCTTTTACCGTGCTGGTGTTGTATCCAGGTAGGTTTGATCGATCGAGGATGGCCACCCACGTAGATGGCGCAAGTCCTTTGTTGGCCAGGGTGAAACGCTCCTGCAACTTGTCGCCGACCTGTGCCCATCCGTAGCGCATCTCGCGAGTCAGCTCCAGACCATGCGCCAGCGAGCGGGCCCACAAGTAGCTCAGCAACCACGCTCCTCCCAGGCCGACCAGGAGGATCATCCAACCCTTGTAGGGGACGATGAGCTGTAGCAGCAAAAAGAGGGCTACCAGATAGGGTAGGTAGCGCGCTTTGAGCTGAAGTTTAATGGTGCAGTTCTGCTCCATGGCACATACCGCTAACCGCAGCCAGGAGTCCGACGCGGAGTCTGGCAGGTACGCGGTCTTTCTACGTGCGATTTACGACTTGCGCTGCCTCGCTCCGCCACGAGACAGTGTCACAAGAATGAAAGGACATGGAGACATCGTCTCCATGTCCTCCAATGCCGATGCCGGCATAGTCACACGCCAGGGATAGCGATGCCTATTTTTCCCGCACGTCTATGATCTCGCAGCTCTCAAGCTGATTCAGCACGCCCAGGAGATCGTCCTTGGATACATCCCGCACCTTTAGTACGATATCCCAATATCCCTCGCGCTTGGGTGCGCGAACACTGCCGGTGGCGTACATGCCCCAGCCTTTGGCCGAGATAGCGTTGATGATCTGGGCATATCCGCCGATCTTGCCCGGCAGGCGTACAGTGACACGCACGCCGGGGATATATCCGCCCAGCAGGTCGGCCAGTTGCACCAGCAGGTCGGTTTCGGTGATGATGCCCACCACCACGTTTTCCTCCACCACCGGCAGGCAACCGTACCTGTTGTCAGCCATTACCTGGGCTGCTTCCTCGAGTGTGGCGTCAGGGCCAATAGTGGACAGCTCTTTGGCTGGCACCATGATATCCTTAACCTTCAACTCGGAGAGAAAGCGCGTGATCTCCCACACATTCAGGCTGCCTAGCTCGGCAGGCGGAATGCGCAGGCTCTGCCGGGTGACGAGTCCCAGCGGGCGCTTGCCGTCGCCCACGACGGGCAAGTGCCTCACTTTGTTCTCGCTCATGATCTTTTGTGCCTCGGCCGCGGCCATCGAAGGCGGGATCATGATGGGGTGTCGCGTCATATAGTCCTTTACTAGCATTGTCAGTTTCCCTCCGTTGGTCAGTTACCGGTGGTGACAACCGGATCGAACGTCCGCAAAGTTTCCATCGGAATGTGGCACAGGATTCGGTGCTCGTCAGTAGCGTACTGCCAGGGCGGCACCTCTTCTTCGCAGATCTTGCCGCCATCGGGCAGCAGGTTCCTCCTGGGGCAGCGCGTGTGGAAGCGGCAGCCGCTGGGTGGATCAATAGCGCTGGGCACCGAGCCCTCCAGGCGGATGTGCTTCTGCTCGACCGTCGGGTCGGGGACTGGCACTGCTGAGAGCAGGGCCTCCGTGTAGGGGTGGTAGGGTGGGGCGTAGATGGCGTCGGCCGGGCCGATCTCCATGATCTGGCCGAGGTACATCACTGCCACATCATCCGAGAAGAAACGCACAACGCTGAGGTCGTGAGCGATAAAGATCAGGGTGGTCTCAAAGTCATGCTGTACTTCCAACAGCAGGTTGAGGATCGCGGCCTGTACAGAGACGTCCAGGGCGCTGACCGGCTCGTCGCACAGGACCAGCTCGGGCCGGCTGGCCAGGGCGCGGGCAATACCTACGCGCTGCTTCTCGCCACCGCTTAGCTGCCGGGGCAAGCGATCGTAGTAGTTCGCCCCCAATCGCATTGAAGTGAGAAGTTTGATGACCTCCTGGCGCACCTGATTTTTGGGTACCGTTTTGAAGCGCTGCATCGGGCGGCCGATCTGCTGGCCAACGGTGTAGGATGGATTCATGGTCGAGTCGGGGTTCTGGAAGACCATCTGTAGCTCTTGGATCAGCTCCGTGTCGCGCTTGGAGATGTCTTCAGTGATGTCGAACCCCAGGAAGGTAGCCTCTCCATCTGTGGTCTCTTCCAGGCCGATGAGCGTCTTGATCAGTGTGCTCTTGCCGCAGCCTGACTCACCTACGACGCCCAGGGTCTTGCCTCGTTTCATGGAAAAGTTGGCGTTCTCCACTGCCTTGACGTAGCGCTTTTCGGCAAGCCCGACAACGTCTTTGAACGAGCTGCCTGCGACCTCATAGTACTTTTTGAGGTCCTTCACCTCGAGGATAGTCTCGGCATCGTGCTCGCCGACTTGGATACTCGGCGGCAGGATGTCCTCGCTTGGCGTCCACTCGTCAGCGTCAATCTCCTCTGCAAAGTGGCAGCGCACCCAACTTCCGTTGGGCAACTCGCGCAACTCGGGCCTTTCCTCCCGGCAACGCTCGCGGACATAGTCACAGCGTGGACCATAGATGCAGCCCACGGGTCGGTTATTCGGCGGCGGTACACGGCCCCGGATGGGGTAGAGCACGCTGCCTGCCTTGTCCGCGCCCAGCTTTGGTACGCAGCGAATCAGTCCCTGGGTGTAGGGATGGCTCGGGTACTTGTAGATCTGCTCCACCGTCGCCCTCTCGACCATCTCACCAGCATACATGACTCCCACGCGCGTCGAGACACGAGCCACGACTCCCAGGTTGTGGGAGATGTACATGATGGCTGTGTCAAAGTCGCGCCGCAGCTCGGCGATGAGGTCCAGGACAGCTGCCTCAACGGTCACGTCCAGGGCAGTGGTTGGCTCGTCCATGATCAGCAGGGCTGGGTTGTTGAGCAGGGCCATGGCGATGACCACACGCTGTTGCTGCCCGCCCGATATCTGGTGCGGGTAGCGCTTCATGACATTGGCTGGATCGGGCATATAGACGCGATCCAGCATCTCGATGCAGCGCTTCGTGGCCTCTTTTTCGTCCATTCCCCGGTGTACGGTCAGCACCTCCGTCAACTGGTCGCCCAGTCGCATGGAGGGATTGAGAGCCTGCATGGGATCCTGGTAGACCATGGCAATCTGGTCGCCGCGCAAGCGGCGCAGTTCCTCGCCGGCAACGCCCACCAGTTCCTGGCCTTGAAACTTGATGTGACCCCGCTTGACGTAGCCGTTGGCTCCCAAGAAGTTCAAGACCGCCCAGGCGACGGTGCTCTTGCCACAGCCTGACTCGCCGACAATGCCCTGTGTCTCACCCCGATAGATATCAAAGGAGACATCCTGAACCGCTTCGATCTCCCCTCCTCGTATCTTGTACGCAACTGCTACCTCGTCCAGTTGGAGGACCGGGGGCGCTTTTTGTGTTCCTAGTTCAGTCATGTCGCCTCCTCTACCTCTGGTACCTGCTCAACTCTTCGCTCAGACCGTCGGCAAAGAGGTTGAGTCCGATGACCAATGTGGAAATGGCCAATGCAGGCCAGATCACGGCCAATGGGTTGGCATAGATGTTCCTCCGCGCCTCGTTGACCATATTACCCCAGTCAGGGTCGGGCGGTGGCAGGCCAATGCCCAGGAAACCCAGGGTGCCGATGGCAAAGATGGCGTACCCCACCCGTAGCATGGCATCCACCAGCAGGGGACCTCGGGCGTTGGGCAGGATCTCGCGGAACATGATGAACCATGCATTCTCGCCCCTTGTCTCTGCGGCGCGGATATAGTCCCGTGTCTTGATGTCCAGGGCCAGGCTACGCGCCAGACGGGCAACTCCCGGCGCACCGGTGATGGCGATGGCAAAGATCACGACCAAGTCGCCCTGCCCCAGGGCGGCGATGACCACCAGGTAGAGCACGATCCGCGGAAATGCGATCAGGGCGTCGAGCACCTGCATGATGATCTGATCCCACCAGCCTCCACGGTAACCTGCATTCAAGCCCAGCAGAGCACCCAGAGCCAGCGAGCCCACCACACCCCAGATCGCAACACCGATGGGGAGCGAGATATTCGAATCTCCAGGCAGACGAGTCTTGAGCAGGATGACCTGCGTGCCCGTCATCAGGCGGGAAAGGATGTCCCGGCCCAGATGGTCGGTGCCGAGCCAGTTTGTGCCGTTCGGGGCCAGATTCTGGGCAAAGTCCGAAGAATTGGGGGCGTTGGGAGTCCAGAAGAGGGAGATCAGGCCCAGGATGAGCCAGACCAGCACCATGATCAGGCCGATGGTAGCCACGCGCGATTCAAAGATGAGAGAAATGCTCTTCCACATCTTTTGCCAGCGGGTTGGCTCCGCCTGTGCCTTTGTCGTCGCTGCTACAGTCATGTTAGTCTCCTCCTCCCTCAGGCGTACCGAATGCGCGGATTGAGCAGCGTATAGGCAAGGTCACCTGCAAGCCGGGTGATGATGGCGATCAGGACAGTCACCATGGCCGCTGCCTCGAGAGCATAAAAGTCGCCAAAGATCGCTGCGCGGTAGATATAGTTGCCTAGCCCCGGATAGCCAAAGATCACCTCGGTGACCACGACTCCGCCGACCAGCCAGTTTACGTGCAACATGATGATGGTGATCGGCGCCATGAGCGCGTTGCGGATAGCGTGGCGCACGACTACCCGGCGGTACGGCATGCCCTTGATGATGGCAGTGCGGATGTAGGGCGAGTCCATCACCTCGACCATGCTGGCCCGTGTCATGCGTGACACGTACCCCAGCTCGACCAGCGTCAGCGTCAAGACCGGCAGCACCAGCATTATGGGGGTCTCAAAGATCGCATCGGCGGTGATGAATAGGGGCAGGGGGAAGAATGGTTGGGTCGGATTACCGGGTTTCTTAAGCAAGATGACAAAGATGAGGATCAGGGCGACTCCGATGACGAACTCGGGCGTTGCCGTGAACCCCAGCCCGAGGATGGAGATGATTCGATCCGTCACCTTACCCTCGTTGATGCCGGCAATGATGCCCAGAAATAGCGCCAGCGGCATCACCACGAGAAAGGCCACACCGGCCAAAACGAGCGTGTTGCGGATGCGGGGGAACAACGTTAGTGCCACAGGGCGGCCAAATTCAAGCGACTTGCCCGGATCCAACCGCAGCATCCCCTTCAGCAGCGGTATGTACTCCTGTGGACCATCTCCCTGTTTGCGGAAGCCGGCCTTGGTCCGCACCCAGACCTCGGCGCCTGCGCCGCGCACCCACTTGACCGCGCGATTCTGGGTGTCCAGCCCCCAGAAGTACTCCTGGCCGTTCTCGTCCGTCTGCCAGGCGCCACTTACGAGGTGAGATGTAGTCGAACCGTCTTCCTGGCGTTTCAGGGCCGACAGCCTGCCCTCCTCCAGCTTCCAGCGGGTGAGCTGGCCGTCCACGTCCGCCCACCACTCCTTCTCGCCGCTCTGGGGGTTACTCACGGCCACCAACGGATAGCCAACCTTGCCGCTGGCCCGCCAGTCATTGCCGATCAGCCAGTCGAGGTACCTCTGTAACAGCGGTGCATCCAGGCCCAACTGGGCGCGGTAGGACGCTCGCTGCTCTGGGGTTGATTCAATGCCCAGGATTTTGACGGTGATATCGCCACTGCCCACGTCTATGAGGACAAAGAGCAGAAGAGAGACGAGCAGCATGGTGATGATGGTCGAGACGACACTGCGCATGATGAACCGAGCCATAGGTTCACTCCTTTACCTGTTCGCACCTACTCTAACCGATGAGAATCCGGCTGAGCAGCTCTCCCCTCACACCGTTTTGCGGCTGGCACCCTCTCCAGGGAGAGTAGCCACAAGCGTGCCTACGCCGTTGTCGCAGAGGACAGAGGAAGCCCGGTGAGAGGGGCTTGCTGCGCCGTTTTAATCGTTCTGGCTGAGCCACTCAGTTGTGGTGCCGGCTTGCGCGGACAAATGACGTCCGTATGGCAAGCCGGCACCTTGGCGAACTTGTTAGCTTTCCTTGATCCAGACGTCATAGAGCAGGTCGTAGGCAGTGGGGTGGGCCTCGACGTTCTGGAATTTCTTGTTGGTGATATTCCACACGTTCTTCCAGTAGCTGTTAAAGATCGGGCCGCGCTCCTGCATGATGTCTTCCATATCGCACATGAGGCTCCGGCGCGCTTCGACGTCCAGCGTACCCTGCGCCTCGCGCAGCAACCCCTCGAATTCAGAGTCCGTCCAGCGCGTCTCGTTCCAGTTGCCGATGGCCTCCTCGGTGTAGGCCAGGGGCAGCACCATCACGGCCAGCGGGCGGTGCGTCCAGGAGGTGATGCCCAGGTCGACCTCGGTCCAGCGATCCCAGTAGCCAGCCGGCTCGGTGATGTCCAGGGTGATGTCAAAGCCACCCGGCAGTGCCATCTCCTTCAGGGCTTGGGCGATCTCGGGCTCGGACTGGTCGTTCTTGGTGGCCAGTGTGACCTTGAGCGGCAGCTCGAGGCCCTTCTCCGCCGCGTACTCTTCCAGCAGCGCCTTGGCCCCCTCGGGATCGTATTCGGGGATCGGCTTCTCGCAGTAGGCGGGGTGGATGGGCGCCATGTGGGCATCAATGGAGAGTTCTCCCTCGCCAAAGTAGGAGAGCTGCAGAATCTTGGCCCGGTCCTGGCACTTTTTCATGGCATTGCGTACCCGGACGTCGTCCCAGGGCTCCAAGTCCACGCGCACACGCCCCATCAGGGCCTGGGAGGTGCTAACTGCGCGCACCTCCAGGTTAGGATTGTCCTTCAGAGCCTGGAAGTCAGCGGGGCGCGGATCGTACAACGTGTCTACCTGGCCAGCTTGTAGGGCCGCCACGCCCGCGTCCTTGTCGATGGAGATGTAGGTCACCTCGTCCAGGTAGGGCAGCGGCTGGCCATCCTCTCCATTGCGCCAGTAGTCTGTGCGGCGCTTGAACACGGCGCGCTCGCCCTCGGCGTACTCCTCCAGCAGGAAGGGGCCGGTGCCCACCGGCTGCTTGATGATATCGCCCTCAAAGCCGCGGTGCAGGACAATGGCTGGATAGTGGAACAGGTGCTCGGGCACGGCGATGTCGCCGTATTGCAGGTGCATGCGCAAGTGGTAGTCATCCACCTTCTCCACGTCCTGCACGCCCCGCAGGTAGGCCATAAGCCCGAGCATCGAGGAACCCACGTCCGGGTTGAGCCACTCGCCAAAGGTGAACATCACGTCATCGGCAGTGAAGTCGTCGCCGTTATTCCACGTGATGCCCTGCTTCAAGTAGAGGTCCCAGGTCAAGACGTCGTCGCTGGCTTCCCACCTGTCCAACAGGTAGGGGCGCGTGATGTTGTCGGGGCCAGTCTCGGTCAGGTATTCCCCGAACTGGCGGACGACGTTGGCACCCTCCACCCAGGAGAGTCGAGAAGGGTGGTCTAGGAGTTGGAGCTGCATAGCACCGGTCCAGGTGCCGCCACGTACGGGACCGCCAGCAGCGGGCGCCTCGGTGGGTGCAACCTCTTCCCCTCCCTCTTCTACCGCCGGAGGGCTGGTGGGCTCTTCCGTGCCGCCGCAGGCCGTCAGGAAAGCACTAGCGCTGGCAAAGGTCATGCCCAGCAGCGTCGCGTTTCGCAGGAACTCGCGGCGCGTGATCCGGCCCTTCAGATACAGGTCCTCCAACTCGGGGATGTATGCGTGCACGTCATCCCTTTTCTTCCTCTTGATGATTTCCATTGCTTACTCCTCCTAAAGGTCTTGTATGCTGGTACTCATGTCAGGAAAGCCCCAGTCCACTCAGTTCGTAGCGCACTGGCTGTCGGTGTCCTGACGCCAACCGATCTGTGAGATCTACTGCATCACCTCCTTTCAAGTTCCTTCTTCGTCTTTAGTTAGCTTGCCATGGGCCTGGTACTGCCATTTGCTTCTCTATGTTGCCCGGCCCACAATCTCCTGCAGTTGCTGTTTGACTTCTGCCTTAAGTGGCTCTGGACGGTGTTCTTTGATGATCTCGCGGACACGGGTATTGAGCCGCTGTCCAAGGGTCGTCGCACCTTCTGCCAGCCACTGATCTCGTCGACCCCGGTCAAGCAAGCCCGGATACCAGAAATCACGGAAATGCTTCAGGGTCATGTCTGTATCCATAAAGTGACCGCCAGGGCCGACCTCATGGATCTCGTCCAGCATTAACGTCTCATCATTGATCTCGATACCCTTCATCAAGTTATCGGCCAGGGCCACCAACTCGTTGGTCAAGGCGATCATCTCAAAGGAGGTGGTCAGGCCGCTTTCCACATAGCCCACATCGTGGATGAGGTTCGCTCCGCTGAGTTTGGCCATCAGGACCGACAGCATCGCCTCGGCTGCTGCCTGCTCATCGAGGACTTTGGCATCGGTGCAGCCAGCATACCCCCAGGTGGGCAGCCCGTACCATCGACCCATCTGGGCAATGGCGGCCTTGGTGAGCTGGAACTCGGGCGATCCGTAGCAAATCTGGGCCGATTTCATATCCATGTGGTGCAGGCCACAGCCAACAACGAACGGCGCACCGGGATTCTTGAGCTGGTGCACAACAAGGCTGCTCTGGATCTCGGCAAGGGCCATGGCCAGCCCGCTGGCCATAGTGATCGGCCCAGTGCCGCCCATCAGTGGAGCGGGTGAGTGGACGATGGGCAGGCGGTGCTCGGCCATCAACAATAGCTTGTCTACCGCTGACTCTGACTGCTGTAGCGGTGAACTTGGCTCTGAGTACAGCAAGATGTGCTGTTGTTCGACCAGTGCCCCCTGACCGCCTGCCACTGCGGCGGCCATCTCAATCGCCCGCCGGCAGGAGGCTCCATCGTCGGTCACAAAAACGAGCGGCTTGGTCGTATGCTCTAACATCAAGGACATCTGCAGGTCGTAGGCAACGTCAGGATCTACGTCTGCAGGAATTCCCATCGACATGACAAAGTGGATATTCGGTAGCGCATCGCACAGGTGGTACCCGGCCACTATGTCAGCCTGTGTAAACCGGCGATGCTCGCCAGTCTCCGGGTCCAGGAAGTTCACACAGTCAGATCCGGTGCCAAACCAGACCTTGGTGCCCTCTAGCCACACTGTAGCATCGCCGTTGCGGTCGCACATGATGATGCGGCCCGGTGCAGAAGCGAGAGCCTCTTCCACCAGTGCGGCTGGAAACTTGACGAGGTTGCCATCGTGGACAAATGCTCCGGCGGCTTTCAGCATTTCCAATGCTTCCGCGTGAAAAAAACGGATACCTGTCCGCCGCAGTACCTCTAGTGCAGCGAGGTGAAGATCGCCGATCTGGCTATCAGAAAGAAGCGTAAACTGCGGCGCCAAAAACGCGAGGGAGTTGGCAGTATTCATTGTCTCCTTTGTTTCTCCTTACTGAATATGGCTAGGCTGCTTCCAGCAGCTTTTCTATGTACGCCATGTGGTCGATGGCAGCCTGTCGTGCCTGGTGAGGATCGCCTTCTTCGATAGCCTCGGCAATCATTCTCTGGATTCGTATCGATTCCTCTCTGGCATCGGGCTGTCTGACCAACTCTGCGATTGCGCTCGAAAGCAGCTTCCGGGATAGATGGTAAAACTGCTCCAACAAGCTGTTCTTGCCAGCCTGGGCTACAGCCAGATGAAACTCCAGGTCGGCTTCGACAAAGGCCGCTGCGCTCTGGATGGCTGCCTCCATCGCTGCCAGCGCATCCCAGATTCTTTGTATATCATCTGACGCTGCTCTCTGGGCAGCTAGCTCGGTGAGAGCAACTTCAATGACGGATCGAGCCTCGTAGACGAGTTGGGCATCCATTTCACCGACACGGCTCTCAAACTCGGAGCGATGGAGGATGGTGTTCAGTGCGTCTTTGCGAACCCAGGTTCCCTTTCCGGGATGGGAAGCCACAAGCCCCAGCGCGGTCAGGGCCTGGATCGCCTCATGTATAGTGGAGATGCCCACTCCATAGCGAGCAGCCAGTTCCTTCCGCGACTGCAGGTACTCGCCAGGCTGAACATCTCCCGCCAGAATCATCTGGCGGAGCTGTTCAGTGACACTGTGTACCAGCGTGCTTCGCTGGAGATGGACACTCATCAGTCTCTCCGAGGCTGCCCGGATCGATCCCTCAAATATCAGATATTCTGAATTATAGAATATCATATCATGAACCAGCCCAGGTGTCAAGTGCGGGATTTAATCGACGGATGACGCGCCTCAGTGGGAGACTGCTGTCGCACCGATCGCGCCGGTATGGCAAGAGTCCTTCCACTGGTGGCAATCAAAGGTCATGCTCCCGGCAGGTTGTAGCCTGCCGGGAGCATGATATTGCCCATTTAGGATGCGCGATGCTTCAACACGGCTTGGATGGTTTTCTCCGCCGTTTCTGATAGTGGCGCAGGCTCGTGCTCCATAAGGATCTTGCGAGCGCGCTCGTTGGCTCGTGCTGCCATATCCTTGCTGCCCTTGGCAAGCCAGTTGTCATAACGCATCCGGTCGATGAGCATCGGCCGCCATTGGGCCCACTTCCAGTTGTCGAGCGTGTGGTCGTCGGCCAAAAACCCGCCGCCCGGCGTGGCGCGATGGATGGCCTCGCGGGCCAGTGTCTGCTCGTTGATTTCGATACCGCCCATCGCATAGCGCACGCCGCGGATGATCTCGTCGGCTACAACCAACATCTCCATGGAGGACGTGGTGCCGTACTCGATATAGCCCACGTCGTGGGTTAGATTACAGCGGCTAAGGAAGGCCGTCATGACGGTTACTGTGGCTTCGATGCCGGCCTGGGCATCCACTACCTTGCTGTCAGTAGCGCCTGCTGCACCCCACACCGGTAGCCCATAGTAGCGGCTGAGATCGATCCAGGCAGCCATGGCCAAAGGCCACTCGGGCGCGCCATAGCTGACGATGGCCGATTTCATGTCCAGGGTGGCGATATTCATGCCGTAAAGGAACGGTGTTCCGGGTCGCACCAACTGGGTAAGCAGCAATCCCACCAGGCACTCGGCGTTGCCCAGTGCCAGCGCCCCGGCCACTGTGATGGGCCCACCGCCACCCGTGTTGGGCGAAGGGGGGTAGGTCACGGGGATGCCCTTCTCGGCGCAGAACAGCAGCTTGTCGACCGACTCGTCGGGATATAGCAATGGCGAGATGGACTCGGCGTAGAGGATCAGAAATGGCTTCTCGCGCAATTGCATCTCGCCGCCAGCCACCGCGCAGGCAATGCGGTATATGTCCTCCATATCCGCTCGGTTGTTGGCGGTATAGCAGGTTGGCTTGACTGAGCCGCGGATCATGTTTATGAACTCGTGGATGTAGATGTCCATCGCAGGCACATCGGACGGGTTGCCCATCGACATGGTAAAGTCAATCTGATCCAATCCGTCGCAGAGGTGGGCGATGCGCCGTATGTCCTCAGCTGTCGCCTTGCGTCGCTCGCCCGTCTCCAAGTCCATCGTGAAAATGCAGTCGGAACCAGGACCGAAAAAGACTTTGCCCTCTTCCAGTGGCATGGTCAGCTCGCCCAGGCGATTGTGCAGCGGTATCCGCGAGGGCGCGGAGCCGATGGCTGACATGATCAGGTACTCGGGTATCTTGATCCGATCGCCCGACTGCCAAGAGCCAGCTGCCAGCAATAGATCGCGGGCGGCTTCGTTCTTCATCACGATGCCGGTCTGCGCCAGGATGTCCAGGCTGGCGTTGTGAATAGCCAGAATCTGGTCATCAGACAGCATCCGTATACCAGGACGCAGCGTCTCGATCGGAAACTGTGCAGTCATAGGAGTTCTCCTTGCACAGGAGGTCAAGCGCAGGATGCAGCGAGCGCACCTGACGCTCCCTGTGCGCTACGCCACGAGTTCCCGCGCCGTATCCACAGCACTTGCCGCGTCCGGTGCGTAGGCATCGGCGCCGATATCTGCCGCGAATGCCTCTGTCACCGGTGCGCCACCGATCATGATCTTGACCGAGTCGCGCAGGCCTGCCTCTTCCAGAGCCTCGACGGTGGCCCTCATTTGCACCATGGTGGTGGTCAACAGGGCGCTCATGCCTATCAATTTCGGCTTGTGCTCGCGCACAGCATCCACAAAGGCCTGAGGTTCTACATCGGTGCCGAGATCAATGGTCTCGAACCCAGCGCCCTCTAACATCATCTTGACCAGATTCTTGCCGATGTCGTGCAGGTCGCCTTTTACCGTCCCGATTAGGTACTTGCCCGCGCCAGCCGACTCGCTCTCGGTCAGCAGCGGCCGAAGTACGTTCATCCCGGCATGCATGGCTCGCGCGGCGATCAGCACCTCGGGCACGAATAGCTCGCCTGACTTGAAGTCCTGGCCCACTTCGTCCATGCCAGAGATGAGACCACCCTGCAAGATCTCTGCGGGCGCCATACCCTGATCCAGTGCTTTCTGGACCAGCTCTACTACGGTCTCGTCCTCTCCCTCGTACAGCTCTGATGCGATTTTTGCCAGAATGTCCGCCATTTTTCTTCCTCCTCAGTGTTTTTTGAAGCAGACAGAACGAAAAACGGGGGAACAACTTGCTCGCACACAAGCTGTTCCCCTTCCTCGAAGGTCACAGTGTTTTACGATGGTGCAGAGGTATCTGGCTTGGATGGCGGAAGCCATCCTGACAGTTGCGGGACAGCCCCGGACTGGGCACATGCTTTGCTTGCGACGTGCCACCACCGGTGTTCCCTCTGCAACCCTGTAGAGGGTGCCCATCGTCTCAGTTGATAAGGTGCTTGGGGTGGATCTAGCCGGCCGCACACCCCAATTGCCGCGAAATCTGGCCCGTCACCTCGACAAGTTGGACTGCCAGATGGGAGAACATCTCTGGCAGGACGCGATATGCCGGCCCAGCGATGGCGGCTGCTGCGATCACGCGACCTGTATGATCTCTGATCGGTGCAGCGACCGCGTTCAATCCATCCTCTAGCTCTTCTTGTGCGACGGCATAGCCTCGTGTAGGAATCTCGGCCAGCTCCTGCCGCAATTTGTCGGGGTCCGTGATGGTGCGTACAGTGAATCGCAGCAGGTCGCCAGCTAACACTCTGTCTAACCTGTCGGGTGGGAGATAGGCTAGCATAGCCTTGCCCGCTGCGGTGCAGTGGGCGCACATACGCCTGCCCACGCGGCCAATGTTCTTTACCTGGCGCGCTGGGGGTACAAACTGTTCCAGGTTCATCACTTGGCCGCCCTCCAAGACGGCCAAGTTGACTGACTCCTGACAGTCTTCTGCCAGTCGCTGTAAAAAGGGACGCGCTACCTGCTGGACATCCATGTAGCCAGCGACCTGTGATGCGAGGCCGATCAGCTCGATGCCCAGTCGGTAGCGCTTGGTTTCCGGATTGCGGGCCAGCAGCCCACCCCGCTCCAGTGTCTGCATCAGCCGGGAAACGGTGCTCTTGTGCAATCCCAGTTCGCGGCTCAACTCGGCGACGCCACGTTCGGGCCGTTCAAGGCTGAACGACTTGAGGATGGCGATAGCTCGATCTACTGCCTGCACACTGGAGCCCAGTTTCTCTGTCAAGTTCTTGCCCTTGCCATCAAAAGGCGCCGAATCCCGGTCCGCTGTCCCATATCATGCAACTACGTTGCGCATTGTGAAACGAGGGCGATTGTACCTGTTTTTCGACAGATTGTCAAATGGGCAGTC
>Ga0207796_1000082_pt1 | contig 39561 bp, 31 predicted proteins | sample Pon1CUnioCityCA_6_FD_187274 | JGI IMG/M metagenome (GOLD analysis project Ga0207796, IMG submission 187274) | Marine sediment microbial community from Union City, CA, USA - Pond 1C Sediment 1 (SPAdes) | ecosystem: Environmental > Aquatic > Marine > Intertidal zone > Salt pond sediment ... | reverse complement strand
CACGTTGCAACGCAGTCTGGCCCGCCCGATCTGGCATTTTGAGGAGTGAGCGCCGTTTGCGAGCGACAACCTCTCGCTCGCGAGGGGCGAAATCTCCAGACGGTGGTGGCTACTGTGACAACTATGACACTGTGACATCGTTTTGTGGGTGCTATATGGGGTGTTTCTAGATTCAAAGGTGGGGGAGGGGGCCGGCCGGTGTTGTGGCCGCAGACACCTGACAGGTCTCACTGAAACGCTTGATTTCAGTCCTTATCTGCCACTAACAAGATTGTTCCAGGGTGTCACCTGCAAAAAACCTGTCAGATGTGCCCTCCAACGGCCGGTCCCTGCCACGCGTGTGAGGGCAAGCGTTCGGGCAGCCCTCTGTAGCTGCCCTACTCACTTTGCCTCCTCATCCATCAACCGCGCGCGCTGGAACCGCTGCTCCGTTGTCTTGGGACCTGGCGTCGCAGTGGCTCGTGGATCGGCGGTTGAGACCCCGGGAACCGATGTGACCGCCGGCCCGCTCTCCATACACGCGCTCAGAAGCGAAAGACCTGGAACGAGGCCCCGCAGCCAACGGATTGGCTTTCCATTTGTATGATCCGATTGCACTGTGCTCATGGCCTCGCCTCCTGCTGTAGCACAGCGACAATCTACCGCTCACTTGGGAACAGAACCAGTGCCCGGCCATCCTCCGCCTCCAGCCAAAGCCGATCGCCGTAGACCTGCGCCGATGCCACATCTGCCAGATAGCCGAAGTAGCGCTGCTCCTGCTCCATGATGCCCGCTGGCTCCAGACAGGCCATCTCGGTCCGGATCACCTCGGTCACGGCCAGCGAAGAGCCGTCACCCGTGTACGACGCCCCATAGTCGTTGCAGCCCCCCGAGCCCCGGATGGCACTGCCCTCAAACTCGGCCCAGATCTCGGTGTCCGGCAGGATCTCCCAGGGCAGAGGCAGGCCCGCCTCGCTAGGCTCGAGGAAGGCAAGAAGCATCCATCGCCCGTCCTGCAGGTCGGGGACCTCCTCCTGGGGCAGGGTTTCGAAGGTCAGGGTTTCGCCACGCACGGTCAGCAGTTCCAACCGCTCTCCCTCCAGACGGATGCGCGTCGCCCAACCCACCATCGTCGTGAATGCACCCTCTTGCTCCATTCGGGCCTCGTCCGGGCAGACTGGTCCGAGTATGGCGGTGAAGGTAAAGGCCAGCTCAAGACCGTCGACCTCGTACAGCATTACATAGTCTCGGCACCCTCCGAAGCCGCTGGCCCGCTGTCCCTGGTGGAAGGCCAGGGTCACTGCCGATCCCGTTAGGGGCTCCCGGCTGTCCAGATCGACCAGGCGCCAGGCGGTGCCTGCCAGTTGGGCCGGGTCACCGCTGCCCAACTCCTGTCGCACGAAGGTGAGGATCGTCTCCTCGGCAGCGTCATGGATCTCCAGACGGTCGCCGTCCAACCGGTAGCTCGCCGCGTCGCTGAGGGCATGGACGAAGGCCTGTTCCTGGGCCATCACACCCTCCGGCGACTGGCAGTCCATCACGGTTATGGCAAACTGCCCCAGCTCAAGGATCCCCTCACTGGCAGCCTCGTATTCGCCCCCGAAGTGGTTACAGCCAGCGTACCCCTTGAACTCCTCGGGGCTGAGGTTCAGTTGGATATACGAATCGGTCACCAGGGGTTGTCCCTGGAGCTCGCGCAGGACCCACATTGTATCCTGCAGGGCAGGATCGACGGCTGGGGGGCGCTTGCGGCCATAGACCAGGAGTGTCGCTCCCGAGGCGTCGTCGAAGGTCAGCCGCTCATCGGCTGGCTGGTAGGAGGCGATGCGCGCCAGAGCAGCCAGCAGCACCTCATCCTGCTCGCGGAGTCGCGGTGTTTCGCAGTCATAACTGGTGTGATGGACCTCGTCCAGCCGGAAGTCACCCTCGTGGACGGTATAGTTCGTGCCAAAGGTATTGCAGCCGGTGCTGCCCTGCACATACTCTTCGGGGTGGAAGCTGAGCTCGGGCTTTGAACCCTCCGCCGGGGCCTGACCTTCAATCGAGACCAGCAGCCACTCGGTGCCCTCCAACGGAACGGAAGGCTGTGCCGTGTCGCTAGGCGTGGCTGGACCGCAAGCCACTAGCAGCAGCATTATCGAGTAAACGCTGAATAGCACACCTATCAGATGAGTCTTCCTTTTCATTGCGGTTTTCCTTGCATGGAACCCTTCTGGAGAGCCATCGACTAACTCTCTACAGATCCTCTCGGGTCCACGACCCGGCCCACGAACAGAATGCTCCCTGTTTGCAGATCGCGGATCAGGAACAGGAAGGGCCGATCCACAGTGATCGTTGTCGCGTCCAAAGGCTCGCCCGTAATCAGCACCTCCACCGCCGTAGCCGCCGTAGCCTCGGTCCCTGCCTCGCCCACCGAGATGGTGGCCTCATGGAACACATCGCCAATGCACAGCTCCCGGCTGGGTGCCATCCCGGAGAAGTCGGCCTGGACCGTAAAGGCCAGCGGCATGCCCATCGCCTCCAGCACTGCTTCGAGTTCGTACCCCGACTTGAAATCGAAGCGGGGCAGGGTCAGGGCTACCTGTCTCTCAGCCAGGCCCTCCAGCACAGCCTCGAGCCGGTCGGCATCCAGCGAGCGCTCAAACGCCTCGAACTGGCCCTGGGCCGGCAGCAAAATGACCATCGCCATCTCGTGGCCCTCGTACGGCAATTGCACCGCCTGATAGTCCGACCCCTCTGTGTAGGCAAACGCTGCCCCCTGGTTCATCATGGGTGTCTTTATCACACTGCCGTCCTGTAGGTAAAAGACGCCCCGTTGCGTTCGGCGCCGTTCGAATGGGCTGGCCCAGGCGGCCTTGAAATAGACTGCATTGGTCAGTGCCAACCCGGTCGATGCGTCCAGGACTTCGGGCGGGACCAGTTCCTCGATCCGTCCCTCCGTCTTCTGGCTGACCCAGTCGTTGATCTCTGCGCAAGCTCCCTTCTCACGAAAGTCTATGCGTCTCATCTCGGCGTCGTAGTTGGCTGCCAGCAGGTCGAGGAACTCGGGCTGGAACTGATAGCCCTCCTGGCCCCACAGGGCGTTCGCGATGTTCAGCCGAAAGCTCCTATCATCCGTGCCGCCTGTGCCCGCACTGCGGCTGTCCAGCTCCTGGGCCAGCGTGTTGAAAGCCGGATGCAGCCGCTCCTGCGGAAGCTTGAAGTGCAGCGTGCCGGCCATCTGGCTTTCCGTCTCACCACGCGCGCCGGCATAGGTCATGCCCAGGGCGAGGGAGATGCTGTAGGGCGAGTAGATCAAGTTGCCGTCCCCCTCTGTTCTCAGGGCCTGATAGAGGTCCAGGGCAAAGGCTGTGTTGCTCTCCACCAGCTCGGCAACCTCGGTCGCACTGGCCACAGGGGCTGAGCGGACCACCGGCGCCAGCTCATTTTTGCCTGGCGTGAAAGCAAAGTCCACGCCATCGGGGAAGCCGGGCGCTTTCCCGGCATAGACGACCACCTCGTAAGCCGGCGGATCTACCGCCTGGCCGTCCGCGCGGGCCACTACCAGGTACTTGTGCCCCACCAGCGAGGGGTCGACCAAGCCCCAAGGGCCATTGCCGACGCGCAACGTGGCAGTCAGTGGCCATTCAGGCGCGATCTCTGGAGACTCGTCCAGTCTGGCCACCTCTGGTGGGTAGGTCCAACTATCTTCAGTCGGGGGCGGCTCGCCCTGTCCATACTGCTCGCCCGGCAGCGGAGGCAGGGCATAAAGAAAAATGGTCGCCGTCTGCCCATCGGGCAGGCCACCCATGCGACCCTGCAGGCCAGCAGGCACCAGCAGAGCATCGGCCAGGTGATTGGCGTAGCATGGTCCAGCCGGCACCAACACCGGCCCGGGAGCGGGGCTCGGCGTCCCTTCGGGCACTTTGGTAACGGGGACAACGGGGGATGAGGTGTCCGGACAGAGCGGCAGGCCCAGAAGCGCCGCCGCGTTTTCGGGGTGATAGAAACGAAAGTCCAGGGCCTGATAGCGCCAGAAGACGCCTTTCTCCGGCACCTGGAAGGTGATGCTGCGGGGCACGTGGATATAGCCGTCGGTCTCGGGGACCAAACGATAGTGTCCCGGGCGCAGGGCCAGACCCGGCCGATGCCAGCGACCGTTGACCACCTCGAAGTGCTGCACGATCTCTCCACGACCTTCCACCTGGCCTACAGCCAGTTGTTCGAGGTTCATGCGCACGCCATCCCTGCGGTCGAGGCCGGCAACAGTGCCGGATAGGAGGTTCGATACAACAGTCTCTGAAGTCGGCGATGTACCAAGGTCGGGTGCGGGCGCCAAGGCGCGAGTTACGACAAATGACGCGAGCAGGCCCAGGGCAACCGCCGCCAACAATAGTGACAACCATTTTGTTTTTTCCATACCATCACCCATTTTTTCACTCAATCCGGTGGCGCGGGCACAAAGGACGCAACTATGGCCTCATATTCTTCCTCAGCGAGGGGCGGGATGGCAGCGTACAACTCGTAGCGGCGCTGCCCGTCGAAAAAGATGGTCGCCCGCAGCAGCGTCTCCGAGCCCTCCCCGCGCGACAGGACCGCATAGCGGTAGATGGTCAGATCGCTTGCCTGCTCGACGGTCAGCGGCTCAGCCAGCGTGTTCTCGGCTTCGGTCGCCGCCAGCTTGCGGGCAATTTCCGACTCGAGCCAGCTCTCCAGCTCGGCCTGCGCTGTGAGCTCTGAGGCAAAGGTCACCGTCTTGCCGGTAGCCGGGTCCTGAACGAACCCCAACTCCTCGTCGAGCCGGCTCCAATGGATGGGGTAGTGGAAGGACCAGCCCTCTGGGGCAGTGTAGCGGTATGTGCCGGACATCTCCCCATCGTATACGCCCGCCTCGACAAAGTACCAGGTGCCATTCCACCGTGCGTGAAACAGCACGGCGTCGCCCAGGACCAGCGGGTTGTGCATCGCCGCCTCGCAGCACTGGTTGTGGACCACATAGTCGTAGGCGTTGGGCAGCGTCTGTCCGCCGTATGAGATGCGCACTTGCCCCCCTTGCTCAAAGAAGTAGAAGGGCTCGCCCCGGATCAGGCTGAAGCCAAAGGCGGCGTCGTAGCCCAGGGCCTCGCCCAGATCCTGGCCGTCCATGATCAGGTGATCGTCCACTTCCAGCACCCAGTGACCGTCCCAGGTGGTGAAGGAGCGCAGGGGCATATAGGCCCCCATGGCCACGGCGGTGCCGGTGTAGACGGGCCGATTGCCAAGGGCTACATGGTAGGTGAGGGTCGGGAAATCGGTAAAGGTGAGCTGCGCCAGCGCATCGCCCACATAGCCCGGCGGCAGCCAGTTGCTCTCCGCCGCATCATACCAGATCTCAACGCCGTCCGACTGCACCTGGTATAGAGTAGCAGCCGGCGCCTTCTCGACCACGAGCAAAAAGTCAGTGCCCGAGGCGTTCACCGAGACGGGCCACAGGTACGACAGCCCGGAGGCCACAGGCTTGTCCCTGCCCTCGCGGAACAGATCATAGAGCTCCTGATTCGACTCAGCGTCAAAGCGGGCCTCGATCCGGTAGCCAAAGGGCGCCAATTCTGCATTGTTGCGCTCTACCCTTAGCTCGGCAGCACGGGCCCGCAGCCCCTCCATCCGTGCCAGGGTCTCGTCGCCCAGGCGGTCGTTGTACTCAAGATGGCCGGGCCCGTCCACTTTGGCGTCGACGACCGGCTGTTCCTCCACAACCAGGGTGGGTGGCCCGGTAAAGGACTCGGGCGGCCCAGCCAGGTCAAAGGCGAACACCGACACGATGTCGGGGCCGTTCTGCTGAAAGACACGGAGCATGTACTGCACCGATGAATCCAGCTCTGGTGGGACCTGCCCACTTCCCAGTTGGACGACCATCTGCCACGCCCCTTCCTCTACCGGTACGCAGGTCTCGCCGGGCCACCAGGCTTGCAGCTCCCCGCCGGCCCACAGCTCGCTCCCCAGGCAGGTCCCTGCAGGCAGTGTGCTCTGACCGCGGACGACGATATTCTCGCCGGAGGTCACCTGCACGTCCTCGATGGTGATGCTGCCCTGGGGCGCTCCATCTTCCTGAGGCGCAAACGCCAACCGCTCATCGCTGGCGTGATATTCATACGATTGGCCATTGACTGAAAGCTTGATGGTGTATCCCGGCGTCAGGACTTGAGCATACACCTGGCCCGGCTCGGGGACGCCCAAGCCGGCGTCGGGGAACTCGACCTCCTCGATGCTTTGAACTGTGATGTCCTCAGGCTCGACGTCCAACCGCTGGGCCAGGTTAACCCGGGCCAGATCCACCAACTGCTGGAGGCTGCCGTATTCCCGTTCGTCGTCGGGTACCTGGCCTGCTGTGCTCTCGATCGACTCCTGGCCCAGATAGAGCCATCCATCCAGCTCCACAATGGTGAAATCGACCGTGACCGAGCCATAGTCTGGTGCACCCCAGGTGAGCTGGTAGGCACCGGCCGGCAGTTTGCTGGCGTAGGCCGCCGGCCAGCCGGCGTTACCGGGCGCCAATTCCCACAGTGTTGCCACCTGGATGCGACCTACCTCCTCGCCGCTGGCGTCGCGCAATTCCATCTTGCCGTTGAAGGATGGATAGTCGCGGAAGCGCGCATCACCCGGGTTCCATACTCCCAGGCTGACGTGAAACCTCTGGCTGGAATCGACGTTCATGCGCGCCTCGAAGGCTAGTTGGGTAGGCGTTGACTCGACACCCGGTCCGCAACTCATCAAAAGGACGACCAAGACCATTAGGCTCAACAGAATAGAGAATCGCTTATACATAGCTTTGCACCATTTTGTAGGATGTCTTCACAGTATTGGGCTCACAACTATCTGGATTGGACCGGCGGCTGCAAGTGCCATGACGGACAGCGCCGAGAGCTCACAGCCTTGCAGCCGGTAGGCATAGCCACCCCCGTGACCATAGCCCCCGCCGGTCTCGAATACGCCACAGACAACAGCCTGGCAGAGTTCGAACGATGGAGTAGTATTGGTTTGGATGCAATCCTCGCGTGACTGGAAATCAGCTCCTTCGAGCCAGATCACCGGGTCCGTAAGCCGCGGATAGCCATCCTTCTGGTAGGTGGCAGCACCGAGGCCACTTATCTCAAACCCATCCACATGTACCCCTTTGGTGCACACGTACTGGCCCGCATAGTGCTCAGGATTGGCGACCAGGCGATCAAACGGGACCAGAGCGGCATGGCTGCTGCCATTCCCCTCGTCACAGGACAGGAGCATCAGGCTCAAGGCAAGTATAGTGATCATCACATACAACTTGGGACGCCAGTTCTTCATCACTTGTCTCCTGCTTGCCGATAACCCACCACCGAGCAAGGCGGTTGGTTCATCACCTCTGACTGGAGGCAAGCCGGTGACCTGAACCGAGAGTTTCTGCATCCCCTGCCCAGGCCACCGGCAGAGTCGTCACAGAACTCAACGAGGCACCCACTTGACGGCATCGAAGGCGATCAGCCGAGAAAGGTAGGGCTCGTAAGTGACATCCGCCAATGAGACATAGTCGCTGCTGCCACCCTGGAAGCGATAGGTCCCCAGCGATACCCACTGGTTGCTGTAGGCCGATTGGTTCACGATGCGCAGCGTCAGACCGTCACGATGTGAGATCCAGTACCGCGCCTTGGCTGTGGTTGTATAGCGATCCGGAATGTAGACGTACACTTCGTAGCGCCCAGCCTTCAGACCGGGGTACCAGCGCGCCCAGTTGTAATTGGGCCGCACATAGTCATTGTTCTTGGTCCAGAGCAGATCCCCGGCATATCCCTCCCCTACTCGACGCCATGAGCTCGCACTCCCACCCTTGACAAAGCCCGCATCGCCGTTGTCGATAATGACGCTGCTCCCTGTTGTGCCGCCGAGCTTGGTCCAGGATAGTTTGGCTGTTGCAGAGCCGGTATTCTCATAGTACTCCATTTTCACCGGCACCGCCCCTCCAGCGAGGTAGATATCGCCTGTGTATGTGCGTACCGCCTGATCCTTCCAGGTATCGAGCAGCAGATGGCCGTTCACCCACAGGCGCCCGCCGTCGTCCACCGTCATACTGAACCGGTACGTGCCGGCTCCCAGGTTCAGGTTCCGCGTCCAGCGCGCGGAAAAGCTGTCGCTGTTGACGGTGCCCGCTTTCGGCGAGCCGCTTCCCCAGTTGAAGTTGATCTGGGCATCGTCGCGTACCAAGGCTGCAGTGCCGTTGAGGGCTCTGTTATTAAAGTACTCGCCCCGCCAGTTGGTGATGGCTGTCACCGGTGTCCAGGAGAAACGGGCCACGGCGTCGCCTGTGTTCTCATAGTACTCGACCACCACCCAGTGGTGCCCTGCGCCGAGCACCCTCTCCACCGAGACCGTCTTTGCTGCATGGTCGTACCACTCGTTGATGATCAGGATGCCGTCCAGATACACACGCATGCCGTCATCGCTGGTCGCCGTGAAGCGGTAGGTGCCGGCGATATCGAGATAGCGGGTCCAGCGAGCAGAGAACCGGTCTGCCGGGATTTCCGGACGCGGCCTCTCGGCCCCCCAGTTGTGGTCGAGATTGGTCTCTGTGGTCTGAACCGTGTGGTCCCCAGACAGGGTCATATTGCTCCAATAATATGCTTGCCAGGCGGGATCCGAGTCCTGGACGATGGGTCCCTGAGCAGCGGCTGTGCCACTGGACAGCAGCAGGCCAGTCAACAGCATGATGATCAAACTTGCCAAAGCGATCCTTCTATACATCTCACCCCTCCATAGTTGTCTTGCCATTTCAGACTACTCTTCCTGCCCATCAGCTTGAGCCAGACCCAGAGGTGGCAGGCCCCAGAGCGATCGTGCGCGGTCGCACCAGAAATCGGCCACCCCATTCTGGCCCGAGGGTACCACCTCGTGGCAGACAGAGGGACGCCGGTCGTAGATGGAACACCGCACGCCAACCCCCACACTCCCTTGCAGAGCAATGCACCAGGGATCTGGGCAGTCCGTTCCTTTCATGGCGCACAGTAGCGGGGCCACGTGGCAGGTCATATCCGGCGGAACGCAGTCCGCCACTGCCTCGCCGGCCTCGGCCCAATAGAACGAGACGCGAAAGGAAGCGCAGCACGCCCCGCAGGTCAGACAAATATCTCCCGTGCTAGCCGGCGTACATGTATCTACATGTGGAATCGTCCACAGATCCACCATCTAAACCTCTGCGTCCCCCGTCTGAATCTCAGCCATCACTGATCGCTGTTTCCCGGCCCGCATTCACCCCGATAATAGGCCCAATCGTCGCACTCGCTGCCATCTGCAAAGATGCACACGCCGGACTGGCTTCCATCGGAGACGGTGCGGATCTCATACTTGTGCCCCTGCTCCTGGCAGTACGCAGCTGCCGGATTGGGTAGTTCGGCGCCACCAGTGGGATTGGACACTGGTGTCTCGTCAGTCCCCTGCGTGTCAGCCGTCTGGCAACCCGCGAGGAGAACGCACAGCACCACGCCCAAGAACATCAGGATCCATTTTTGCTTCATAGTTTTCCTCCTTTCTATCGGTCCTTCTTGCTCGCGAAAAAGGCAAATGCTCTACAGCTCAATCTCTCATTTGTGCTAGACCCAAGCTTCAACAGCAGCATATGTGTCTCCGATGAGGCACGTTCACATGCTCCCCGTGAGGGGAGCCACTCGCCCAAGGTCGAGCCACTCGCTGGCAACCGCACGCAGTCATGGCAGCGCCAAGACGGCGGAAGCCGAGGGACCAAGCTCGCCTATGGCAAGGACGATGGCAATGGCCAGGAGTAGCACCCGTCCCCACCGGCGGATTCTGCGGGGGCGCATCTCACGCCACAGCTCCTGCCACTCCATGACCGGTCTGGGCAACCACGGACCAGGCCAGCGCAATCGTCCGGGCGCGATTGTGCCCTGGACAAAACTCTTGAGCGGATAGGTAAGCGCTTTCATCACCTTTGCACCTCCTACATGGGCGGTACCCTCTTCGCTAGTGGGCCACACATATCTGCGCGCAGCGTAGCCCTGAACTAACGATTCCGGTACCGCAACCGCAGTGGACCACCGGCAGCAAGGCGGTTGCCAACTAACAACCAAGCAGCTCCTGTCAGCGACAGAGCCAGGACCAGCCAGCGCATCACTTGCAGTCGACTGAATATCGATGCCCAGCGGGTCGCCAAGTCAACGGTCGCCTCCGACTGTGCAGGCAGCCGGGACAGTGCCCACTCGGCTGCCGTTTGCACCTCGATAGCCGAATCGTGCAACTGGGCTCGCTCCAGCGCCGTCTGTGCAGCCGGGTCGCCGATCTCGCCCAGCGCCCAGGCAGCCTGAGTCCGTACTGCTACATCACCATCGTTCTTGAGCGCGTGGACCAAAGCCTCGGTGGCTGACGATGACCGTATCCAGCCCAACGCCTGCGCAGCATTCCGCCGGGCGTCGGCATCCTGGCTGTCGAGCATGGCCACCAGGGGCGAGACAGATGACTCTCCCATTCTCTCCAAAGCGCCCATGGCCGCGTGCCACCGGCCAGTTGGCTGCGGATCGGCCATGGCCGTCAGCAGGGCATCTGTGGCCGCCGGCCCGCCGATACGACCCAATGCCTCGCCAGCGACGCTGACCTCCAGACCCTCGCCCTCGAGCAGCATGGTCCGCAACGGCACCACGGCTGACTCGACACCCATCATGCCCAGCGCGCGGGCTGCGCCCAGGCGCACCAGCTCATAGGGATGTTCAATGGCTAGCAATAGGCCAGGGACGGCCGTCGGGTCATCGATCCGGCCCAGGGCATCGGCGGCAGCCAGGCTCACAGCCGGGTCAGGATCGTCAAGGGCCGCCAGCAGATTCTTCCATACGCCCATCGGCCGGGCGAGACCCAGCTGGCGGGCAGCTGAAGCTCGTATCTTGGGGTCCTCACTCTCCAGAGCCGCCAGCATGCGCATCACGTCAGGCGCATACCCCTGCAGCCCCTCCGCGGTAACCGCTTGAGCATAGAGCGGTCTGTCCGGAATCAGTACCAGGCCCAATACACGTCGAGCCTCCGGGAAGGATGGTCCGGTCAGCGGCTGCCACAAGCTGCCGCCGTCAAGTGTTACAAAGAGTCCGGCCGCGCTGCCGTGGACGTGGGTGCTGCCCACCAGGTAATCCACTGCCGCGTACAGTACCCCATCCTCCACGGGATCGGCCCTGAGAGCAGTGATCTGTACCATCAGTCCTGCCGCCATGCCGAGTCCATCTCCGGCGGTCTGCCACGTCTGTCCAGCGTCCGTGCTCTTGTAGATACCCGTCCCCGCCGTGCCGGCATAGACGGTCTGCTTGTCCGTCGCAGCGATGGATGTCACCCGGGCCAGAGCTGGCAGCGGAGATGAGCTAGTCCATGCTACCCTGCCCGCTGCAGCATCTGTGCTGTCGGTGTGGAGGATAGCAGTTGGTGTGGCAGCAAAGAGACGACCATCGACCAGCGATAGACTCACGATTGGATCGGAAACCGTTTTCTCGTTCATCATGCTGCTAGCAGCCACGGCTTTGTCACTTTTCAGGTAGTATACGCCCAGCCCACGAGTTCCCAGATAGAGGCCGTCGCCATTATCCCAGGTCAAGCTCGAGATCTCTAGCTCGGTCTCGACCACGATCCAGGTTTCGCCTTGGTCCCTGGACAGAAGCAACGAGCCGTCATCCATGGCAGCAGCCACCTGTTGCCCGCCGTTGTTCGCCCAGGCGATGGGCACGGCCTCTACCGGCAGGGCCAAAGGTTTCCATGTGCCTCCCTCGTCAGTGCTCCGAAAGAGGCTTGCCTGCTCTGCGCCCTCGGGTTGCCAGGCTGCGTACAGGGCCGTTGGGGATAGCTCTGTGGTTGCTGGCAGTTCTGCCAGACGCGCTACCTCTCCCCAGGCCCATGTCATGCTCAGCCCCGCCACGACCAGGAGCACACCCGCAATCCGACGAATGCTTCTGATAATCATCTCATGCCTGTCCATTGATATCCCCCGCAATAGCTATTCTTTGGTGCAAACCAGCGGAATCACCGCTGGCTTCTATATGTCAGACGCGCTGGTACCATTTTCGTTCCAGCGCTGATCAACGCTTTGCCGTCGCGTCGCCAACGGCCCCGGCGCCGCGCCCCTACCGTCCACAGACTGGCTGGGTGCGCTCCATCGGATAGTCTGCAGTAGGCCTGCACCGCCTCCGTGCTTTCCCAGGAACGCCTGAGCACCAGCCTCTTGCACTGACGCGCGAGCGCTCTCGTCGCCGTATAGGGTGAGCGCCACTGTACTGGCAGCGGGAGCCGCATTCCGCAAACGCCTGACCACGTTGGCACCATCGGCACCCTGCATCTCGATATCCACCAGGATCACATCGGGTCCGAGTGCCTGCGCCATGGAGATAGCCTCCTCAACGTCGCCCGTCTCCCCGACGATGGCCATGTCCGGCTCGATGGACAGACGCATTCGCAGACCCTGACGCACTTTGACCTGTCCATCGACGATCAAGATACGAATCATCCCCTGTGTCCCTTCTGTGCCAGCGAATACGCGACTTTTCACCTGCGCACACTCGTATTATAATCTGGGGTGAGGCACCCTGCATCGGGCAAGGGGCCCGTCTTTCCTGGGACATTTGTCTTACGGACCGCATGCGAGGAGGGGTTATGAGTATTCGTCTCTTGATCGTGGACGATCACGGTGTGGTCCGCCAGGGGCTGCGCATGTACCTGGCTCTGGATCCTGAATTGGAGGTTGTAGGCGAGGCAACGAATGGGGCCGAGGCGCTACGCCTGGCCCACGAACTCAAGCCGGACGTGGTTCTAATGGACTTGCTGATGCCGATCATGGACGGCATCGCGGCCACCGGCGCCATCCGACGCGAGTTGCCCGAGGTCGAGGTGATCGCCCTGACCAGCGTATTGGAGGACAGCGCCGTCTATGGGGCCATGCGTGCCGGCGCCATCGGCTACCTGCTCAAGGACACCAAAGCCGACGAGCTTTGTCGGGCCATCAAGGCCGCGGCAGCCGGGCAGGTTCAGTTGTCGCCACCGGTTGCAGCGCGATTGCTGCGCGAGGTGCCCCCACCTCAACACTCCGAGCCGCTGACGGAACGGGAGACCGAGGTGCTGCAGCAGTTGGCCCTGGGTAAATCGAACAAGGAGATAGCAGCGACATTGGTCATCGCCGAAAAGACGACCCGTACGCACGTCAGCAATATCCTGGCCAAGCTGGGGGTGAGCAGCCGGACCCAGGCCGTCCTCCACGCTGTGCGCAGCGGCCTGGTGTCGCTCGACTCGGAGGAACAGACGTGACCACGAGTTGGAGGTCGCGGCTATGGTCAGCGGCGCGACAGCCCGATGGCAAGGCGCTATTGGCTGCGCTATTGGTGCTGGCAGTGCTGATTCCCGTCTGGTGGCTGGCCATGCACTGGTACGGGGACCGCTTGCTGGAGCAGGAAAGGGCCGATGCGGCCCTCGAGACTTCGCTGCGGGCCAATGCCCTCTCCTCTGTGATCAACAGGCGCTTGGCCCGGCTGCAAGGTCTGTACGCCTTTGTTCAGGTTGAGGCTTCTGAAGAGTACTTTGCTGCACAGTTTCAAAAGTTCGCCGCCGGACTACATGCCGATACCCGGGGCATCCGCCATCTGGCGGTGGCCCCAGGGGGTGTCGTGCGGTACGTCTACCCTCTGGCTGGCAATGAGAGTGTCGTAGGCTATGATCCGGCTAACGATCCCCGTGACCAAGTGCGCGCTGGCGTCCAACGCGCCATCGAGTCGCGGGAGATTACCCTCACGGGCCCTCTGGAGTTGGCGCAGGGCACGCAGGGGCTCATTGCCCGGCAGGCTGTGTACCAGGGAGATGCTTACTGGGGGCTCGTCAACATGGTGCTGGACATGCCCACAATGCTGGCAGAAGCGGGTTTGAGCGACCAGCCCGGCGGCCTCGACTTTGCCCTGCGCTCCGACGACTTGCACGTTTTTTTCGGGCAAGAACTCGTTTTCGAGAATAGACCCGTTCTGTCCGTCATCAGCTTTCCTGACGATGCCTGGGATCTGGCCGCAGCGCCGGCAGAGGGCTGGGATGCCGCGGCACAGGATCCCCTGCGTGTCTTCCAGGTAGCGGGACTGATTATCATCACCTTGATTGCCGGACTGGTCTATCTGTCCGTCAACCGCCAGGCGCGTCTGGCCCAGGCAGTCCGCCAGCGGACCCGGGAGATCACCGCCGTCAACGTGCAGCTTCAAGAGGATATCGCCGAGCGCCGGCGAACTGAGGCGGCCCTGGCCGAACGGGAGATTCAGTACCGCAGCATCTTTGAATCAACTACAGATGGGCTGCTCATCTTTGATCTTGAAGGAGAGCTGGTGGACTTGAACCCGGCTGCCGCACGGATGCACGGCTATTCCATGGAGGAGTTCCGTCGCCTGAAGCCAAGCCAGTTCATCCACCCAGACTCCCTACCCCTCTTTGAGCAGTTCGTCGAGACAGTCAGGGCCGGCCGCGAGTTCCGTACTCGGGCCAGGGACCTGCGTCGCGGGGGTACGCCATTCTACATCGAGATTGTTGGGGTCGGCTTCACCTACAGAGGGGAGCCGCACGCGCTAGCTGTGCTGCGCGATATCACCGAAGAGGTAGAGGCCTACCAGTTCCTGGAGCAGCGGGTGGAAGAACGTACCCGGGAACTATCCATGCTCCTCGACGTATCGGCCAATATTGCTTCTACCCTGGATCAGCCACTCCTTTTGGAGCTCGTCCTGGAGCAACTCCAGCAGGTCGTGGACTATGACGGGGCAAGCGTGCTAATCTTGGAGGGCGATCTCTTGCGCAGCGTTGCGCACCGTGGGCCAATGACGCACGAGGCACAGAGCCAGATATCTTGCGATCGCGAACAGGCGGGCGAGCTCTGGGATGCATTGGAGGGACAGGAACCGCTCATCATCGACGATGTGAAGAAGGACACCTGGTTGGCTCAGGTTTTCCGGGAGGCATTTGGCGAGTACCTGAACGATGAGATGGCCTACGTGCGCTCCTGGGTGGGTGTCCCGCTGATGGTGCAGGATCGAATGCTTGGTTGGCTATGTCTCCATCACAGTGAGCCCAGGGCATATACACGGCATCATGCTGCCCTGGCCCAGACCATCGCCAACCAGGCAGCCACCGCCATTCAGAACGCCCGTTTATATGGGCAGGCCAGACGACTGGCAGCCCTGGAAGAGCGGCAGAGGCTGGCACGCGAGCTGCACGACTCGGTTTCTCAGGTGTTATATGGCGTCGGCCTGGGCGCGCGCACTGCCCAGGCACTCCTGGATCGTGCCACCATCGCACCAGAGTTGAAAGCCAACCTGGCCGAGCCGCTGGCCTATGTGCTGTCGTTGGCTGAGGCAGGCCTGGTCGAGATGCGAGCGCTCATCTTTGAGTTGCGGCCCGACTCCCTGGAAAAGGAAGGTTTGGTGGTTGCCCTGACGCGGCAGGCGGATGCGCACCGCGTCCGCCACAAGCTGGACGTGCATGCAGAGTTCTGCCCGGAACCGGTGCTGCCCTTCGAAGCGAAGGAGGGACTGCATCGCATTGCCCAGGAGGCACTGAACAACGTGGCCAAACACGCCCAGGCCAGCCGGGTGGAGATCCGGCTCACGGGCGATGGTGAAGAGGTTTGCCTTGAGGTGCAGGACAATGGCGTGGGGTTTGATCCGCAGGGCGACTATCCCGGCCATCTGGGGCTGCGCTCGATGGAGGAGCGTGCCGCCAAGTTGGGGGGTATGCTAGACATCGAGAGTGCGCCCGGAAAGGGAACCCTGATACGCATCAGCGTCCAGCCTTACCAGCCAGCGTGAGCAATCAGCAATAGCATTGGCCAATCGCGCTGCTACTATCCTTCCGCCCCGCCTTCCGGGAGAAGATCGATCTCTTGCGGCTGCCACACACCCACCTCGGCCAGGAAAAGGTCAGATCCCCGGTTGAAGCTCAGCCACTGCCCGTCGGGACTCCATCTCGGGTGTGCGCCCACGCCGAGAAAGTGTTCTTCTCCACCGTCTGTGCTGTAGATCCACAAGGCCTGATCGGGACCTTCCGCCATCCGTAGAGCATCGTAGGCCAGCCATTTCCCGTCTGGGCTCCATACCGGCGCCGGAGGCCAGTAACCGACGTGCCATTCGAAGGGCTGCCCTAGCAGCTGGGATGTGCCTGCGCTCAGGTCAAAGACACCGATGCTCATTCGCTGCGCCCCATCATCTGAAACGCTCACAATCCAGGCGAGGCGCGCGCCGTCTGGCGACCATGCGGGGTTGGCTATAGCCTGCACAGACAGTCCGTAGCGCTCAGCGTCAAACAACTCCGCGCCCGTGTCCCACTGGTAGAGCCGGGCCTCGCCTTCTTGGTCGTAGGCGATGGTGCGCCCATCGGGCGCGGGAGCGGGGTAGCCGATGGACCATTGCTCTCCCAGAACCCGGTAGTCGCTGCCGTCCGTCTGCACGGTGGTCAGGAACCCCATTGTGGGACCCAGATCAGCGTCTCCCGGCCAGGATGAGAAGATGATGAGGTCCGGTCGCGCCGGCCACCACTGGGGGCAACACTCTCTGCGACTTGCCTCCATTGTGAGATTGCGTTCTTCACCGGTGCTCAGATCGGCGATCCAGATGTCATCTGATATGCCGCCGTCTCCTCGAAATCGCAACTCCTGACCGCTGCCATCACCCTGCAGAGCATCCGGTGACAGGTTCGCATTGGGATCGGCAGAGAGCTGGATTGGCTGTCCATCCAGACCGATGCGCCATAAACTGCCCGCAGCCGAGAAGATCAGGCCCGGCGGCAGGACAGTCTTTGGCCCCTGGGCGCGCCTGTCCGCGGCCAGCGCGTCGCATCCCGCCAAGCCCATCATCAACAACAGCGCCACGACTACAAACAACCCGTATCTGGTTTTCATCTTGAATAACTCCTTCGTTTGAGAGCCGGCGCCCGATGGCAGCCAGTCAGTCCCTGTCGGGTGAGCCTACGAGGATTTGGGACGAGGTGCGCTGGCGGTTCAGGCGAACACCAGGGAGCCATAGGCAGGCTCAAGCCAAGAGCCAACGGTCCGCAGTTGAAAAATGTGGACAGGGGATCAACTAGGTTCAGTTCAGTCATGCTTGCACTCCAGGCGATAACTCGCTCCGCGCGAGCAGGGCATTGCGCAGCGCGGTACGTCCCTGGCTCAAGCGTGACCGGATCACGTCGGCTGGCGCGCCCGTGACGTCAGCGATCTCCCGGTAGCTCAGCCCCTGAACATCAGAGAGTACGAGAGCGACCCGCTGGTCAGGGAGCAGGGTGTTGAGCAAGGCCTGCGCGTAATCTATCGATGGCTGATGGTCAACGCTTGCTGCGCAGCTTCCCTCCCGATAGTCAGCAGGCGAGGGACTGCGGGGACCACAGTCCTGGACTGGCAGCGCCCCGAGTTGCTCCTGACAAGCAGTGACAACGATGCGCATGATCCAGAGCTTGTCGGGCCTCTCCGGGGCGTCGCGAAAGGCCCGAAACGCCCTCAGAAAGGTGTCCTCAGTGGCGGAGGCTGCCAGCTCCGGATCGCCCAGGATGCGATAGGCTAGATTGTACACCGTGCCCTGGTTTTCCAGGACGAGCTGGCTGAATGGGTAGGCCCTGTTGCGCCTGGCGATCCGGACACCTGCTGATCGCCCCAAAGAGTATCCCGACTCACACAAAGCCACATGGCTCTGCACGGGGCCCTGCGTGCGAGGTTGTCTAAAACCCCATATGCTCGCTCCGCGATCCAGGCCATGCTGCTGATGCTGATTGCTGCGCATCCCGGGAACGTCAGAGGTTTTTCTGACTGCATTCATAGCCATATATCACCCCAGATCTCAACACTGGGCCACAGTCGAGACAACGCTCAATCTTCCTCGATGCCGCTTCACATTCCAGGCGCATAGCATGAAGCCTTGTGTCATGTCGACCAACTGCTCCCGCTGCTATACAAGATCACCCTTCCATTTGCGATACAGGCAGCACATCCCAATAGTATCGGCTTTCTGTCAAAGGCGCATCGGCCAAAGGACCGGTCCTGACTGGGACAAATGTCCCATCACAATGATTGGTGCCCCAGTTCAGTCAAGTTCGTCTTGCTGGTTCCGTAGAAACTAGAATGCCACTTGCCTTCACGGCAAGTGGCATCTACGAACGGTTTGCACGCTCTGGCTGGACCTGGTACTGCCAGAGATTATCCGTCTATGAGTCTCTGCCACCAGAACTGGATCATGGCCGCGTCCAGGCCTTCATAGTACTCGACCGTGAGCTTGTGGTGACCGCCGGCTACATACAGGTCCGTGCAGTAGGTGCCATATCCATCGTGCCACTCGTTGATGATGTACGGTACCTCGTCATTGATCTGCACGGCAACACCATCGTCGGCCCTGGCACAGAATTGATACGTGCCCTCGCTGAATTCGGCATAGCCGATCCACCGCACGCCAAAGTCATCGCTTGGCAGCCCTGCAGCAGGCGCGCCCGTACCCCAGTCAAAGTCGATGCTCGGGTCAGGGCGGACCAGTGCCGGTTCGCCTTCGAACTCGCGATTGGCATAGTAGCTGCCCTCCCAGTCCGCGCGATTCGTCTGCAATTTCCACCACAGGCGCGCTCGAGCGTTGCCTGCTTCCTCGTACATCTCCATCCGGACCTGGTGCTTGCCCTCATCCAGGTAGACCTCGCCAGTGTGGCTGCCGGTGACATCGTCCCACAGGTCAATTACCAATCGGTCGTCGACCCACAGCCGCGCACCGTCGTCCACCTCGACGGTGAACTGGTAGGGTCCCATCGGGAAGTAGATCTGCCGGGTCCAGCGCACGCTGAAATCGTCGGCTGGCAGCCCGGGGGCAGGCGCTCCAGCACCCCAGTTGAAATTGATGCTGGCATCATTGCGCACAAGGGCTGGCACGCCAGCTAGCTCGCGGTTGGCAAAGTACTCCCCCTTCCAATCCGGGAAGCTCTCCTGTCGCGCCCATCTCAGGCGCGCCATGGCCCCACCGGTGTGATCGTACATCTCCATCCGGACCTGGTGCTTGCCCTCAACCAGGTAGGCGTCGCCAGTGTAGCTGGCAGAGCCGTCGTGCCACTGGTCAATCACCAACCGGTCGTCGACCCACAGCCGCGCACCATCGTCCACCTCGACGGTGAACCGGTAGGCGCCCACCGGGAAGTAGATCTGCCGGGTCCAGCGCACGCTGAAATCGTCAGCTGGCAGCCCGGGGGCAGGCGCTCCAGCACCCCAGTTGAAATTGATGTTGGCGTCGTTGCGCACAAGGGCAGGCAGGCCTGCCAGCGAGCGATTGGCAAAGTACAACCCCTTCCACTCCGGGAAGCTCTCCTGCCGTACCCATCCCAGGCGCGCCATGGCCCCACCGACGTGCTCGTACATCTCCATCCGGATCTTGTGCTTGCCCTCAACCAGGTATGCGTCGCCGGTGTAGCTGGCAGAGCCGTCGTGCCACTGGTCAATTACCAACCGGTCGTCGACCCACAGCCGCGCACCGTCATCCACCTCGACGGTGAACCGATAGGCGCCCACCGGGAAGTAGATCTCCCGGGTCCAGCGCACGCTGAAATCGTCGGCTGGCAGCCCGGGGGCAGGCGCTCCAGCACCCCAGTTGAAATGGATGTTGGCGTCGTTGCGCACAAGGGCAGGTATGCCTGCCAGCGAGCGATTGGCAAAGTACAGCCCCTTCCACTCCGGGAAGCTCTCCTGCAGCACCCATCCCAGGCGGGCCATGGCCCCACCGGTATGCTCGTACATCTCCATCCGGACCTGGTGCTTGCCCTCAGCCAGGTAGGCTTCGCCGGTGTAGCTGGCAGTGCCGTCGTGCCACTGGTCAATCACCAACCGGTCGTCGACCCACAACCGCGCACCGTCGTCCACCTCGACGGTGAACCGATAGGCGCCCGCCGGAAAGTAGATCTGCCGGGTCCAGCGCACGCCAAAGTTGTCGACTGGCAGTCCGGTAGCAGGCGCCCCGGCACCCCAGTTGAAATGGATGTTGGCGTCGTTGCGCACAAGGGCAGGTACGCCTGTCAGCGTGCGATTGGCAAAGTACTCGCCCTTCCACTCCGCGAAGCTTTCCTGGCGCGCCCACCACATGCGGGCCATCGCGCTTCCCGCGTGCTCGTACATCTCCATGCGCACTGTGTGTGTGCCCTCAGCCAGGTAGACGTAGCCGCTATAGCTGCCGACGCCATCGTGCCACTGATCGATGATGAGGACGCCGTCTACCCACAGCCGCGTGCCATCATCTTGCTCGACGAAGAAGCGATAGGGGCCAGCCGGGAAGTAGATCTGCCGGGTCCAGCGCACGCTAAAGTTGTCGGCTGGCAGTCCGGCGGCGGGCGCCCCCACACCCCAGCGAAAGTCGATGCCCTTGTCGTTGCGGACCAGCAACGGGCTGCCACTCAGCGTGGCGTTGCCAAAATACTCACCCTTCCAGTCCGGGTACGACTCGACAGTCTCGCGCCAAAAGGTGATAGCTGCTCGCCCGGTGCGCTCGTACATTTCTACGCGGACATTGTGCTTGCCCGCTGTCATGGTCCGTTCGACCGAGTAGGTGCGCAGCGATCCATCATTCCACTGATCGATGAGCAACTGTCCATCCACCCACAGGCGTACGCCGTCATCCACGCGGACGCTGAACCGGTAGGTCTTGGCCTCAAAGTTGAGCTTCCGGGTCCACCGCACCGAGAACCGGTCTGTGTTGATGCCCTTCATCGGGCTGCCACTGCCCCAGTCAAACTCGATCTTCTTGTCGTTGCGCACCTTGGGCGTACCTGCCAGGTTGATGCCGCTATAGTACTCCCCGCGCCAGTCCGTGATCTGGACCGGCTTGGGTGCTGGCGTTGCAGGTACGGGTGTGGCCGTGGGTGGGATCGGCGTCGCGGTGGGCGTAGGCACCACAGGCTCGGGTGTGTCTGTGGCCGGAACAGGCGTGTCGGGCACAGGGGTGTTCGTGGGTTCGGGGGTGGGTGTGTCCGGCTCGACTATGGGCTGGTTCACCTGAAACGCTGCCCGCGCAGACCGTCCCGAGTCGGCTGTCCGCACCCATACAATGGCTTCCTGCTTGCTTGCCCAAGGACCGGCTTGCGGATAGCGGATGCTGGTTGCGATCTGACCGTTCGCGTCGGCCACTGCATTGCCGTACACGACCCCGTCAGTGCTGCCTGTGTCGGTCTCTAGCAGGTAGACCAGGACCGTTTCGCCCACCGGCCAGCCACGCCCGCGGACGGTGATGACGGTGCCAGGCTCACCAGCCGTGGGATCCAGTTGTACAAACGCCACGGCAGGCTGGGGTCCAGGCGTTGCCGCCTGGCTGTTCCAGATCAGCAGTCCTAGGACTGCGATCAGGGTAAAAGCGACTACACTCGTCAGGAAGACGAGCCAGTTCCTTGACCTTTCTGTCTTATTGTTCATTTCCGACACCCCCTCTATCGTCTGTCGAAAGATCTTGCAGATTCCGTGCGTCCACTGGCACTAAGATGCAATCTGCCAGGTAAATGTTCCCGAGTGTGCAGGACAGCTATTGTCCCGCTTCTTCCACTCTTGAGAGTATCATAGCAGGTTGTGGTCGTGGGCGCATCGGCGGAAGGATCGATTTTTCTTGGGACAAATGCCCTATCGCTGGGCAGGCTCCTCTTCCGCCGGGGCAATTGCAATCACTGCCAAAATATCAGGAAACGCGAACATTGGTGCTATAATGGAGGCATGAGAACACAGCCCGCAATCGATCGTCAGAATCATGGACAGCTCGCCCCCATGATCCCGGGATTGTTTCTCGGAAAAATCTTGACATGGGATCGGGATCGTCAGGCCGGCTCATCACTCCTTGACATATCGGCGATCCTGGGGTATACAGAATGCAGCGAGGGGGCCCGGCCCACAGCCCTCGTACAGGAAAGAGTTGGAGGTCAGCATGAAGCCACCGGTATATGTCACCCGCCGCCTGCCCAAGCCGGCCCTGCACGCCCTGCAGGAGGTGTGCCAGATCGAGATATGGGACCGGGAGGTGCCGCCGCTCTACGAGGTCATCGTCGAAAAGATCGCGGGCAAGGAGGGGCTGCTGTGCCTGCTCACCGACCGCATCGACGCCAGCCTGATGGATGCCGCGCCCGGGCTCAAGGTGATCAGCCAGTGCGCCGTGGGCTATGACAATGTCGACGTCGATGCCGCTACTGCGCGCGGCATCCCGGTGGGCAACACGCCGGGCGTTCTCACCGATGCCACCGCCGACTTTGCCTTCACCCTGATGATGGCTGCCGCCCGCCGCCTGGGGGAGGCCATCGACTATGTGCGCGACGGGCGCTGGCAGACCTGGGGGCTGACCCTGCTCCTGGGGCAGAGCGTCTACGGCGCCACCCTGGGCATCGTCGGCCTGGGGCGCATCGGGCAGGCGCTGGCCCGCCGCGCGCGGGGATTCGACATGACTGTGCTCTACCACGACGTGGCGCGCAATACTGAAGCCGAGGCCGAGCTGGGCGTCGAGTATCGCCCGCTGGACGACCTGCTGCGCGAGTCGGATTTCATCTCGCTGCACGTCAGTCTCACAGACGAGACAGAGGGGCTTATCGATGGGGATAAGCTGGCGCTGATGAAGCCAAACGCGGTCCTGGTCAACACCTCCCGCGGGCCGGTGGTCGATGCCGGGGCGCTCTACCAGGCGCTCAAGGAGGGGCAGATCGCCGGTGCGGCCCTCGACGTAACCGATCCCGAGCCGCTGCCCGCCGGCCACAAGCTGCTGACGCTGCCCAACCTGATCGTCGCGCCGCATATTGCCAGTGCCACGGTCAAATCCCGCAACCTGATGGCCGAGCGGGCGGTGCGGAACCTGGTAGCCGGGTTGCGCGGCGAGCGGCTGCCCTACTGCGTCAATCCGGAGGTCTATGGCTAGCCAGCGTGCTGCCCCGGCGGGAAGCGCAACCAGACGGCCCCGCCGGTGTTCTCAACGATAGGGACTGATACGGTTTGAGGGAGCAAAACCTGTGGAAGTGATACTGATCATCGCAGTAGTGCTGCTGGCCTACCTGCTGGGAAGTTTTCCGGCGGGCTATTTGGTGGGCAAGCTCTCGGGCGTGAATGTGCTCAGGGTCGCCAGCGGCCGCACGGGCGGGACCAATGTCCTGCGCGCGGCGGGTGCCCTGGCTGGGCTCTTGACCGGTTTGCTGGATACCGGCAAGGGGTTGCTGGCGGTGTGGCTGGCCGGGCAGATCACGGGCAGCCCCCTGGCCGAATCACTGGCCGGGGGCGCCGTTGTCCTGGGGCATTGCTACTCGATCTTCATCGGCTTGCGCGGCGGCGGGGGAGTGGCGACCTCTCTGGGTGCCACGGGGGCCATCTGCCTGCCGCTGGGTTTCGCCATGTTCATCCTGCTCATTGTTGTCATCGCCGTCAGCCGCATGGCCTCGGTGGGCTCGCTGACGGTCACCACGCTGCTGCCCATCATCCTCCTGATCCTGGGCCTGACCGGCACCCTGCCGCTGATCTATCTCTTATACGGCGTGTTGGTGTGGATGGTCATCGTCTATTCACACCGGCCCAATATCCAGCGCCTCATGGCGGGCACAGAACGCCGCTTGGGCGAGCCGAAAGAATAGCCTGATCAGCCGGCCAACCCCCAGGTATCATTGCAGGAAATCGAGTGGGTCTATGCGCTCGATCTCGGCCAGTTGGTCAAAGTGGCGATCTGTACTGAGGATGCGCGTGAGTCCATTCTCCAGCATCACCGCCGCATGGATCAGGTCTCGGGCATTGAGCCTAGGGTAACGTTCAGTGAGCTCCCTGACTCGATGGATCTCCGCGAGCGTCACTGGGAGGGTTGTAGGAACGATTAGTTCCAAGTTGAGGCTGACCTCCCGCGCCTTGTCAGGTAAGCCCAGGGACAGGTAGCGATGTAGGATCTCCTGGTGTATCTCGCTGCTGACCGCAGCCCGCAGGTTCTCACCGATGATCCGGTCCAGTGCGTTCAGGCATGGGGACCGATAGGCATGTTCTGCGCCGACGGCGTACATGATGATATTCGAGTCGACAAGGATGGTGCTACTCATCCTCGGACTCGTCCCAACGAGACTCGATCTGCTGCTCCATCGACTCCCAGTCGTCTACCGGCAAGTGCTGCGAGGCCATCCATGCCAATGCCTTTTTCTTCTGGCGTAGTTCCAGGTCGATGAGCAGCGACTCTTCTACGGTCTCGCGAATGAGGGTGCCGACAGGGGTGTCGGTCTCCTTTGCATATTCGCGGAGCATCTCGTACTGCCATTCGGTGAACATGGCCTGTACTCGCCTCACGTATTTCCGTGCTGTGCGAGCCATTGATACAGCCTCCTATGTGACTATCCGTTTCTATAGTATCTGCCGCTAGTATATCTGATGTCATACTCACTGTCAAGAACTGCAGAAGTCAGGGCAGAGCGTGGATCGCGCCGCTATGTGTTGGTCTGACGGAGATCAGGTGGGCACACCGGTCTTGAAGCTTGTTCAGTGAGTAGAGCGTCTTTGGTCCTTCGGTAGGTCCAGCGCCAGCGTGCCCCCCGGATTCATGATATTGTTGGGATCAAAGTGCCGCTTTAGCGCGCGGAACACCTCGAGCTGGTTGGTGCCGATCTGGCCTTCCAGCCAAGGGGCCGTCATCCTGCCGATGCCGTGGTGGTGGCTCATCGTCGCCCCGCTCCTCTGGATAGCATCGAGGATGCTGGCCTGGTAGGCCCGGTACTCGTCCAGGTCGTCCATCCGGGCGATAAAGATAAAGTATAGGTTGGTCCCGTGGGGATAAAAGTGGGAGGCGTGGGACATGCAGATCGTGCCGGGGCGGGCGTGGCACACCTCGCGGACACTGGACCAGACATGGTGCAGGTTGGCCCAGCTGACGCCGCATTCCAGCGTATCGAGCATTATACCGAAATCGCCGAGGTCCTCGCGCATGTAGGGATCGCGAAAGCGCCCGTGCTCCCAGCGCTTGGTGACGTACCCGGTGGCATAGAGCGCCCCGTGCCGCCGGCAGATGCGCCGGATCTTGCGGTGGATCAGCTTGCCCAGGTCTTTGTCGCCGTCGGTGTGGCCCAGCAGAAGGCAGCGCTCCATCGGCCTGTAGCCCAGCCAGTTCAGCAGAGTCGCCAGCGGCGTGCCCTCCACCCCGTAGAGTTTGAAGGCCACGTCCGTCTCCTCAGGATCGGACAGGCGGAACACCGAGGGAAAGCCAAACTCGCCTTGCATGATCTCGCGGCAGGCCTCGACGCCTGACTCCCAGTCGCGGAAGACAAAGCTGAACCGGCGGCGGTTCTCGGGCGCGTAGCGGTGCAGCTTGAGGGTCGCCTCCACCAGGATGCCGTACGCCCCCTCGGAGCCGATCATGATCTGGTCGACATCGGGCCCGGTGGCCTTGGCGGGGACGTCCACCGTCACGATATCGCCCACGGGGGTGACATATTTCTGCGAGAGGACCAGGTCCTCGATCTTGCCGTAATAGGTCGAGTTCTGTCCCGCGCCGCGGGTGACGATCCATCCGCCGACGGTCGAGTACTCGAACGATTGGGGAAAGTGGCCAAAGGTGTACCTGTGTGGCGCGCCGTAACGCTGCGGGGCCTCGTTCAGGGCCTGCTCCAGCTCTGGCCCGTAGATGCCCGGCTCCACCGTCGCCGTCTGGTTGACCGGATCGACGGACAGAATGCGGTTCATGTGGGTGCTCATCCGCAGGGAGATGCCCCCCTGGACGCACTCGGACCCCTGCGTCACCCCCGAGCCCGCGCCAAAGACGGTGATGGGGATGCGGCGCTCGTTGCAGTAGGCGACCAGGCGGCGCACGTCGTCGGCGTCCCGCGGGTCCACCACGGCATCCGGCGGGTTCTCGACGATGCCTGCTCGCAGGCGCATGACGTCCACCATCGTCTTGCCATAGCAGACGCTGGCCCGCGACCAGTCGTCGGTACGGACGTTACCCTCGCCCACGATCGCTGCCAGCTCGGCGAGGGTCTCTGCTGTGAAGCGCGACGGCTGTTCCACCGCCACGGGCATCTCGCCTGTGTTGGTGCGGGCCCGAAAGTCGTCGTCGGTCATGCCAAAGACCTGCTTCATCAGCTCGTACAGGCGCCGGTTGGGGTGCTTGAACTCGGCCGGGCCGCCCCACTTCAGGATGGAACGAAACGACCCCCGCGGGGGTGGCGATTCCGTCCACGGGGGTGTGAATTTGCTGTCTTGGGCCATTTTTCTCCCTCTTGCTGCCAGCTATTTCCGGGGCGCGGTCAGGTCTGTTTGGGGGCCGGTTCCGGTGGATCGTCCCGCTTGACGTCGGGACCGATCCAGGCTGTGGTGCCAATGCCCTCCAGGTGTGACGTCTGGTCAAAGACCAGGAGGCGAGGCTCGGCGCCCAGTTGAACGATAGAGATGCCGCAGTTGGTCATCTGGTAGTTGCGCCAGTTGCCGGGCTGTCCTATTACAACCGCCAGCCCTACCGACAGGCTGCCGCCGTGGGCCACCACGATCACGCGCTCGGATGGGTGCTGGCTGATGATCTCGTGCAGGGCCTCTCCGACGCGCTGGGTAAACTCGGCAGCCGACTCGCCGCCCCGGGGCTTGGCCGAAGGATCGGTGCGCCACTGGTCCACCAGTGCCCTCCACTGCGCCAACCCCTCGGACGTGGTCGCGCCTTCCAGTTCCCCAAAGCCATACTCGCGCAGGCCGGGGTGGGTCTGGACCGGCAGGCCCAGGCGCCCGGCGATGATCCCGGCTGTCTGTTGGGCACGCTGGAGGTCGCTGGCATAGATAGCGCTCGCCCCCGAATCGGCAAGGGCCTCTGCCGCTGCCAAGCTCTGGGCCCGCCCGCGCTCGTTCAGCGGGTCATCGCCCTGCCTGCCCTGCCACAGCCCCTCCACGTTTGCGGCGGTCTCGCCGTGCCGCACCAGATACAACCTGCCGTCGCTCACGGGTCACCGCCCTCCACTTTGCTTAGCATGGACTCATAGAGAAACCAATGAAAGATTGAGCAATCGTGCTAGGCGAGAAATCATCCTGAGCGCGTCGAAGGACGATTTCTCGCGGTTCCTGCCTGACCGAGCGCAAGAGCCTGCTTCGACTGGCTCAGCATGGCTCTTGCTTGATCGGGTGGCAGAATGATCGTCCAACATCTAGCTGATCCCTGTATCAGACGATGACCGTCAGGCGGCGGGGCAGGATCTCGATCTCCAGCTGGCGCGCCGCCTCGGCAAAGATCTCACCGTCCAGGTGGGTAGCCAGGCCGTCGGGCACCTCGACCACAACCCGCTGCCCCTGGTCCATCTGGACACGTGGATCGCCGACGTGCGTTGCTTTCAAGAACTTGGGGATCAGCTGCAGGATGCTGAGGCGTCCCAGGCGCCGCACAATGCAGAGATCCAGAATGCCGTCGTCCAGGGCAGCCTCTGGCGTGATCATAAAGCCGCCGCCATGCCGCTTGCCGTTGGAGACGGTGAGCATCATGATGTTGTCCGATATCTCCTTGTCGCCATAGCGAATCACCGTGGTTGGCGCCTTGTAGTAGAAGACAAAGGTGCGCGCCAGGCCGAGCAAGTACTTGGTGAATCCGCCGGCCCAGGTGATCTTGTGTACCTCGCGGGCAACCGTCCCATCAAAGCCGATGCCAACGCCGTTGCAAAAGTAGCGGCTCCGGCCTCCCTCGTCGGTGATCCGGCCCATATCGATCACCTTGCGCTCCCCGTTGAACACCTGCGCGCAGGCGGTCTCCAGATCGGGCGAGATGCCGATGGTCCAGGCCAGATCGTTCCCCGAGCCGATGGGGATGATACCCAGGGTTACCGGACCGTCTGCGCCTGCATAGGACAGGCAGCCGTTGACGATCTCGTTGACCGTGCCATCGCCGCCGGCTGCCACGATCATCCCGTATCCCTGCTCCAGCGCTTGGGAGGCCAGCTGCGTGGCATCTCCCGGACGCGTGGTTTCGACCAGGTCCGCCCCTCCGTGCTGTTCCAGGCACCGCACCAGCTCCTGCCGCAACCTGCTGGCGGTGCCCCGGTTGGCCTGTGGATTAAAGATTACGTAGGGTCTTGTATGCTCCATTCCCTCACCACCCGATCGGTTTTCAAGGTCAGCTGCGCGGTCCATGCGCGCCGGGTCGACTCAGTCGAGCCTGTGCAACACCATGCGGCCGGTCTGGTCCGGCACGTAGTTCATGGGCCCCTGGGCGATCAGATTCTCGATCTCGATATAGCCGGCATCCATATACTCCCAGATTACCTGGAAGGGCACCGTCCCCGGCACCCACTTTTCGGCGATGACGACGCCGTGGCCCGGCAGGACGGTAAAGACTACCTGGCGGGTGTCCTCGGGATTCTGGAGGGCCTCAGCGCGCGCAAAGGCCCGGCTGATGGCCTGCGCTTGGGCCTCGGTGGCGCAGGAGACCAGGTAGTGATAGTAGGCGGGGTCAAGGGGGGCGTGCTCGACGTGGCGCGGATCGAACCCGGCGACGCCGCGATGCCCGTGCAGCTTGGAGCGCACTACCGGAACCTCGGCCTCTGTGCCCCACGATGGCCCCAGTGTGATGGTGGGCAGCATGCTGTCCATGAGTATCATCTCCACCGACTCGGAAGAGGGGTTGTCGTTGCGCGTCCCCTCTACCAGGCGGCGGAGGGCCCCTCCACCATCAGCTCGCACGCCGGCGATCACGGCCAGCTCATCGTCGGTGATGTTGCCCTTGTCCACCGGGCGAGCGCTGCCGGTGACGGTAGCTACGAGGGCGTGGATGGTGGGATCCCAGGTGGCAAAGCACCCCTCGCTGTACTGGCTGGCCACCGCGTCGCCCAGGGCCGGCACGCTGACCAGGTCGGCGATGCGGATCATCTGGGTGAAAAAGTTGCGCTTGCCCAGCTCTTGTCCTGCCACACGCATGGCGGCGGGCGTGCTCAGGCTCTGCCACACGGCCTGAGGAATAGGATCCCCCACAACCTGGTGCTGGTTGACCTCGAAGGTGCTGGCAGCGGTCAGCATGCGCAGCGCGATGTCCTCGTAGAAGGCTGGCAGGTCACCGACTTCGGTGCGGGGGTACGAGCCAGCCAGATCGAAGTAATAGGCTGCCAGCGGGCGCTCGTCGCCAACCAAAAGGACGATGCGCAGGCATTTGGCCTGGCTCTGCACCAGGCGCTCCAGGGCGAGGATGGTGCCGCCGCGCCGCCCCTGCTCAAAGAAGACGCTGTGGGCTTGGGGCGCCAGCCCGGGAAAGTCGTAATCCGCTGGATCGGGCGGCTCTTTGCGCAAGGCGGCCTCGAGCTGGCCCATGACGCGCTCAAACTCGTCAGGCGTTGCGTGCACCAGGGCATAGACGGTGGGGACGTGGTCCAGGTCAAAGCGGCGCCGGGCGGTAAAGAGCGGGGCCTTGCGCCAGCCTATCGGCTCGCCAAAGACGGCGGTGGTGATGATGAGATCGGTGCGGTTGTCAGGCCCTGGCTGGAGTTCGTGGCCCATCTGCTCGAACTGAGCAAGCAGGTCTTTGCTCACCCCCTCCAGCAGGGGCGTCATCGGGCCTGGTACCAAGGACAGGCGTATCTTGCGGAGCCACGAGTGCGGGCGGGCAGTCATGCTGGCTCCCTGGGAATCAACGCTCATACAGATGCTCTCTTTCGTAGCGACAAAAGCAGGTGCTCCTCAAAATCCTGGCGCATGGGGCAGCTACGCGGGTTCGTGGACTGCGCCACCCGAGAGACGAATCACTTCCTGGCGGATCATCTCCGCCAGCTCATCCTCGGTCGGCTCCTCGGGCTGTTCGGCGATGTAGCGTTTCAGATCGATCAACTTGCCAAAGCGCACAACGAGCTTTTTGGGGCGGGGGATGAACGACCCTTTGGGAAGGGCTTCGTGGGTTCCCTGGATACCTATGGGCAATATGGGTGTGTTGGTCTTGATCGCCAATTTCACAAAGCCGCTCTTGAAGGGCAGGACCTCGCCTGTCAGGGTGCGCGTGCCCTCGGGGGCGATGCCAATGCTCCGCCCGGCCCGCAAAAGCCGGAACAGGGTGCGGACGACAGTCAGATCGAGGATCTCGCGGTCGACGGGGAAGAATCCCAGGGCGCGCATCAACCAGCCGGTAAGCGGACTCTCGAACAGCTCCCGCTTGCCGGGCGCGCTAGCACTACCCACAAAGTCGGCACCGGTACAGGCCGCAGCCGCCAGCGGATCGAGACTGCTGGCGTGGTTCATGATCGTAATCACGGGCCGGTCCAGGCGCAGGGCCTCGCGTACCCGTTCGCATCCCTCGCACTCGAGCCGGAAGTACAGCTTGAACACGGCGCGAGCGAGGGACACGACCAACCGCACGACGAACATATTCGATTTCGGAATCTCGTAATCTGGCATGGTCACACGCTTTCACCTTTTTGCTTGTGGAGTGCTGTCGATGTGGTAGCTCTGGCTCAGCTTTACCTGCTCGTTGTACGCCTGCACCTGCCGTTCTTTTTCAGTGGCATCCCAGCCCAGGTGAGGGGCCATCATCGCCGCTACTTCGGACGCGCATCCCAGCCCTTGCTCTGCGTCCTCGTGCATGATATGCGTCCGCCTGATCATCCAGTCGTCCAGCGTCATGGCCATCTCGTGCTGGATCGCATAGGGTACCTCGGCCCGGATATAGGGCAGGTCCGGTACCACCCTTGCGCCAAGCTCGGGATCGCGCTGGACCAGGGCCAGCACGTCTGCGCTGGCAGGCCCGTAGGTCAGGGCCAGATGCTCCAGCACCTGGCGGTCCAACTGCGGATAGCGCTCGGCCATGGCATCGACCACCTGTTCAGCCTCGAATGCCTCTTCGGCAAGGGGCACCCGATCCGTCGTGCAGCCCTCACGAGCTACAACACCCGACTCGGCTTTCAGTTTCTTGGATACCACGTCGACCAGGTCTTCAGCCATGCGGCGGTAGGTGGTGAGCTTTCCGCCAGAGATGGTGAGCAGCCCGGTTTGGCTCTCCAGGATGCGGTGATCGCGGGAGGCCTGGTAGGCCGCGCTCCCCTCACCGTCCACGAGGGGGCGGAGACCGGCAAAGGTGCTGATGATGTCTTGCTGGGTCAACCTGTTCCCCGGGAAGGCATGGTTCACAGCGTCCACCATGCCCTCCACCTCCGCGGATGTGGCGCATACCTCGTCCAGAGTACCCTCGTGGTCAACGTCTGTGGTGCCTACGATGCAGGTGTGCTGCCAGGGTATGGCATACATGGCCCGCTGCCCATCGGCGCTGCTAAAGATGACGGCGCCGTTGATCTCGAGCTTCTGGCGGGGTACGACCAGGTGGCTGCCTCGATTCACACGGATCATGGCCCGGGCATCTGCGTCGTCCATGTGCCTGATCTGATCGGCCCAGACGCCCGTGGCATTGACCGTAACCCTGGCCCTCAGGGTGAATTGCTCGCCGGTGATTCCGTCCATGACCTCCACACCGCGCACCCGACCACCTTCCTGCAGTATGCCGTTCACCTCTGCGTAGTTGGCGATGAGGGCACCGTGCCGGTGGGCAGCCTGGATCGTCGCCAGGGTGAGCCGCGCGTCGTCAGCCATGCAGTCACAGTAGCAGGCCGCGCCCGTCAGCCCCTGTCGTGCCAGTGCCGGTTCGAGCTCTGCCGTCTGCTGCGCATCCACGATCCTGTGCCGCTTCATAGTCCGGAATAGGGCCATCAGGTCGTAGAGCCACATCCCCATCCGCATCGTCAGCAGGCTGTTCTTGGAGGTGCGGTAGACGGGGTAGGTGAAGCCGATGGGATGGACCAGCCTGGGAGCCAGCTTGCAGAGCTTGTACCGTTCTGTACACGCGCTAAACACCAGGCCGAACTGGTACTGTTCCAGGTACCGCAGCCCGCCGTGTACCATCCGTGCTGATTTGCTGCTCGTACCGCTGGCAAAATCCTTCTTCTCAACCAGGCCAACTGCCAGGCCGCGCATGGCTGCATCGCGGGCAATGCCAGCCCCCGTGATCCCACCCCCGATGACGACGACATCAAGGGTCCTCTGCTGCATCGCTCTGATATTCGCTTGCCGAACAGCCGGGGAGAACTCGGTTGTCATGATACCATCCCTCCCCAAGTCCTGTATGCGGCCACTGCCCACACTGTGGAGCAGGCCCAGCAGGCTGGCATCTCAGCCCCGGCCTGCCAGTCTACTTCAGGGGGCGGTGCCGGATCTGCTCGTACAACTCGGCAACCTTTTGGTACAGGATTGCCGTCTTTTCCTGCAGCAGCTCGGGTGTCATGGGTTTGCCGTAGGCATCGGACAGCTCGAAAAGCTCGCCGATCTTGATATAGACCTTGCCAGGCTTGAAACCATAGGTCCCTGGCGGCATCAGCTCGCGCGTACCATGGACCGACACAGGCAGGATCGGAACCCGGGCGTGAAGGGCCAGCTTGGTTGCCCCATCGGTGAAGGGCAGCATGTCGCCCGTCTCACTCCGGGTGCCTTCCGGCGAGATACCTATGGCCGCCCCGTTCCTGAGCAACCTCAACACAATGCGCATCGCCGAGATGTCGGTGCTGCTGCGGTCGAGGGCGACGTAGCCCAGAGAGTTCAAGATCCAGGTGAGTGTCGCATTCTGGTAGAGTTCCACCTTCGCCAGGCAATAGATCGTGCGGTCCAGCGGGATGCCGATGAGAAAGGGGTCCAGCCCGCTCAGATGGTTGGTGATGACGATACAGGCGCCCTCATTGGGCACGTTCTCCTGGCCCTCCATGTGCAGGCGGATATAGGTTCGCGTGATGAGCCTGGTGACTGCTTTGAAGGCCCAGAGGAAAGGCCGATTGACCTGGCCTGCCCCCTTGAAGACATCAACTGGCTTTTTGGCTTGATCTGGATTTTGAGTGTCCATGCGATGACCATTCATTTAGCGTGATTATCGGCTCTATGGTGCGTGCTTACTCCTCACCCGCCTACCACGTACACGGCATAGTAGTAGACCACGGGTATCACAAAGATCAGGCTATCGATGCGATCCAGCAGGCCGCCGTGACCCGGGAGCCAGGCGCCCGTGTCCTTGACACCCGCGCTGCGCTTGAGCATCGACTCGGTCAGGTCGCCGGCGATGGTTGCCAGCGGGATCAGGATGCCCAGCCCGATGATCGGGAGGAGGGGAAGGCTGAAGGCCCACGCGGCGAGCATGACGGCTGCGAAACTGCAGACAAAGCCGCCAACGGTCCCCTCCCACGTCTTTTTGGGGCTGATGCGCGGGGCGAACTTGTGGCGTCCCCACATCTTGCCGATTAGGTAGGCAAAGGAATCGCAGATCCATGTGCCCAGGAACACGAGCGCGCCCCAGGCCAGCCAGTCGGGCAGTTCTCTCAGCAGGATGCCGTGAAGCATCAGACCGCCCGTGTAGAGCACACCAGCAAAGGTGCTGGCCCAGTCGGCGATAAAGCTGCTGGACGATGTCTGCGAGGCGTAGCCCCAGACCACCGTCGTCAGCAGTCCTAGGCTGAGGATCGCCCAGGCCAGGTCAAGGCCGAGAAAAGCCTGGGTGACAAGGGCCAGAACCATAACCACGCCGGCTGCCACCACTGGGTGGTACCCTGAATGGCGCGCCAGGGAGTAGAACTCGATGCAGGCGACAGCGGCTGCCAGGCCAAGGACCACGAACCAGGGCACGCTGCCCAGGTAGTAGGCGCCCAGGACGACTATGCCAAAGACGATTGCGGTGGCGGTGCGTCGGCCGAGTTCTCTCAAAGTTCGGCTCCACCTCCAATATCTGGCGGGCTACAATACCAGGAGCACATAATAGTAGGAGACAGTGACCGCGAACATAAAGCCATCGATCACGTCTAGAGCGCCGCCCTGCTCCGGGATCCAGGCACCAGAATCCTTGGCTCCGACACTGCGCTTGATGATCGATTCCAGCAGGTCCCCGCCAATGACTGTCAGCGCGATCAGGATGCCCATGCCAATGACGGGAAGCACCTGGGCAGGTAGTACCTGCGTGTCAAACAGCCAAGATGTCAGAACGACGATAGCTACGCTGGTGACAAAGCCGCCTATCGTGCCTTCCCACGTCTTCTTGGGGCTGATGCGCGGCGCGAACTTGGTACGGCCAAACTTGCTGCCGATGAGGTACGCTCCCGAGTCGCAGCCTGCCGTGCCAAAGACCACGATGGCCAGCAGGGCGCCTCCCTGTTCCAGCGAGCGCAGCAAGACCACGTGACTGAGCAGTCCGCCGGCATAGATCGCGCCCGCAAAGGTTAGCAGCCAATCCCGGAAAAAGTCCCTTCTAGCCTCACCCAAGGAGGCCCGCTCGCGCAAGTGCTCGACGGCGAGCCACACGAGCGACAAGGCGATAGCCACGAGCAAGCCAGGGATCAGGATTTGGTAGGTAAAGTAGGCACTACATACAAAGAGCAGCGCGGTGGCGATACCGATTAGATAGAGCGGCCGGTGCCCATCCAGGCCCATGAGGTGGTAGAATTCGTAGGCCGCGAGCGCCGTAATGATGGCAACTCCCAGGAATAGCGCGAAACCCCCGGTAAAGACCAGCCAGAGGAAGACGACGGCATATAGCAGCGTGCCCACTCCCCGTACGAACAGCGGGCTTTTGATCATCCGCTTGAGTGACAACGTGTGGCCTCCTGAGCAGCAACCTCGAGTCGGTGGGGCTGCGCCGCCCTACCAGCGGTCGCGGATGCCGTCCATCTCGGATGGCAGCCTCTGCTCCTGCATCCTGGCCCTGGCCAGGGGAGCGCCGATCAAGAGCGTCAGCGCCACGATGCCTGCGGTCACCCAGGCGGTGATGGAGACTGCCTGAGTATCGCTGTGCTTGACGGCAATACCCGCAAAGGCCCAGACAATCACGGCGACGTAGGCGATATCGCCGCGTGTGATGCTGACCAGGGAAGTGACTATCATCGCGACCACCAGCATGATCACCGCCCACGCCACGGGAGTGATCCCCCAGCCGTTCCAGCCGAGGTACTCCAACAGCGATGTGACGTTGGCAATCGTGGCTACGGTGATCCACCCCAGGTAGATGCTAAAGGGAACCCGCACGAGCCAGGTCTCGGCCCCGCGTACGCGGGTGCGCCCAGTGCCCAACTGGAGGTAGATACCGATCAACAGCAGCAACAGCGCCACCATGGCGATGAGCGTGAACTCGAAATACTCCCAGTGCCAGAGAAAGATCCAGGCGATGTTGGCCAGGCAGCTTAACACATAGAGGTAGCCTATACGTCGCAGGCGGGGGTTATCCCGCTGGCCCGGTAGTGCCTGGTAGATCGTATAGGCAATCAGCGCCAGGTAGATCAGGCCCCAGATGGAAAAGACATAGCCCGCCGGCACGAAATAGACCTCGAAGAGATCCGAGACTTCACCAGTGGTCTGCCCGTTAAAGGGCAGGGCATTCGCCAGGGCGTTGACTACAATGACGGCAATGGTTCCCAGAACGACTAGTATCTGCCTGAATATATCTCTCATTGCTCCTACCTCCTCCTCACAAGGCGCTAGCTATCGGCGGGACCGTACTTGCGGCGGATCTTGTCGTCAACCTCGCCAATGTCCTCACCAACGGCATACAGGTAGCGGCGGGACGACTGCTCGCTCATGTACTTGAAGCGCTGACCCAGTTCTTTGGCGGTGGAATCCACGCCCTCATCGTCTACCTTGGCGCGCAGCCACTCCCCGAACGAGCCATGCTCGTTGGCGATCTGCTGCATCTGCCCGGCGTTGCCCACGACGGCGCGGATCTTGGCTTTGTAGCGCACGATGCGCTCGTCCTGGCTCAGGCGCTCCACGTCAACGTCGGTGAAATCGGCCACCGTGGCGACATCGAATTGCTCAAAGGCAGCCAGAAAGCCGTCCCACTTGGACATGACCACCTGCCGGCTGAGACCTCCCATAAAGATCACGGCCGTCATCATCTCCAGATAGCCGGCATCGTTATCGGGGCGTTGGCCTGGGATCAGATTTTTCATGATGCATTCCTCCTCTTTTCTGGCAAGGACTGCGCCAGTGCTTGCCAGAATCCAATAGTCTACTACGCTCGTACCGCCTCCATAAGCTTGACGACCTGGAACTCGGACGACTCTGCGGCCTTTTTCAGTTTTGCGATCACGTCGTAGCATCCTGTGATCTTCTCAGCAATCTCCTGAGACGAGCTTCCTGCATCGGCGCTTTCGGAGACGGCTGCAATAGTCAGCATCCAGGCTAGTAGTTGGTCGAATGCCTCGCTGTTGAACCACAGCACGCCGCCGTAGCGGTTCACCTGGAGGAACTGCTGCACCTCATTGTCGCGGAGCCAGGATACCAGCACCTGGTAGGCGCGGTCCTCCTCCGACGTCGAAGCCAGATTGGGCCAATCCTGGTGGTTGATCAGGATCTTGTCCGTGCCCACTGACCACCAGGCGGTGGCCTCGTCCAGGCCGATGTCCCGGAGCGCGCCCGTCACAAGCTTGCCCAGCAGCCACTCATCCATCCAGGTACGGCTTTGGGCGGCATAGTCCTCTGCCGATGCCATCTTGCCCAGAGCGTGAGTGAACACCCATCCGAATAGCGTGCCCCAGGCCGCCGGATCATCCTCCAGGCTGGAGCGTACCATCTCGACAGCCGCTTTGTAGGCGCGTGACTTGGGCATTGGGAAACGCGCCTCGAGCACGGGCAGGTGCAGAGTGGCTTCCAGCTTGTGCCGGATCTCCTCTGCCACTGCCTGTGCGCCGGCAGCCTCCTCAGCAGGTTCCTGCTCGCTGCCGGTGAACTGCTTCATCTCGCGGAGAAGGCGCAGTATTCTTTCCTCTACCTCCTCCAGCAGGGGTTCCAGCGCCGGAGGCTCATCCGGATCGGAGACGACGTGGTCCATCAGCCACCGGAAACTCTCACCGCTGACCAGTTCCCTGAATGGGTAGTGGACCGGCTGCAAGAACACCTCGCGGAGTGCCTCTTCGATGCTGGGCACGCCGCGCCCGCCCAAGTAATCGGCCAGGTGGGCATATTGGTGCCATTCGTTGTCCTGGACCTCGCGCCAGTCGAGAAAGGCGTGACACTTGTAGGCATCCAATTCCACGTACAGCCCTTGTTCATGCAGGCTGCTACCGCTGCGGATATACTCCAGGCCAGTGATGGCATCGCGAAATATGTAGTACGTGCTCCCGTCGCCCCGCAGCCCCAGCCCCTCGCCCAGTTTGGTCTGGACGAGCACGCGGTCGTCTCCGTCACCAGCCTTGACCGAGTAGGCCGCCGATGACTTGATCCAGCCCTTGGCAGTGGCGTACCGGTTATGGTAGATGACCAGCGCCCGCTCGTCTCCGGCCCGGTTGGAGTAGGCGAAGACGTCCTCGTTGACGCCCTCGCCGGTGTAAAAGTCGTATAGCCGAAAGTCCTGTACGTCGGCGAACAGGTACCGGCGATGGAGCAGGGGAAAGATCTCCCTGCGGTGGCGATCTACCAAGTAGCTATCGGGCTGCTCATCCCAGTAGGCACGGCGGTATTCCATGCCATATTTCTCAGCATATCCCTCGATCTGCCCGTGCCCGAACATGGGCAGGCCTGGCAGCGTGGCCATCATGGTGCAGATGCCAAAATACTTGTCGCCTTTGCCAAACTGGGCCACAGCGGTTTCCTCATCGGGGTTGTTCATAAAGCTGACGAACCGCTTTAGGATTTCTGGGTCGAATTCCAGGGTATTCTTCATGACTGTCCGGTACTTGGCATTGTCCTCGTCGCGGAGCATGTTCATGAAGGCGCTGTTGTACACACGGTGCATGCCCAGCGTACGGACGAAATAGCCCTCCAGCAACCAAAAGGCTTCGGCCAGCAGCAGTGTGTCAGGGGCCTCGGCAGCGACGCGGTCAACTACCTCCCGCCAGAACTCCTGGGGCATGGCTGCGTCGAATTGCGCTTTGGTCAGACCGTGCTCGGCGCGGGTGGGGATGGCGCCGCCCGTTCCTGGCTCGGGGAACCACAGCCGCTGGTAGTGCTTTTTGGCCAGCGTCATGGCAGCGTCGAAGCGGATGATGGGGAACTGGCGAGCGACGTGCAGGATGGTCTGGATAACGGCCTCACGCACCTCAGGTTTCAAGTAGTTCAACTGGGCGGTGTCATTCCAGGGCATGGAGGTGCCGTCGTTTCCGTGGTAGATGTATTTCTCGCTACCGGTCCAGCGATCCACCCGCTTGAAGATCACGGCGGCGTCGCTGCGGTCGTAGTAATGGTCTTCGATAAAGATGCCCACCCGCTCGTCTTCCGACAGGTCTGGCCCATTGAAACTGTAGGATGGAAAGGGACTGTGGTCGAGGGATACGAACCAATCGGGATGCTCGACGACCCAGCGGGAGTAGATGCCCACGTGGTTGGGCACCATATCGCTCGCCAGGCGAATGCCCCGCTGCCAGGCCCGCTCCCTCAGGTTTTCATAGGCTTCTGTACCACCCAGATCGTGCGCGATCTGATAGTCGTACAGTGAGTAGGCCGATGCCACGGCCTCGGGGTTGCCACAGAGTTGCTTTATCTTTCGCGAAGCCGGGCTGCGCTCCCACAGACCGATCAGCCACAGACCGGTGAACCCCCAACTTGACAGGTCATCGAGAGCTTTGTCGGGAATCTCATCCAGCCGGGTAATTGCGCGCCCGTGTTCTCGCGAAAGCTGGTGCAGCCACACATAGGCATTCTTGGCTATGAGTACCAGGCTGGGCATCCAGTCGCGGTCAGGGCTAAAGCGCTCCGGCTCGAATTCCAGTTGGCCGTACTCGTACACCAGGGCAGGTCCCGGCCCGGCAAAGATGGCCTTCTCCTCCTCCTGGATCAGATCCAGGCTGCCGAGAAGGCGATAGAGATAGCTGCTCAGGAAGGTGCCCCACCGCTGGCGGATATACTCAAGTTGAGCTGATAGCGAGTGGGGATGGGCCCTAGCTGGCGCGCGCAGCATATCGATCAGGTTCTGCTCCTCGGGGCCAAAGGACGGCTGCGTCTCAAAGAATTCATACAACTCTTCCATCGATTGCCGGTATGCCGTATCCCTGGACAGGATGGAATCATCAAATAACTCGAGAAAGGGGGCAAAGGCAGGATTTTCATTGGCCAGCCAGAGCATGAGCATTTCTTCAAGCAATAGCTCGCGATGGGGAACGCCAGCGGTCTCAGCCTCCAGGTACTCCTCCAGACTGAGCTGGCGTGTGTAGACGGCAAGCGGAGGGAACTGGTCGGCAAACTGCCGCAGGGCAGCATCAATCGCCTGCTGGCCCAGGTGATCGATGAGCCACTCCAGTGCAAGCGCGGTGACGGATGGGTTCCCCTGCTGACGATATTGCTGGATCAAGGCATGCGAGATCTCGTCAATCAGTCCCATGGCATTGATCTGCCCGGCTTTTACGGCTTGCTCGGGAAAGCTGACAAGATCTCGTTTGTCATTCATCTTCTGGGCAAATACTCGGGCGGCGTGGAAATTGGCAAAGATCACATTGCCGCTCAGGGTAAAGAGTGACTCGTCGAACTGGTAGCGATCCCGCGCCTGGCGCGAGACGTGGAATTCCATCTGAACTGTACGCAGTTCCTGCACAATGCCCTCCGGGGTCAAAGCTGTCTATTAGGAAAGCGGAAGCCAGGCGCCTGTCCGAGCAGGGCTCCCATGTGCTGCACCTTGCTGCAGGGGCCAGGCCCAGTTAGCAACATCATTATGCCTGCTTCGATCT
>Ga0207796_1000081_pt1 | contig 39590 bp, 28 predicted proteins | sample Pon1CUnioCityCA_6_FD_187274 | JGI IMG/M metagenome (GOLD analysis project Ga0207796, IMG submission 187274) | Marine sediment microbial community from Union City, CA, USA - Pond 1C Sediment 1 (SPAdes) | ecosystem: Environmental > Aquatic > Marine > Intertidal zone > Salt pond sediment ... | reverse complement strand
TATGCCTACTTCGTGCCCTCGCTGGCCCTGACGGGCGGAGCCGAGAAGCACGTCTGCGTGGGCGACGAGGAGAACAAGGTCCAGACGGTCCTGCCGATGACGTTCCTGGCCAGCGCCGCCTGCGACTGGGAGGTCAGCCAGATCACGTTCGAGGCCTCGGGGGATGGCGACGATGCCCAGAACATCGAGCAGGTGAAGCTCTACCACGAGGGAACGCAGGTGGGCGGCACCAAGACATACGCCGCGGACAACGGCACCGTGGCGTTCACGTTCGCTACCGTGCTCCTTCCCAAGAGCACGCCAGTCCATTTCTCCCTCGAATACACCCTCGACTACGAGGGCATGGACGAATGTGGAACCGACTTCAAGGATTTCCTGGTCAAGGTCAAGGGGCACAACGCGCAATCCAAGGAGTGCCCGCCGGGCATCATCTCCGGGGCGCCAGCGGGCGGTGTCAGCGTCGGGTGCGTGATGCACGAGGACGCCGAGGGGGACTTCATCGACATCTTCCACAGCATCCAGGACGGGGTGGATGCGGCGGACGAGGGAACGGTAATCGCCGTCTGCCCGGGCCTCTACGAGGAGAACGTGGACGTCGGGGAGTCGGTGACGATCCACTCCGTTGAGGGCCCCGAGGAGACGACCGTGCAGGCGGAACGGAGCGACGACCACGTCTTCCACGTGCAGAAGGGCGACACAACGATTGAGGGGTTCACCATCAGGGGTGCGACAGGTTCGGGGCGCGGCGGCGTGTACGTGCAGGGCGGTGCGGTCCGGGGGGCAGGGCCCCAGGACTCTGTGGAAGGAACCAAGATCCTCGACAACAGCGTAACAGACAATCACTATGGGATCTACCTCTTCGAGGCAGAGGCAACCGAAATCGCCGAGACCTACGTATTTGACAACGCAGCGTCGGGGCTGATGCTCAAGTCCTCCGTCGAAAGCCAGATTGCGGACAACCACATCTACTCAAACGGGGGGAATGGCATCACCCTAGAACAGTGCCAGGAGGAGAGCGGGAAGGAGACCGCCATCACGCAGAACGCCATTCGGGATAACGGTCAGCATGGCATCGGTCTGCTCCAAGCCAGGGGGATCAGAATCGCAGACAGCCTCACCATCAGCGACAACAGTCTCGATGGCGTGTTCATGGAGGACTCAGAGGCCATCCAGCTCGTCGGTACCACGTCGATACGGAACAACGTCCGAGACGGCGTCGGCGTGCACAACAGCCAGGTCAGCGACGCCGAGAAGACCATCGTCGTGCTACGGAACACAATCGAGGGGAGCAAGTCGTCGGGCAAGCAGCAGAACGGCATCAGCCTGGTGAACTCGACGGGCGTGAGGATTGGCGGACCGGGTGACGGAAACACGATCACCAACCACCCCCAGAACGGTATCTACCTGCAGGACTGTCATGCCGGCAGTTCGCCGGGGGCAGCAATCCAGATCCTGGGCAACACGGTCCAGTGGAACGAGCAGGCTGGCATCACCCTCAAGTCCTCCTGCGGCACGGTCGTGGCCAGTACGAACACGGTGAACGAGAACGGAGACGGAATTCGCATCGACACCTGTCAGTGCGCGAATTCCACCCCGAATGAGGTGACAGCCAGCACGATTGAGTCGAACCACAAGCATGGCGTCTATGTGGAGTCCTCGTGCGGAAACCACATCGGGAAGCAGGGCCAGGGGAACACGATCAAGCTGAACGGAGAGCATGGGATCCAGCTCAAGACGTGTGACTGCTCATCCGAGATCAATCGCATCGCGGGCAACACTATTCAGGAGAACAGCAAGCACGGTGTTCATCTGCACGAGTCCAGCCACTGCGAAATCACCGATGACAACCATATCGGGCCGGGCAACCAGCACGGTGTCTACATGGAATGGTCGGGCAGCAACGTCGTCAAGGAAAACGCCATTGACGACAATGAGAAGAACGGCGTCCACATCGTCTGGTCTCAGGGCAGCAATGAGATGGATGGCAACGAGATCAATGACCACGTGGACGGCATCTACTTATACGGCGGGAAGGAAGCGGGCGCGGGAGTCGAAGAGATCGTCGGTAACACCATCCACAACAACACCCGGGGCATCCATCTCCAGCACTTCTGCCAGGCCCGCATCTGGTCCGGCCCGACCTACGACTGGGACAACAGGAACTCGATAGAGAGCAATGAGGTTGGCATCTACCTCGAGAGGTGTCTTTGCTCGGCTACCGACTACAACCAGATAGCCTCGAACCTCATCCGCGACAACTCGCGAGGCATCGATGTCCGCAGTTCGATGGAGACGAAGATCGTGGAGAAGAACATCATCCGGGAGAACGCGGAAGCAGGGATCTACGTCTTCGACTCCAGCAAGACCGATATCCATGGCGAAAACGTAATAGGCCCGGACAACGGAAACGGCATCGCGTTGTACCAGTGCCAGGCCGCCAGCGACGCGCCCAACGAAATCCGCGGCAACGTCATCCGAGACAATCATAAGCACGGGGTCTACCTCGAGCGCTCATATGGAACCGCGGTCGGCGACGACGACGAGGGAAATGAGGTCTACGCCAATACGCAGGACGGCATCCACACCAAGCACTGCAGGTCCTCGGCTCAATCGCCCGTGAACCGCATTGTGGGCAACACGGTGGGGCCAAACAATAATGACGGAATCAGCCTGGATCACTCGAATGACCACGAGGTGGCTGGCAATGACGTCAGCCAGAACAAGAAGGATGGCATCCACCTGGAACGCTCGACGGACAACAAGATCCATGAGAACAAGCCAGTATCAGACAACAAGTGGAACGGGATCTACCTCAAATGGTCCCAGGAAAACGAGATCGCAGGGAATGAGGTAACGGAGAACGATCTCAGTGGGGTTTGCCTGTACGAGTCACACGGAAACCAGATATGGGAGCTCGACGAGACACCGAACAGGGTAACGCACAACGGGGAACACGGCGTACGGCTCGACGTGTCACACCGCAACGTGCTTCGGGACAACGAGATCACGGACAACGAGAAGGACGGCATTCGCATCAACCGGGGACGACGAAACGAGATCCTCGGAGAGCACACCATCAAGGACAACGACAAGAATGGCATTCGCTTGAGCGGGGCTGTGTCTACCCTCATCGCCGGCCCGCGTCCAAAGATAAGGAACAAGGGGGTCCACTACACCGCCCTCATCCAGGGGAACGGAGAGAACGGCATCCACTACAACTACGCCAGCAATAACACACTCCGTTACTACAAGATCAACGGGCAAACCACGGGCATCCTGCTTGAGTACTCCCATCACAACCGGTTCGATAGTAACTGGATCACCCTCAATGGACTGGGGGTAGAAGAGAACTGCTCCAGTGACAACAATTATGGCGCCTCGTGGTTCATCTTCAACGGACACACGATCATCATCGAGGGATGCTCGACCACGACGTCCACCATCGTGGGATGCACCCTGAAAGGCAGCGACGCCGACGCGATCACGTGCAGCAACGGCGCCGTCCCGACCGTGCGGAAGAGCAACATCTACGACAACGACGGCGTCGGAGTGAACAACCTCGATCCCTCGGTCACCGTCGACGCCAGGGACAACTGGTGGGGCCATCCTAGCGGCCCCGGGGGCGCTGGCCCCGGCAGTGGCGACGAGATCAGCGGCACGGTCGACTTCGCCGATTGGCGGACCATCAGCGTGACGCTGGTCGCCATCGCGGACCGGGATCCTGTCCTGGCGGCTCGGGGCACGACGGCTGCCAATCAGATCGAGATCTACAACTGGGAGGTCCCCACCGATACGGTGACCGTGGGCCTGACCGACTCACTGACGTGGCTGACTGACCCCAACACCTTCACCGTCACGCTGGAGGGCAACGCGGCGACCGTTCCCGTCACGTTCACGGTCCCGGCCGAGACGGCCCTGCACACGACCGACGAGGTGACCGTCACGGTGAGATCAGGGACTGACCCCAGCATCACCGACACGACGACGTTCCGCGCAACAGCGGCGCGGGTGGCGGACCTGACGGTCAACAAGGTAAGCCCGGAGAGCGTGTTCGAAGGGGCGATCGCCCACATCATCGTCGTCACCAACGCTGGCCCGGACGACGCCACGGGCGTGATCATCACGGACACGCTTCCTGTGACGGCGACGGTGATATCCGCCACCCCCAGCGTGGGGACCTGCGCGGAGCAGCCGGGGGCGGTGGCATGCACCATCGGCACGATGACCAGCGGCGCTCAGGCCAGCGTGACCCTCGTCGCTCGCGCGAACGACGACCGGGGCTTGCACGACACAGCGGAGGTGAGTGCGGATGAGCACGATCCTGACCCCTCTGGCAACTTCGACTGGGCGTTCACCACCGTGCTCACCAGCTGCCTGAACCCGCTCCAGGACGTCGCCATTGTGGGCCCGGTCTCGGGCTACACGGAGACGAGCCACGCCTTCACCACCGTCATCTCGCCCACAGACGCCACAGCCCCCATCACGTACACTTGGGCGCCCGAGCCGGACAGCGGACAGGGGAAGACCAGCGCGATTTACCAGTGGACCGCGCTGGGCACCTACTCCATCACCGTGAGCGCCCGCAACTGCGGCGGCACGGTCAGCGAAACCCAACTCATCGCCATCATCGTCGAGCCGCGACACCGCATCTACCTACCCCTTGTTCTGCGGCTCCTCGGCTCAGCAGCCGCGGACGAGGCTCCAACAATGGCGGTCACCGGTCACCCCCTGACCGATCAAACCGGCACCATCACGGAGCGCGTCCGCCGTGGCCCGTTAGTAGCGCCCACCTACAGCCACGGGGCTGCCGAGAGCGCCCTGGGCAACACGTACCTGTTTCGCGGTCGCCCCTTCGAGTTCGAGGTCGGTCTCTACATGTCCGGCAGGTCCCGCTACGAGCCGACCGCCGGAGGCTACATACAGCGTAGAGCCGGGAGTTTGCCCAATCCCCGCACATTCGCCAGGAACAATCGGCCAAGTGGCCTGGCGAGCCGCTGAATCGAGTGTTCGCTCGCACAACAGACGGTCCAGGGGAACGGTGTTGTCTGCCCGGAGATCCATCATCAGCGACGATGGTAGTATCCAGATCCGAGTAGACAGATCAGCACGCCACCCTGCTACCGCGACCCTCAGCCAGTGACACAGCGACCCCGGGGCCCAAGGAGCAACCCGAAGAATGTGAAGGGATCAAGAGGCGTCAGGACCCTCTGCGCCCTTCGTCACGAGCTACGCTATCGACGCAGCCCGTCCTACGGCACTATCAGCACCTCTTCAATATGCTCCAGCGCCCAGTCCTGGTCTTCCTTGCGGACCACAAGAGGCAGCGCAAGACGGATGAAGTGACCGTGTGTATTCTTCGCCAGCACCCCATGTTCCTTCAGCGCTCGACACAAGCGACGCACGCCTCCAGGTGATAGCTGGAGAACGATACGGACAAAGAGACCGTTGCCGCTGCCGGCAATCATCTCAGCCTGCCAATCCAGTACTCCGTTGACCTTTCGCTGACGACATCAAGGGGCGCGTCGTTGCGGGCATTGTACCCATCTTCAAGCAAAATGTAGCTCTCCGCACGTCCTTTTTTCCGCTCCAGGTCTCTCTTTCTCCCAAGGCGGTATCAGTAGCAGAGCGCGACACGGTACTGCAAATTGTGGAATCACAGGCCCCCGAACTCCACTAGGCAGAATCCCGTGGTCCCTCGCGAGCAAGCGCTACAAATCTCCAATCGGTGTGGTATAATAGGATCTCCATGAGTGACTTCGTCCACCTCCACGTCCATAGCGAATACTCGCTCCTAGACGGTCTCAGCGACTGCGATGAGCTTGCCAAACGGGCTCTCGAGTTGGATATGCCGGCCCTGGCGCTAACCGACCACGGCGCAATGTACGGCGCTGTGCGCTTCTACAAGGCCTGCAAAGCCGCGGGGATCAAGCCCATCATCGGGATGGAGGCCTACGTGGCTCGTCGGGGACGGGAAGACCGAGATCACCAGCGCGACCGAAGCCCATACCACCTTGTTCTTCTGGCGCAGAACGAGACGGGCTACCAGAACTTGATGCGACTGGCAACGAGAGCACAGCTCGAGGGTTTCTACTACAAGCCCCGCGTTGACCGGGACCTACTGGAGGAACATAACGACGGGTTGATCGTCCTCTCTGGCTGTGGATCCTCGGAACTCGCGCGCCGCATCAAGAAGGGACAACTAGAAAGGGCCCGGGAGGCTGTGGACTGGTACCGGACAGTGTTCCTAGATCGCTACTACCTGGAGCTGCAGGACCACGACATTGCGGAATTGACTGAAGTCAACAATCATCTCATAGAACTGAGTGACGAGTTCGGCGTGCCCCTGGTAGCCACCAATGACGTCCACTATGCGCGCAGCGATCAAGCTTCCATCCACGACGTGTTGCTCTGCATCCAGACCGGTAAGACCGTAACGGAGCCAAATCGGATGAAGATGGACGGTGAGAGTTACTACCTCAAGAGCGCTGAGGAAATGGCCGCCCTCTTCTCCCACGTGCCACAGGCCCTCACGAACACCTGTGAGATCACGGAGCGATGCAATGTCGATCTGACGTTCGGGAACTACCACCTGCCTGTCTTCGAAGTCCCTGACGGTTATGACGCACAGTCATATCTGCGACATCTGTGTGAAAGGGGGCTTCGCGAACGGTACGGTGAGATCACGCCAAGGATCCACAAGAGACTCGACTACGAGCTTGACGTGATCCACAGGATGGGCTTCGACACCTACTTTCTGATCGTCTGGGACCTTTGCCGGTTCTCCCGCGAGGAGGGCATCTGGTGGAACGTCCGAGGGTCAGGTGCCAGTTCCATTGTCGCCTACAGCCTCTACGTCACCAATCTGGAGCCCCTGCACCAGAATTTGATCTTCGAGCGCTTCCTGAACGAAGGGCGTGTAACCATGCCCGATATCGATCTTGATTACCCGGACGACCAACGACAGCATCTTATCCGCTACACCATCGACAAGTACGGGCAAGAACAAGTAGCACAGATCGTAACTTTTGGGACAATGGGCGCCAAAGCAGCCATCCGGGACGCGGGTCGGGCACTGGACTATCCTCTTCCAGAGGTGGATCGCATAGCGCGGCTCGTCCCGGGCGGGCCGGGTGTCAAGCTTAAGGCCGCACTGGAGAATGTGCCTGATCTGAATGCTCAATACGATCAGCAAGAGCACATCCGCCGGCTGATCGACACCGCCCAGGGCGTCGAAGGCAACATCCGTCACGCCAGCACGCACGCTGCGGGCGTGATCGTCTCCGACTTGCCGCTTGTCAATTACACCCCCCTGCGTCGACCGACGAGCAGCAGCAGTGATGATCAGATAGGCACCGTGACGCAGTATACGATGTCGGAGGCAGAGGAGCTGGGCCTGCTGAAGATCGACTTTCTCGGCCTAGCTACGTTGACCGCTATGCGCGTCGCCTGTGAACTGATCAAACAGCGTCACGGCGTCGACCTGGACCTACTTAGCATTCCCCGCGAAGACCTGGACATCTATAGCCTCCTTTCGCGCGGACACGTGATGGGCATATTCCAGGTCGAAGGCCAGGGGATGCGGCGGACGCTCATGAAGATGCAGCCCAAGAAGTTCGAGCACGTCATTGCCGCGATCAGTCTCTACCGCCCCGGCCCGATGGAGTACATTGACGACTACATAGACCGACTACACGGCGAGAAAGCTGTGGAGTATCGGCACCCCACCCTGGAGCCGATACTTGACGAGACCTTCGGCATCATCGTGTACCAGGAACAGATCATCCGCATCTTGACGGACATCGCGGGCTATACGGCAGCCGAGGCCGATCTGGTTCGCAGAGCTGTAGGCAAGAAAAAGAGGAAGGCCTTGCTGAAGCACCGCGCAACGTTCATTGAGGGCGCCGTGACGCGCAGTGACATGCCCCGCGAGACAGCCGAGGCCATCTTCGACGATATCGAATACTTTGCGCGGTACGGTTTCAACAAGAGCCACGCTGCTGACTACGCCGTTCTGACCTGCCAGACCGCCTACCTGAAGGCCAAATACCCAGTCGAGTACATGGCCGCTCTGCTGACCGTGGAGCGTAGCGACACCGATAAGGTGAGCCACTTCATCGAAGAATGTCGCCGGATGGGCATCGAGGTCCTTCCGCCGGACATCAACACCTCGGACCTGGGGTTCAGCATAGAGGAAACAAGCGAAGATTCTCCGTCCATCCGATTCGGCTTGGGGGCGGTAAAGAACGTAGGTGAAGGACCGGTGGAAACGATCTTGGAAGCACGGCGGGCCGGAGGCCGATTCAGAGATCTTGATGATTTCTGCCGTCGCGTCGACCTGCGGGAGGTCAATCGGCGAGCCCTCGAAAGCCTGATTCAGGTTGGCACGCTGCAGCCATTTGGCACGCGGGCTCAGCTCCTCCCAATCGCAGATCGCATCATCGGGCTCAGCGCCGGCGTCCACGAAGCGAAGGACGCGGGCCAGATGAGTATGTTCGGTGACGTCACCGGCGTTCATCTCGCAGCAGAGGAGTCGATTCTGCCGCCCGCTGACCGAGTGCCGGACATCCCCAGGAAGGAGATCCTCGCCTGGGAGAGGGAGTTGGTCGGTATCTATATCTCTGAACACCCACTGACGCGAGTGCTGGCCCGCCTGGATGACGTCCTCTCGGGCTCTGTCGGGACATTGGATGAGGAGCCGAGTGGGCAGCAGGTGACGGTCGCGGGGATGATACAGCGCATCTACCGCCACACAACCAAGAAGGGCCGGGAGATGGCGTTTGTGACCCTTGAGGACATGCAAGGAACTTGCGACGTCGTGGTCTTTCCCAGTGTCTGGAAGGACACCAAGCAAGTGTGGCAGCCGGAGCGGATTGTGGTCGTGAATGGGAAGGTCGATACCAGCCGACGCGACGAGCCGAGCCTGCTGTGCAGCTGGGTCAAGCCCCCCGACCTTGTGAGCGTGGCCACAGACGCCGATTTGACCCGCCAGAGGTATGACCGGTCGACAAACTCGGAGGAAAAGAGAGATGGGGACGCCCCGCCGTTGACGCAACCGCCGGAGCCGGATGCGACTGGGTCTCACGTTGGATCGTCCGCGCACCCGTCGACAGAACCTCCTCAGCCCGTGTCGACGACGCGACGGACAGTCCGCGTCACCCTCCGGCGAACCCCGAAGCAAGCAGAGGACAAGCAGAGACTGCGGCAGATCCATGACCTGCTGATCACATACAACGGCCATGACCCATTTGTCATACATCTGGCGGATGGCTCTGGGGGAGGTGTCGAATTGAGATTCCCGAACCAGGCCACGTCATACTGCACTGAGCTGGTTCAGGACCTGGAGGCATTGGTTGGGAAGAGAGGGGTTCAAGTCGAGGACGGGCCGTGAAAGAGGAAGAGTCTGCAGGCAGGGCCCGATGGGCATCTGGTCTCGAATCCAGGCTGTATCAGCCCATTGAAAGCACCCGTGCTTCTTTGGGACTGATAACCCGCATGGCGTAACTGTGGGAAGCACTGCTATAATTGCCAAGGACGCTCACCAGGAGGAGAATATGACAACAAAGTCGGCAAAGAAGAAACTCGGAATCATAGTCAGCGGGGGTCCGGCCCCCGGGATCAATGGTGTGATTCACTCAGCTACAATCGAAGCTCGTACCCGCGGCCATGAAGTCCTCGGATTCTACGATGGATTCAAGCACCTCATGGAGGGGAAGTCGGTAGCTACGCCACTGACCATTGACGACGTCAGCCGGATCTACCTTAAGGGCGGGTCCATCTTGCGCACATCCCGCGCCAATCCGACAAAGGAAGAGGATTCGCTGCGGCTATGTGGCGAGGCGCTTCTGGAAGCCAACATCGGGTATCTTCTAGTCATCGGCGGCGATGACACAGCCTACGCTGCCTACCGGGTGGCGCGCTATGCCCAGGAGCACATGGGGGCGGGTATTCAGGTGGCGCACGCCCCCAAGACTATCGACAACGACTTGCCGCTCCCTGAGGAGATCAACACCTTTGGCTACGAAACGGCCCGGGAGATCGGCACGTGCATCACAATGACTTTGATGGAGGAGGCGCTGACGGGGCTGCGGTGGTTCGTGGTGGTGACTATGGGACGCAAGACCGGTCACCTGGCTCTCGGCATCGGGAAGAGCTCAGGTGCCACCTTGACCCTCATCCCGGAGGAATGGGAGAGGCGGACGATCCGAATGCAGGAGGTCGTCGACATTCTCATCACATCGATCCTCAAGCGAATGGCCGACGACAAGCCGTACGGCGTGGCCCTCGTCTCGGAAGGCGTAATGGAGCACATGTCGCATCAGGATTTGCGGGAGCTGGACTACGTGGAGCGGGACGCCTTTGGCAACGTCCATCTGTCCGAGATCAACTTCTCTGACATCCTTAAGCACGAGCTGGACAGCGAGTTAGAGAAACTGGGCATCCCGGTGCGCATAACAAGCAAAGACCTGGGGTATGAACTCCGTTGCTCGGATCCCATCGCCTACGACATCGACTACACGCGCAGCCTGGGGGAGGCGGCGGTAGGTTTTCTCCTGGAGGGCGGCACCAATGCCACGGTGACCGTGCAAGGAACGCGGGTGGTGCCTATCCCCTTCGACGAGATGATGGATCAAGAGACCGGGCTCACCGAAGTGCGCAAGGTCAATCTCGACTCCTTCATCTACCGCTCAGCCTACAAGCTCATGCTGCGCCTCAAGCCAGAGGACGGAGATGACGACCAGCTTATCAGTATGATGGCGGAAAACACCAAGCTTTCCCTCGCAGAGTTCAAGACCCGCTTCGGCTATCTCCTCGGGCTCCACCCTCGACCGTTCTGACGGGTTTCCCCGTTGAAGTTGGTCGAGGTTCGTTGCTCAGGCATACGAAAGTGACGTACGACATCAGAGGCGATCACAGGAGGCCATAATGGATCGGATAGGCGTTCTCACGAGTGGTGGCGACAACCCCGGTCTGAACCCCTGCATCCGCGCCGTCGTTCGTATGGGGCTTCATCACGGGTTGAAGGTGATGGGTATCCATCGCGGCTACGCTGGTCTGATTGGCGGTGAGATCAAGGCGATGGACGCCCGCTCGGTGGGCGGCATCCTCGCTCGGGGAGGCACGATTCTGGGCACTGCCCGCGCCCCGGAATTCCGAGAGCCTCAGGGGCGCCGGAAGGCCCTGCGGACGCTGAATCGCTTCGACATTGATGGTCTGGTCGTCATTGGAGGCAATGGATCCCTGACGGGTGCGCTGGAGCTCCACCGTCTTGATTTTCCCACGATCGGGATACCCAGCACCATCGACAACGACATCAACGGCACGGATATCTCCATTGGGGTCGACACGGCACTCAACACGATACTCGGAGCGATCGATAAGGTCAAGGACACAGCATCCTCCCATAACCGAGCGTTCTTGATCGAAACGATGGGCCGAAACTCGGGCTATCTGGCTCTGGCAAGTGGATTGGCGGGCGGTGCAGAGCTGGTGCTCTGCCCTGAGATAGAGACCACGCTCGAGCAAGTCGCCGACACAGTCGAGAATGCCTACATTCGCGGGAAGGCCCATGCCATCATCGTAGTCGCGGAGGGATGGAAACCCGGAACGGATGAGATAGCCCGAAGGCTCCGAGAACGCAAGGAGGAACTTGGCTTCTCGGTGCGAGTCACGCGACTCGGCCACGTGCAGAGAGGTGGGTCGCCAGGTGCCTTCGACCGGATTCTGGCCACGCGGCTGGGCGCCGAGGCCGTCAGACAGCTAATCAACGGTAACTCCGGGCATATGATCGGTTGGCTACACAGCGACTTCCACCTCACGCCCCTGGAAGAAGCAGTAGCCTATCAGAAAGAACTCGACAGAGATCTATACGAGCTATCAACGATCATGGACAAGTAGCTCGACCCTACAGGCAACCGGCGGCGGCGCAGCACCTGGCACCCTTGTAGCAAGCACGCCGACACTGGCCGTCGCCGCCAAGGGCTAGAGGATTAGAGGCTCCCGATAGAGCCCGAAGACATCGCGGAAGACATCCATGATCTCCTGCAGCGTGGCGTAGGCGCGCACGGCGTCCAGCAGATACGGCATTGTGTTCTCAGTGCCCTGTGCCGCAACGCGGAGCCGGTCCAGCGCTTGTCCCACCGCTCCATTGTCCCTCTGCTCCCGCACTTCTTTCAATCGAGCACACTGCCTCTCATAGCCCTCAGGATCCATCCGCAGGATCGGAATCTGCGGGGGCTCCTCCTCCGCGAATTCGTTGATCCCGACGACCACACGTTTCCTCTCATCGATTTCCCGTTGATAGCGGTAAGCGGCATCGGCGATTTCCTGCTGGAAAAAGCCATGCTCGATGGCCGGGATCACACCGCCCAGTGCCTCAATCCTCTCGAAGTATTCATAGGCCTGCTCCTCAATCCGGTCTGTGAGCGCCTCAACGGCGTATGACCCGCCCAGCGGATCGATCGTGTTCGCGACTCCACTCTCATGGGCAATGATCTGCTGTGTGCGGAGCGCAATGGTCACCGCTTGCTCGCTGGGAAGCGCCAGGGCCTCATCCATGCTGTTAGTGTGCAATGACTGCGTGCCCCCCAGGACCGCCGCGAGGGCCTGTACAGCCACGCGAACGATGTTGATCTCCGGCTGCTGAGCTGTCAGCGAGCATCCAGCCGTCTGGGTGTGAAAGCGCATCCACCATGAGCGCTCATCCTTCGCCTCGAAGGACTGGCGCATCTCCCGTGCCCAGATTCGACGAGACGCTCGGAACTTCGCGATCTCTTCCAGGAAATCGTTGTGGCAGTTGAAGAAGAATGAGAGACGTGGCGCAAAGTCGTCGACGTCGAGTCCACGCTCGAGAGCCCACCGCACGTACTCCATCCCGTCAGCGAGCGTAAAGGCCAACTCTTGAGCGGCCGTAGATCCCGCTTCACGAATATGATACCCCGAAATAGAGATCGTGTTCCAGCGGGGCAGGTTCTTGCTGCCGAATTCGATTGTGTCTGTGACCAGGCGCATAGATGGCTGAGGAGGAAACACATACTCCTTCTGCGCGATGTACTCCTTCAGGATGTCGTTCTGGGTGGTACCACCCAGCTTTTCCATCGGCACGCCCTGCTTCTCAGCCGCGGCGATGTACATGGCCCATATGACAGCCGCCGGGCTGTTGATGGTCATGGAGGTCGTAACCTCGTCCAGCGGAATCCCATCAAAGAGGACCTCCATATCGCGAAGCGAGGAGACGGCAACGCCGCACTTGCCGACCTCCCCTGCGGCATCGGGGGCGTCACTATCGTATCCCATCAGTGTCGGCAAGTCGAACGCGACAGAGAGACCGGTCTGACCCTGTTCGAGCAGATACCGGAAGCGCTCGTTCGTCTCCTCGGCGGTCCCGAACCCAGCAAACATGCGCATGGTCCACAGTCGGCCGCGATGCATTGTGGCGTGGATCCCGCGGGCGAACGGGTACTCGCCCGGGAAGCCCAGCTCATCCAGATACTCCCCCTCCGCGTCCAGAGGAGTGTACAATCGCCGTACAGCCTCTCCAGAGGTGGTAATGAAGCTTTCGGCCCGCTCTGGATATCGATCAAGGGTCTCCCGAAGCGTTGTCGCCTTCCACCGTTCCCGTGCCTGCTCCAGTTTCTGTCTCTCAGAATCCATCGCTTCACCTCCTGCTGTGATGCTCCTGTCACCGTGCGCGTTTTCGGACTCGGGTCTGCTCTCTGGAACAAAAATCAAAGACACCGGACCAGCCAACCTGGTTCGCGCCCGGGAGCCTGACCGCGTGTTTGTCGGATGAATGTCTACTCTGGTTTGCGTTTTCCCGATAAAGTTGACTCAACAGCCTGACAGCCTGTTCCCGTCCGGACCTCACGACGCTCGTCCGCTGTCGCCCACGGAGGCGCAAGAGCCACCGCGCCACTCATCATCGCGTCCGGGGCAATGCCGCTACCCTCAGGCATCGGAGGGTGGGGAGCCTGATGGTGTCCCCACCCGGATCCGCGTGACATCAGCCCTGTCGCGATGCAGCAGCCACTGGGCAAACTGTCGGGCCTCTCCCGCGGGTTCCCCCTTGCTCGCTAATTGCAGTTCACGCCAAACTGGATACTGTCCCTCCGCAATTGCCTCATCCGTCGGGGTCACACCATCGACGGCTAACGCACGCACGCGATCATCCAGACACCTCGTCGACACATACCCAATCGCAGTGGGTGTGCTCATCACGTAATCGACCATCGCCATGCTCGAAGGCACCACCACGGCGTTAAGGGACGTGTCCTCACCGTCAAGAACCTGCTCTTCAAACGCGGCGCGCGTGCCGGAACCGGCCTCGCGACTGACGACCGTGAGCACCACGCCCTGCCACTCCTGGAGCCGCCCTCGAAAGATCTCACGCAGTTGTACCAAATCTACGACCGAAAACGGCGATTCGGGATGGACGATCACGGCTACACCGTCGCGATCAAAGACCTCCATCCACAATTGCCGGTCTCCCTCCTCTCCGACCGGGCTCCAGGAGAGCAACCCCAGGTCTGCCTCACCCGCGCGCAGAGCATCCTCGACCAGGGCATTGTTGAAGACCTGAACGCTGACGGTGACCCACGGCCGAGACGCTTCATAGTCCGCCACTGCTTCCCACATTAGCGCCGCGCAGGAGTCAGCGGCGACAAGGCGTAGCGTCGCCGGTTCCCGGGTGACAGTCACAGGCTGAGGAGCACAAGCAGGCAGAGAGACCAGGAGCAGAACCACACCAAGCAAAAGGCGGTTCATTCCACCACCTCCGGCCCTCTGCAGTCTCCACGTCACCGGTAGTCCTCACGGACAGGATGGAACACATCGATTACGCGGCAGGCGGTCACTGACCTGCCGGAATGGGACATATTCGACGGGATGACAGCCACAGAGCCGGCTCCGAGACGGCTGGTCTCTTGACCCACAGTCAGCTCAAACACGCCTTCGATGACGTTCGTCACTTGCTCGTGGGGATGCGTATGCTCCGGCACACGTACATCGGGCGCGAAAGTCCAGTAGGCCACGGTCATTGTGTCCGCATGGACAAACCTAGCTGCGGCACCCTCCAGCAGCTCCTGACCCTCAAGCTCAGACATGTGCAAGACAACCATGTCGCCTCCTCCCTTCTCGGCGTTCGCCTGCCCCAAACCGGGCCAGACATACAGCCAGTGGCGCTGTCATCCGCTCCAAAACCAAGCTGGGGCGTGTGTTCTCCCTCGAATTCGAGGGACTGTCCGCGGCCTGCGCTGATCTTCAGAAAGCCCGTTATGAACCGATCAGCTCTATGAGTGCGCGGAGCAGTGCCCCTAGCCCCACGTCCCTCCTTGTTGCGCACGCAGATACGCTTCTAGCCGAGCCAATCCCTCGGCAGCGTCACCACGCCCAAACCCTATTCGGAAGTGGTTGCCCACGTCGCCGAAGACAGTGCCAGGGAGTAGCAGTACCCCGGCCTCCTGCACCACGCGGTCGCAGAACTGGTCGCTCTCACCGTCCAACAGACGGGGGAACGCAATCGGTCCGGCCTTGGGCCGCTCCCAGGAGAACAAGCTGTGGTGTCGCTGGAAGAACTTGTCCAACAGGGCAAGGTTGTCCGTGATGATACCCACGTTCCGCTCAATCAGTGCCTCGCGATGGCGTAGGGCCAGCTCTGCCAGGAACTCGCTCGGCGCACTGTTGCAGATCGTCGTATAGTCCTTCAGGCCTGCCATTCGCTCATAGACACGCACGTCACGGGTTGCGATCCAACCAATCCGCAGCCCCGCCAGCCCGTAGGTTTTTGACATCACCCCCAGGGACACGGCGTGCTTGTCGAGATCGCAAGCAGCGGGGAGCCGGTCCTCTGGCGCGTACTCGGATTCGCGGTAGACCTCATCGGAGAACAAAGTGATGCCGTGGGAGCGCGCGATGTCCACTACCTCAGCGAACTGGTCGCGCTGCATGACGTAGCCCGTCGGGTTATGAGGGAGATTGATCACGATGGCTTTGGTGTCCGAACGGAGATGGCGCAACAGTTGGTCCAGATCGAGCGCCCACCCGCGCTCTTCCTGGGCCTCCCAGCGCGTGACCCGACACCCGATGCCGGCAGCGACAGCCTCCAGCGACTGGTAGCAGGGCCAATGGACAACCACATGGTCATCAGGTTCAAGCAGGGCGTGCATGAAGAGGAAAATAGCCTCCTCTGCGCCGCTATGCACGAGAATCTGTTCGGGAGAGATTGTCCGGTACAGGCGGCTGATCTGCTGCCGGAGAGCAGGGCTGCCCTGCGACTCCGTGTAACCAAGCCACTGATCACCGAATCGCCGACGAGCGTCCGGTTCCAGGTCGAGCAGATCCCCAATCTTCAGGGACTCACAGTCCGAGCAGCAGAGGAGGCGCTCGACAGTGAACTCATAACGTGCAAAGTATCGCTCAAGCTTGAAATGGGGCAGCTGCATCAGCTTTCGCCAACTCCCTAAGACGAATCATTGCCCAGTGGCCTTCTCCGATTATACAGTGCCTCGTCAGCGGCAACAACCACAGAAGCCCGCCAGGTCAAGTCCCCTTCTCCACCAGGGTCCTGAAGCTGCTAGTCAGCCTCTCATCGCCCGGAACCGCCGGCTGATCCGAGTTGTTCCAGCCCGGGTTGAGCACAGAAACCTCAGTGGCTGGCGTCTCAGTCCCGGGTGCTCGATCTGAGTGCGCGCCTGCCCAAGAATGGGGCCAAGCCCATGCCGGTTCCTCGCCTTCTACGGGCTAGAGAATCCGTCGCCCGATGGCGTCATATGCCGCAATCTCTGCTCTCCGCGCCCTGCTCGTCCCATACTCATCGAGTAGAAGTGTCCAGATCATCGAATCGCGCCGCTCCCCATTGGGGTCAACTGTGCGCCGCCGGAGCGTCGCTTCGTGGACAAAGCCCAACTTACGTGGCACTGCGGCGCTGCGCACGTTCCTGGGATCGCAATGGATCTCAGCCCGCACGACTCCATCAATCTCGAAGGCGACCTTCGTCAATGCACCTGCCACCTCCGTGGCGAGGCCCTGATTGACGTGATCCACGCGGATCCAGTAGCCTATCTCTCGCGCCCCATCGCCAACCCCGGTGTGAAGACCACTGGCGCCGAGCACGCTTTCCTCATCGGGGCTGAAGACGCCGTAGGCAAAGTCTCTCCCGAGGTCGAACGCACCGCGCCACCGCCGCAGCCGCTCGACCTTCGCCTGGAGCCTCTCCGGCTCCTGACTCGCCCACGTCATCCATGGTCGCAGGTGCTCCAGGCTCTCGTCGACGGCGGCTTTGAGTAGAGGAGCATCCCACGGATGCCAGCAGCGCAAAACCAGTCGCGACGTGCAAACGCGATAGGCTGGTCCGCGATCATCTTCCGACGCCATGGGCAACCTCCAAGAAATCTCTTCCGGGGGCTTTGGCAGATCCGACGAACCTCGTCAGCGGGCAATGGCGACCAGGACAGAGAGTGTGCCAAAGGCAGCGCAGTAGATGGCGAAGGAATACAGGCGGCGGTGTTCTAGATAGCGTAGCAACAGATCAACACAGAAAAAGCCAACCACCGCCGAGGCCACAAACCCGAGGGCGAGAGTGGGAACCTGCGCCATCAAGCCTCCAGTCTGCACCAGCTTCACAACCTTCAGCAAGCCAGCACCCAGAACAACGGGAGTCGCCAGGAGGAAGCTGAAGTGCGCGGCCGGTTTGCGCTTCATCCCTCGCGCCAGGCCCGCCGCAATCGTCGCCCCAGACCGCGAGATGCCGGGGAAAATAGCGAGCGCCTGGCCTGCGCCAATGATTAGAGCATCCACCCACCCGACGCCATCGAGGTCACGCTCACGGCGCCCCAGACGCTCTGAGGCCGCCAGGAGGCCAGCTGTAATCAGCAGGAAGGCTGCCGCCGCGATAGGACGCGCGAACATGCGCTCAAAGAAATCCTCCAGGAAGTAGCCAACCAGTACGGCGGGCACGGTGCCCAAGAGAATGAGCCAGACTAACCGCGCTTGCGCCTCTGCGCCGCCGTCAAGAGCAGCTTCGCTCGACCCCGTGAGCGATCGAAGACGTCTCCCCCGCAAAGACCCGACGGCAGCGCGTCCCAGCGCGAGCCATTCATCCCAGAAGTAGACGATGACAGCCAGCGCAGTGCCCCAGTGTACTACCGCATCGAAGGCCAAACCCGGGGAACGCCACCCGAGCAACCAGGGAACAAGCACCAGATGCCCGGAGCTACTCACCGGCAGGAACTCGGTCGCGCCCTGAAGAACGCCGAGAAAGACCGCTTGGAAAAGACTCACAACACAACGCTCCTCATCAATACTCCCCCTGATCTCCACAGAGGATTCCTCCAATCCTTAACCGTGGTTGGGACTCCGTCCCCCTCTCAATCTCGACGACCGGGCGGTCGAGTCCATGATGCGCCACCTTGCAGCGGTTACGCCCCAAAGGCTCGACCGCCGGGTGGTTTCACCCTCTCGATTCCTTCAACGGCCGTAGGCCCTTCTGCTGCACAGGACGCGACTGTTGTCGCCCGATGCCGGGCCTCACCTCAGGGCAACGGCAGCAGTCGTACGTCGTCCAGGAAGAAACCGTTGTTCTCGAGTCCCCATTTGGCAAACACCTCAACATGGACCCTCATCTCCGACGCCTCAGCCGTGAACTCGAGAGAATAGTCATTGTACGCCAAGTAGAAGTGCTCGGTGTTGTCCCCGTTCCACCAAGCTCCGTAAGAGACACTTTCCTCATCCCGCCAGGTGGCGTCCGGGGGGCCCACCCCGAGGCGCACCTGGGCTGCCCACGGATCGTTCGGCGGCACCTTCTCCCCCTCCCAGGAAAAGACGTCGACGTAGACCGGGACAATGAACCGATACTGTCGTCCAATCTCCAGATCGGTCACATCCTGCGACAAGGCAGCGTACATGGGAGCCCCCGACTTGAAGACCTTGACACAATGCCACCCGTCAAGGACAAAGAGGTCCCGCTCTCCGGGAGGGAACTGATCCTTCGACTTCACGTTGGCCTCGGGAGCAGCGGCCTCGGCATCACTCCCCGGCAAGATCTCGTTGTCCACCCAATGCCACGCCCAATCGTTGGGCATCTGGCCGATGGCCATGTCAGTCCAGCCGTCCTCGAAACCTCCGTTCCGCAGGAGCGAGGAGGGGGTGGGCGTCGGGCTCACGGTCAGCGGAACCTGATGCCCGATCAGTGGCAGCACGGTATGATAACCGTGGTTCTGCCGAACCACCACGTCGTCGATGAATGCGCCTCGCCCAACCGCGCCATCACCATCGCTTACGAACCGGAATGCGACGTGGACGGTATTCGTAAGCCCACGGGTGACAGGCAGGAAACGATCGAGGCGAAGCCGGCCTTGCATCCACCCTGCCGTCGCGCCAGAGACGTACGACCATTGCCCACCCTCCAGATGGGTCACGTCCGTCAAGATCCTCCACCCAAGCCAATCACCTGATTCGGGCGGTGCGCTCAGCCGCCGGACAGAGCTTGACGAGGTGGACCTTGGACGAGCACCGGCTCCGGCATCGGCGTCCAACCACCACGCAAAGCGGACGTCTGCACCCAGCGGCAGGTGACCCGGTCCGCCAAGCTGGATTGGACCAGACACGAGCCAGGAATCCATGCTATCCGTATAGACGCTGTCAAACCCTCCGGGCCTCCCCGCGCACCACGCACTGAAAGGCTCACTCACGTACATGAACGGGCTCGTGCCCCAGCGGACAATGCCCCCTGCAGCACCATTCGTATCCGTCACAAACCAGTTCGGTGCTAGCTCGCTGCCAAACGTCTCGCTGAACACGGTTCGCCAGCCCTGGGACGCAGCGCCCCCTGCTGACGCCGCATGAGATGACCGCCGAGCGGGCGCGGACATGTCTGCAGAGGCCGGGTGCTGGAGTAGCACCAGGGTGGTCGCCAGGACGGTGGCAGCGAGACAGAGGGCCAGGGCTGACGCACCCCATCGCTGCCGATGCAGCCAGCTATCGCTCACCCGACGCTCCCTGCGAACTCGCGGCGGTCATCTGCGCCTCTTCTCCCTTCAAATCTGCCAGGGCGCGCCGAATCCGATCGAGGGAGGTGCCTATGCCGCGGGACTCGGGGGCCTGATCCTCACCCGCGGGCCATCCTTCGCGCTGCCGTAAGCGGTCGCCATCGGTCTCCTCGGTCTGGTCGTGGAAGAGCACCTGGTGCGTGGGGAACGGGAGATCAACGGCGTGGGCTAGCAGTCTCTCCTTGATCCCAGCGATGACCTCACTCTGAATCTTGAGCACGTTCGACCGCACCGAGTCAGTCCACCAGCGGGCCCGGATGTTCACGCTGAAGTCGCCCAGCTCGGCAACAAGCACATCGGGAGCCGGGCGCCGGAGGACACCATCCACATCCGTCATCGCCTCCAGAATGAGACGCATGGCCGCGGCAACGTCGTCTCCGTAGCCAATGCCGACGTGGAACTCCGACCGGCGCACGGGAAAGGCCGTGTTCACGATGACCGACTCCGTGAAAAGGTGAGCGTTCGGGATGACGACGCGTCGACCGTCGTAGGTCTTTATCGTCGTTGCCCGCGTCTCCACGTTCTCAACGGTTCCCTCAAACTGATTCACGATGATCTGGTCGCCGATCTTGAATGGCTCAGTAAGTAGGAGAAGAATCCCGGCCAAAAAGTTCTGGAGGATGTCGTGGAAGGCAAAGCCGATCGCCACGCTGCCGATCCCCAGGAGCTGGATCAGCTGACCCGGCTGAAAGCTGTCAACCGCAATGGTCAGCGCGATAAGCACTCCTGCACCGATGACGATCCAGCGGGCGAGTCGACCGAGAACCATCTCAGCACCGGGGGCCAGATCCGCCGCCTGGGCCACCCGCTTGACCCCCGACTTCACCCAGTTCGCTATGAGGTAGAACAGACCGAATACGACGATCGACAGGACAATCTGTGGCAGTGCTCGGAGAATACCGCCGACCATCTCCTGCACGTGCATCCACGCATCCGCCCACGCCTGTGAGAAACCCATCGTGCCTCCTGTCCCTACCCGCCCGATCAGAGTTCCGTGTGACCGACTGAATCTGGCCGCCCTGCAATCGTGATGATGCCAAGGTACCCGTCGACGACAATAGAATCCCCGGTGCTGATCAGAGAGACCGCATCGGGCACCCCGGTAACACAGGGAAGGCCGTACTCCCGAGCGATGATCGCGCCGTGAATCAGCATCCCTCCGCGGCGCTCCACGACCCCGACCGCCAGCGGCACCACGAACGTCATGTTAGGGTCAACAGCATCGCAGACCAGCACTTCTCCATGCTGGAACGTGATCAGATCTGACTGAGAGAGGATAACCCGTGCCCGCCCCTTGGCAACGCCGGGTCCTGCCGGTTGACCAACAAGCTGGCGCGCTCTAACGAACATGTCATCATCTCCGCGCTCTTTCGGTCTGATCTCTGGTTTGAAGTGGGGATCCTCAAGCGCCGCAGCCACCTGCGATGCATCCAACTCACCCAGTCCGGTGATGCTCCGAGCACCGAGCCGTCGGCGTCCCTCCTCTACCGCAACCAGGAGCTGAGCCTCAATCCTGCCGAGGTAGATGTTGTCATCGTCCCGTAGCTGGTAGCTGGTCCGGGCAAGGTCGAGCATCTGAGCTGCCCGCTCTCGCGCGGGCCCCGCGAACTGGTCCAGGTAGTGAGATCGCATCGCGTCCAGATCGCGCTGCCGGGCACGCTCCTTGGTAGGCGGGTGGTCAGCCATCTCCAAGAGCAGCCTGATCAACGCATCGGGCATCCGCTCGCATTCCCCGCTCCCAGTCATCGCACAGGAGAGGTCTCCAAAGCGACCGATGAACAGATCCAGCTGCTCTCGGAATCGGTTCGTGATCTTAGCATGGGGATCACCCTTGAGGCTTTCACGCAGCGCCTGTTCCAGGTGAGCATCCTCTCGGATCATCACAGCCATCTCCTCGAGAGCCCGATTCCTTTCGAGGCTTGCCATCTCTGTACCGGTCAACAAGTCCATGAAGGCGTAGGGATCATCAGGGTGAAGTGTGTCATTGTAGACTTGACCAAATAGCCTGATGCCGTGAGCAAAGGGAATGAACTCCTCCCAGTAGACGTCGACCCATCGGTTGTGAATCTCCTGCCGGCTACGGATCTCATCAGCCAGTTCTGCGTCGGAAAGGCGCGCTGGCGGCTGCCCCTCCAGCGCTTTGGCCTGCTCGATCATCCTGGGAATGAGTTCATTCTCAATCTTGTCTCGCAGCATCTGGAGATTGTCGAAGCTCCTGCGCAAGCTGAGGTACCAGCGCCGCTCGTCACCAGGCTCGCGGTCACCAAGCGCGGTGATTGGGCGAGACTGGAGCACAGTCAGTCCATCGTCACCCCACGTCCATTCGACATCCTGAGGCCCGCCAAATAACTCCTCCAGCTGCCGCGCCCGCTGGTACACCGCGTTCGCTTCTTCGGCGGAGAGTGGCGGTCGAAGTGAGAGTCGTTCTGGAAGCGGAGCAAGCCGGACCCCGTCGGCCGCAGGGACGAGCATCTGGGCCCGCGACGGAGCGGTGTGGGAGACGATTTCGCCGGAGGCGCGATCAATCATCCACCGATCGGGCTCGACGGTTCCGTCCACAAGCCCCTGGTTAAGTCCATACACAGATTCGATCACCGCCTGCGATTCATCGTTCGGGCTGCGACTGAAGACAACACCGGAGCGGTTTCCCTCGACCAGTTCCTGCACCACGACAGCCATGGTGCTCGTCGCTACGTCCAATCCTAGGTCACGGCGATACAGAAGAGCCGCATCCGACCACAGCGAGGCCCAAACCAATCGGACGTGCTCCAGAATAGACTCGATCCCTCGCACGTTCATGAAGGACTCGTGGAGTCCAGCGAAGGAGGCTTGCGCCGAATCCTCCCCCGGCGCCGAGGATCTTACAGCCACAGCCTTGCTTCCGAACCGCTCTCGAAGCGGATCCGAGAGAGTCTTAGAGAGGTCCTCAGGCATTGGGGTCTTGAGGAACATATTGCGAATGCGCAGCGAGGAATCCCAGAGTTCCTCCCAGCGCATGTCGGCGAAGCTCTTGCGAGTGAGCTCAAGCAGGATGCGTTCGCGAAGCCCGGTGGAGGCAATGTAGCGCTCATAGGCACGGTCGGAGATGCACAGCGTGTTGGGGACGGGAACCCCGCGATGCTCCATCTCAGCTAGAGTGTGGCACTTCCCTCCGACTGAAGAGGTTCCACGAGACTTAACCTCGGAAAGCGAAACGATGAGCCTCATTGCCGCACGTGGAGTTCGGTGACCTCCTGGAATCGGCGCACCAGGTAGTAGCTTCTGACCTTCACCTGAAACAGCGCACAGGAGGGGGATGACGCAAAATCCTTCAGATGAGGATGCTTGGCAACGTAGGACGTGAGCAAGCGCTCTTTGGCCGAACCGCTGACTTCCAGGGCTTCCCCCAGCACCGTCACAGCCATGGCATCGTGGATGTCCGACGCCTGGTGCGATCGGCTGTCGATCAAGAGAGCGACCCGGGGATCGGCGCTTAGATTAGCGTACTTGCGTGTAGCACGGCCTGTCACCAGTAGGAGGCTCCTCAAGTCATCACTGACCGCGAAGGCCATCAGATTAGTGTAGGGCTGCCCATCCTCCTCGCGGGTCGCGAGCACGGCTAGCCGCTGCCGGGCGAACAACTCCCTCAGTGCCAGGCTAGTAGTTTCTCGGTCGCTCATCAGACCCCTTTCACTCGGTAGATTCTGCCAGCCGCTCCACCTTGCGCACATAGCCATCGATGTCGAACTTACGCTCCAGGCCTCCAGCACTCATGTAGCGTACCTTGCCGTATACTTCACGCTCGGCCCAGGCCCGATCGTGCTTCCCAAAGCACCAGGCGACCCCTGTGAAGCCATTTGGGTCACGCCCATCGAGTTCGTATCGATTGTTGAGCTCCAGCGCGATGCGCATAGCATCCGCTGGATGCGGGGTCCACTCCAGGATCTTCTTTCCCCAGTACATACGCATGTACCCGTGCATCTTGCCGGTGAGGACCATCTCGCGCTGTGCCGCATTCCAGTAGCGATCGTGCGTCTCCGCCGCTTCAAGCACGCCCTCGTCGTAGATGTGCACACGTTGATCATTCGCGTGATCCTCAAGCGTTCCCCGGGCCCAGTCCGGCAAGCTAGACAATGAATCATAGTGGGGGTTGTAGGCACAGAAGTTCATGCTCAGCTCGCGCCGGACGATCAATTCCTCGAGATAGGCGTCTCTGTTCTCTTGACCTACGTCTTCAGCTGCCTTGACACGGAGAGCGATCTCCAGGGGGGATATCTGACCAAAGTGGAGGTAGGGGCTCATGTCAGAAACATAGTCTTGACTGGGATCGTTGCGCCCGTCGTCGTAGTTCGCGAGCTTCCGGGTTACGAAATCATCCAGCCGGGCACGAGCCCGAGAGCCGCCTCCGTGGAAGACAGTGACTCGTTTCGCACTGCGGTTGATGCGCATCCGCTGGAGCAGACCATCCACGTCGTCGAGCGTGAGACCGCCGACGGCAAGCTCCAGGGAGTCCCGCTGCAGTGCTGTCTCCTCCAGGGGAACGAGGAATGCATCGAGATGCTTGTGGATTCTCGGGCGTATCGTGTAGGCCGCGTATTCCTCCTTCTGGGAAGCGGTTTCCACGGGCACAATGACGTCACTCTCCACCTGCACCATCCGGAAGGACAACCGCTCGGCCACTCTCTCACGCCAGCGCTGCTCAACACGCAGGTATCCACGATCGACGACAACCAGGGCCGCACGGTCTGCTAAGTCTACTACGACATCCACGGGTGGCTGAAGACGGACAACCAGCTGAATTCCTCTGCGGCGCAGCGCCTGCTTGGTCTCCTGCAAGCCCTCCAACATGAAGGCATAAGAGCGCGTGTTCGCGTCTGGAAACCGCTGAGTGATGCCAAACAGAACCAGCAAGGGCAAACGACGCTCATTAGCCTCACGGATGGCGAACTCGAGGGCATGGTTCATCGTGGCCCGCTGTGCGCGCTGCATCCAGTAGAGGACGTACTCACCGGTCCCAGACATCGCCTGGTCGTTCAAGGCCTGCACACGCTCTCCGTGAATCATTGATTGCCCCTAGGTGACTGCCACGCGTTCCCTAACCCGATCCGCTTGTGCGCGAATGGCATGTTGATCAATCTCGTCCAGCCTCCTCAGATTGTAGAGCTGAAGGCCCATCCGCGGGTTCTTGCTGAATCGCTCCCTATGGCGCATCAGAAAGTCCCAGTAGAGCGTGGTAAAGGGACAGGCTTTCTCGCCGATCCGCTGCGTTGGATTGTAGCGACAGCCGTCGCAATAGTTGCTCATGCGCTGGATGTAGCTCCCGCTGGCACAGTACGGCTTCGTGGACATCAGACCACCGTCGGCGAACTGCGACATCCCCAGCGTGTTGGGCAACTCCACCCACTCCACCGCATCCACATAGACAGCCAGATACCACTCGTGGACCTGCATGGGTTCGACTCCTAGCAAAAGCGCAAACAAGCCAGTCACCATCAAGCGCTGGATGTGGTGCGCGTAGCCGTATACCAGCGTCTGTTCGATGCACTCTCGTAAGCAAGCCATGTCCGTCTCGCCCGTCCAGTAGAAATCGGGCAGGGTGGCATCGGCCCCCAGCGCATTCCGTTCGGCGTACGCCGGCATATAGCGCCAGTACATGGCATGGACGTACTCTCGCCAGCCAAGGATCTGCCGGACAAAGCCCTCAACGGCATTCAGAGGGGCCTCCTCCGCTGCATATGCTCGCTCCGCGGCCTGAATAGCGCGGCGGGGATCGAGCAGCTTCAAGTTGAGCGCGGCGGACAGACGTGAGTGGTAAAGGAATGGCTCGCGCGACCACATTGCATCCTCAAAATCGCCGAAGCTGGACAAGCGGTGCTCCACGAAGTCGGTCAACGCTTGCTCAGCCTGGTGTGGTGTGACCGGCCAGTCAAAGTGCTTGAGGCTACCTGGATGACGGGCAAAGCGGCTTCTGATGAGATCGAGTACCTCATTTGTAACAGCGTCCGGCACGAACCTTATCGGAGACCGCAAGTCCCTGGGCCCCTGCCTGCCGAACGAGTTGCGGTTCTGGTCGTCGTAGTTCCACTTCCCGCCGACTGGGTCTTCTCCCTCCATCAGCACCCCGGTCCGACGCCTCATCACTCGGTAGAAGTGCTCCATCAGGAGCCGCTTCCGTCCAGCAGCGTACTCCTCGAAAACCTCCATCGAGCATAGGAAGTGCCGATCAGGTCGGGTCTGAAGCCTCACACCAACTCGGTCAGCGGCATCAGTCAACTGCTGACGAACTCGCCATTCACCGGGCTGCACCACGACGACCATCTCAGGTTGCCACACTTTCACGGCCTGTTCCAGCTCTGCGCTCAAAGTGCCACGATTGTCGGGATCGTCCAGCTCTCGATAGTCGACTCGAACGCCTGGAGGGGCAGCGGTCAGGAGGTGGTCCCGAAAGTGACGCATAGCGCTGAGGAAGATGGCAATGTGGGACTGAGCAGCCTGGACGTGCTCTGCCTCTCCCGCGACCTCGGCCATCCAAACCACGTCCAGCCCGGGGTCGAACCCCTCGAAGGCCGCGGAGTTCCGATCGAGTTGATCACCGAGAACCGCAATGAGGTTTCGCGTCGGCTCGACTTCATGGGTTCCCATCCGGCATCCTTCACTTCTGGTCGCGACGCGCGGCCTCGCGGTCCCGGCCTTCCTTGCTCGTGTCAGACATGATCGCTGCGAAAACGCGTTCCCCGCATAACTAGGTCGCTCCACCGACCTGGGCGTCCAGTACCTCAGGAATCGGCGAACCCGTGTGAACGTCCAGCTCGGGCGGCCAGTTGAGCAAAGCGCCGTATCGGTCTCTTGAGACAGCGGCGTGATGGCGCGTCACCTGTTGACGCGCTCGGCGATTGTAGCAGCAAAGAAAACGTGCGTCAAACTTGCTGATGGGCAGCTAGTGGCACCGGATGTCTCAGACATGACCCGCGAGCGAGACGGTCTACCCGCGTCAAGGGCGGAAGCGGACGCAGCGAATCACGGGTCAAGATGAGTTAGATGACGAGGCCTTCTGCTAGGCCCCACGCAAGCCTCCGACACGATGCATCGGTAGCCGACGTCGCACTGGCTGCCGCGCAGATCGGGCCTCCAGCTCGAAGACCGTTGCGGGACCGTAGGGCGCCGTTGTCGGTGCTGAGGAATCAGCGTTGAGCCTATTGTCGCACCCATTTGATGAACAGGGCCAGCGAGGAAAGCTCCCATCTTTGCGTCGAGTATCGCCGCGATGGGGATTGGTGCTGCCTGCCTCTTGCGCCTGCCCAATGCCCGGCCATTCCTGGCTTCCACTGGCGTTTGCGTTGACGTCACCAGATCTGCTGGGGCGGGAGGCGGTTCTGCTCGGGCGTTCGCGCTGCAGCAAGCTGGCGCGGGGTTGTGTCAGGGCTACCCAGTCTGACCTCTCAAGGCCACGAGATCCGCCGTGGCAATCCTCCTCAGTCTAGACGGCAATGGGGATCAGTGACCTTTGGTCGGTCTACCAATGGCGATTTCTTCTGCTGCCGCTAAAGGACCACAGGTCGCAGATCTCGACTCAGATTAGAGGTCAAGCATTCCGCTCTTGCCGTCCGCCACGGCCTGGAGCACACGGCGGGCGACTTCTTCAGGTTGCAGGGCTCCGGGAGGGATATTGAAGGGGACCTTATCCCAGAATGGGGTCATCACTGCCTTCGGTCGCACAATCATCACCTTGCGTCCACGCTGTTCCTTGCGCAACACAGCGGTGAATGCCTCCAGGCCCGCCTTGGCAGCAGCATACGCGGACAGCCCAGGAAGGCGCAGACGCTCACTGACCGCTCCGACGAAGATCAAGTGAGCGTCAGATGCGAGTACGGGGAGGCTCAGATGCGCCGTGACATAGACCCCTCCCAAGTTGGCTGTGATCAACCGTTTCCATTCCGCGAGTTGAATCTCCTCCACTGTCAGCGAGGCAATATCCCCCACAGCATAGATCCACAGGTCGATCTTGTCGACCTGGTCTTCGGCCCACCGTACGGCGGCTCGAACACTATCCGGATCCCCCACATCGGCCGCGAAGATGCTGGCCCTGTCAGAAGTGACCGAATCCGGGTCTCGCACAAGGCCGAGAACAGTCCAACCCGAGTCGGCCAGACGCTCAGTCAGCGCCCCACCGATCCCGCCGTCGGCTCCCCATACCATTGCAGTGTTCATACTCACACCCCATTCGGTCATAATGGCAAATAAGCGCGGTCTGTGGCGGAACTGCCTGAGCCGCGCCTAGCGCAACAGATCCTAGTGGCAGCTTCTACGACTCGGACAACTTGACCATCAGAGCAGCCATCGTTCTCCGCTCCTCTGGACTGGCCACGCCCCACATGTCCTTCAAGAGCTCTTCCTCTGGCGTTGCTGGACACACTTTCTCGGCCAAGAAATCACCGATCTGAGTCGCCAATGCCTCGATCTCTTGATCAGACATTCCGACCTTCTTACCCACAGTGACTGCCCTGCGCAGGTTCTTGCGCCATTCGTTCCAATCCCCGACGTACTCCATCATGTTGATGCACTGAAGCTTCTGGTCGACGTCCATCCTGCTACCTCCTATTTCTCTTTACGCCGTCTTGTGTACTACTACAGGCTAACACAAAGCCAAATACTTGTCAAGGAACTGTCTAAGCTTGTGTTGTTGTTCAGCGATTTTTTCACCGCTCAACTGTCCAGCGAAAACGTCACCCATGAGAAAGAGAGTGACATTGACGGTGAAAGATCAGAAGAGGCTCAAGGTGATCACAGAGGTAGATGCTGGCAGGATGAAGGCGAAGGAGGCAGCGGTGCTGGTGGGCGTGTCACTACGGCAAGTCCGAAGACTGGTGGCTGCGTATCGAAAGGAGGGCGCAGCAGGCTTGGCCCACGGCAATCGAGGTCGTCCACCGGTCAACAAGATGGCACAGGAGGTGCAACCTCGGATCTTGGAGTTGGCACGCGCACCCTACCACGACTACAACGACACTCACTTCACTGAGAAGCTGCGTGAACGGCACGGTATTCTCGTCTCGCGCTCTTCCGTTCGTCGCTTGCGCCGCTCAATCGGCCAAGGAAGCCCTCGAAAGCGCCGGCCTCCACGGCATCGCAGCTGGCGCCAGCGGTATCCCCAACCCGGCATGTTGCTTCAGATCGATGGTAGCCACCACAAGTGGCTGGAGGAACGTGGATCCCCCCTGGTTCTCATTGCCGCCATCGACGATGCCACTAACGAGGTCCCCATGCTCTCTTCCGTCTCCAGGAAGACGCGGCAGGCTACTTCGAGCTGATGATGGCCATCAGCCAGTCCCACGGCCTGCCCCTCGCGGTGTACGCCGAGCGCCACACCATCTTCCAAAGCCCGGCCAAGCCAACCATCGAGCAACAGCTATCTGGCCAAGTCCCACGAAGCCAATTCGGTCGCCTCATGCACGAATTAGCCATCGAATCCATCGCTGCTCGTTCCGCTCCCGCCAAGGGCCGCGTCGAACGCCTGTTTGGCACCCTTCAAGATCGACTGGTCAAAGAGCTCCGGGAAGCCCAGGCCTCCACCTTGGAACAAGCTAATCGCGTTTTGACTTCCTACTTGCCTTCCTTCAACGCCCGCTTCGCTCTGCCGGCGGCCCAGGAGGGCTCCGCCTACCGCCCTTGGCCAGCCGATCAGGCCTTCTCCTTCAAGCACCACCGCGCGGTCGCCAGCGATAACCCCATCGCCTTCAGCGGCCATCGCCTCTCCATCCCTCCCGCCCCCAAGCGTATCAGCCACGCCCAGCCCAAGGTCGATGTCCATCAGTACCTGGATGGCAGCCTAGCCATCTGCTACAAAGACGAGATCATAGTCATCTACCAGCCTGACGGTCAGCATCCTGTTAGGGTCGGCAAGTTCACCCCTGCAAGCCTGCCGCTGGTCGGCCAGCCCGGGATCAAACCAGAGCCGCCCGCCCCCAAACCCCAGCCGCGCAAACCCTACAAGCCCGCTCCAGACCATCCCTGGCGCCGCCCCCTGTCTCTCGAGATGCAACATGAATGCTAGAACAAGCCCACACAAACAGAAAGGCAAGACTCGCCACCTCGAACCGGCAGCTGGTCTTGCCTCTCCCCTTGGGTGTTCACTGATTATGCCCGGATCCAGTTTATGATCAACGGGGGTGACAATTTCGCTGACCACTAAGGGTGACAGAATCGCTGAACAATGACAGACCCAGTTATCAGCACGAGGGGGATGCTCTGGTCACAGATGTGCAAGACTCTCGACCGCGACTCGCACAGTCTGCAGATGGATCTCAACAGTGTCCCGAATATCGCGTGCGTAGCCTCCCGCCATGACCGTTGCTACCGGCATATTGGCTCGAGCGCAGCGCTCGAACACGAGTCTGTCCCGTTCGGCCAGTCCGGCCTTGCTCATGGCGAGGTGCCCGAGCCGGTCGTCCCAGTACGCATCAGCGCCGGCAAGGTAGATCGCTAAATCGCCACTAGCTTGCTTCAAAGCGCGGCGCAGGCCTGAATCCCAGGCATCCAGATAGTCACTGTCGCCGGTTCCGTCCTTCAGGCCGATGTCGAGATCGCTGCGCTCTTTCCGAGCGGGGTAATTGCGGTCGCCGTGAACGGAGAACGTGAAGATGGTCGGATCGTCGGTCGCAAGAGCGGCAGTCCCGTTTCCCTGATGGACATCGCCATCGAGAATCACCGCGCGTTGAATCCTCTTCTCGGCCTGCATCGCTCGGATAGCTATCACGCAGTCGTTGAAGATGCAGTAGCCCTGTCCATGATTGCGAAACGCATGATGCGTCCCTCCGGCCAAGTTCGCCGCCACCCCATCGTCAAGGGCAGCCCGGCAAGCGGAGATAGTGCCGCCAACAGAGCAGCGGGTTCGCCTCACAAGTTCCGGCGACCACGGAAAGCCAATCCGCCGAACTTCCTTATCCCTCAGCTTCCCCGCCTTGACTTTCTCCACGTATGCGTGGTCGTGCGCCCGAAGGATCTGCTGGTCGGTAGCCAACTCGGGCGCAAAGATGTCCTCTGCCAGCAGCACCCCGCTGGACACCACCGCCTCGCGCAAGAGACGGTACTTCTCCATGGGAAAGCGATGGCCTGGAGGCAGCGGCACAACGTAGTGATCGCGGGTGAAGGCTTTCACCACAACGATCCAACGGCTCTGTACCACGGAGTGTATGTCCAACCCATACGGAGCAGTCCGCCTGTGCAGTCTCTCAGCCCGGCCTCCCTCGTCCCCCGGGGGACGGATGCCAACGTAAGGCTTCGTTCGCACATCCGGCTACTCAAGCTCCATGTACCGCTTGCCTCGAGCCCTGAAGGGTGCCCATCTACCCGGTTCAACCTGAATCCAGATATCCTCTCCAGAGAAGGAGACGACGTTCACCAGATCCCCCTCCTGCAATTCTCCTACGTGGCCGTAATTCATCCCTGGACCACTGCGAAGATGCACGGTCTCGACCGCAACACGGGCCTGGAGCCCAGCGAGGGGTCTCTCCCCCTCAGTGGGCTCGCCCCCAACGTAGTTCAGCAGATCCTCAACTGTGCCATTGAACCAGTTCAAGTCGGTCGCGGGGCCGATGCCGGGCACCTCACCGTGATCCGAGTACTGCCAGAAGGCCCACTCCTCCCACCCGGACGGCAGGGAAGGATCGTCAACGCCATAATGAGCCACCCACAAATCGTAAGCCGTCCAGTCTGCTTCCTCAAGCACATTGCGATCCCAGAACCACCGCGCCGTATAGATCACGGGATTGCGGCCCTCTTCAGACTCAATCAGTTCAGCGCAGGCTTGCACGGAAATGGTGATATTCTCCGGGCTCACATCGCGGCTCAGCTCAACGTCGAGCACCAGAGGCAGGTCGGTTGAGCGATCACCGATGACATCAAAGAAACGCTCCATTTGGGAGTCGGCTGGTCTCTCGGGTGTCAGCACGTGGTACGCAGCGACCAGCAACCCTGCCTGCTTGGCCTCCTCCCAGTTGTAGTAGAACCGCGGATCGGTGTAGTAGTTGCCGATGGTAGCTCGAATCGCCGTGAAACGGTATCCAGCAGACGCAACTCTTACCCAGTCAATCTCCCTCTGCCAGCGAGACACATCAATACCTGGCACAAGACACATACTTATCCCCTTTGGTAGATGTAGCGTTCTGTCTTCCCCGGGAATGGGGGACGCGGTCCCGCCGGAGAAAGAGGTGAGACTCCCCTTCGGACATGCCGGCCTACCTCACCCGTGGCGTTCCGTGTCGCACACACACAACTACGCCTGGTGCTCGAGGGCTCGATGACGCGCTTTCTGATACAGTCTGCCAAGCTCTTTCTGAACACGCTGCACAGTCATGGCGCGACCGGTATCTCCGTCGAAGGTGATCTTCCCCGACATGGCCGCTCGGGCTGGATTGATCTGGTCCATAAACATGGCGTCCAGAACCCTCGCCTCCATCGTCAGCTGAACCTCGGCCGGGGCCGGAGGCTCCGCGACAGCTCCAGTCACCGCGCCATCCTGGAACACCATGTAGAACTGCACATCAATATCCGTGAGAACATAGTGAGTGGTCACGCTCCGCCCCTCGGCAAAACGTTGGAGGGAGGAGTCACCGGCTGCGATCTTGAGAAAGGTCTCCAGGACGCGCTTCATGTCGCCCTTGCTCAGTGGATCAGCCTGCCCGCCGCCATCTCGTTTCCGTTGTACGCGGTCACCCCGGCAGCCCAATCCTGAAAGCAACCGGCCCAGTAGTCCGTTGGCAGCTTTGCCAGAAGCGGGCTTAGCTCCCCCAGAGCGTCTCACCGGTTGAAACCGATGCTCAGGCTGAAGGGCACTGCGAAGTTCCCTCTCCAGGTCATACAAGGGAAGGGAACGGGCCGACTCCTTGAGCATCTCCAATGTCGGACACCCCTCCGCTTGCTCGGCCGCCCACTCCTGGACAAACTGTCCACTTCGGATCTCCTCAAGCCCCTGCAGCATTCTGTCCCGCAATCCGGGCAACTGAAAGCGCATGCCGCGCGACATGGATCCATACTGGCTCGTACGGCTGTGGAGTTGACTCTGCTCGACTACGCCCATCTCGGCAATCTTACCCAGCGTGTAGGACAACTCGCCAGACATGTAGAGCTCCAATAGAACAGCCGGCGGCGGATATCCCTCATCGAGAAGCAACGTTACGGCGGTCGTGAGCACACTTCCAAAAGCGGGACCAAAACACTGCTCAGTGAATAGATCGAGCTCCGCTTCCTGTGCAAAGGTCACCTCCACCACGCCAACCCGTGTTGAACCAGTACCCTTAGCAAGCGCCAGGGCCACTGCAAAGGCATCACCTGTGTAATCCTGTGCCACCCCGATGAATGACGGAAACCCGCTGCCCGCCAAGTAGAGTTCCCGCACACCTTCCCCAATCATACGGGGAGCGACGAGCACGACATCGATATCATCTGGTGGGCACAGCAGTTCGAAGGCGATGTTGTATCCTGAGGCAAAGACCAGTGCATTCCCCGCATCCAGCCCCGGCAGGATATCAGCCTCGAACACGGGAGGCATTACCTCATCGGGAATCAGTAGTAGCACCACATTGGCCTCACGGACGGCGGCATCAATCGCTTGAACGGAAAACCCGTCTTCACGAGCGCGTTCGGCATACTCGTCCCTCCGGTTGCCAATGATGACATCCAGGCCACTATCTCGGAGGTTCAATGCCTGGGCTCGTCCCTGATTCCCGTAGCCTATCACGCCAACAGTCTGTGATTCAATGATGCCTAGATCGGCATCCCGATCGGAGTATAGCCGCATTATCGCACCTCCCGTGTCCCTTCGACCACGTCCAAAAGCCCCAGCGATTCGAGCAATTCGCGCGACGGGATACCTCCCTGATCGTACCCCATCCGGCGGAAGTAGTCCTGCTTCATCGCCTCCATGTCAAGCGTGATTCCCTTCAAGGGACCCTTCGTGAGCGGCGGATGACCGCTGGCTCGAGGTGGGAGTGAAACCCCATCGGGCCGGATCCCCTCCCGCAGATTGAAGACATGTCGAAGCACCTGGATGCGGTGGCCGATGCGAAGCAGTTCTTCTAGGGTCAGCTCCCAACCGGTCACTGCGTTAATCCACTCCCGGATCGGCGGTTCACCCATGACCAGAGAGAACATACATACGCCGATGCAATTCACCACTTGAAGGTAGCGATTGACCAGGGCAAACTCCGTCCCCTTTCTGTCATAGTCGTAGCGGCCCGGCGAGGAGAGCCCTTCCAACTCAAGAACCTTCCTGATCGCAGGCACATCAAGGAGACCACTGTTAGCCGTGTTGTGGCGCCCGGGTGTCGGGTCGACCGCGTACGCCAGGCCAAGTGCAGGTTCGTAGCGGGAATCGTGCATGGGCAGTTCTTGGCCGCCCGCGTGCATCGCGAAGGACTCCGCCTCTCCACCAATCTGCTCGGCAGCACGCATCACGCCATCGGCCAGCAGGTCACCGATCCCCTCTCGACGCGCAATCCGCCGCACCAGCTCGATCGTGGCCTTGGCGTTCCCCCACGACAGCGTTAAGCCATCGTCCAACTCGGCGTCGATTAGCCCGTGCTCCGCACACTCCATAGCAAAGGCAACGGTCGTCCCAGTCGAGATCGTATCCAGACCAAATCTGTCACACAGGCTGTTGATCTTGACAATGGCTTCCAGATCGTCGTTGAGCAGCAAGGGACCGAAAGCAGCCAAGGTCTCGTACTCCGGCTTGTGAGCCTCGTCTACCGCATGTCCTTCACCGTCCAAGCGGACAATGCCCCCGCACTGTACGGGGCAGTACCGACAGCCGTAGGTCCGTACCTGGAGCTCGATCACCGCATCGTCGCTTATCCTCTTGCTGCGCACAAGCGGAAAGTCACGAGCTCCGACCCCGCGCCAGTTCCACACGGGCGCGTCGCCGATCTCCGTTGTGAAGGCTGTAGCACCGGACGTGCCATACTTGCGGTAGATATGGATTATCGCATCCGTAGGACCCGATAGCTTCATCCGCAGCATCCGAATCAAAGGAGCAAAAGCCTTGGTCATCCGGAACAGGACCCGGGAAAACAGAGAGGGATCCTTCTTGAAAAGACGCCCGTACTCTCGATTCAGCTGCTTCAGTCTCTCGGGGTCGTGGACGGGCAGATGTTCCCCTCCGCGCACAGCGACGGCCTTGAGTCGCTTGGCCCCCATCACCGCCCCGAGGCCGGAGCGTGCCGCAGCTCGCCCGCCATCGGTGATGATCGCGGCAATGAGGGATCGGTTCTCGCCTGCGGGACCGATAGACGCGGTCTGAACGCCACGACCTATTTCCCCCTGGAGACGCCGCTCTGTCTCCGTCGTCCCCAGTCCCCACAGATGTCCTGCATCCCTCAAGGCAACTTGGCTCCCGTCGATCAGGAGATAGACAGGCTTATCAGAGATTCCAGTGAAGAAGACGCCGTCAAGGCCAGCGGAGCGAAGCACGGGGCCGAAGTGACCTCCACAGTTGGCGTCGCCCCAACCGCCCGTAAGGGGCGATTTCGCTACCACCATGAAGCGTCCGCCGAAGAGAACCCCGGCTCCCGTCAGCAGGCCTGGAACGAAACCCAGCATGTTGTCAGGGCCAAGTGGATCCGCTCCCGCAGGCATGCGGTCGTAAATCAGTCTGGCGCCCAGGCCGTATCCACCTAGTACATCTCGAAAGGCCGTGGGGGACAGCGACTCCATTCGGGTGGTGCCCTGCGAGAGATCAACAAAGAGAATCTTCCCAAGGAATCCTCCAGCCATGGTGCCTCCTCCTACGAACCCAGCTTCCGGTCCGTTGATACACGCGGTTCGACACCGAGATCGATTCCGTGCTCAATGACACAGACCCTGGCCGAGGGCCCTCCTCTTCGTCTGCATAACCGTGAAGTGCTCTGCCCGGATCCGAACAAGCCAGAACGGGTCGCATTCGGCGCCTACCTAGCCGAACGAGTATACTCTGGGTAGGCTTACCTGACAAATGGGCGTTGATCTGGTCCCCATGCGCGACAGTTGACAACTCCCCTTTAGGGCGTAGAATGCTTCTGTTCTGTCGCCTGACGCCCCCGGTGGAAGATCTAGCTCCCGTCAATCTGTCGAGCAGGATGCCATGGACCTAATCTCATTACGGTGGAGCAAGGACAGAGGCCTGCCACTCAGGATTCCAGCCGAGTGGCAGCTCGTCGCCCAGGGCGATATCCAGCCACTCGAGCCCATCCAGGATCTCCCGGCCGCCATCAGGGCGGGGCTTCAGGCACCCATTGGATCTCCGGATCCTGCTAGGCACCATTGAGCCGCACCCTCAAGCCGGCTTCGGGGGCAGTTTCAAGAAGCTGCTTCCAGGCCTCGCCCGGGCGGCCACTATCGGACACAATTACCTTACTGATGCAATCGCCAGACCAGTACAACATGATTGGTACCCACCCCCGGGAGAATCCCAGGCGACTCGACCTGGAGGAGGCGGGCGCATGGTCGAAGGACCACCATTCATCGTCAATGTGGTCCTGGACCATGAGCTGGAACCAGTGGCTGCATTCTGCGGAGACGCCATCAAAGCTCATCGGGAAGGGTCTTGGGTATCACGGCAGGTCTACGGGGTCGCCATGCCCCATCGGGCCGACGTGATCATCGCCAGTGCTCTCCCCTTGGAGCAAACGCTCCGACAGGGCGGAAAAGCGATCCTGAACGTCGCAGGGGCATGTCGGCCCGGCGGCGTGATCGTAGGGTTCCTACGAAGCCAGGAGGGACTGGGCGAGGTTGCCCTGCCGCCCTTCCCTATCCCCGTGGAACTGGCCTGGAGGCTGGTCAAGACAATCGGCGACGATGGGATCGCTGTCTTGTCCAGGCATATCCCCCGACCGGCGCCGGAAGGGCGGTTCATGATCACTTTCGCGCTCCAGCTGTTCAAGGATTGTCACGTACTCATCTATTCCCCCCGCCAAGAGAAAGTGTACCATAACCGCTTTCCCCCGGTCCTCTATGAGGACCAAGGAGAGCTCTTCAAGCGAGTCGCTCAGCTCCCCAGCCCCGCAGGTAGCAGTGTTCCGGCAGGGGGGCGTCAGTTTCCCGATGATCTCCCAGGCAAACGGATAGGAGTCGGACCATGTCACTGAGGATCCCAGTGAAGCGCTTTTCGGTCCGATTGACTGTCCTCATCTTAGTTCGCTGCTCGATGAGCCTCGCATGCTCAACCGTCCCGTCGCAGTCAGAGCCTTCCCTACACTATGGTAACGGCACAGTAGTCGCAGTACCCGATACCACGATATACTGGCAGGGCGAGATGGCTGGTGAGGTGGACCAATCATCGGTCATCCTACGCGCCCGCCTCGCGGTCAAAGAGACCGCCATCTTCGGCGACGTGAAGGGACAACCCGGGGTTGGGGCCTTCGTCATGTGGGCAGAGGACGATCCTGGGCAGGCCTTCCAAACCGGCTGGATGGAGGCGTCGGCGGAGAACGACTACATCATCAAGACAAAGATAACCGGCTTGCAGACCGGCACCCGCTACTCCTACAAGTTGCTCTCTGGACCCCGACGATCATCCGTGGCAGCTGGGCCGATGGGCACGTTCCGGACATTGGATGAGAGAGGCGTCGCTCGGGAAACGAGCCTGGTCGCCGTCACAAGTATGCACCGCTACAGCTTCCGAGCCACCGCTCTGAAGGACCTGGCCTTTCACCAGCGGGCCCTTGGCTTCCCCTCCCTGGAGCCGATTGTCGCCCGCTCCCCGGACTACTTCATCAGCACAGGGGACAGCGTCTACTACGACTGCCCCTATCTGGGTCGTGCCAAGACACCTGGATCAATGCGAGCCAAATGGCACAAGCAGTTCGCCACGCCGCGCTTCATAGCTCTGTTCCAGACCGCACCAGTCTATTGGATGAAGGATGATCACGACTACCGCTACGATGATGCGGATCCATATGGGTCCATCGACCCTTTGGCCGAGCTCGGAGCGGGGATTTTTCTCGAGCAGGTGCCGGTGGTCGATCCGCAGGTCCAGGACCCAGTGACCTATCGCACGCACCGCATCAACGACTTACTCCAGATATGGCTCCTGGAGGGGCGCGACTATCGCGACCAGAACAGCCAGCCTGCTGGGCCCGAGAAGACGATGTGGGGGGATGATCAGAAAGCCTGGCTACAAGAGACTCTGGCCGGCAGCGATGCCACGTTCAAGCTAATCATCTCACCCACCCCGATGGTCGGGCCTGACGATGAGTGGACGGGTCAGCAGGGGGGAATCCTGGCTCCCTTGTTTGGCGGCAACCCGCTGGGCCAGGAAGGAGACAAGAGGAAGCGGGACAATCACACCAACCCATTCGGCTTCCGCGCTGAGGCTGAGGCCTTCTTCGATTGGCTCATCGACCATGACCTGGGCGGCGATACGGTCTTCTTCGTCTGTGGTGATCGACACTGGCAGTACCATTCCATCCATCCGTTAGGACTTGAGGAATTCAGCGTCGGCGCTCTCGTCGACGGCAGCTCACGACTGGGCCCGCGACCGGGTGACGAGCAGTCCACAGATCCGGATGGCCTGGTCCTACAGCCCTACCAACAGGATCAGCCCGGCGGCGGATTTCTGGAGGTGAGCGTCTATCCATCGGGCGAGGAAACACCAGCCGCGATAGCATTCACGTTCTATGACAAGTATGGCGATGGACGGTATCGGACGGAGCGCGAAGCCCGCTGAGGCGTTGAGGCTTAGACTTCAGATCAAAACTCGACTCGCTTCGCGGACTCAGTTGAGTGAATCGCGCTGGCTTGCACGAAGCGGGCCTATCGATCGAGTCGAGGTCATTCTCCGTGGGACTCACTGGCTGATCAAGCGCAGGGCACCTCTGCCCGCTCTCGCCGAGCTGTTCCCCAGGTGTCCGGGGGACAGCTGACAACCCTGGATCACAGAGCCTAGGGCACGCGGCGGCGAATCCGAAAAGAGTACTACTCAACCAAAGACAGCAGACACGGCCTCCTCGCTATTCCCGCGTATGCGTGACTGTTCCCTCTTCTCTGTCAGGCTCCCTGATCTGGTAGCGGCCCTCGACGACCGGGTCCTCTTCCTCGTCCACGACGCGCCACTCAGCAATTCGCGCGCCGAGATCCTGCAGATGCTCACGTACCACGTCGGGAGGGGCCAACTCGATGAAGAGCTTGAGACCTAGCACAAAAACCGCCACGTCATCAAGCTGGTTGAGCCCCATCGGCGGAAAGTCTGAGAGTATGTCGATGGGGGAAAGCACGTAGGCCAGTGCGGCCGGCGGCACGATCTTGGTCCACAGCGGCACCCGGGGATCCAGAAAGAGGCGCCAAGCCAGGTGCAGCTGCCGCACCGCATCTTTGAGCCACGCTACAAGGGCACCATGGTCGTCCTGAGGTGCCCGCAACTCTCTTCGGTCGTCGCTCATCAAGTCACTCCTCTTCACCAAACCAGCCGGTACAACAGCTACAGATTATAGCCCCGTGGTCTGATTCTGCAACTGTCCGTGTTCTGTCTCACAGAACGCACCGCGGCTCGCCGATCTCGCCCGAGAGATGTCTACCGTGAAGGAGAAGGGCACTGACCGCTGTCCA
>Ga0207796_1000080_pt1 | contig 39637 bp, 27 predicted proteins | sample Pon1CUnioCityCA_6_FD_187274 | JGI IMG/M metagenome (GOLD analysis project Ga0207796, IMG submission 187274) | Marine sediment microbial community from Union City, CA, USA - Pond 1C Sediment 1 (SPAdes) | ecosystem: Environmental > Aquatic > Marine > Intertidal zone > Salt pond sediment ... | reverse complement strand
CTGGCGAGACGGTTATCCCAACCCGCCGTTGCGACTGTATGAGGCACTCCAGGTCCCGAAGAAGGTGCTTGTTGGGCCCTGGAATCACGCCATGCCGGACACGGCGATCCCGGGCCCCCGCATCGACTATCTCCACGAGGTCATCCGTTGGCTTGATCACTGGTGCAAGGGGCGAGACACCGGCATCATGGACGAGCCGCCGATCGTGGCCTACATGCAGCGGCCCGATGCCACGGATCCCGAGCATACGCGAGAGATGCACCGCCTCGACACAGCCGGTGAATGGCGAGCTGAGACAGAATGGCCGCCACCGGGAGCGGACCAGAAAACCCTGTACCTGCACGATGATCGTGCACTGAATGAGACGCCACCAGCGCATGAGCTCTCAGACGCCCTTAATTACCACCCCACCGTGGGTGTCACGTCCGGCCTGTGGTCCGGGGGGCTACCTTTCGGGTTGCCGGGCGACCAGAGACCGGACGAGGCTCTGTCACTGGTCTACACAACACCCCCCCTAAGCGAGGATGTTCACGTCCTCGGCCGCCCGCGAACGGTGCTGCATGTCTCGTCATCGGCTTCGGTGATCGGATTCGCCGTCAGCCTGTGCGACGTGGATCCCGATGGCACGTCCCATTTGGTGGCCAAGGGCATGTTGAACGCCACCAGACGCCATTCATTCCAGGATCCCGAACCACTTGTTCCTGGCCAGGCGTATGAGCTAGAAATCCCGATCGACTGTACCGGATGGGTCTTTCCTCGCGGGCATCGCGTCCGACTCAGCATCGCCAACGCAGACTGGCCCAACGTCTGGCCCACACCAGAGCTGGCGACGAGCCTCGTCTACCGAGGCGGCGGACGGCCTTCACGGCTGATCATCCCGACTGTCCCACCCCACGGCAGTGCCAAGCCACCGACGTTCGGACCATCGCGAAGGGTGATGCGTGGTCCCTCAGAAGCAGTATGTCGGCCCACCTGGCAAGTCACCTATGACCTGCTCACCGGTCGGGCGGCAGTGGACATTGGCCATCGGGCAAGCTGGCGTCTTCACAGTGGAACCGTCATCGAGAAGGAGTCCCGTTCGACATTTGAGGTGGACCCCGGCGACCCGGCGCACGCCAGCGGACGAGGCAGACATACCTACCAGATCGGCCGATCGGGCCACGTGACGAAGGCGTCCAGCGAGGTGGCAGTGCAGGGCACAGCGACTCACTTTCACATCACCATTGACCTGGAGGTACGGGTCAACGATGCACTGCACGCAGTCAAGCACTGGGTGGAGACAATGCCCAGGGTGGGGCTCTAGTGCAAGCGGCTCACGGTGCCCTCCGTCCAGGCGCTGCAGTCACTGTGGCTGCAGAAGGCTGGAGAACGGAGTTCATCACACCTGATGGGAACCGCGCGATCCGGACCGTGCGGCGTGTCTGCTCCCCAGACGGCATAGCCCTCAGCTCTGGTCCAGTTCCGCCAGGCCTTCGCGAAGGGCATAGAGCGTAGCCTGGGTCCGATTAGCTAGATGCAGCTTGCCCAGGATGTTCCGAACATGGGTGCGCACCGTCCATTCACTGATGATCAACCGGTCCGCAATCTCCTGGTTGGAGAGGCCCTGCGCCACAAGCTCGAGCACATCGACTTCCCGCTCAGTCAAAGGGTCCTCAGCCGGCGGCAGCTCCGATGGTCGGCTGATCTCGCGGACAAGCTTGAGGGCAACGCTCGGATGCAGAGAGGACTCCCCGCGATAGACAGCGGAGATGGCCTGCAGAAGGTCCTGAGGAGAGGAATCCTTCAGCAAGTAGCCCAGTGCACCGGCCCGGATGGCAGGAAACACTTTGTCCTCCTCGGAGAAGCTTGTCAGCACCAGGATGCACACCTCGGGATTCTGGGACTTGATCTCGCTGATGGCCTCAATGCCATCCTTGTGTGGCATGACCAGATCCATCAGGATAACGTCGGGCTGCAAGGACTCAGCCAGCGAGACGGCTTCTATCCCATCGGCGGCCTCGCCGACCAGCTCCATGCCCGGTTCGCTGGCAATCAGCGTGCGCAACCCCTCGCGCACGATAGCGTGGTCATCAGCAACTAGGATGCGTATCGTTTCCATAATCTTGTCGCTCGGATACCGCCATGACGTATGGGTCTGGTTAGTCTTCCGGCGTGGCCGGAACAGCCGCCCTGATCGTGGTGCCCTGGCCGGGGGCGGTCACAATGGTCAGGGTGCCGCCCATCTGGATCGCGCGTTGCCGCATGCTGCGCAGGCCCATGCCTCCCCCCCGGCGCGTACCCTCCAGATCGAACCCTTTGCCGTTGTCCGTCACTTCCAGCAGGACTTCTTCGCCCTTGGGGCGAATACGAACCGTCACCGCAGTGGCGTCGGCGTGCTTCAGGGCATTGTTCAACGCCTCTTGGGCAATTCGGAAGAGCCCCTCTTCTACAGAGGCCGGCAGTTCGATCAACTCCTCCATCAAGACCCGGGCCTCAATGCCAACACGCTTCTCGACAGCTTCAATCCGTTGACGCAACGCACCGACCAACCCCTCCCGCTCCAGGAGCGGTGGATGGAGCTCGTGAATCAACAGACGCATCTCCTTGAGGGCCTGCTGGGCAATCTCACCAATCCTGGCAAGATAGTCCTCAATCTGGGTCTTATCCCCGGCATTGACCATCCGACGCCACCCTTCGGCGAGAAGCACAAGGCTGTACAGCGACTGAGTGACGGAATCATGCAGTTCTCGCGCCAGGCGTGTGCGCTCCTCCAGCACAGCCAGTTCACGGCTACGATCGTACAGTCGAGCGTTCTCGATAGCGATGGCAATCTGGTCGCCCAGGCTCTGGATGACAAGTAGATCCTCCTCCATGAAAGCATTCACTTCCGCGCTGTGCACGTCCAACGTCCCAATCACCTGGTCTCCCAACCGCAGGGGGATCACCAGCTCTGATCGCGTCTCGGGCAACTGTTCGTCGGGCAGGAAGTGGGGATCCTCGGTCACGTCATTTACCAGATGTGCACGCCCCGTCTGGGTCACCTTGCCATTGAGGCTGGCAGTTCTGACTTGCAGCCGTTGGTGCTCAAGGCCCAGGGCTTGGCTCGTGCTGGCCCGCAGCACCAGCTCCTCAGCTTCCTGATCCAGCAGGTAGATGTGGACATGGTAGTAGCGGAAAGCATCGCGGATCATCTCTACCACCTGGGGCAGGAGATCATCGATGTCCAGAATCGACGTTATCTCTCGACCCAGCTGAGCGTTCGTCTCGAGTTGGAGCGCTCGCCGCTGGAGGTCCCGGTTGGCTTCCTGGAGCGCTCCAGTCCGCTCCTCTACCCTGCGCTCGAGCGAATCGATGAGTTCCCGGAGTTGGGCCGTCATGCTGTTGAACGCTCGAGCCAGGACACCAATCTCATCGTCACGCTCTACCGGGGCAACGCGATCCAGGTCACCGTTGGCGATCTGCGCGGCGGTCTCGGCAAGATTCACGACAGGATTGGCAATACTGCGCGTGATGAACAGGGACAGGAATGCGGCGACCAGCACCGTTAGCAGCGCGATGCCCAGATTGATGCCCACGGTCGTGAAGATAGCGAGGAACGCCTCGGATAGATCTTGCTCTACCGAGAGTACCACTTGGATGTCCGGCAACCATCGATACACGCCAATGACACTCGTGCCACGATAATCAGGGTATATGCTATAGCCGTTCGTCTTGCTGGCCAGTGCCTGCTCGATTCCCTCGGTGCGGACAGATATCGGTTCCTGTATCGACGATCCCGGGTTTCCTGTGAGACGGGATTCTGCGAGCAACGCATAGTCTGAATCAACTAGATACGCTTTTCCGGTCCGCCCCAGACCAGTTGTCTCGCTGAGCAGATCCTGGATGGTCCTTACGCCAGTGCGCCCGGCGATCACACCCAGCACCTGCCCCTCCTGGTCAATGACAGGCAGAGCGGCGATCACAGACCTCCGATCAGCGGGAAGGTAGTTGCCGTCAAGAAAGCCGTCATCGCCGGAGAAGGGGAGTCTTGTATATGAGCCGTCCAGCCCTTGCCGGAAGAAATCCTGATCAGCGTAGATCTTGCCCTCACGGGCGGTCTGTGTGGAGAGGACTACGACACCTTGAAGATCCAGCAGGAACAGCTCTTCGACCTGGGCAGACTGCTCGACGAACGCCTGCAGGCGTTTGCGCATCCATCTATTGTAGAAGGCGTAGACCTTGTCATCGCGAGCCAGCCGCAGGACCACGTGGATATACTTCGGTGAGCAATCCGTCTGCGAGGCCATGACCAGTTCCTGGTGCAGCGACCGTACCCAGTTGTCGACCGACAGCTCTTTCAGGGCCGCTACCGAACCCAGCCGATCAATGGCCTCTTGGCGTCCGTTCTGGTAGCTTACAATGCCGGTGCCGATTCCCACGCCTATCACCGGCAGCAAGGCGATGACGACGAAGCTCACAAGCAATCGGGCACGGATGGTGCTGATCCTGAACTTGTGCATGGCTGCTCCCAACTCGCGAGACAGACGTGAGGGGATTCGTTCCCGGTGAGGCACGTTGTCGAGCGCTGCCTTCTAAGCTGTTCCCGGTCTCGCCGAGGCGAGAAAAATCCATCGTCCGCGAAAGAGTGACGGGTTGGATTATATCACACGGATATGCCACGTCAAAGACATTGCGGTACAATGGCTCCTGGCCGAACCATCGGAACCAGGGACAACCAGCAGACAAGAAACAGAACAAAGGAGAATTCAAGTATGCCCGAAGCAGTCATTGTCGATGCCGTCAGATCGCCGGTAGGGAAGCACAGCGGCACGCTCTCAAGCGTCCGACCTGACGATTTGCTGGCAAGGGTTCTGGAAGCGCTGATGGATCGCACCGGCGTGGACCCGGCCCTTGTCGAGGACGTGTATTCTGGCTGCGGGAACCAGGCCGGTGAGGACAATCGCGACGTGGCACGTATGTCGGCCCTGCTGGCCGGCTTTCCTGTGGAGGTCAGTGGCGTCACTGTAAACCGCAACTGCTCTTCGGGATTGGAGGCAGTGAACCAGGCAGCAAAGTCAATCATCGTGGGCGAAGCGGACGTCTTCATCGGCGGTGGCGTAGAGTGTATGAGTCGGGCCCCCTGGTCGATGCCCAAGCCAGAGCGCCCCCAACCGGTAGGGCACCCGCAGATTTGGGACACCACCGTCGGCTGGCGCTACAACAACCCGAACATGGAGGCCAGGTATCCCATCATCAGTCTGGGCGAGACCGCCGAGAACATTGCCGACGAGATGGGCATCACACGCGAGGAACAGGATGTCTTCTCGGTCGAAAGCCACCGACGGGCAGTGGAGGCCATAAAGACCGGCCGATTCAAGGACGAGATTGTGCCCATAGAAGTAGTGCAACGGAAGGGCCCCCCTGTGGTCGTGGATACCGATGAACACCCGCGCTACAAGATCGTGGACGGCGAGTATGTGCTGAGTACTGACATGGCATTGATGGCACGGTTGAGGCCAGCCTTCCGGAAAGGCGGGACGGTGACGGCGGGCAACTCCAGCGGCATCAACGATGGTGCGGCGGCCCTGCTGCTGATGAGCGCCGACAAGGCCAGCAAACTGGGCTTGAGACCCATGGCCCGCTGGGTCGGCTCGGCCGTGGCGGGCGTTGACCCGGGGGTCATGGGGTACGGTCCGGTTCCAGCGACGCGGAAGCTCCTCAAGCGGCTCGGTCTCCACCTGGATGAGATCCGGCTCGTTGAGCTGAACGAGGCCTTTGCGGCCCAGACCATTGGCGTGATGCGCCGACTGGGTCTGGATCACGCGATCACCAATGTGAATGGTGGCGCCATTGCTCTGGGCCATCCCACCGGGTGCTCGGGTGCTCGCATTCTGACGACGCTCTTGCACGAGATGAAGCGTCGCGCACCACAGGAGGACCGCCCTTACTACGGTCTCGCGACACTGTGCGTCGGCGTCGGAATGGGCGTCTCGACTATCGTCGAGTGGTTAGATTAGGGATGGGACAGAGGATGATGAAATCGATGCATCGCCCACTGACCGGCGTGCGGGTCATCGGACTCGAGCAGTACATGAGCGCGCCGTACTGTACGCTGCTTCTGGCCGACGCCGGCGCCGAGGTCATCAAGATCGAACGCCCCGGCAGCGGTGACCCGCGCCGCTCCATCCCGCCCTATGCCGTCGATGAACAGGGTGGACAGGTGGCGGGGAGCTTCATCGGATACAACCGCAACAAGAAAAGCCTCGCCCTGAACCTGCGCGAAGAGGCCGGCCGCCAGATCTACCGAGACCTCGTGCGTGTGTCGGACGTGGTGGTCGAGAACTTGCGGCCCGGGGCCACGGACAAGCTCGGCCTCGGGTATGAAGACCTGAAGGCCGTCAAACCCAGCTTGATCTATGCCGCCATCTCGGGTTTTGGACGCCTGGAGGGCTATACCGGACCGTATGCTGACCGTCCCGCCTTCGACATTGTGGCAGAGGCGATGGGCGGCATTATGAACCTGGTTGGCTTCCCCGACAAGCCCCCATCCTGGACGATCTACGGCATGGCCGACGTCTATTCCGGGCTGGTGACCGCGTATGGCGTGATGTTGGCCCTCTTCATGCGGGAGCGCACGGGCCAGGGACAGTTTGTGGATAGCGCCATGCTAGACAACATGCTGGCCTTCAACGAGCGGATGGTCGCCCTCTACTCATTCACCGGTGAGTCGCCGGAAAGAGGACGATTGAAACACCTCTACCCTCGGGGGGCGTTTCGCTGCAACGATGGCTACTTGGCTCTCAACACCCCGGACGACATCCTGTGGCGGCGGATCTGTCAGGCCATCGGGCGTGAGGATTTGAAAGAGGACCCCCGCACCGCAGACGGGACAGCCCGCGCGGCCAACGCTGACTTCGTGCGCCCCATCATCGAGGACTGGCTGGCCGACAAGACTCGTGACGAGGCAGTGCTGCTCCTGGGTCAGCACGGCGTGCCCTCGGGTCCAGTGCATACCGCCGAGGACGTCTTCAACGATCCCCACGTGGCAGCCCGCGGTATGCTTGCGGAAGTCGATGATCCCATTGCCGGGCCGCGCAAGTACGCCCGCACACCGCCTCATCTCTCAAGCGCGCCCGAGATCCCAAAGGAACCTGCCCCGCGCCTGGGAGAGCATACTGTTCCCATCATGCGGGATCTGCTAGGGTACGACAAGGTCGAGATGGCCCGCCTCCGGGATCAGGGCGTGATAGAGATTTGGGAAGGAGAAATGGCCGGATGACCAACATCAGCCGCGTGTTACACCGCCGGATGACCCATCATCACCCCCTCGCCGCGCGGGGAGACGGCATCTACCTCTGGGACGCCGACGGGCGGCGATATATCGACGGATCCGGTGGCGCAGCCGTCGTCAACGTGGGTCATGGTGTGACAGAGATTGCCCAGGCAATGGGAGAGCAAGCCAGCGCCATAGCCTATGCGCACGGCACGATGTTCACGACAAAGGCATTGGAGGACCATGCCGAAGCGCTCGCCGCGCTCGCACCACTACCGGACCCCCGCTTCTATTACATGACCAGTGGATCCGAGGCGGTGGAGACGGCAACAAAGCTTAGCCGCCAAATTCAGATGGCCCGCGGAGAACCGGCCCGGGAGGTGATCATATCCCGCTGGGGGTCCTACCATGGCGCGACGATAGGCGCTCTGGCCCTGACGGGAAAGCCCAAGATGCGGAGGCTCTTCGCACCGCTATTTCGTGACCAACCCCACATCCCCCCTCCCTACTGCTACCGATGTCCTTTCGGGGCCACCTACCCGATCTGCGACCTGGGATGTGCGCGGGCGCTGGAGACGGAAATCGTCCGCCAGGGGACGGGCCGCGTGGCGGCCTTCATTGGCGAATCTGTGGGTGGCGCAACCCTGGGAGCCGTGGTGCCGCCACCAGGGTACTGGGCGGAGATCGCTGAGATATGCCGTCGGCACGCCGTCCTGCTCATTGATGATGAGGTCATGGCCGGCTTTGGGCGCACGGGACGCTGGTTCGCCATCGAACACTTCGGCGTCGAGCCGGACCTGATCAGCATGGGAAAAGGAATCACCGGGGGCTACTTCCCCCTGTCTGCCGCGGCAGCTCGGAGCGAGGACGTGGAAAGTATCCGTCGGACCCACGGGGACTTCGTTCACGGTGGCACATTCTCTCATCACGCCGTCGGTGGGGCGGTCGCGCTGGCGACCCTGCGCTATCTGGAGACGAACGATCTGGTGACTGCGGCGGCCACGCTCGGCGCATACCTGGGCGATCAACTCGAACAGACGCTGGGCGAAATCCCCTGCATCGGCGACGTTCGCGGGCTGGGCTTACTCTGGGGAGTGGAATTCGTGGCTGACCAGAAGACGAAAGCACCCTTCGCTCCAGAGCTGCACTTCGGACAGCGCGTGGGTGACCTGGCCTTCGAGCGGGGCCTGATCCTCTATCCGGGCAGCGGTAGCGTGGACGGGGTGCAGGGCGACCACCTCCTGGTGGCGCCGCCCTTTGTGATCACGGAAAAGCAGATAGACGAACTGGTAGACCTGCTGCGATCCGCCATTCTCGATACGTGGGTCACAGTCAAACAACAAACACCTTAGCCCAACCCGATCACGCGGCGTGGAGCGATCGCGATCAAGGTGAGAGACACGGTCGCTGAGAGACGGAGAGCCGATCGGACGTAGCCGTCTGCGAGATCGATTGGTAGGATCGACTGATTGCTCCTGGCGCCCGGCGATGCCCGCCGGGTGAGACCGGTCGCGCTGCACGTTCTCGCTGCCATTTGCCCAGCCCCCTCGCACCGAGACAGGTATGAGATCGGGCACAGTCGCTTGCGGGCGACCAGAGGCCCTTGACGAGAATCTGCTGGGCCGCGCCGGAGGACAACTCCCGGGTCATAGTAGATGGTCCTGGCGCCTCGGTGAGTCCAGGAGAGGCCCGGTCCGCTCCCGCCCGCGCGAAGAGCGTCCTGCGGGTCACCGCTTGCCGCCACCACAATGCGAGGCGTTGACAACCAGCCGGCGCGGGCGTATACTCCTGGTATACAGACGAGCCTGCAATCCACAGACAACTGGATCGCAGCGCTCCACCCGGGCACGTATGGCCAGATGTGGAGTTGTCTCGTGGCCGGAGGCCGTGTGAACATAGTGAGACGCCGACGTGGCTTGCGACTCTGCTCATGTGTCCATCACTGGCCCGCAACCTGACGCTGCCCTAGTGGCCGCTACCACCAGACACAGCATCCCACACAGCGGCCCGGAAAGAATTCCATCCAATGAGACCTCACCTTTTCGTCGCACCAGCCGGGTCAGGTAAGACCACCTATGCTGTTGTCCAGGCACGCCGCCAGGCTCGGCATTTGGGGGCGACGCCATACGTCCTGGTGGCAAGCGCACTACAGGCACAGGCCTTTCGTCGCCGCCTGGCCCGCGCCGGCGGCGCCATCGGCGTCCGGGTGCTCACTTTCGAACAACTGTACCGCATCTGCCTGAACACGACAGAGACCGTCTACAGCAAGGTGAACCATTCGGTCCAGCATCGCATCATCCGGGCCGTGGTCCGGGAGCTGCCCCTGGTTCACTACGCACCGCTCGCCGGTCGCCCCGGCTTCATCCACGTCCTGAAGGGCATCATCGATGAGTTGAAGGCTGCTCGGCTCCATCCAGAGGCCCTGGCTGAGGCAGTGGCAGCGGACAGCCATCCGTCTCGGCTGCGGGAACTCGCGGATATCTATGCCGCGTACCAGGCCCGACTGAAGGCTGAGGGTTGGACTGACGCCGCCGGAGTGGGTTGGCTGGCCGTCCAGGCCCTCCAGGAATCCGCTGGTCAGGACGCCGGAGACTGGCCGCCGCTGCTCGTCGATGGCTTCGACGACTTCACGCCCGTACAGCTAACCCTGCTGGCCTCCCTGGTGACCCGGGTGGAACGCATGGTCATCACACTCACCGGAACCCTTGATAGTGGGACTCGGGCACTGGCCCACCGTCGTTTCGACCGCACACGCCGCGAGGTGGAGGAGATGCTCGCTGTGGAAGCGGAGCCCCTTCCGGCGGCGAGATCCGATCGCGAGGGCGTGCTCAATCACCTGGAAACCAATCTATTCCAGGCCACGGCACCCCGGATCGCATCAGATGGTAGCGTCGAACTCATTGAGACGGCCAATCGCGCCGGTGAGGTGCGGGCGGCGCTGCGGTGGCTCAAGGCAGAGATCGTGGAGGGAGGGATGCGCCCGGGGCAGCTGGCGCTGCTGGCCAGAGATGTGACCCCGTACCGGTCTCTCATCGGTCAGATCGCGGCTGAGTTCGGGCTTCCCGTCCACATCTACGCCGGCCAGCCGCTGGCGCAGAACCCGGCAGTGGCGGCTCTGCTGGACCTCCTGCGCGCGATGCTGCCCGTCGAGAGGGAGGGAAGAGATGGGACAGAGCCCGGGGAGATCATCCCGACGCTGCGTCCGCAATCCCTCGTGGACAGCTGGCGCTCACCGTATTTCGACTGGTCCACCTGGTCGACAGTGGGCCCTTCAGATGCCGGGGTGTCCCGCACGCCCATCGGAATTCAGCCAGGCGACGCCGACGCGCTTGGCCTGGTCGCTAGGCGAGGCCGGGTGATCGCCGGCCTTGACCAGTGGGAGGAAGCGTTTGAGGCGCTGAAGGGGATCGAGGACGACGAGTCAGCAGCGGAGACTGAAGAAATCGAGGAAAGAGACGACAGTCCTCGACGGCTCACAAGCCATCGGGTGCAGGAGCTCCACGGCAGGTTCTCTCGCTTCGTGGAGCGGCTCAGCCCGCCCGCCGGTCGTCAGACCGCCAGAACCTTCACCCGCTGGCTGGAGACGCTCATCGGCATCGATCCGCAGGGAGGGTCGGGTCGCTTTTCTCAGCAGGAGTCTCAGTCCGGCCTCGATGTCATCGCCCGCGTACGCGAGGCAGAAGGGAGCGGAGACAAGCGATCTTCGCTGGCCGCGCAGGACATCGCCGCGCTCCGCTCCCTCAAGCAAGTCCTGCAGGGTCTGGTGTGGGCAGAGGACGCCCTCCACGACCCGCCCCTCACCTTCCCCCGGTTTCTCGACGAACTCATCAGCGGGGTTGAAGCCACGTTCTACGGCGTTCCGCGCCAGCTCGATCGGGATGAGATCCTGGTTGCTGATGTGGTGGCGGCCCGAGGCGTATCGTTCAAGGCAGTTGCTGCGCTGGGCCTGGCAGAGGGCTCCTTCCCCGCCACCCAGAGTGAGAATCCTTTGCTCTGGGACGCCGACAGGGAAAGCCTCCGCCTGCCGCTCAGGCCCTCGACAGAGAGTGCAGAGGCAGAGTATTTCTACGAGACGATGGCCGCCCCGTCGAGGCGGATCCTGCTCACCCGCCCCCGCCTGACGGACGACGGTGCGCCCTGGCAGGCGTCGCCCTTCTGGGAGGAGGTCCAGCGCCTGACCGCCGTGGAACCCATCAGGCTGACGGGCACGTCCGCGGATGGTCCCGACCGCGCGGCATCGTGGCCCGAGCTACTGCAGAGCGCCTGTGGCTCGCCGCTGGATCAGCGACTGTGGGACTGGCTTCGCAATCACTCTCCGACATCTGTCACGGCCCTGGACGCGGCGGTTCAGATCCTTACCTGCCGCCAGACCGGATCCGCCACCCCGTTTGACGGTGACCTCCACGGACTGCAAGAGCATTTCGAGCATGCGTTTGGCGCCGGCTGCACGTGGAGCGCCAGCCGGCTGGAGGCCTACCGCACTTGCCCCTTCCACTTTCTGGTGGGCAAGGTCTGGGCTCTGGAGCCCCGCGAGGAGCCTGCCGAAGGCATCGACTGGCTGCAACGAGGCAATCTGTACCACGAAATCCTAGAGCGCGTGTACGAGGCGGTCGATGATCCGACGGATCTGGACCAGCTCCTCAGCGCACTCCCCGCCGTGGCGCGATGGGTGCTCGACGAGGCACCGGAGCGTCAGGGCTTCCGAAAGACTGCCTGGTGGGCCGAAACGCGGAAGGAGCTGGTGGAAGATCTGAGACGCTCGTTGGAAGCTCTCCATCAAGATGAACAGCGGGGTGACTTTGTGCCCGTTGCTAGTGAGGCCGCCTTTGGGCTGTGGGGCAAGCCGCCCCTGGTCGTCCCCGACCCGTCCAGCGCCGACGCCTTCGCACTCCGCGGCGTCATCGACCGCGTAGACCAGGACGCTCAGGGTCGCGTGCGCATCATCGACTACAAGACGGCTGGCCCCAGCCGTTACCGGGACAGTGCGCTGCGGAACGGCGAGAAAATCCAGCTACCCCTCTACGCTCTTGCCGCCCGAGACGCCCTCCGTTTGGGAGAGCCGGTCTCGGGCTTCTACTGGCACGTCCGTCACGCTGAGCCCAGCCCCTTCAAGCTGGAGGACTTTGGGCCGGAAGAGGCCATGCGCACGGCAGTGGGTCACGCCTGGGAGGCGATCCACAGCGCTCGAAAGGGTCATTTTGCACCCCATCCGCCGAGCGGCGGCTGTCCATCCTACTGCCCGGCGGTGGGATTCTGCTGGCATTTCCAGAGGGGTTACCAAGGATGACGGAAACAAGGGATCAGCTTCATCCCATCGTCGCCCAGCTAACGCCCAACGAGGAACAGCGACCTGCCATCCGCGCACGTGAACGTGACGTCGTGGTCACCGCTGGCGCAGGAACCGGCAAGACCCGAACGCTTGTGGCCCGCTACCTCTCGCTGCTGGCGGATGGGAAGCCGCTGCGGCGCATCGTGGCGATCACGTTCACCCGAAAAGCCGCCCGAGAGATGCGAAACCGCGTCCGGGCGGAAGTACAACGTTTCCTGACCCGTCGAGAATTGACGCGGGTGCAACGCGAACGCTGGCAGACGGTCTATGCCGGGCTGGACGCCGCTCGTATCGGCACCATCCACAGCCTGTGTGGCGAGATCCTGAGGGCCCACCCGGCAGAGGCGGATATCGACCCGCAGTTCCAGGTGTTGGAAGAGGGGGAAGCGGCCTTGCTGCAGCGGGACGTTTTGGATGCGGCGCTGGCCTGGGCCGCCGACGACCCGGACGCGGCGAGGCTGTTTGCCCTGCTCGGTGGCCCGGGCGTTCTTCGACAAGTCCTTCACGGCCTGCTCCGGTGCCGACTGGACGCTGCAGCCGCCTTCGCAGCAGTCCCGGCGGAGCCTTTGGCGCACTGGCGCAAGGTGTTGGAGAAACGGAAGCAGGAACAGGCGAACAGGCTGCTGACCGACCCGGCGTTCGAAGAAGCCGTGCTGACCCTTCGCCGGAGCGAGCCCACCAACCCGGACGATGCGATGGCTCAGCAGCGCCGCCTGGCACTGGCCGCCGTTGATTCTGCGACGAGCAGTCGAGTGCCATGGAGGAGCCATGATGGAGGCAACGGTCGCGGTGGTCCCAGCGAGGAGCCATGTGAGAAGTGCCTGCACACACTGGCCTCCCTTGGTAACATCAGCCTAGTTGGGGGGAGCTACAAGGCCTGGCCTGGTGGAAGCGCCGAGAAAGCCGCCGTCAAGGACGCCCTGCGGACACTGCGCGGGTTCTGGGCGGCGCACGCTGACGTCCTGTCCCTGGAGCTTAACATCCTGGATGAGGCACTGGCCAGGGCGATGCCAGGCCTGCGCGCCCTCTTCCGCTTCACTTGTCGTCGGTACCGGCAGGAAAAGGAAGATCGAAGAAGCCTTGACTTCGATGATCTGGAGTCCGATGCGCTGAGACTCCTGCGGGATCATCCAGAGGTGAGAAGACGATGGGGCCGCGAGGTGGAGGCGATTCTGGTCGATGAATTCCAGGACACGAACCAGCGCCAGCGAGACCTGGTCCACCTGCTGGCGGCCAGTGGATCGACGCAGTCACCCGGGTCGACGCAGTCACCGGGGCCGGCAGAGACATCTGGGAAGCTGTTCATCGTCGGGGACGCCAAGCAGTCGATCTATGGATTTCGGGGAGCGGACGTGACCGTGTTCCGCGCCGAGCGAGCGCGCATCGCCGGTCGACCCGGCCACCGGCGCGGCAGGGGCCTCGGGTGCGTCTTGGCGACCTCCTATCGAGCGCATCTCCAGCTGGTGAGGGCATTGAATGATCTGCTCCGACCCGTCCTGGGCGACGAGGCGGATGCTCAGCGCCCCTGGGCGGAGCCCTTCTCGCCCATCGAGCCCCACCGTGAGACCCCGGGACCGGGCATCAATGACCCTTTCGTCGAGCTCCATCTCACAGTGGGAAGCAAATCGGACGGGTCCCTCGAGCGCGCCGCCGGCGCCCTGGTGGGGCGCCTTGCCGAGATCATGGAGAGCGGACCCGAGATTGTGGACGGCGACACATTGCGCCCCCTGCACTACGGCGACGTCGCGATTCTCTGCCGCGCCTCGCGCTCTTTCAGTGCCTACGAGGACGCGCTGGACACGGCAGGCCTGCCCTACCTCACCGTGGCGGGGCGGGGGTTCTTCGACCGCCCGGAGATCCGCGACGTACTAAACGCGCTGAGAGCCCTGTCAGATCCCACCGACGACCTGGCTCTCGTGGGGCTGCTCCGCTCCCCTGCGATAGCGCTCTCCGACGCGGCCATTCACCATCTCGTGCAGGCTAGGGCCGAAAGACCGATCTCCCTGTGGGACACGCTGTGCCGAGGTGAGACCAGTTTCGGGGACGTGGCCCGGCAGAGAGCCGCGCGCGTCCAGTCGCTGGTGACAGAACTGCACGGCCTGGCTGGCCGGACCACGGTAGGCAATCTCCTGAAGGCATTCCTGGATCGGACAGGCTACCGGGCCGCGCTTCTGAAAGCCGGAGACCGGAGGGCTGTGCGCAACGTCGAAAAGCTCCTCCACGATGCCCACGCCAGCGGCCTGGTAGCGGTCAGCGCATTCCTCAGGGTCGTCGCCGACCTCCAGGACAGTGGCGCCAGGGAGGGTGAGGCCCGTGCTGAGTCGGATGGCGCCGTCCAGATCATGAGCGTCCATCAGGCAAAAGGTCTCGAATTCCCCATCGTTGTCCTGGGCGACGCCGCCTGGGGTGGTGGAGGGACCGGGCGCGGCGTGCTCACCGATCCAGCACTGGGCGTGCTCCTGCCTCTCAAGGATCCAGATGAGGGCGCCTTGCCCGCCACCTACTGTCTAGCGGAGGCCCGGGAAGCGGATCGGGATGTGGCTGAGGCCGACCGGCTCCTCTACGTGGCCGCAACCCGTGCACGGGAGAAACTGCTCGTCAGCGGCACGCTCTCGGGCATCAAGAAGGACAGTACGCCCTACCGGCTGAGCGGCTGGCTGGCCCAGCTCGGCCGGCCCCTGGGCTTGCAGGAGATGGAGATCTCCTACGACGAGGAAGGGAGCCTGGTCCATCACCGCTCCATGCGCATCGGCGAGAGCTCCGTCGACTGTTTCATCTACGAGCCGGAGGCGCGGTGGATCGAGCCACGGGAGCCGCTCGTCTCGGATGAGTCTGCTACGACCGGCACCCCCCTGCCCCCACCACTACTTGCACCCGTTGCAGAGGAGGGCCCGCCGCCGAGAGAAACGCGCCAGCGGGTGTGGCGCGTGGTGCCGGAGACAGATCGCCCAAAGGCGCCGGCATGGGTGGTGGGCGAGCTCGTCCACGAGGCCCTGGAAGCGTGGCGGCTTCCGGAGGATCTCCGAGATCAAGACTTCCGCCGATGGCTAGGCGCCAGAGCGCGGGCCGCGGGGCTGGTCGACGATCGACAGATCGCCCATGCCCTCCGCCGCGCAGGGCGCTTGCTGGTGAGGTTCCGGAGCCATCGCCTCTTCGAGCTGCTGGACCAGGCCGATCGGCGGCTTCACGAGGTGCCGTACAGCTTGGAGCGCAATGGCCGTCTTGACAGCGGGCAGATCGACCTGCTGTTCCAGCGGCAGGGCCAATGGCACATCGTGGAGTTCAAGACCGACGAGGTCCACACTGAGGGTGGCTTCCGACGGCTGCTGCGCCAGGAGGACTATCTGCAGCAGGTCCGGCGCTACGGCGCTGCCGGAGAGCGGCTCCTGGGCAAGCGCCCGGATTGCCTGCTATGCATGTTGGACTACCAGGGGCACACGAGAGTCTACCGGGTGCCCACCACCGGGCCGCCAGCGGTAGCGGATCTGTAGCATCTTTCTATTGCGCTGCAGGCCGACCCTCACCGGCCTCGATCAAGCCTCTCCTCTGCAGAGGAGGCGACGCCGGCTGGCAATCCCGCGGGGCCCAGGCCTTGACCGCGCTCCGTCACGTATGCTGTGCCGGAATATTGTCAGCTGGGCCGAGACATCCAGCCGCGGTGGTTCCATGGCGCCCGCTGATGTCGCGCGGTGTTTGCCAGGGCAGCCGCGGTTCAGAGTTCACAAAGACTGCACCTTGATTGGCGTTCCCCGGTTCTCCGCCCGCCTCCCCCACTCGTCATCTCGAAGCCTCGTGGACCAAAGGCTTGTGCCTGATCACGCTCACCGGCGGATGGGCACTTCGGGAGACCGCCCTCGCCCGGGCCCGACCCGGAGGCGAGTAGATCGTCCCACTTGAACAGGCAGCAGTCGGCCGCTTGATAGGACACCCAATCTGCGGTACCATTGCGGGCACAGTCGGAGGGGGCAAGTGACGCGCCCCGCCACACGGTCACGCTTCCCGAGGGGCCAGGACCCGACATGTGCTCCATCGGGGAAGCATCAGGGCGCCTGGCGCGCCGCGGTTGCCGTTCGGAACGACCGGCAGTTGAGTGTCCCGTTCGACCGCGGGCCCGGCGACGGCGCTCGTGACTCCCGTCCTGCAATACAAGGAAGCGCTGGTAAGGGAGCGCTCTGCCAGCGGCCCGACGTTCCCGGGATCCACCAGATCGAGGCAACGAATCGAGACCTGACATGCACAAGGAGGCAAGCAGATGACATTCAACACTTCAGCACAACTCGTCGAGACAGTCAAGACTCTGGCCCGCCAGGGCTTCAGGGCCCGTGGGGCGGCGACCGACCGCGACTGGGAAGAGAGCACGCACTGGCAGGAGCTGCGCCAGCTGGGGACGAGGCTGTGGCTCGACACGGGTGACCTCGAGGGAGCGTCGCAGCACTGGACCGCGGAATTCGAGGCGCTGACGACGAACAACACGCTCCTCAACCGGGAGGTGCAGAAAGGCATCTACGATGATTTCATCGCCGAGAGCCTGTCCTCGGCTGGGCCCCTCCGGGACCTGGACCGGAGACAGAGGACCATCGAGTTGGCTTTGATCCTCAACGCTCGCCACGGCTTGAAGCTCGTGGAGCGGTTTGATGCCTGGGTGAGCGTTGAACTCCACACAGATCTCGCGGACGATCTGGAGCACACCGTCTGGTACGGGCGACGCTTGTTCGACATCTACCCGGAACGGTTCATCATCAAGGTCCCTCTCACGCCGGCAGGCTATCTGGCAGCCAGGCAACTGAGCGACGGGGGCGTCAGAGTGAACTTCACGCTGGGATTCTCCGCCCGTCAGAACTACCTTGCGGCAATCCTGGCAGAGCCGGCCTTCGTCAACGTCTTCCTGGGGCGTCTCAACAGCTTTGTGGCGGACAACGAGCTGGGCGATGGAGAGAACGTGGGCGAGAAGACGCTCGTGGCGAGTCAGGAAGCCGTCGCCGAGGTGCGCGCCGCGCACGGCGTGAGGACCCAGCAGATCGCCGCCAGCATGCGAGATGGGCAGCAGGTCAACGCGCTGGCCGGCTGCGACGTGATGACCCTCCCTCTCGCGGTGGCCGAAGCGTTCTTGTCGGAGCGCGCCTTCGGACCAGAGCTCGTGCCTTATGAGGATCAGGACTACCGCGTGAACCTTGCGCCGGGATCATCCGAGCGAGTCGTCCGACCCCTCTGGGAGGTCACACCTCGCTTCAAGGATGCCGCCGCAGTACTGCTCGATGAGCCTCTGGAGGACTACGCCGCCGCCGATCTGCGTGGCTTCTTCGCAGCGCGCAGCCTGGGTGATCTATTCCCGGACTGGAGCGAGGAGGACATCCAGACCATCGTTCAGGACGGAAAGATACCAAGCTATGCCCATTGGAGCGACAGGCTACACGAAGAAAATGTCGCCCTGGATGCCGTTATGAGTCAGTCGGGGCTGAAGTCCTTCGCCACCGACCAGGAAGCACTGGACGCCCGCATCGAGGCGCACCTGAGGTAGGCTCAAAGCAAGCGCGCCTGCCTGCCTGGGCGCCTGGTTGATCGTTCGCTTCCGTCGGTCACCGTCATCAAACCGGCGCCAAAGGCAGCGACGGGCTCACCGTGCGCAGCCGTAGTCGATGCGCGTCGGCGGCCTCTTACGTGGGGAAGCACCACCAGCCTGCAACAACTGGGGGCGAAGGCTGGTCTGTTGACAGATTGCAGCAGAATGGCAGCCACAGCACAGAGAATCTCGAGGCCAAACTGACGAGGCGGTGAGACAACCCGGGGCGGCTTGGGAAGCAGCCGCTGCCGAGCAGTTCGCACCGGTCGAGACGCTGGCCCGGCGTACGCCAAGGCGCGGCGATAGCGGTGTTGGCGACTCACGTCCTTGCTACGTGACTCCCCGCTCTTCCGAGCAGACACGGCCTGTAGATCTGACACACCTTCCCTGTCGCACCCTCCCTCCTGCCCCCGAATCAATCCGAGAGACGACAACCAGTAGAGCCACCCGACGTCCCCAGGTCGAGAGCTGACCGAGCGGATCGTCGGTCGTGAGCGCCCGGTCACAGGTGTCTGGAGCGAGTGTCTGTCGGCGAGCGCTACGCCTCGTCCCGGCGACACCCGCCGCCCGGGGGCTTGCCTGAACGCAAGCATCTCGGTCCGGGTACGTCGCAATCCCACACGCCTCAGAAAGTCCTCATGGCGATGGTGCTGTGGCCCCCCGGATTCGCCAGAACACGTCGTTCGCATCCTCCGATTGACAAACGCGTGGCTTACGTCTATAATAGAACATATGTTCTAACCCGTTGTTCGGGTAACGACGCTTCAAGTACCGCTCGAATTCCCTGATGCTCTCTCGCATTGGCGCCCTTCAAATGGGCACTGTGCACCGGGTCAGCCAGCTACGTGTAGCCGCCGGGAGCTGCGAGGAACTCTTTTCGGAGAATTAAAATGGGTGTGCAATGCCTCGACCAAACGGCCATATGCTCGCAGGGCCGTCACGCTTTCTGATGATGGGCAGAATCATTCACTCGGTATGCAGGCCTGAGGTGACACGATGTGGGTAGCCTGTCTGTTCATCCCCCACCTTCCGGTGCGCGTGGAGTGGCGGCGCAACCCGGCCCTGACCAACACCCCATTGATCATCGGGGGGCGACGCTGGGACGAGGGAGCGGTTCTGGATTGCTGCCCCAAAGCCGTCAACGCCGGCGTCGAACCGGGCATGCGCCTCTCCAGGGCTGAGGCTCTATGTCCTGAGGCCCGCTTTCTGCAGACGGACAAGGACTCTTACGACGCCGTTCACGATGCGCTGGTCGACAGCGCCAGACACTTCACTCCAACCGTGGAGACGGAGGAGCTGGGGCTCGTGTATGCCGATATTTCGGGCCTCAAGCGACGATTCGACGATGATGCCGACGCAGCGCAGCGGTTGATTGAGGAGACCATCACTAGCGCAACGCTGCGCGCTCAGATCGGTGTGTCCAGCGGCAAGTTTGTGGCGCAGCAAGCAGCACGCGTCGCCAAGCCCGGGGAGGCGTGCATCGTGTCGCCCGGTGAGGAACAGGGCTTCCTCTCGCCACTGGACATCTCTGTCCTGCCCCTTGACCCTGAGATGGAGCGTCGTCTGCGCCTGTTGGGCGTACGGACGTTGGGCGCCCTTGCCCGGTTACCTCGTCTGGCCGTCGTCCGCCAGTTCGGCAGCATCGCCGGTGCCCTGTATGACCTGGCCTGTGGAAAGGATGCTCAGCCTGTCCATACCGACGCTCCTCCACTTCGACTGGTACGGTCGCACGATTTTGTCGACCCGGTGAGCGATCGGACCCCGCTGCTGGCGCATCTACAGCACATCACGGATGAGCTAGCCAAGGAAATCGATCGCCGCGGCTACCAGGCCGAAGGTCTGCAGTTGAAGATCCAGGAGGTACGGGGGGACGAGCACGCAGTCGGCAAGCCCGTCAAACCTCCCTCTTCAAGTGCCAATCACCTTTCCCGCCTAGGAGCTCGCATGCTGGACAGCATGACCATCGGCGGACCGGTGGTCAGGCTCTCACTGACCATGTACCCTCTGCAACCTTACCATCTGGGTGCAAGCCAGCTCACCCTCTTCGACCCCACAGCGGGCTCGTCTCTCGCCCCCCATGCCGCCTTTGGTCGGGCACTGCGCGAGACGCTGAGAAGGCTGAGGAACCGGTTCGGAGAGCTTTCGGTTCTTGTCGCTTCGCTGGTCGTCGCCCCGGAGCCTTGCTCCATACAGGTCACGACCAGCTGCGATGGCTTGCCCAGGGCCGTCGTATGGCATGAGCGCATCCAGGAGGTAGCGTCCATCTACGAACACTGGCGCGAGCGGCGGCGCTGGTGGAGTCGTCCCATCGAACGCGACTATTTCCGGGTGGAAATCGGGGATGGGCGGATGAAGGTCGTCTTTCGCGACGTCCGGGCCGACCAATGGTACATGGAACGCCGGCATATCTGACGCCTGGGACGCCTGGGGATGACGTCGGGCCTGTCCCGGGGCTGTCCCTGCCCTGCCCCCGGGAGGCCTTACAGGAGACCGTGTCGAGGAACCTCTCGAAAGATCACGTCGCCGGCTATGCTGAGCTCCATGCTCACTCCAGCCACAGCCTACTCGACGGCGTCCCCTCGCCGGAGGCCCTGGCGGCCCGAGCAGCGAATCTGGGTATCCCTGCGCTGGCTCTCACCGACCACGACGCGCTCTACGGGGCGGTGCGCTTCGTGAAAGCTGCGCACGACGTGGGAATCAAGCCCATCCTGGGCAGCGAGATCACGCTCCGCGGGCCGGAAGGCGAAGATGATTTCCATCTGACGCTCCTCATCAAGACTGCGGAGGGATACGCTAACCTCTGCCGCTTGATCACGCTGGCACGACGGCATCAGGAGAAAGGCGTGGCACGACTCCACAAGCGCGATCTGGCTGCCCACGCCGAGGGGCTGATTGCCCTCTCAGGGTGTCGCCACGGAGAGATCCCGCGTTTGCTGATGGACAAGAAACCCGACCAGGCACTGGCTGCTGCACGGGCCTATGCCCGGGCCTTCGGCCCCGACCATTTCTTCATTGAGCTGCAGCGCCACTATGTGAGAGGGGAGAGCCAGCTTCTGGCGCGGCTGAAGACGCTGGCCGATCGAGCTGGCCTTGACGTGGTAGCCACCGGCAACGCCCACTACATACACCCCCATCAGCGAAAGGTACACGACGTTCTGCGCTGCATTCAGCACCAGACGATCTTGGAGAGCGCCGGCGGGCTGCTCCCTCGGAACGACGAATACGTTCTCCGCTCGCCAGAGGAGATGGAAGCGCTTTTCCGCGACATGCCCGTCGCTTTGGAGAACGCTCTGCGCATTGCCGAACGCTGCACATCAGCCTGCGACTACTTGCCGTCCGGGGTGCAGATCTTCCCCGAGGCCCCCCTCTTTGCCAACTGCGCGCCCCATGAGCATCTGCGGCAGCTGTGCGAGCGGGAACTGCGTCGTCGCTACCCTGACGACCCTCCACACGCTCTTCTGAAGCGGGAGCTTTCGATCATCCGACAGATGGGGTTGGCCAACTATTTCCTCGTCGTCTGGGACATCGTGCGCTTCGCCCAACAGGCGGGCATCCGCTGCCAGGGCAGAGGGAGCGCGGCCAATTCGCTGGTGGCGTATCTCCTGGACATCAGTCCCATCGATCCGGTGGCCTGCGATCTGGTCTTCGAGCGTTTCCTCTCGCCAGAACGCGGCTCCCCACCCGATATCGACATCGACATCGCTGCCGACCGGCGTGAGGAAGTGATCCAGTATGTCTATGACCGCTACGGCCGAGAGCACGCAGCGATGGCTTGTACATTCATCACCTTTCGCGCTCGATCGGCGGTACGGGACGTGGCCCGCGTCCTGGGTTTCCCCCCGGCACTGGTGGAGCGGCTGGCCGAGTCACTTGACGTCTGGGATGCCAGAAGCGTGCGGGAATCAAAAGGAATGCTCGAGGCCTTCGATGCGGAACAATTGGCAGGAAAGCCGTTCCAGCACCTGCTGCGCCTGGTACCGCAATTGGACGGCATCCCACGCCACCTGGGGATTCACAATGGGGGAATGGTCCTCTCAGGCCCACCCCTCTGTGAAACCGTGCCTCTGGAGCCAGCGACGATGGAGAACCGGCTGGTCACCCAGTGGGACAAGGACGGCCTGGAGGGCGCAGGGATGGTCAAGATCGACCTATTGGGGCTGAGAATGCTCTCGGCCATTGAGGACGCTGTGACCATCATCGAGAGTCACACAGAGCAACGCCCCAACTTGACGTCGCTCTCACAAGACGATCCCGAGGTCTACGACATGCTCTGTCGAGGCGAGACAATCGGCGTCTTCCAGGTGGAATCGAGAGCACAGGCCAGTCTGATTCCCCGGTTTCAACCGCGCTCATTCGACGATCTGGTCATCCAGATCTCGCTCATTCGGCCCGGGCCGCTTCAAGCTCAGATGGTCCGTCCCTACCTCCGCCGCAGAGAGCACCGCGAAACGGTTCGCTATCCTCATCCCCTCCTGGAGAATGCGCTCAAGGAGACACTGGGCGTGATCATTTTCCAGGAGCAGGTGCTGAAGGTGGCGCGTGATCTGGCCGGGTTCACGCCGGGGGAGGCGGAGCTTCTGCGGCGGGCTCTTTCACACAAGCGGGCTGGGCAAAAGATCGCCGGCTTCAGAGAGCGCTTTCTGGAAGGCGCAATGGAGCACGGCGTCGAGACAGAGGAAGCAGAGCACGTCTTCGGACAACTCCAGGCTTTCGGCGGGTACTCCTTCCCCAAGAGCCACGCGGCGGCCTTTGCCGTGTTGACGTATCAGTCGGCCTGGCTACGGTGCTATCATCCCCTCGCGTTTTTCGCCGCACTGCTCCGCCATCAGCCCATGGGGTTCTACCCGGCTCACGTCATCGTCTCTGAGGCCCGACGCTCCGGCCTGGAGGTACGCCCTGTGGACGTGGAGGCCTCAGACCTGCACGCCACTGTGGAGGGTGAGGCTCTGCGATTAGGGCTGGCCGTTGTCAACGGGCTGGGAGAGACCGGCGGACAACGTGTCGTGGGCACGCGGCGCTTCGGTTCCTTTCACTCGCTCACCGACTTCTGCCGTCGTACCAGACTGGGGAGAAAGGCTGTCGAGGCCCTCATCTGGGCCGGGGCCTTCGACGGATGGAGTGTCCCGCGGCGGCAGCTCCTCTGGGAGCTGAGAAAGGCGCTAGATGCAGTCGAAAGGGCACCGGAACTGCCCATTCCGCCTCCAGAAGAACGCCCGCGCTTCGCCTTTCTGTCACCCCGAGGGAGATTATGGACAGAGGTGGCGCACACAGGAATGAGTGCCAGGGAGCATCTGACGTCTCTGGTGAGCGACAAATTGGACGGGATGGATGTGACGCCGGGTGGAGAGCTGTCACAACTGCCTGATGGACACTGGGTACAGGTGAGCGGGATGATCGTCTCACGCCAGCGGCCCCCGACGGCAAAGGGGGTAGCCTTCCTGGCGCTGGAGGACGAGGGAGGGCTGATCAACGTGGTCCTCTATCCGCAGATCTACGAGGAGAATCGGGAGGCTCTCAAATCACCCTTTGTGGTCGTCAGGGGAGAGGTGCAGAGACGCGACAAGGCCATCAACGTGTTAGCGCAGGAAATCATCGCCTTGCAGGTCGACTAGGCACCCACGGTGAGGGTCCAATACGCCAGCAATCCCAAATCCCATCCCTACATCTTCTCGCTCCGGTACCTACAACCAATCTTCACGTAGCCTTCATCAAATCTTCACACCGCCGTGGTAGTATCCCTGAAGGTCAATAAAAAGGAGATCATCATGTCAAAAACGAAACTAAACTACTTGCTCGACGTTGTCATCGCCGTGGCCTTCATCGCCTCGGCTCTAACCGGGATCGTCTTTCTCTTCGCGGGGTCGGGTGGATACCAGGGTGGACGCAATCCGGCGTTCCAGACCGAGATACTGGGCCTGAATCGGTCGTTGTGGAGCGATCTCCACACCTGGGTCAGCCTGGTGATGATGGGGGGTATTGCGATTCACCTCGTCCTGCACTGGAACTGGATCGTCTGTATGACAAAGCGCATGTTCGAAAATCCTCGGCGGCAGGCTCCGATGCGTGAACAGGACGTCTGTCAGACCGTATCTTAAGCACATTCTTGACTATAGGGAGGTTATCGTGGTATCGAAGGGCCTCACAATTGGATTGGTGGGACTGTTGGTCTTGGCACTGGTGGGTGGATCCGCCTACATTCTACTCCGACCTGACGACGGGTTGGCTGCTGAGAGTGGAGCGGGATATAACCGAAATGATGAAACCGCAGCCGGACAGCGGGGGTTTGACAGGTTCCAGGACAGCGGGTCTCTGGGCAGTGGTTCGAACGGCAATGGTGCCCAGGGCAACGGGCAGAACCAGGGCCAGCCCGTCACGGGTGGAAGAGGGCCAGGCTCCGCAGCCGGAAACGGCCTGGAACAGCGACGCCAGGAAGGCAGCGTCCCCGACCAGCCACTCGCCGACCACCTATCCCAGGACTGGGAGACGATCAGAGGCACTGTGATTGCGCTGGACGGCAACACACTGACAGTGGATACCGATTCCAGCCCGGTCGATGTCCATCTGGGCCCGGAGTGGTACTGGGAGTCGGCAGGCATCGACATCAGCGACGGAGATACAGTGGAGATCACTGGGTTCTATGAGGGCGACGAATTCGAGGTAGCTCACGTCAAGAACATCAGTGGCGGGGAGGCAGTATCCCTTCGCGACGAGACCGGCCGCCCGCAGTGGGCGGGCCGCGGCAACGGAAGATCAGGGGGCGCGCGCCAGAGCGAAGGATAGACATCCCCGCCCAAGCAGAACCGCACAGCGATCACATCACGGCCTGCACCAGGGAGGGCGACTCGTCAACGGGTGGCCCTTTCTCTGTGCCCGCGCCATGAACACCATTACCCGGTCATCCGCACGCAGACGTTCCCCGCGACCGGGATCGCGTCCGTGAGAGCGGATGCTCCTCCCCGGGTCGTGCGTCCGCGGAGCGCGCGACCAGGGGGGAGCTCCCGCGTCCAGCGGCAACCCCGCATCTGGAAGCGAAGAGCAGCGCCGGCGGCGCTTTGTTTGACGGGACCACGGCTTGGACATACAATAGCGCAAGAGAGGACGCCCACGGGGATGGCTTCGCCCCTGCAGTTGGACGCCAGCCGCGCAGGAACCTGTGGGCTCCAAGGGGATGCGAGGCGCCGCCACCCCGGCGCGCGAAACAGCCTTCCAGTGACTGGAGAAACCTTTGGTGCCAACCCTACCTCCGGCCTACGCAGCTTTCGTCGTCAAGTTTGCTCTCTCCCTGCTAACTCTGGCGCTCACGCTGATTGCCAACCGAGTCCTCCGTGGCCTCCTGGAGGCCCGTTTTCGAGATACGCCGCACGCGCAAACAGTCTTCATGCTGGTCCGCAATGCCGTCTTCCTGGTCGGCTCCAGCATCGTGCTGCTCATCTGGCTCGGCTTCGGCAGCAACTTCACCGTTGCCATGGGGATTCTTGGGGCGGGCATCGCCTTCGCGTCTCAGGAGACGATCGGTTCACTCGCCGGCTATCTGAGCATCGTGACGGGGAACCTCTACCGGATCGGTGATCGCGTCCGCATAGGAGAGGTCACCGGCGATGTCCTGGATATCTCCATGCTGAGGACGACGGTGATGGAGATCGGGGAATGGGTTAAGGCCGAACAGTACACCGGGCGCGTCGTGACCATCGCCAATCGCTTCGTCTTCTCCCATCCCGTCTTCAACTACACCCAGCACTGGGAATACCTGTGGGATGAGATCACGATCCCGATCTCGTACGACAGCGACTGGCGCAGGGCCAGGGACATCATGCTGGCTCGCGCTGAGGAGTACACGGCCCACGTTCAGAGCGACGCCCAGGCCGATCTCCAGGCCCTGATGAAACGGTACCCGATCCGGGAGACGTCTGTAGCGCCCCATCTCTACACGGTGATGACGGACAACTGGATCGAGCTGACGCTCCGCTACGTGGTGGACGCCCGGGAGCGCCGGCGGGTGACGGGGCAGCTCCATCAAGAGCTGCTCCAGCGGTTCGAGGAGGAGCCAGACATCACCGTCGCCTCCGCCACCTTCGAAATCGTCGGCCTCCCACCAATTAGGTATGGTCGTGGGACGCCGTTCCAGGAGCCCTAGCAGGACAGCTCCGCGCCCCACCACGCAGCAAGGCACGGCAGCTCCGCGACACTCGGTGCCCACGTCGGGGAGCACGAGACACCGCCCGACGCATCGCCGGCACACTGTCGATGGTCGGCGGCGCAGGCGACACCCCGCGTGGACGGGTGACAGCCCAATTGGAGGTGAGGCAGGCTGATGATTCAGTCAGTATACCGAACTGCAGAAGGTGACATCTGCACAGGACTCGACCAGGACGCCTTCGCAGCTGCGTTGGAGGACCGCGGAGGTTTGCTGTGGCTGGATCTCTTTGAGGAGCCAGCCGCCGAGTGCGAGCACATTCTCCGCGAGGTCTTCAGTTTCCACCCCCTCGCCATCGATGACGCATTGGAGGAGGCGCACGTTCCCCGGGTGGACGATTGGGGCGACTACCTCTACGTCGTTGTGCACGCCCTCACGTTCAGCCCGGAGGCTTCCGAGCCTCTGAGAACGGTGGAGCTGGATGTCTTCCTGGGAAAGAATTACGTGGTCACCTTTCGCAAGGAGCGGATCGCCGCGCTGGAGCGGATCCACACCGCCTGCCGCAGCGACGCCTGCGGTGACCGGTCACCGCAGGACCGACATCTGGACCGGGGGAGCGGTTACCTGTTCTACAAGCTGATCGATGAGCTCGTGACCGACTACATGCCCGTCGTGGAACAGATAGATGACACCATCGACGCCATTGAGGACGAGGTCTTCGGCGATCCCACCGGCGCCACCCTGCAGCACATCTTCAGCATGAAGCGCGCGCTGCTACGGCTGCGGCGGATTATCGGCCCGCAACGCGAGGTGCTCAACAAGCTCGCCCGCGGCGACTACGGTGTCGTCGCCCACGACGACCGGATCTTCTTCCGCGACGTGTACGACCACCTGGTCCGGTTGCACGACATCAGCGAGAGCCTCCGGGACCTGACGGGCAGCGCTCTCGACACCTATCTGTCCGTGGTGAACAACCGCATGAACGAGGTCATGAAGGTGCTGACTGTCATCACTACGCTGTTCATGCCCTTGTCATTCCTGGTCGGCTTCTTCGGAATGAACTTCTTCGAATCCGCCGCCCCCCTGCAGAGCTGGACCAGTCGCACCGCCTTCGCCGTGCTGCTCGCCGCAATGATCCTCTCGCCGTTGGTGATGGCTGTCTGGATGCGGCGGAGAGGCTGGCTGTAGCTCGGTTGACGCCCCAGGCCAGTATCGGACCGCCGCTCAGCCCAGCATCCGCCGCACGCCGGCACGTTACTGACAGACTCAAGATGCCCGCCAGTAGCCCCGGAACCCGTAGTATCCGTAGAGCTTGATCTCGTATTCCCTCCGGGGCGGCTTCTCCGGATCGTACTCAGGGCTCTCCTTGATCTGCGCACGGGTGAGATCGACGTGCACGGCGGTCTCAGCCCAGTCAACCTGCTCGATCCATTGGGGCGAGATGAGGACCCTGCGCCCGGGCAGCCAGTCCCGCGTATCCACCAGCAGATAGCGAACGACCCAGTCCACGTCGCTGACGAAGAAGTCCTCGACGTGACCTACTTCGCCATTGACCGCCTCGATGTCGTAGCCACTCACGGTCCGGGCGCTGCGAAGATGGGGGTCGCCACGATACGTCTCGCTGGCACCCTCTTGGCGCACGTCTTCCTCCACCTGGTCCGCGCCTGCCATGATCATCGGGTAGACGCCCGGCGTGGCCGTACCCATCATCATGCTGCCGCCCCAGTACGCCGGCCAACCGTGGTACTCGTGCAGATCGACAATCTGCTGTCTGGAAACAGGCTTATCCAGGTCGATATCCGGACTGTGCTCCACCTGCGACTTGGTCAGCGTGACGTGCACTTCACCATCGTCCCAGCGCGTCTCCGCCACAGCGACGGGAGACAGGAGCACCCGTCTACCGCCCAGCCATCCACCTGTGTCGACGACCAGATAGCGTACGATCCAATCCTGATCGTCAAAATAGATGTCGCGGATCTTCCCCGCGGCACCATCAGTCGCTTGAATGGTGAACCCGTTCAGTTCCTTCGCTCGTCGCAACATAGCGGTGTCTCCTTTCAGCGGCCAGCCAGTGCCCGGCCCTGGTCAAAATCAGACTTCGCGCCAGCCTTCCGCGTTCGTCGCTGGCGCCGGACGCGTCTGACTGGGCTCTCGAATGTGTCACGTAGCGCGCGGTGGGCCACTTCGGATCCTCCGGTGCCTGTCCCAGGCACCCGGTACCCACCGTCCCCTCGGCAGTGTCTGCCTCCAAGAGATTCATCTGCCTATGGCCGAACGAGGGCCCCACCCACCCGCCTCAGCGTGTAGCTGCATCCACCGAATCAGGTCCTGACGCCGCAGCACACCGGCCAGGCGACCCTGGTCCACCACGGGCAGCTGACTCACCTCGCACGTGGCAAGTTTGGTCATCGCGTCCGCGGCATCCGCATCTGGTTGGAGCACAGCGCACTGATCGTGGGGCGTCATGATGTCACGCACCGTCGCGCGGTCCCACTCTTCCTGAGGTATCGAACGGATGTCCTCCAGGGTCACAATCCCCACAAGCTCATCGTTCTCCATGACGGGGAAGCTGTGAGCATCGCTGCTCATGATTTCCTCCCGCACCAATCGCTCCACAGATGTCTCCGGAGCCGCGGTCGGCGGCCGGTTTCGCATCATCCGCTTGACGGGGACTCCCTCCAGGATGTCCTGGACGACGACGCTTTGGTAGCTCTGCGCCGACGCGTTGTTGAGATACCAGCCGATGAAGGCCAGCCAGAGCCCGTTGAAAAGGCCCGACCCGAAAAAAGGAATGGTGGCGCCGAATACCATCGAAATACCACTGACGGTCATCAGCAGTCCAAACCCTCTTCCCACCCACGATGCCCAACGGGTGGCCTGGCGCAGATCGCCCGTGGCCGCCCACAGAACAGAACGGAGCACACGCCCTCCGTCCAGGGGGAACCCGGGAATCAGATTAAACACGCCCAGGACCAGATTGATCGACCCCAACCACACGAGGACCATCCTCAGTGGGCTGAGTTGAGGCAAGACCTCGGACGGACTGCTGACTGTCGCGATCGGCTCCCCTGCCACACCGGCTATCACCAGGAGCACGCCACCGATGACGATGCTGGTCACAGGACCAAGAATAGCCATCAGGAACTCACCCTGCGGGCTATCCGGCTCTTCCCTTATGTTGGAGACACCGCCAAACAGGAAGAGCGTGATGCTATTGACCGGATTTCCACGGGCCTGTGACACCAGTGAATGCGCCAGTTCGTGAGCCAGGACGGACCCGAAGAAGAGCAGAGCCGAGATAACAGCCAGCGCCCAGCGCAGACTCTCACTCCAATCTGCGTGAAACTGACCGAACGTGTTGCCCAGGCTATACGTCACCAGAGCAAAGATAATGAGCCAGGTCCATTCGATCCGGATATCTATGCCGAACAAACGCCCAATACGGAAACCCTGTCCTCTCTGCATCATGTCCTCCCGATATTCTCACCGACACGACTATTGATCACGCCATTCAACGCCGTTTCCTATATGACTACGATACCATAGGCACGGCATGGCTGGCTACGCGTCGGATTGGAATGCCGGTTGCGTTCGGTTGGACACGGTTGGAGTTTCGTTGGATGCTGCACCATCCGTCTCAGCCGGCGCAGGTCCTGCCCATCCGGGAACGAGGACGGAGCCTCTCCTCGATCAATCAACGCCCATGCCGATGCCATCCCCGAGACCAGCTCTCGCAGGCGTGAGCTGCCCTGGCAGACGACCGTGCCTCAGCTCCGCCTCGCTGCCTCTGTGCGCAAGGCACCATCATGGCCATCAGGCGCTCTCGACCATATCCTCAAGACGGCTGCGTGCCTCTTGCAGGGACCGGGCGTGGCGCATGTACCCTTTCCAAGGATCGTCCTTCTGGCCCAGCCGTCGAAAGATATTCTTCACCGTGTAGGTCTGAGAATGCAGATCGCGGGCGGACAACTCGCCCCAGTCAATTGGCGTCGCCACGGGAGCACCAGGCTTGGCCCGCACCGCATACGGTGCCACGGAGTTCTGGCCATAGGCGTTTCGAAGGTAGTCGATGAAGAGACGATTGCCTCGTCTCTTCTTCCTTACTTCGATGGTGAGGCGTTCCGGCTTTCTCTCCACCGCCACCTGCGCCACATCCCGGGCGAAATCCCGCACCGTATCGAAGTCGGCACTGCGGTCCAGGGGAACCACGACGTGCGCCCCCCGCGAACCGGTGGTCATCACAAAGGGCACCAGATCCAGCGCAGTCAAAAGGCCACGCAACAGGTCGGCCGCCTCCCGCACTGGCTCGAACTCGCTATCGGGCGGATCGAGGTCGAAGATCAGCTTGTCCGGAGACTCCAGGTCGTCGGCCCGGCTCAACCAGACATGGGGTGTCACGAGACCCTGGTCCACCAAGTAGACCAGCGTCGCCTCTCTGTCGCAGACCACGGCCATCTTCTCTCCGTTGTCCTCCTTCACGCTGACAGGGGTCCGCGTAATCCATTCAGGAAAGTAATCGGGGACCGCCCGCTGGTAGAAACCCGCGTTCTGAATGCCGTCGGGATACCGCTGCATCGTCAGGGGGCGCCCGGCGAGGTGAGGAAGCATCGTTTCAGCGAGGCGCCGGTAGACGGTAATAAGATCACCCTGGGAAATCCCCTCATTGGGAAAGATCACGTCATCCAGGTTGGCTGCCTCAATGGTCCGTATCCCAATTCTAATCGTCTTGCCGCTCATTGTTTCCCTCCCCCAGCAGCTCGGTCCTGAGCGCCCCGCTTCTTCTGGCACTCAGGGCAGTAGTAGGCGCTGCGGCTGGACACCTTCAAACGCCGAAGCTCCGTGCCACACCTCGGGCATCGTCCGCCCTCCTGGCGACGAGGCGCGATGACGGAATCCGGAAACTGATCCGGCCGCGCCCAGCAGTCAATCGCCGTCTGAAGCACATCCTTCAGCTGATGGTATAGATCGCTCGCCTCGTTGTCCGCCACAATGCTCATCCTGGTGCGCGGATGGACGCCGGCCTGAAACAGAATCTCATCGGCGTAGGGTGGATCATTCGGTCCACTCACTGACCGCGTGGCGACCCGAGCCCGGCAAGTGCGTCCGCCAGCAGCTCCCAGAAAGCCTTGGGCATCTCCATCACGATGTGACCCCACTCACCATCAGGTGGCAAAGACGGGGCATGGTGCCCCTTCCTTCAACCCAAACGCGTGGTCGGGATGCGCGTGAGTCACAACGATGGCGTCAGCCTTCCAGCCGCTCACCCGGCCCAGCCAGTCCTCCCCGCAGTCAATGATGACCTCCGTATCGTAGTAGGAGACCTTCATTGAGCTCTGCTTGCCGTGGCGCTGGGTGCCTGCATCGATATTCGCGCGGGTACCAAGAAACGTGAGCTTCATCACCTTGTTCCTATGGTAACAGAGGAAATTGACCGCTGCGTATGGGCCGGGTTGGGAGTTCCTTTGAGTTTCGTTGCGACAAGTTGGAGTTTGGTGGGTGCCCGCGCGGCCGATGCCGCAAGCATTGCCGTGAGTCAAACTGAGATGCGGGGCATGCACAGGTAAGACATGGTATTCACCACTCACCGCCCCGAGACGGACACGTCGACAGGGCCCCACCCTCAGGCAGGCTGCAGGACCGCCATTCGAGTCGACTGGATCCGCTAGGGGAGCCTGGCTACCGTCCCGCGAGATCGCGGAGTTGTGCAGATTTGATCTCCGGCAGCGCTCCCTTTGAAATCCAGCCCCTCCGGGCCGCGTGATGAGCCATCGACAGGCTGTCGTCGGCCAGAACCAGCTCGCTGCCAGCCTCCGCGATCTCGTCCGCCAGAGCGCGTACAGCAGCGGGTCGGTCAAGATCCTTGCTGACATTCCGGATGTACACAGCCATGACCCGCTCACCGTAGCGGTGAACCACCTCGTGGTAGATCTCCGGGTCTGCCTCGCTACTATCGCCAATGAGGATGAATGGCAGCTCTTCGTAAAGATCCAGGATGGGACAGATCGTGCCCAACTTGTGCTCCCGCTGCCGCGTCGGGAGCACCTCGTCCTCGTAGACCCCCCAGTTGCGGAGGAGAAGGACAGGACCCCCGGGAAGATTGTTCAGCGCGAAGAAATCCTCTAGCACGTCATAGAGGTTCCACAGGCCATTGGAAACGTAGAACAGGGGGTTCATCGCACTTGAATCGGGGCCGGCTTGAAGTGCCCGATAGAAAGCGGCTGCGCCAGGCAGCGGCAGACGCGTCCGGGCATTGCTGAGCAACACGGTGCGGACCATCTGTACCAGACTGCCGACGTCCGTTTGGATGATCGTGTCATCAATATCGCTCACCACCCCAAAACGGGCATCTTGGGATGGAATGAGGACCCGACCACTGGCGCACACGGGCTCAAGCTGTCGCTTGCTCCGGGGCTCCACCACCTCAAGCGCCACCGGCTGCCATGTGCCGCCGGCGACGGGATGCTGCGGTTCGATCCACAGCTCAAACATCCCCTCTTCATCTGCAGCGATCTCTCGCTCAACCCCCTGGAAGCGCGCACGAAGACGGGCATGGGGGACCTCGCGGCTGTGCAATCGCTTGGCCATGTTGACTAGGTTATTCCACCAACGATCAGTCTCAGTTGGTGGTTTGATCCCCCGTTTCTCCAGAACACGGCCCATCAGGAACATCCTCCGCGGCGTACCGTATCCACGATAGGGCTGAATCTTGATCGGACCCGGGCCCCCGAGCGCGTAGTACAGGCGGTACTTCAAAGCGTCGTACCGCTTTTCCAGGGCCCTTACCACCGGAGCGACCTTCTTCTGCCAGTCTGTCACCCTGCGCTCCCATCTGGGGCCACCGGAGCGCCATTACGGCTGCTGGCTCCGGTCGGCCGGGATGCGCTTCGTCTTCTCCGCCAGCAGACAGTGGTGTTGCTCGCTGCCGGGATCACTGGCGCTTCTCCACAAAGTCCACAAACTCGTGCTCCTCCATCACCGGGACATCACGCTGGCGAGCCTCGTCCAGTTTAGCTCCCGCTCCCGGTCCAGCGACGACGTAGTCGGTCTCGTCACTGACACTCAATGTGGCCCGTCCGCCGAGGCTCTCCACAAATCGCTGAACCTCATCCCGCGTCCAACGGTCCAGGCTTCCCGTGAAAACGAACGTCAGCCCCTCAAGAGGGCCCTCACCTTCTTTGACGCTGTAAAGCGGATTGCTCAGCTCAAGCCCGGCACCGTGGATTTCCTCGATCACCGTCCTGTTCTCCTCGTTCTCGAAGAACGTCACGATCCCACGGGCAACCTCGGGTCCGATGTCATCGATCCCTTCCAGGTCATCCTGCGAGGCCCCCGTGAGATCGTCAAGCGTCCGATAGTTCTGGGCCAGGATCCGTGCCACGTGCTGACCGACCAGCGGGATGCCGATGGCGTATACGAATCGATCCAGCGGTGCCTCCTTGCTGCCCTCGATCTCGTCGAGAAGATTCTGGGCTGACTTGTCGGCAAAGCGTTCCAGGGACACCAGATCCCTCTTAGTGAGATGATAGATGTCCGATAGGCGATCAATCAAATCAGCGTTGATGAGCTGCTCGGCCCGCTTTTCGCCCAGTCCTTCGATGTCCATCGCCTCGCGAGAGGCAAAATGGGTCACGCTCTCGCGCAGACGAGCGGCGCAGTTGACATTGGTGCAGCGAGCTCGTTTCTTGTCCTCGCTCATCACAACCTCGCCGCCGCAGACGGGGCATTGGTCCGGTATCCGAATCGTGTGCTCCGGGCGCTCCTCGGCACGCTTGCCGTCATCGGCGTCCATCGATTTCACGATGTGAGGAATCACGTCGCCTGCTCTCTCCACCAGCACGGTGTCACCGAGACGAACGTCCTTCCGATCAATCTCGCTCTGGTTGTGGAGCGAAGCTCGGCTCACCTCCACGCCCCCGATGTGGACCGGCTCCAGGAGCGCCACCGGCGTCACCCGTCCGGTGCGTCCTACTTGAAACGCCACATCTACCAGCGTAGTCGTAGCTCGGCGCGGTTCAAACTTGTAGGCCAGCGCCCAGCGAGGATCCCGGGTGCGGATGCCAAGCGTCTCACGGGCATCCAGCCGGTCGACCTTGTAGACCACCCCGTCTATCTCATAGGGCAAATCCTCCCGCAGCTCGGCCATTCTCTTGTGATAGGAAATCAGACCCTCTACGTCGCCGCAGCGCTCCGTCCGATCCAGGTTGACCCGCAGCCCCCAATTGGGGAGCGCCTGCAAGACGTCCCAGTGCGCTTCAAAGCCCAGATCGCTGGCCTCCGGCAAGGCATAGAAGAAGACGTGCAGCGGTCGGCGCTCAGTTACCTTCGGATCAAGTTGACGGACTGAGCCCGCCGCAGCATTCCGGGGATTCGCGAACTGACGCTTGCCCTCATCCGCCCGTCTACGGTTGAACGCCCGGAATTCGTCCTTTCGCATATAGATCTCACCGCGCACCACAAGCCGTTCCGGGATAGAGACGTCCTCCTGGCCTAAGAGGGCCAGGGGGACCTCTTTGATCGTCTTGACGTTGGGCGTGATGTCTTCACCCGTCTCACCGTCACCACGTGTTGACGCCATGGTGAGCCGTCCCTCATCATAGATCAGCTCCACGGCCAGGCCGTCGTACTTGGGCTCGGCGACGTACGCTACCGATTCTGCCTCCAGCTCATCACGGCAGGTTTGATCGAAGCTCCGTACGTCATGTTCATCGTACACAGCCTTCAGGCTCATCATGGGCGAAGGGTGCTCTGCCAGGCCCAATTCGTCCCGCGGCTCGCCACCCACCTGCTGAGTGGGCGAATCAGCCGTCTGGAGGTCTGGAAACTGCTCCTCCAGCAGCTCAAGGTCCTGCATCAGCGCATCGTACTCGGCATCCGAGATGACGGGCGCATCGAGAACGTGGTAACGATAATTGTGGTAGCGGATCGCCTCGCGGAGTCTCTGGATGGCGTCTTTCGCCTCTTCCTTCGACTCGACGGACTGCGCCGATACATCCGGCTTCCGCTCCGTCACGCCCTCCTGTTCACTGCTCACAAGCGCCTCCTACTGCCCCGCCGCAGTTCGTGATCCAACGTGAATTGCTCCGCCCTTCGCCTGAACAGGAAGCCAACCAGCAGTCCGAAGACAAACCCACCCACGTGCGCCCACACGGCAACCCCTCCGGTCTGCGCAGTCTCAGCACCCAGGCTGGCGACGCCGCTGAACAACTGCATCACGAACCAGATACCTAGGAAGAAGACCGCTGTCACGCGACGGATCGTCATGAAGAAACCGAACAGCATCAGCACCCGGATCTGGGATCTGGGGAACATAACGATGTAGGCCCCCAGTACTGCCCCGATCGCCCCGCTGGCGCCGACACTCGGCAGATTGCTGCTGGGTGTGATGAAAACGTGCGCCAAAGACGCAGCAAGGCCTCCGCAAACGTAAAAGATGGGAAAGATGACCCTCCCCAGCACCGCCTCCACATTGTCCCCGAAAATCCACAGGAACAGCATATTGCTGATCAAGTGGACCCAGCCCCCGTGGAGGAACATAGACGTAAGAAGGGAGTACAGCTGCTCCCCCTTCACGATCTGTGCCGGCACGACGCCGTAGTCGTTAAAGAACTGACGCAGTCCGGGCCGGAACAATGTGACCTCGGCGGCGAACACCGCCACATTGACAATGACCAGCCCGATAGTGAGGATCCCGGGACCGGCTTCGCGAACATCACTGTCTCCAATGGGGAACATCCTTGTGGTCTCCTTTTCGCTTCCTAACTGAATGACTCCGAGTGTATGACCTCTTTGTCGCTTCGCAAGCACGACTCCTTCGCTGATTCCCAGTGATCCACCCGCCTCGGAGCACAGAATGGCCCCGAGCAAGACCGCGCCTGACGCGGTGGCCGATCATCGTTCCAGAAGTTCCTTGAGTTTTTCCCAGTCCCTGGTATTCAGCACGTCACTGGGTTCCAGCCACCCCCGCCGGGCCTGATAGACCCCATACCGGATAAACTGGAGCTCGTCTCCACCATGGGCATCGGTGGAGATAGCCACCTTGAGACCTCGATTCTTTGCCATCCTGCACTGCGCATCGTTCAAGTCCAGCCGATCAGGCTGCGCGTTTAATTCAAGAAAGCACCCACGCTCAAGGGCAGCATCCATCAGGCGGCCCATGTCGACGTGATAGGCAGGGCGCTTGCCAATCTTCCGACCGGTCGGATGGGCCAGAATGTTGCAGTATGGATTGTCCATGGCGCGAATGATTCGCTCCGTTTGCTGGTCGCTGGGCAAGTCGAAGTGAGAGTGGACGGCGAAGACGACCAGGTCCAGCTTCTCGAGGATCTTGTCTGGCAAATCGAGGGACCCGTCCTCCAGCACGTCAACCTCGACGCTCTTCAACAGTTTGAAGTCGTCCATCTCCTCGTTCAAGCGCTCGATCTCAGCTATGTGCTCGGCGAGTTCATCGGCATCCAAGCCCTCAGTCACGCCAATGTAGCCCGAGTGGTCCGTGATGGCCAGATAGTCTCTCCCCAAGCGGCGGGCAGCGTCGGCCATCTCCCTCAGCGAGGCTCGCCCGTCGCTGGCTGTGGTGTGTGACTGCAGATCACCGCGTATGTCATCCACATTGACGAGGTTGGGCAGGTGGCCCTCCCGTGCAGCCTCTATCTCACCGCGATCCTCCCGCAGCTCGGGCGGAATCCAGGGGAGGTCAAACAAGTGGTAGATCTGCGCCTCGCTTTCTCCAGCCACCTGTTCCTGGTCGGGCGAGTCGACGGTGGTGTCCCATACACCGTATTCGTTAATCTTCAGTTCCTCATCCAGGGCCGCATTTCGGAGCGCGATGTTATGCTGTTTAGAACCTGTGAAGTAGAGGAGCGCCGCCCCATAGCTCTCCTTCTCCACCACCCGCAGATCCACGTGAAGGCCCGAGCGAAATACCACAGTCGAGCGTGTCTCGCCCTGTGAGATGATCTCCCTCACGTCCTCGTACGCGACAAAGCGGGAGATGACATCCTCTCCCTCCTCGCTAATCGCCAGCACGTCCAGATCGCCCACGGTCTCCTTCTTGCGCCGGTAGCTGCCCGCCGCTTCCACTTGCTGGACATTTTCCAGCTCTCGCAGGAAACTGAGTAGTGGCTCCACCCTTTCCTCCGCCACATCCCTCCGGGTTCGCTCCTCCTCCGCGCTCCAGCGCTCGACATCCTCGAGGACCTTCTGCTCCGTCTTCTCCCCTAGCCCGTGCAGATCCCGAATCTGGCCCTGCTCCGCTGCTCGCTTCAGATCCTCCATGGTTGTGACCCCGAGTTCTTCGTAGATCGTCTGAACCCGTTTTGGTCCCAGACCAGCAACGTCGAGCAGGTCGCCCAACTCGGGCGGCGTCCGCTGCTCGATCTTCTCCAATTGCCTTAAGTCTCCTGTGTTGACGATTTCCTTGATCTTGCCAGCCAGGTCCTCGCCGATGCCGGAAAACTCGGTCAGGTCCTCGCCCGCCTCCACCATATCCGATACATTCCTGGACAGCGTGGAGATGGTACGAGCAGCATTGCGGTAGGCGCGCACCCGATACGGATTGGCCCCTTCGATCTCAAGAAGATCAGCCACCTCGTTGAAGATGTCGACAATGTCGGAATTGTACACAGGCATCGCTCAGCCCTCCGCCGCATCAACGTACCCCATCAGCACACCTGTCACGGATCGATTGTAGTGGATTCGATTGATGACTCGAGCAATCGGATCACCCAACGACCTTACCGTAATGAACGGGAGCTTCCGAAACGGCTCCGTCTGGGGCACGCTATCTGTGACAACCGCCTCCCGTAGTTGATATTCGGCGTGCAGGTTACACAGTCGGTCCAACGCACGCCGCGAGCAGAGATTGTGCGAGACACCCAGGTAAACCTCCTCGATGCCTTTCTCCTCCACCAGCCTGGTGACAGTTGCCTCTATCGTGCCTCCAGTGTTGATCATGTCATCCAGGACAATGGCGATCCGCTTCCCCTCAAAATCCCCCATGATCTCCGACACCTCGGCCTCCTCCGCACGAGGCCGATGTTTCGAGGCAATGGCCGAACTGACACTGAAGGCTCGCCCTACTCGCGTAATGAGCTTCGAGGCACCGGCGTCAGGTGCGACGACAATCACGTCATCCCTGCCTTCGAAGCGCCGGTACTCCGTCGTGAACAAGGGCAGCGGGCTGAGGCCATCCACCGGGACACTCCCGTAGAACCCGTGGATCCGTCCCGTGTGCGGGTCCCAGGCCACAAGGCGGTCCAGGCCTGCCTCTATACTAAGTTCCGCCATCAACTCGGCCGTCGTTGGCTCCCTCTCGAAGGCGGTCGGCTTATCCTGCCGGGCATATGCCAGGTAAGGCAGCACGCCGGTCACGTGCGTCGCACCCCACTCCCGAAAGGCCCGAGTCGCGATCAAGAAGGCAACGTAGTTCTCGTCGACGCTCCGACCAGACGCTGGATCGTAGAGGGCCTGGAAAAGGAAGACATCGTGTCCATTGACGTCCTCATCAAGGCGGACGCAGGTCTCACTGTCCGAAAACTGAAAATCAATGTTCTCCATTCGCTGAACGTTGCTCTCCATCCCGGCTTCGGATAGAAGCTCCTCATACCGGGAGGCGACTCTCCGCGCCAGCGCAGTTCCAGAACGGCAGCTGGCAATCAGAAGCCGCCCGCGGGCGGACTCAACTCCCCGGTGGTGCGCTTCCAGGTGACCATCAGGGGTCAAGAACCCGGCAGATTCTGAATCTCTCTCATCTGCGGCCATTGCGCTCCAATCACTCTCCCGGCAGAGCCGGCCCAAGAACGGTCAATTAGGCTTCCCCTGTGCGCCACGCGTCTCTGGCTCCCGGGCCACATCGTCGACTGCATCTACCGCATCAAACACCTGGGCCAGGTTCTACAGCGCCAGCTCTACGTTTTGAGGGTGGTGCCGGCCGCAACCTGGTCCGCCCTCACCGGACCCGACGACGACCGCGCCCCGACTTACGCGCGCGACGTCCAGCCGCACGCTGGCTCACAGACCCACCGGACCGTGTCTTCCGCGCTGCACGATCAAGGCTCTCCTAGCCACCTGCTGTGATAATGATAATGCCGACCAGCACACCGGCGGCCAGCGTCAGCAGTGTATATCCCGTCCGTTGCTCTTCGACTTCGGGCAGAAGATGCGTCGCACCAACGTAAACCAGCGCGCCTGCCGCCACAGCCAGCAGGCTGCCCAGGGCGGGCTCATCGATTCGATGGACGAATGGATAGGAGATCAGGGCACCCAGCGGCGTCGATAAGGCTGCAGCCAGGAAGGCGTACAGCTTCGATCGCCTAACGCTGAATCCGCCGCGCTCCAGCAGCACGAACGTGATGATCCCCTCCGGGAACTCGTGGAACACCATCCCGA